>Ga0209488_10000343_pt1 | contig 37839 bp, 44 predicted proteins | sample Rivendell_Oct201_8_FD_188349 | JGI IMG/M metagenome (GOLD analysis project Ga0209488, IMG submission 188349) | Vadose zone soil microbial communities from the Eel River Critical Zone Observatory, Northern California, USA -... | ecosystem: Environmental > Terrestrial > Soil > Vadose zone >...
TGGAAAGATCTGTTCTTTGCCGCTTTCATCCTCTTGGCAGTGGCCGCATGCGCTCTGTACTTCGGTCCGTTCGGTCCTACCGGCCGCCCGGACCCGACCATCATCCAGACGGCGCCGAAACCAGACTACTTCTTTTTGTGGATGTACGGTTTGCTGTCATACTTGCCGCCTTCCATGGAGACGCCAGCTCTCCTCATTGGCCCCGTAGTCGCTATCGCGTTTCTGGTTTTGCTGCCATTTCTTTCTGGGGAAGGAGAAAAGAGCTGGCGGCGACGTCCGATCGCTGTTTTGGCCGTTCTGCTGATCGCCATAATCCTGGGAACACTCACCCATCTCGCTGGCTATACGCCGTGGAGCCCGCACATGAACGCTTGGAGCGGTGATCCTATACCGGACAAATTTTTGCATGGCACAACCGCGCTGCAGCGGCAAGGTGCGCTCGTTTTCCAGGCCAAGCAATGCCGCAACTGCCATTCCCTGGGGGAGAGTGGCGGACAGAGGGGCCCGGCTCTGGACAGTGTTGCGGTGCGACTGACGCAAGACCAGCTCATCCGCCAGGTGATCCAGGGAGGTGGCAACATGCCGGCATATGGGAAGAATCTGAGTCCTGCGGAGACGACCGCACTCGTGGCATTCCTTGAAACGTTGCATCCAGCAGGGCAAAGTCCCGCGCGCGACGCAGCGCTCGGGGAAGCCCAAGAGAAAAGCGCTTCCGCGCAATAACGCTACCCATGCCAGCCTCCGTTCAAGTCGCATTCGAATCCTGGTCGTGTCCGCTTGGGCTGACCTTCGCAGTGCTTCTGGCGGGGGTCTTGTACCTGCGGGGATGGCTTCGTCTTCATTCTGCTTCCGTGAACGCGATTCCTTCCTGGCAAGCTGGCAGTTTTTTTCTCGGACTGTTCTTGATCTGGCTGGCAGTGGGCTCACCTCTCGCGGCCTTCGACGAGGAATTGCTGACCGTCCACATGGTTCAGCATTTGCTGCTCATGACCGTCGCTCCTCCTTTGATTTTGCTGGGCGCACCGGTGATGCCGTTGTTGCACGCTTTGCCCCGGAAATTCCTGCAATCCATTCTCGGTCCATTGTTTCGGTCGCCTGCGATGCGAGGAATTGCAGGGGTACTTTCGCAGCCTGCGTATTGCTGGCTTGCCGCCGCCGCAGCACTGCTGGGATGGCATGTTCCGGCGGCATTCAGGCTGGGATTGCAATCGGAAGCGTGGCATGCGGTTGAGCACGCCTGTTTTCTCGGGTCCGGATTTCTTTTTTGGTGGCCTGTGGTGCAGCCGTGGCCGAGTGTTCCGAGATGGCCGCGTTGGTCGATGCTCGTGTATCTTTTTCTCGCTACCCTGCCGTGTGACATTCTCTCCGCATTCCTTGCGTTCTGCGACCGTGTTGTTTACACGGTTTACCTCTCCACACCGAAGCACTTTGCGATTTCCGCTCTCGAAGACCAGCAATTCGCAGGCGCACTGATGTGGACTTGCGTCACCATCGTGTACCTGGTAGCCGCAGCGATTCTTACCACACGGCTGTTGTCGGCGCGCAATTGCCACCAGGATGAGTCGGTGCAATTGGAAATGCCCACCCACCTCGTTGCGCAAGGCGCTGCGCACCGGGTGGAGGTCGTCTGACCATGGCAAGTGAGCCCCTTCTCGTGGCTTGTCGCATGCCCGTGGTCGAGCACGGCGACTCCGTCCGCTCCAACGTCCTGTCCGACTACTGGGCCTTAACGAAGCCGGAAATAAACTTCTTGATTGCCTTGGCAACGGCGGCCGCTTTTTGCGTCGGGTGCGGCGAACCCCTGGCGCGCTTTCCGTGGGTGCTGCTTGTACACACCCTCCTCGGCACAGTCCTGGTTGCGAGCGGCGCAGGTACCCTGAATCAGTTGATCGAGCGACAGTTCGACTGGCAAATGAGGCGCACGTCTCGCCGACCGATCGCCGCTGGTCGCATCGAACCCATGCATGCTCTGGTTTTCGGAATGTTGTTGTCGCTTGTAGGATGTATTTACCTGGCTCTCGCCGTGCGGCCGGCTGCGAGCCTCCTTGCCGTGCTGACACTGGTTTGCTATCTGTTTCTGTACACTCCGCTCAAACGTCGAACGCCCGCGTGCACACTGGTGGGCGCATTTCCCGGTGCCATGCCTGTGTTGATTGGATATGTCGCTGCGGCAGGAAAGCTCAACTCACCGGCATGGTTTCTTTACGCGATTCTTTTCCTCTGGCAGTTCCCGCATTTCATGGCGATTGCCTGGATGTACCGCGAGGACTACGCACGGGCAGGCTATGTGGTCCTTCCGCAAGGAACAGAAAAAGCCACGTTCATGGGATGGCAAAGCGTGCTGCCAAGCCTGGCGTTGATTCCGACCGCTGTTGCGTCGCTAATTCTGCAGCACGCGAATCAGATACTGGTAGTGGCGACACTGCTCCTTAGTTTGAGTTTCCTTTTCTTCGCCGCAAGACTTGCGGGCATCCGTTCGAACGGCGCTGCTCGCCAGTTGCTTCTGGTCTCGGTTGTTTACCTTCCCCTGGTGTTCCTGCTACACGTGCTAACACGGGTTTGAAGAGGTTTGCGGTCGTAGAAAAGGTTAGTTGACTGTGGGGTTGCCAGAGAACTCGGGGTTCATCGCACCGACATCAACCGGGCCGAAAGAATTGTTTCTGGACGCAGAATCCGTGGCACTGGAAGTAGCCTGAAATCCCAAGTTAGCGTGTTTCGTGGGTTGCCGTCAGTCCGACAGGAAGGGAGAAAGAGCAATGCCCTATCAAGCCATCGAGAATTACGGCGTCATCGGAAATATGCGCACCGCGGCGCTGGTGGGCATGAATGGATCAATTGATTGGTACTGTCCGCCAAACTTCGATTCACCGAGTGTTTTTGGGGCTATTTTGGATGACCGCAAAGGCGGGCGATTCCAAATTTCACCGATTGCCGACGATATGAGGTGCAAGCAGTTCTATTGGCCCTCCACGAACGTGCTGGTGACTCGCTTTGCGCACGCAGATGGCATCGCGGAACTGGAAGACTTCATGCCCGCGGGACTTCCTTCGGACTCGCCGTGGTGTGGGCATGTTTTTCGTCGGATTCGCTGTGTGCGGGGCTCGATGCGCATTTCGCTCGTGTGCCGTCCGGCTTTCGATTATGGACGCGCCACTCATGAAACCTCACTGAGTGCCAGTGGCGTAGTCTTTAAGTCGCAAAACATGAGCTTGGCGCTGTACTCGGCAATAGCGGTCGAGCAAGATGGTCAGGGCGGAGTCACCGCCGATTTCGTAATCGAGGAAGGCCAGTCGCAGGTCTTTGCTTTGCGAGATGGTGACACAAATTCTCGGGTTTCCGGTCCGCCGTCGGCGGAGGAAGCCGAGGAGCTATTCCAGCGTACGGTGAAATTCTGGCGACACTGGATCTCTGGCTGCACTTACCGGGGCCGTTGGCGAGAGCTGGTGGAGCGATCCGCGCTAGTGCTCAAGCTGCTGACCTTCGAACCGACGGGGGCGATCGTCGCAGCCCCCACGACCAGTCTTCCCGAAGTGATCGGCGGGGCGCGCAATTGGGATTATCGCTATACCTGGCTGCGCGACGCGGCCTTTACCGTTTATGCGTTCCTGCGCCTCGGTTTCACCGCGGAAGCCGCGGATTTTGTCAATTGGATTCAGAATTGTGCGGATCTGCGCCCGCACGCGGAGGAGAGGTTGCCGGTGGTCTTCACCATCCACGGCGACAGTCGGCTGCCAGAGGAAACTTTGCATCATTGGGAGGGATATCGGCAATCGGGGCCCGTGCGCATTGGCAACGAGGCCGTGGAGCAATATCAAAACGACATCTACGGCGAAGTTCTAGATTCGCTGTATCTCTACAACAAGTACGTGACCCCGATCGACTACGACTTCTGGGCGAGAATTCGCACTCGGCTCGATTGGATCTGCGACAACTGGCAATCTCCGGACGCGGGAATTTGGGAGATGCGGAATTCCCAGAAGCATTTCGTTTATTCCAAGGTAATGAATTGGGTGGCGCTCGATCGCGGCGTGCGGCTCGCCGACAAACGCGCATTCCCAGCAAACCGCGAGAGATGGATACAGCAGCGAGATCGTATCTACGAGGAGGTAATGACGCGCGGCTGGAACGCCCAGCGCCATGCGTTCACGCAGCATTACGGCAGCGAAGACCTGGACGCTTCTTTGCTGATCATGCCGCTGGTTTTCTTTCTGGCGCCGACGGACCGGCGGATGCTCGGAACGCTTCGAGCAATTCTCGAAAGTCCGAAGCGCGGCGGCCTGGTAAGCGATGGGCTGGTATATCGTTATCCGCCACAAGAGCGCATTGATGGACTAGCGGGCGAGGAGGGCACGTTCAATATGTGCTCGTTCTGGCTGGTGGAAGCGCTGACGCGCGCAGGTCAAGCCGAGCCCGAAATGCTTGATCAAGCGCGGCTGCTGTTCGAACACATGCTGGGATATGCCAATCATCTTGGGCTTTACGCGGAGCAAACCAGCAACCAAGGCGAGGCTCTGGGTAACTTTCCGCAAGCCTTTACCCATCTCGCGCTAATCAGCTCGGCGTTTAACCTGGATCGCATGCTCGGAAACCGCAAGGCCTAACTTGTCAGGCCACGCCGCTTAGTTTTAGGTAACCAGCAAGCTCACTCGCAGGACTGTGCCGTCTGCAGATGAAGAAAGATCGAGCTGGCCGTCGACTTCGCGCAACCGCTCGCGGATTCCCGCGAGGCCAACTCCAGCGCCATTTCCTGAGGTCTTGAAACTTTCCAGGACTTCTTGGGGAATTCCCTGACCGTAATCCCTTATCTCTAGGCGGACCTCTTCCCCTTCGATACCCGCACGAATCTTTGCGCGGCTGCTGCCTGAGTGGCGATGAATGTTCGTCAGAGTTTCTTGAAGCACACGGAACAAGAGTATTTCGGTGTCGGCTTGAAGTCGATTAGGCAAGTCCACCGAAATGTCGATTTCAATTCCGCTACGACGGGCAAATTCTCGCACGTAGTCTGTGGCTGCAGAGGCAAAACCAACTTCATCGAGCAGTGGCGGATGCAATAGATGCGACAGCGTGCGAGTCTCGTTCACGCAACCGTCTAGAAGTTGCCGACACTCGCTTAAGGTCTCAGGGAACTTAGAGCCAGCCGCCATTTCGAGCTGCGTCAGGCTCATGCCGAGGGCGCCGAGATATTGTCCGATGCTGTCATGCAATTCGCGGGCAATGCGACGACGCTCCAGGTCTTGCGCGCGCATCAGCCGAGAGGAGAGGTTCCTGACAGCGATTGTGCGTTGCTCGACTTTCGTTTCCAGTTCTTCGCGCGCCTCCTGAAGCTGCGCAGAGCGCGTCTCCGCTTGCTGAAGCAAATGCTCACGTTCCGCTTCTTGACGCTTCCGTTCCGTCAAATCGTTGAAGAAATTGACGACGCCGATAATTTGCCCATCCTTTGGATTTCTGATTGGGTCGATATGGACCGAGACAGGAACGCGGCTACCGTCCGGTCTCCCTATAATGACCTCCTGTTCATGCACCGAGGATCCCGTGCTTAACGCCAGAGCAACAGGAGTGTCACAGTGTGCCATGTGTGAGCCATCCGGGTGGTACAGGGTATGCGCGCCGCAAAAACGTTCGTCAGTATCACCAATGGCTGGTTCGCGACCCCATAGCTCCGCCGCTCGCGCGTTATACCAGATAACTATGCCATCAGCTTGAACCACGTACGCTGCCATGGGCAAATGGCTCAAAATGTCGCTTTTCTGATCGAGCGTCTGCAGATACGCCTGTAGTTCACTCGTCGGTGCTGCCATTAGTTCCTGAACAGGAGAGTGCGATTCCTGGTATTTCAATTCACCATCACCCATGGTTTCCGACCTCCGTACGGCGGTTGTCGGCGCTCTCGTCCACGCTGCCGAGCTTGAGGACATGTTGGTTTCCTGTTTCGAGATCCAGGACCAAGTAATCCCCGGGTAAACGCATCGCTAATTCTTGCGCACGAGCCTGGGCGTTCTCAAGACTTGTCGCTGATGCAGCAGTCACGCTTTCCCGCGTTTCCCGTTGGCCCCATTGTCCACCATGGGCAGTTGTTTCAACCGCTTCCACTTTTGCCCGTTAGCTCCTTGATCTTCCGGCTTGACTTGTTTTTCGAGGACTTTCTTCACTACGTCAAGCGGGACCTGCTCGAAATTTGATTTTTTGGCCATTGCAGAATGCTCCTTCACATCACCTCGACGCTAACAGGCTGAGAGTCGTACGGGTCATATCTTTTAGAAAACGAACTTTCGTTTAGTCGGGGGCTTAACTGCCACTTAGCGGATACCGGGGATTCGACTAACGCTATAGACCGGGCCGCACCCTTAAGTGTTGTGAATCTTGTTTTCTCTTGTACGGGCTTGTACGGCTCTTCACGACGAGATAGTTTCTCTTGCACCGCTCCTAACGATGAGATACGATAACGTCACGTTTATTTAAGCAGGTAAGTTCGCGACGCTGAGGAGGGACGACTTATGCCAGGCCGACAGACTAAGAACGCTCCATCGCATTTCAAGACCATGGTGCAATCGGATGTCCCGCAAGGTCGTAATGGAAAACACAAACGGATTGTCACAGCAATTCTCAAGGACCTGGACAATTTGAGAGCTGATTCTGCGCTTAAAGTTCCACTGGCAGAATTGGCGGAGTCAAAAGAAAGGGTCCGCTCCGCGTTGAATCGTGCAACTCGGAAGGCCGGGCGCAAAGTGGCGACCGCCAGCGACGCCACTTTTTTGTATGTATGGACCGTGAACGGGCCCTGAAAAACTACGAAAAGCGAATAAAAAAGGAAGGAGATGGAAAAGCTAGCGGTCCGATTTGATCGGAACTTACCATCAATGAAATGAATCGTGTAGGACTTCGCCGTGAACTAGCCCTCATTCTGCTACACGTCTGCCGGCAAATAAACCGACCGATCATTGCCAATCCGATAGCCAGCGAGTACACCCAGATTTCTCGCCTGAAGACCCAAGCGGTCAATCACGTCAAGCGGAGGCCAAGGCTCGAAGACACTGCAAAACACCGTCGTTCCACTTGCTGGTACTTTTCAAAATGACCGAAGATGTTGCGATCGGTACCACCTGGTTACGAGATTGGCATCGGCTGCGAAGTTGTGCCACCAAACGCTTTTTCGGGTGAACCGTGGATCCGCAAGTAGGAAGCAAAGAGCATCATGCGGAACGCGAGATCAGCGGGAATGGCGAATCCACGAATTGCCATTTAATAGGCAACAACGAAGTCCGGCACATCTACCTCACTGACTCGCCAGCGCAGCAGATTAGCAGCTCCATCATTGTTGCCACCACGCCGCGCACCTTGCTGGAAATACAACTCAATTGTTTCTCCCTCCTTCGCGCACTCTTGCAACGGTTTCACTGCGTCTTGCTGCGCATTTCTCTTGCTGCCTTTTTCGCTATTGATTTCGCAACATTTTTTCTCTTCTCTTCGCGCCGGGACTGCGAGGCGTGGGCAAACATGGCGGGCAGCCTATTGGCCGCCCGCCGCGGGAATTCCCGCTTTCAAAATGGAAGTGGCGGCGGCAAAGATGTGTGCCGCGTTGTGGTTGGGGATTTCTTTTTCGGTTTTCAGCCAGTGCTGGATGTAGCCCCGGCAGAACTCTGCCCCGTCGAGTCCCAGCGTTTCGCAACAGATGAGCGCGACCGATTCCGCTTCCACCTCGCACAGATGGCGGGGAGTGTGTTCGCCGTCCACGAGCTTTTCGGAACCGGTATGCCCGAGAACCACATGGGCGATTTCGTGGAACGTGGTTTTGTGCGGGAGCGCGGCTAGCGGACTTACAGCAATTTCCCGGTGCCTTGCAAACCCCTGAATGTTGCCGTTGATTTCGTCAAACGCGGTGCGCGTTATATTCAACCTGCCGAGCGCCGTATCCAAATCGAAGCCGGGAATCGGCGCAATGTAGGTTTCTTCGCCTTCGGTTTGTGCCAGGACAAACCAATAGGCACGGAAGCGAAAGGCGTCGTGTGTCTGCGGTTTTGCTGGTTCTTCCTCCGTCTCGTCGCTGTGAGCGTTTCGCTTGAAGGGCATCGGCATGCAAAGGGTGATTCCGGTCTCCCCTTTGCGGACTTGCCGTTTGCGTTCAAGCCAGGCGCGATAGGTGTTGAGTGGTCCGGGCTGCAAGTTGCGCCGAACGCACTGTTCGAGCGCAAGCAACGCATTGCCGAGGCTGTAGTTATGAAATGCGCTATAGGCTGTGAGCATTCGCCCGGGTTTTTCGACCGCATCGCGCAAGAGTTCTCCCCAAGTGGCATGTTGTCTTTCTGGCATTTCTGGTTTTCCTCTTTTCCTCCTTTTTTCAGGCGTGGTTTTCGCTGGAAAAAAAGAAGTAGTGTTCTTCCTAACTAGTCCCCGGCGCGCGGCCGCCCGCGCCGTCAAGGGCGCATGGCGTTCGCGTTCACGGGAGCAGCGGAACGCCCTTGACAGCAGAAGCGGGCGGCTCGGCCGCGGTCTTCACGCAGGAAGGCAGTTTGTGCAGAAGATCGGCGTAGCCGCGTGAGGAGGTATGCGAAGGGGCCATGAAATTTCAGCCGCTTTGCTCGAGAGATAATTTTTTGCGTCTACGATGGCAAATTCTGGCGCGGTTCCCCGCATAGGAGATATCGGCAGCTTCTCTTGCTGAAATTTGAAGCGATTGAGTTCTTCCTTGGAACGTTCGATCTTGAAGATAGTCGTGGTACCGAATAGTTCGTCACAAACAACTTCCGCTCGGACGGACGTTGGAAAGCACTCTCATTTCATCAAGGAGGTCAAAAGTTTCCGTCCAAACGGCGGGGGTTTCCGGCGCGCACCGGGCAGACAGCCTGTCCGGTACGGACGCCGGAAGCACCAGGCAGGCCGACGCCAGCCGGCCCCTTGGCGGGCAGCGCGTCACAACGGGTTGCCGAAGTCGCGGGACGGAGCGGACTCAATCGAGTCAACGTAACGGGGCGGCTTGGCCGAGATGCGGCGGTAAGACACACGAAGAACCGCCGCGTCGTAGGCAACTTCTCGGTCGCTGTAGATGAATCTTACAAAGATCTCCTGGGGGAATGGCACAAGAAGCCGCAATGGCATCGGTGCAGGTGTGGGAAGAACTTGCACAAACCGTTAGTTCGGATTTACGGCGGGGCGCGCGAATGCACGTCGAGGGGCGACGCGCCATCCGCAATGGGCCCGACCGAGAGAATAGGAAGCACGCCTGGGAAATCGTCGCGAGCGAGGTTCGTTTCCTGGACGCTGCGCCAAAGCGCGAAGCCCGCAACAGCGGCGAATTCATCACCGAATCCAGCGCTGAATTGCAATGAGGCCGGGCACAGGCGGAGTGGAAGTGGGGTTCCCGCCCTGCCTACGAGGAAAGCTATGGCTGGAGCCACAGGAGTGAAATCACACTGCCGTAGGCCGGCAGAGCCTTCGACTGCTCCCAGAGCTTCGCATTTTCGGCGAGATCGTTCGCCGAGATCCAACCATTGGCGGGAACTTCTTGGGGCTGCTTTGGAACCGCTTGTCCGGCAAAAGCGCGGAAGGCGTACGTAGCTTTGTTGAGGGGCGTCCCTTTGCGTAAAGAAAGCGCGAAAGTTTCCGAGCGCTTCGACCAATCAATCCGTTCGTCTCCGCTCCATACGATCGCACACCGTTCCTTCGCCAAATCGCAGTAGCGCCAAGCCGCGGCGGAAAGCGAGGTATGAAACTGGCTGGCAATTTTCTCGATGAGTTGCAGGGAAGGCGCGGCGGAGCGGATAATTCGCTGGACCAAAGCGCTTGGCATCAACAGTTCCGCGGCAAATTCATCCGCTTCGCGTTCGATTTCTTTCGCACCATCGCCCCAATTTCCGACATCCGCCTTGGTGCAGATGAGTTCCGTTTGATCGTGGCCAGGAAGAAGGAAATGACCGATTTCGTGAGCGAGAGTGAAATTTTTGCGGCCGGCTTCACGGATCGATTTTCGGATCACAATCGCCCCAAGTGCAAGCTCCCGCGCGCGAATCAAGGCTCCATCAAACCCCTCGGCATTCACTTCGCGGATCTCCAAGCCGAGTCGCGGCGCGATGCGGGAAAGATTTCCGGGCCCAACGCGCAACTCGCGGGCGAGGACCCGGCCATAGGCCGCGCCTTTGGTAAGTCTGGTCATACCCGAACCTTCGCCCGCCCGTCGGGCTTAACATTCATTTTGCGGTTCTGGATATTCCTGGCCACATCGTCGAGAAGTTTCTTGTCGTGCTCAGAGAGTTCCTTTTTGTTTCGATATGCGGCTGCCAAAGTGAGATTGGGGATTTTCGTGAGCAGTTGAGGCAGCTGTTTGGCTTGTTTCAAGAGATCTCGGACCGCCGTTTGCGCCTGGCGCAGCAACTCTCTCTCAGCTCGCGAGTGGGACAAGCCGGGGCGCAAATCGGCGAGGGCCTGCTTCAGCAGCGGCGGTACGCGCTGCCCTCGGGCGGCGTAGGCCTTGGCTAAATTGTCAAACCGCCGATGAAAACGCGCCTTAAGTTCGCTGGCATCAATGTTCGCGGCCAGTAAGAGTTCTTCCGCTTCTGCGGCGTCGATTTCCTTCGGATCACCCAGGATTCGGTCGGAGAGAAGAGCCAGGCGAGCTGCTTCGGTGGCGAAGAGATCGGGTTTTTCGCGCTCGGTCATGGGATCTTCCGTTGCACCCAATTGAATTCCATAAATCGCCGCCGCAACCTTTTCTTGCGGTTTTGCACCTCGGTTACGGAAATGCCCAAAGCTGCGGCGATCTCTCGCGGCCGGTAGAGGTTCAGATCCAGAATGGCCCTCACGACCTTAGCGAGTTCGGGTTCCCCGGCGAGCGAGGCCCAGACCCGCTTCCGATAGTTTTCCTCGTCGAGCATTGCCGGAACGTCGACGGCGGGACCGGGCAGTTCGTCTAGCGACGGTGGATCAATTGTGGAATGGGGCTCGCGCGGCAACCTTGACCGGGTCTCCTCGTGCAGATGCGCGGCTTTGCGAAGGGAATCGATGATGTCATTTCGCATCGCCGTGGCCAGCAAGGAGAACAGATCGCCTCGGGACGCCTCGTGTTCGAGCCTGCCCTCCACATATTCCTCCAGAACAGCCCACACGAAATCTTCCATGGATAAGCCGACGCCACTGACTGTCGCGTCGTGACCAGGAAGTCCAAAGTCGGCAAACGTCCGCCGGGCAAAAGCTGCCAGGCGGAGCGCCAATTCGCCGAGGTCCACGTTCCGCTGCTCCGCCAAGGGCGGTCTCCGGGTCGTCTAAACAGCTGCCCCGTAGACTTTTAGCATGAAGAGGTTGGCAGGGCTACAGAGATCCACCACTTGGTATGCGAAGCAGGAGCACGGTTTTGGCCACTCGGGAGAAAGAAATTTCTTGCGATGAGGACGGCGAAATTTGGACGGTTACTTCGCTCTATATGACGTAGGCGCGCAGAGCTGGCACCTCAGTTTGGAGACAAGTCGTGCTCGTGAATAAGCCGTTTGAAATAACCCTTTTCATTCTTCCAAACCCTGATTCGAGAGGCTCGATTCGGGTCTACCTGACCCAACCGGGCGCGCGGGTTTCGGGCCCTGAGAGTAGCGCGCAAGCCGGCAGGAAGGAACGGCCAGCGACAAGAGAGCTCGCGCCGACGGAGGCCCTTGCTGGTGACCCCAAGACATGGATTTTCCAGGCCAGTTCAAGGTTTTCTAACGTGAAAGGTGCTGTGCTTTCGATCGAAGAGCCCGTGTGTCTCGTCCATCAGTTCAGCAAAGAAATCGGGCCTAGTGACCAGGTCTATCTGTGGGAATGCGGGCCACGCGCCGGAATCATCGCATTGGCAGAGGTGGTCGAAGCGCCACGAAGTCAGCCGGAGCCAGCGGAGCAGCTTCCGTTCATTCGCGAGAGTGAAAGGTTCGCGGGTGACCGGCTCCGCGTCAAGCTCCGAATCGTCAAGCGCATTGCGCCTGCGATTTCGCGGACGTACTTGATGTCGCGGCCCGAATTGGCCGCTCTCAGCATTTTGCGGTGTGCGCGGGGCACGAATTTTCGCGTGACCCGAGAGCAGGCGGAAGTTCTCGACAAAGTTGTAAAGCAGTTTGAGGCGTTCTTCCCGAATTGGAATGGCTCGCGTGAAAAGCGAATTGTGTTCGCCGAGGGCTGAAGCTCGAAAGAAGAAGGGCCGCAGCTAGGTGAGACGCTCGAGAAGGCGGGCCGGTTTAACCGCGCGATATTGGTGCCCGATTGGAGGGGAACGAATAGCGCGGAACGTATCCCATGTGGACGTTGAGCGGCGTTGTGGCTTGCCTCGCTGCCGACTTTCGTGGTTAAAGAAGGGACGCGCCGTCCCGACAATCGAGAGGTTGGAAAAGCTGATGTGACACCTGGAGATTCCGCTCGATCTTGTTCCGCGATGGCGAACAGACCGCGCGACAAGACAGCGGTAGGCTCCTGGCAAAGCAACCGGTATCTTCGCAACCATATGTAACACGTCCAACATGGAATTGCTTGACAGGCAATACCTGCCGGTTCATCCTCTGCCAGTTGTTACCATCGCACTTAGAAGGGAGCACAACCGTGAAATCGAGGCTGGTCTGCAGGTTAGCGCAGGTCTTCTTGTCAGCAATTTTAATAAGCCAAGTCTCGTTGGATATGCTTTCATCGACCTGCACCGGGTCCGACCCATGCCACGCATGTAAGAACTGTCACTATTGCAAACACTGCGCCAAGGAAGGTGGAAAGTGTGGTGTTTGTAAGTAGCGCCACTGGCTGTTTCTTTGCCCAACATGAAATTGTAGCGGGTGGAAGGTTTTGAGAATGGTTTGGCCTCAGGGAGTGGTTAAGTCCCGGCGCACTGCCGTGACTCTCTTCTCAAATCGCTCCACCAACCGCTATGGCTGAGATGAGGAAGCTGGTGTCCTTACTTGCCAAGATGAGCCAAGGGGAGCGAAACCTGATCCTATTTCTGGCAGGGCGGGTGTTCAAGAAGCCAGGCGGTATGAAAGCAGGACGGAGACTCGCTTCGAGTGCCAGCGCCTAAAATGTTGAGACAGACTTCCTTCCCGAGTGATGGGGGTTTCCATGCGTTTGCTCTCTGTTTTTATCCTTGTTGCTGTCTGCTTGGTTGGTTGGTCGGGTAGCTTTGGTTCAAGGAGCGTCGCCGAGCAGCCGGATATCAGCAGCTCAGGCAGCAAGTTCTTGGAGATCTGTTCAGATATAGATAACCAGCCGAACGGAGACCCCATCCGCATCCACAACCATGCCACCTGTTTGGGCTGGGTTGAAGGTTTCCGAGATGGCTTCAGCGTGCATGATGAACTGCTAGGCGTACCGGAAAAGGACCGGATGGTTTGCGTGTCCCGCGGGATAACCACGATTCAAATCGTTCGCGTGATGAAGAAATACATCGCGGAGAATCCCGATAAAGCGCATCGGGCGACTCGTTTCATCGCCTCAATAGCGTTAGCGCGTGCGTTTTCGTGCAAAGCAGGGAAGTAGGGCGACGACTTTCCGTACCTCTAGTATTTGGCCTCGGCACTTCGCATGGATTTCGATCGAAGGGTTCAAAAAATACTCGCCGCAATAAAGCGCGAAGAACAGTGGGAACTCTAGAAGGTAGGCTTTGTTTTCTAAGCGGCGGTAAGCACATTAATTTCTAAAACGAAGGCACAAAGCGCACAATCGCGGGCCTGGTTTTGTAAATTGCAAATAGGCCTTGGCATACTTCGCCTGCCGTTTCCGCAACTCGTCGTCCCACTTTCTCCCGCCAATATTTGGTGTGAGAGCTCCAGCCAGATGCTCGTTGAATTCGGCTAGCGCTTGAGGGGATTGCGTGAGAAGTTTTTCCTGTTCAATCGAAACCGCGGTTCTACTGTCTGCATCCATCGCCGTCTCCTTCCGGCAATAGAGGCAGATTTTGCGACGCTCATAACTTGCTTGATCAAGAAGAGTTGGCGGCAAAAAGACGAAGCGTCCAGTACTCGAATTGTGCTTACTTTTTCAAGTGGCCCGAACAATTTACACCGATACCTTCTTCCCGTTGCCACGGAAAGGGTTCGCCGTACTAACCACGGATTGCGCAGCTCCCGTCCGCACGGATTTTCCGGACTGAAGTCGATCGATGTGGCGGCGTCCGGGATACTTGCATGATCCTGAAGTTTACCCTGACCGCCATTTTGAGCGAAGAGTGCAGACCAAGCCGCAACCACAACCAAATCCACCAGGCCACAGCTGAGCGATGCCACGCTCTAGACGTCCTCTGTCCAGTAAAGACAACGAGTCAGGGAAGACCGCTGCGTATTACGCAACGCGCTTTCCTCGTCGCAACTGTCCTTGCACCTCGAGCTCTTCGCCTTTGGCATCTTAATTACTCTGCGCTGTTGCAGCGCTAGAGGCGTCGCTAACCAGTAAATTCAGGAAGCGAATGATTTGTTTCTGCTCGCGTTCCTGTTCGGGAGTGGCGTCTGTGTTTTGCGCGAGCTCCGCGAGCCGGGCCGACAAAACTTGCAAAGCAACTTCACGCTTGACGTAAGCAGCTTGCTGGATGGGACTCATCACCCAGCCTCTTTTCGTCTTCTCGAATTCCAGAGACTGTTCCTTCCAGCGACGCGGCGAGTCCGTTTGCATATTCAGAGCAGCGCCTAACGATTCGATCCGAACGAGCGCAGTTCCGCGCTTGCCCTTGACTTGTATTGCTGAGACGCGCACCTCGCGGTAAACGATTATAGGTTTGCCGAGACTATTCAGCCCGCGCGTGCAGAGGGATTCACCGGAATCCCGATTCATTTCGACAAACGCGGTTAAGAGTTCGTCTGGCGAAGGATTTTTTCGGGCTACCTGCAGAACGATCTCTTGAGGAGTTTCGACTGTTGTTGAACTGCAGGTTCCAGACGCGGGGGTAGAGTTCGCCTCGAACGTAGGTGCCGGCTTCGCCATTCCGGAGGGTGGCCGATTCTCCGAAGCGCGGCTGGCGGCCTGAAGAGGTTGCTGGTCCGCGTGACGCGCAGCCTCAAGCGTGCGGCCCGAAGGGAGCGGCTTCTCGGTCGTATAGCGGAAGAAACGCGCGCTGCCACGCGACCGCCAATAGGGCGAGTCATAAAACTGCGTGTCGGGACCGGAACGCACGAAGCTGAAGAAGGAGTGTTCTTTGGGATCGATGACGATGCCGACATGGCCGCGCCAGACAACTAGGTCGCCAGCTTGGGGCGCGTGCACGCGCGTGAAATTCGTGTTGCCGATGTAGAGCTCGCGCGAACTGACGTAGTCGTAGGGAAAGCCGGCTTGTGCGTAAACGTCGTGAACTAGGTGAGAACAGTCCGTTTCGGATTCGGACTCGGTGTTTACCGTGGGAATGGTAGCCAGAATCTTGCGACCCTCTTTTCTGGCGATGGGACGCGGTTCGGACGTTTCCGCAGAGGCTGGCCGGACATTCTGGCCGAGCGCCGCCGAGGGGGTCGCGAGGCACAACGCTACGAAGATGAATCTACGCATCATTTTGTAAGTCTCGCAGACCGCGGCGAAAGCCGAACTGGCCATGCCGCGAAGACAACACCGTCCCAGGGTACAGGTCACCTTTTCTGGCGTCAGGCTGGAAAACAAAAAACCTGCAAGAAGTTTTAAGGCTGGAAACTAAACAACGCGGCTGCGGACTGCTGTTACTAAGATGCCTGGGCGATTTCCCAGGTTGCGGAGCGGGTGTCTCAGTTCGCCACGGCATCACTCCTAGCCCTAGCCCTAGCCCTAGCCCTAGCCCTTTTGTTTGGGACTCTCCGTCCACAGAGCCAAAGTCATGTTTGCACAATCTGCGTGGAGTCCTGGTCGCGCGGGCTGCAGGCATGGGGCCGATCGCTCTCGACGTCGATGGCCTACGCTGAGCGTTGAATTAACCGAAGGACAAATGCGTCCTCGGCTAAATACTTTGCATCAGGAGTTGCCAAACCATCTGTCGAATCAGTGGCAGGAGGAACTCTTGCAGCCGAACGCTGATAGACACGCTGATGAACCGGGCCCGCGGTGGCACATTGCAGCGGAAGCCGCGGAACAGCAATACTGGAAAAATACTACAGACACGGCCGAACGCTCCGTATACGTTTGCGCCTCCTTCCGCCGTCACGCCGGACGGAGGTTGCTCCGACGCCAAGGTGGTGGCGCGGCACAGGTACATTCGAAAGAAGGCGAAGCCGAAGGGCGTTGCCGAAATCTTGCAAAGACTAGTTCTTGGCGAGAAAGAGTGAGATTCGTAAGTCCACATCCGAACAGGAGGCACCAAAAATGAAATTCATGACACTCGCTTCAAAAGCGGTCCTGGTGGTTCTGTTGGCTGCAGCGGTTTGCGGGAGGGCCGCTGATAGCCCGATAGCGACCGTGAAGGGTTACGTTCTGGATTCCGCGTGTGCGTTCACAAAGGGTCTCCACAAACCAATAAGCAAAGAGTGCGCCACTTCGTGTGCGAATGCGGGTTCACAGCTTGTTATTCTCGCAGACGATGGAACGATCTACTGGCCGATCGCGGACTCCACACCATCGAGCGGCCAGAACCCGAAGCTTCTGCCGTTTGCTGGAGACAAAGTCACCGCAAGCGGCAAGATTTACAAACGGGGTGGTTCTAAGGCCATCGTGATTGAGAAGATCGAAGCGCAAGCAGCGCAGAAGTAGAGTACTGCGGGAACCTTCGCGGCGGCGTTGGGAGCGGGTGCGGCAAGCGCGTTGTTCGCGATACTGCGACCGTGGCTCTTCTAGATTGCGAGCTGACCTCAAAAGGGGGGCGTCGGCTTGCCATCCGCGCCGCAGTGATGTAGAAAAACCATAGCACAAGAATCGCAACAGCCGAGGAAATGCCGAGGGAGCTTTGGGGGAGCAATAAGGATTCCTTTGCATGCCCTCTCGTTCTTGTAAGTCCTTGAAATTCCTAACGTTGTTGTTCTCGACCCCCAGCGCCCCTACCAAACTCCGTTGACTCAGCGTCTGCAGCGTTCGAGTTCGTTCCAATCAATCTATTTGTTTCGATTTGCCGCTGCGCGCATGATAGTGCACCTGGGCCAGGTTGAGTGCCAGCGATTTTGCGTGCTAGCGGGAATTCACGAATTTGTATTTACCCTTCAGGACTTTCATGAAAACGCCATGCGATGAAATATCGATGACCTCCGGCACGCCATGTACGGCCAAGGCCGGCCCGTGGATACTGGCGGCAACTATTTTGGCTTCGAGTATGGCGTTTATTGACGGCACGATCGTCAACGTTGCAGCTCCCAGATTTCAAAGTGCATTCCACGCGACTGTCATTGATGTGCAGTGGATGATCGAATCTTACGGACTTTTTCTTTCATCTTTGATCCTGGTGGGCGGTGCGCTGGGTGATTGGTTGGGTCGCCGGGCGGTGTTTCTTGCTGGTGTGGTGGTGTTCGCGGTGGCTTCGGTTGTCTGCGGCTTGGCTCCGAGCATTCCTCTGCTGGTGATTGCGCGCTGCGTTCAGGGAGTCGGTGCGGCGTTGCTGGTTCCCGGAAGCCTTGCCATCATCAGCGCGTCATTTGACGAAAAAGCACGCGGACGGGCCATTGGTACCTGGTCCGGCTTTACAGCGATAACCACAGCGCTCGGCCCGGTGCTTGGCGGATGGCTCATCGAACATGCGTCCTGGCGGTGGGCTTTCTTCGTTAACGTTCCGCTGGCTGCCGCCGTGGTGATTCTCGCTCTTCGTCATGTGCCGGAGAGTCGCAACTCACAGAGTGACAGTCTTGACTGGTTGGGTGCGGTACTTGCGACGGCGAGTCTTGCAGCTGTAGTCGCCGGCCTGCTCGAGTCCTCATCGCTGGGCTGGCGAAATCCTTTTGTGATTGCAAGCGTGCTGGGTGGACTATTTCTCGCAGTTCTTTTTCTACGTGTGGAAGCTCGCCGATCGTCACCTATGGTTTCACTTTCATTATTTAAATCGCGCGCTTTTCTTGGCGCTAACCTTTTGACGCTTTTTCTCTACGCTGCAATTGGCATTTTCTTTTTTCTGTTTCCGCTGACCTTGATGCAGGTGCACGGATATTCAGCGACTGCAGCGGGCGCGGCAAGTCTGCCCATAATCCTGCTGCTGTTTGTTCTGTCGCGCTGGTCAGGTGGCCTGGTCGCCAAATATGGCGGGAAAATTCCGTTAGTAGCCGGGCCGCTGATAGTTGCGTTCGGTTTTGTTTTGTTCGCAGTTTTTTCTCGTGCGGCCAGCTACTGGACGACATTTTTTCCGGCTTCGGTGGTGTTGGGTCTGGGAATGGCGATAACCGTGGCGCCGCTGACGACCGTGGTCATGGGTTCCGTGGACAGCAATCATGCAGGTGCTGCGTCCGGAATCAATAACGCAGTCGCGCGCGTGGCCGGAGTGCTGGCGATCGCGATATTCGGAATTGTGATGGTAAAAGTATTCGGGACCAACTTGGATCGAGACCTCGCGACACTTTCTCTTCCGGCCGGGACGGTACGCGAACTTCGCTCGAAAGAAATCGAACTCGCCGGCATGGAGCTGCCGAGGGATCTAGAAACTGACGCTCGCGCGCAGGTTCGAACCGCTGTTTCGCAAGCGTTCCTCTCCGGCTTTCGCGTAGTTTTATTGTGCTGCAGCGGTTTATCGATCGGAAGCGCATTCACCGCCTGGCGGCTAGTCCCGAAAAAATAGTAAGTTGCTGTGGCTGCGCGTACTGAAAGAATTCCTCAAGGCCGGCGTGGGAATGGCGGTCGAGCGGTTCGCAGTTCCACTTACTTTATTCGGAAGATCGCGAGGAGGCATCCGTGGCGTCCGTCACGAAAAAAGGCATCATCGACAAGCCCAGCAAGCATTCCGTTGATCAAACAGTTGAGAACCTCAAGAATCTTCTGCAATCCAAGGGAATTAAATTGTTTGCCGTGGTCGACCACAGTGGAGAAGCGGAAAAAGTGGGAATAAAAATGCGCCCCACCAAGCTGCTGATCTTCGGCAGTCCTAAGGCTGGAACGCCGCTTATGCTCGCCGCGCCCAGCGTGGCCATTGACCTTCCGCTAAAAATATTGGTTTGGCAGGATGATCAGGGGACGGTATGGGTTTCGTTTAACAGTCCGGAGTATCTAAAAGAACGGCACGGCCTGCCGCAGGATGTGCTGCAAAATATATCCGTTATCGAAACGTTGGCAATGCAGGCGGCGGCCTAGGTCGGAAAAAGTCTGCCGAGTTTTTCCTCGGTTCGCAATTTTGTTATTGCAGGTGATCGCGCCATCGCGCTGTTCGATCATTTTCCGTTCCTGGCGGCGTTCCACGGCGCGCAGTCCGCCAGAAAGTCTCATGGCTTCTTGGGCGCTGCGGAAAACGTCTCGGTCGGATCGAGCGAACCCGCATCCCAAAAAGCTGACTCGGAGATTTTTCCGTCGCGCCACAGTTTAAGCGACGCCAGAGTGCTGGAGGCCTGACCGCCATCAGCGGAGTCAAAGATCACCACGACGCCAGCGATGGTCGCCTCCGCAGTGGATTGTTCTTGCATCGCTCGCAGAAAAAGTTCTTTCGCAAAATTACGTTTGTCCCGGGCCAGAGTTTCTTGCGACGGTGACTGCGCGGGCTGCACCGAATACAGCTTTACGCTTTTGCCGCGCAGCGGTTCCCAGTTTCCTGGGAATGTTCCAATTTCTTCGCGGGTAACCCGAAATAATTCCGTTGATTTTGCAATTACATCGACGCCGGTTCTCTTTGCGCCGGCACCGTCAGCGGGGAATTCCACTTGCATTTTTCTGATCCAGCCTCGCGACTGACCGGAAATATTCACATGGATCCACTCGCCGCGCAGATCGACCATCTCGAATTGGTCTTTAGCGGTCGCAGAGAACAGTGGTTTGCCGCCCTCTTCCGGATGCGCATACACCGGTGTTCCAGTTTTCTTGACGGCGACAAGATTGTTGGGTTTGCTCTGACTGTCGTAAAGTTGCTGCAGATTTTGCATTGCGTTGTTCAATTGCTGAACGCGTTTCTCAGCCGCGACTCGCTTGCTTCGTAATTCCTGGATGTCCGCTTCGTTTACCGCAGACGACATCGTAACTACTGGCGCGGGTCGCGTTTCTCTGCGCGCCCGGCCAGCTACTCCCGGCACAGTTCCACGCGGCATTACCGATCCTAATGACAGGTCGTATTTCTTGTTCGGCAGTTTTTCCGCGTCTGTGGAAGCGTCCGGCCCCAGAATTTGTTCCACACGGTCCAAAGCGTCGTTCTCAAGCCGGCCGTTCGAAGGGAGGACTTCATAGCCCGATTTCTGCCGGTCCGGGTCGTCATACCAGGCGGTGATTTTTGCCGTGACCCGCACGGAAGTTTCGCCGGTAAGCGACGGTATCACCTGAAAAATGCACTGATAGTACGCCTTCTCGTAACGCTCAACGGGCCGCAGCATCTGGCCTACAAAGCCTTCGAGCGCTGGAAGCTTTCCGCTTGAATTTGACTTGGCGGCAGATACGGCGCGTTCGACGTCGGCTCGCGGCTCGGTGAAGGTACGCTCGATGGGATCGTTTGCGGCGAGAAGACAAGATCCCGACAGCAGTAAGACTGCAGAAAACCAGATAAAGAGTATTGTCCTTTTATTTATTAGAGGCTTTAGATTCAAGGCAGGGGCACCAGTTCTTCTTTCCGGAGCCAGCCGCGGTGTCCATCATTGGTTTCAATACCAAACCAGTATGGCGTGAGAATGAGCACCACCACGTCGGTTGATTGCTTCAGGGTTTCAAGTGTTGCCGCAGCCTCAAAAGGAGCGGATCGTACGTGCGCGCCGCCCGGGCCGACCCTCATCTCTACTTTGTGGCGCAACTCCTGCACGCGTTTAACGAGATCCTGCGCTGACGAATCGGCATCCGCCAATTTGCTGGCTTCTTCCTGGCGGCGACGCAACATGTCTTGCTTCTCGGCAATTTCAGCATCAATTCGTGCTTTGGAGTCGGCATCCCTCTGTTGCTGCAGCTGGATGGCTTTCAAACGTTCAGCAATTTCCTTGAATTCGCTGGATTCGACCAGACCCTCGGATGGATGCACCGATTTGCGTTCGGTCTCTACGAATATGGCGTCAATCTGAATTCGGAATCGTTCCGGGCCTTCGTTTTTCAGAACATACCGCACCGTGATCGTACCCTGGTCCTCGCTGCCCTTGAAGTTTCTTGGAGCGAGGGCGTCGTGCGCTACCTTGTAATAGACTTTGCCTCCGCCGGTCCACTGGGCAAAAGCCTTGGATGACTTTTCGTCCTCCGCTCCTCCGAAAGTTTTTTCTTTGTCGTAAACAAAAGTGCCGTGAATGACTGTGTCTTTCACAACGTCCTCAACCGCCTCAACGATGTCGGTTTCTTTTCCTTCGAGAACCGCGCTGAACGAAGTCGGCTGTGCCTTGTCGGCCGAGAAAAGTACAGGCCCGGACAGGCCACAGCACAAGATTGCGCATGGAACGAGCGCGAACCCCGCAGGAATGCGCAGGGGCCGCGATGTGAAGCGAGATCTGACGGTTCGGGACATGGTTATTCGATGGAGCCTATGCTTTTCCGATTCGACTCAAACACCCGAAGTATTACCCACCATGGCGAAGTTGGCAACCACCGCAACGCGATACGCGGGATAGTCCCGGGTCACGATGAGTTGCGTATAGCTGGAATTTGATGATAGGAAGGGATGATGATTGAATAGTACTAGAACTTGACCCATTAAAATGTCTGTTTCCCGAGTCAAGGTTTTTTCATTATTCTCTTGCATTCGGTTTTCCCTCCCTCTATGATTTCGGCGTTTTGCAGTTGTAAACGTTTTGTAAAGTATTTGTCCACAGATTGTAACCGAGAAGGTGCCTTTCGAGACGAACCGGGGGCACCGGCTCTCAATGGGGGTTCTCTTTTCAATTTCCGGATCGTTCGTCCGGGCGGAAGGTCGTCGCCTGCCGCACGCCTGGAGTCTTCCTTCCCGCGCCGCGTTTTGGGGAATTTTCGTGCGAACGTTCCGCTTTACGCTTTTCCAGCTTTGTTTTCTATTTCCGGTTAGGAGGCAGCATGTCTGATCACGTACGCGACCAGCGCTACGCGAAAAAGAGGAGAGGCGTCCTGGGGTCGATCGCCTCGCTTCTTATCTTGATCGCTCCGTTGTTCTTTGTTGCTCTCATGTGTAGTCCGACGGCTCAGGCCGCTCCACTAACAGGCATCCGGGCCATTCCGGCGTTCGCGAGAAAGTACGGCTTGCCATGCTCGGCTTGTCACGAAGCCTGGCCGAAACTGAACGCGTTCGGCCAGACTTTTAAGGACAACGGCTATCAGTTGGGAAATGACCGCGATGCGCCGATCTGGCAGCAGCCCACGTATTGGCCAGTCGCTTTCCGCATTACGCCCAGCTGGCATCGCGAAAGCGTGGACCGCAACCAGGTGGATGATCTGAATGATCCCGCCAATAGCCTAGAGCAAAAAACCACCACCCACGGTTTTGACCTGTCTGGTCTCGATATTCTCACCGGCGGCACGTTGGCAAACAATATCTCGTTCTTACTGGTCCCGTCAGCGGACAACACCGGCGCGTTTCACTTCGAATCCGCATGGGTGCGTTTCGATAACCTGCTGCACAGTTCCTACCTGAACATCAAAGTCGGTAAATTCGAGCTGGATAATCTTCTATCAGAAAAGCGTATCCTCACGGTCTCAAGCCAGGGCGGTCTCTACCAGCTCTATCACTTCGTTCCCGTTGGCGATTCCAACATTTTCGGTTTGGGCGACAACCAACTTGGCGCCGAGCTGATGGGGCATTCCAAGAACGACCGCACGCGTTATTCCGCGGCTCTCTTGAGCAGTAACGACGGGAACGTAAGCGTTCCCAATGGACACGGCTACGATGCCTTTCTCACTGCCAGCCAGGCGTTCCAGGCAGGTGGTCTTGGTCTGCAGCGGGTTGGCGCCTTTGTCTACTTGGGTCGATCGCCAACCTACTACCTAACCCAAGGCGGCGGCTCAACCCAACTGGATGGCCTTGGTCAGAAATCGTTCTACCGCGCGGGTTTCATCGGCATGTGGTACATCAAGAAGTTCGATGTCACTACGCTCTATATGCACGGCGGCGAAAATGCTTTCCTCGGTACGGGGACCGCGGCCAACCAGCCGTTGCCCAGCGGCGCGCGATCCCCGCAGTGGAACGGCGCTCTGATCGAATCGCACTACACCGTCAATCCGCAGTTTATCCTCATCAACCGCTACGAATTCATCCGTATGTCCCAGCAAGCGCTGGCAATCGATCCAAGCAATCCTTTTATCCCTGGAGTAAGCGCGCCTTCCTCTGACTTCGGCAACCTTGACTCCCTCACCTTCGGCTATCGCTACTATCCCTTTATGCACAGCCGCGCTGGTTTCGCGTTCCACAACGAATACGCAATCGTGCGTCAGAGAAAGGTTGCGCCAGTTACCGGGCTCGATGTAACCAGTAGCAGTCTCTTCCTGGGCTTCGACTTTATTTACTGAGGATGCTGACCATGAAAACCAACTTCTACAAATTGCTTTTCGCAATCGCATTCTTGGCATGTTTTGTCGGCCTCCGGGCGGCCCGCGCACAAGAAGCCCAGGTCGGCAAGCTCACCGGCCATCCCGATCAGGGCAAGCAGCTCTACCGCCGCTATTGCATCGGCTGCCATGGACCACGCGGCGACGGCGCTGGAGAGAACGCTCCATACATCGATCCCAAACCACGAAATTTCACGCAAGCAACCTTCAAATGCCGCTCCACGCCGACGGGCACGCTTCCCCTTGATTCGGATTTGTATAATTCGATTGGGCGCGGCTTCGACAATTCCAATATGCCGTCATGGGCGCCGTTGACGGATCAAGAGCGCATTAACCTGGTGGCCTTCATTAAGACCTTCTCTCCGCGTTGGAAGAATGACAAGGCTGGAGCACCGATCAACGTACCGAATGAAACGCCTGTGACCGTGCAGAGTATCCAGCACGGCCATGACCTGTTTCAGAAGCTGGAATGTTGGAAGTGCCACGGCCCCGAAGGCCGCGGCGACGGGCCTTCGGCTTCCACTCTCACCGATTCGAATGACCAGCCGATTCGACCCTACAATTTTGCTGAAGGATCACGCTTCAAGTGTGGCGCCACAAACCAGGACATCTATCGCATTTTTATGACCGGCGTCGACGGCACTCCCATGCCATCTTTCGCCGATGTCATTCAGCCCAACGATGCGTGGGACCTGGTCCACTTTCTACGAACTCTGCAAGTTAACCGTGAAGGTCCGGAGCGCGCTCTGCTGAAGTCTTCCGGAACGAAATTGCAGCCCATCCAGGCTTCCTCTGGTGGCGGTCGCTAATGGAAGTTCTTACCATGTTTCCGTGCAATGATTTCAGTCTGCAAAGGAGTCATTCAATGCAAGCTTTAAGAGCGTGTGGCGCAATTCTTGCGGTGCTGTCGGTATCGGCGATCATTACGGCGGCTCCTGGCGCGGGCACCGTGACCGGCAAGGTGACCTATACCGGGACACCGGCAAAGGCCAAGCCTATTGATATGTCCAAGGAGCCGACCTGCGCCAAGCAGCACACCACGCCGGAAATGACGGAAAGCGCCGTGACCGGTCCGGGAAACACCCTTGAAAACGTCGTGGTCTATATTTCCGCGGGAGCTCCGGCAGAGGCCAGCACACCGTCCACGCCCGCAACGTTTGATCAGAAAGGTTGCCATTACACGCCGCATGTTCTGGCGTTCGAAGTGAACCAGGAACTAAAGGTAGTGAACAGCGATCAGACTTCCCACAACATTCATCCGCTGGCGAAAATTAATCGCGAATGGAACAAGTCGCAGCCACCGGGAACGCCTCCGCTGAGCGAAAAGTATGACAAGCCCGAATTCATTTCCGTGAAGTGCAACATTCATCCCTGGATGCATGGCTACTTCGCGGTGCTCAGTACGTCTCATTATGCCGTTTCCGACGCTTCCGGAGATTTCAAGCTGCCGAATCTTCCGCCGGGGAAGTACACGTTGACGGCGTGGCAGGAAAGCTATGGCACGCAAACCCAGGAAGTTACGATTGCCGGGAGCGAAACGAAGACCGTTAATTTTTCGTTTGTCGCAAAACCCTATTAAGCCCGGCCTTGCAACCCTGCCGGCCTGTTTCGGGCAAGCCGACAGACACCGTATCTAAATTAGTTTTTTCCGCGAGGAGTCGCCGCATGGGCAAGCTTTTAGCTGTTGTCTTGGTGCTGATCGCGATCGGTTCGGCTGTCCCCATTCTGATGCACACCTGGTGGATGCCCGAAGATATTTCGACCCACGGTCACATGATCGACCATCAAATGTCAGAAACTATGGCCGAATCGGGGATTGCTTTTGTCGCAGCGCAATTGGTGTTGGCCGCGTTGGTGGGGATGTTCGGCGACAAGAAAGACGGACGCAAGGCTACCCATTTGCCCGGTGGCGCCAGACTCGTGGTCATCGCCGCGATCGTGCTGGTCGGAACGGAAGTTCTGGCGTTGGGAGTTTTCGGTAAAGATGCCTGGGCTGAGGTCTATTTCAAGAAGCCCCCAGCGGACGCGCTTCCCATTCAGGTGCAAGCCGAGCAGTTTGGTTTCTATTTCCGCTACGCGGGTCCAGATGGAAAATTTGGTCCGATGCATCCGGACAAGATTGACGAAGGAAACCAGAATTTCTTCGGTCTTGATCCCGCCAACGATGTGGATTCGCGCGATGACATCGTTGCCGCGTCCCTGGTAATACCCGTGAACAAGCCAATTCTGTTGATGATGCATGCGAAAGATGTGGGCCATTCCTTCTACGTTCGCGAACTGCGCATTCAGCAAGACTTCGTGCCCGGTCTGGATATTCCCATGCATTTTACGGCCACCAAGGCCGGCAAGTACGAAATCGTTTGCACGCAATTGTGCGGACTAGGGCACTTCAACATGCGTGCGTTTCTGGAGGTGAAGTCGCAGGATGATTTTGACCAATGGTTAAAGCAACAATCGCAGTAATGCCATAGCGCGGTTTTTCGTACGCACCGAACTCGGGTACCTCAACGATTTCCGCCCGCGTCGGTTTTTTCGGAGAAGCCATCAAATGTCGGATGCCTCTGCCCCAGTCGTTCACCAACACGCTGCCCCTAGCAAATTTATTTGGAAGTATGTTTTCAGCACGGATCATAAGGTCATCGGCAAACAATATTATGGCCTGGCGCTGGTCTCGGTGTTTATCGGCATGATGCTCTCGTGGTTGATGCGGTTTCACCTGGTCTGGACTAACGCTGCCATCCCCGGGCTGCAACTGCTTTCGAAGAATGGCGCTCCCGGCGGAGTCATGACTCCGGAATACTACCTTTCGTTGCTGACCATGCATGGCACGCTGATGGTGTTTTTTGTTTTAACTAACGCGCCTTTCGCCGGCTTTGGTAACTACTTTCTTCCAATTCAGATTGGCGCGGAAGATATGGCGTTTCCACGCTTTAACATGATGTCGTTCTGGGTGACGTTCGTCGGGTTTCTGGTTCTGATTGCGGCGTTCTTCATTCCCGATGGGCCGCCAATTTCGGGTTGGACCGCTTATGCTCCGTTGAGTGCGGTCGGTAAGGATGCTGGCCCGGGGCTCGCCTGGGGACAAAATCTGTGGGCGATTTCCATTGGCCTTTTCTGCGTGGGTCAATTGCTTGGGTCCTTGAATTTCATCGCCACCACATTGGATCTGCGTACCAAAGGCATGACCCTTTCCCGTCTGCCCATTTCCACCTGGGCGTGGTTCATTACATCGTGCATCGGGCTATTGGCTTTTGCGGTTCTGCTGCCCGCGTGCGTGTTGTTGATTCTGGACCGCGTTGCGGGCACTAGCTTTTTCATTCCGGCCGGGTTGGTGATCAGCGACCACTTGCAGCCGCATTCCGGCGGCTCGCCGCTGCTGTGGCAACACCTTTTCTGGTTCTTCGGACATCCCGAGGTTTACATCGCCATCGTTCCGGCCATCGGTATCGTTTCGCACATCCTGATGGCCTCAATGCGCAAGCCGCTGCTTAGCGTCAAAGTGGTTTACGGCAGTATGATCACCATCGGCTTCCTTAGCTACATGGTTTGGGGCCACCACATGTTCCTTAGCGGAATGAATCCGTTTTCCGCTTTAGTGTTTTCGTTCCCGACTTTGATCATTACCATTCCCGCGACCATCATTACGATGATTTGGATCGGTTCGATATACGGAGCCAACCTTCGTTTTCATACCCCAGCGTTATTTTCGCTTGGCTTCATTTCTGTGTTCGTGGCGGGCGGGGTCAGCGGATTTTTTCTTGCGCAGCCCTCGCTGGATATCTATCTGCACGGCACCTATTTCGTGGTGGGACATTTCCATTTCGTCATGGGTGTAGCGGCGATCTTTGGCATCCTTGCCGGCAGCTATTTCTGGTTCCCGAAAATGACCGGCCGAATGATGAACGACACTTGGGGGAAGGTGCACTTCTGGTTTACGTTTATCGGCGTCTACTGCATCTTCATGCCGTTCCATTATCTTGGATTTGCGGGGAATGTCCGCCGCTATTCGAGCTTTGTGGACGATTATCTGCAACCGCTGCTGCCGGTGCACAAATTCATCACCATATCGGCGCTGATCACCGGCGCGGCGCAATTCATATTTTTGTTCAACTTAATTTACAGCCGATTCAAAGGTGCCCCCGCATCGGATAACCCCTGGGACGCGACGTCTCTTGAGTGGTCAACTACGTCTCCGCCGCCGTTCGACAATTTCGGCGGGCGGCACATTGTTGTCAGGCATGGTCCGAACGAATACGGCGTAAATGGCGCTCATGGCGATTTCATCATGCAGGATTCGCCTGAACCGGAGCCCGCTGGCGATTAGGTCGCTTGATTTTTGATAAAGGAGCGAGACGTTAAAAAATGTCCAGCACAGCGTTACAACCCGGTCAGGGTTCGCAGTCGCCGGCTCCCGCGCTAAGCGGCATTTGGGTCGCGGTGGCGGCGATTACCATGTCGTTCGCGGCGTTCACCAGTTCGCTTATCATCCGGCAAGCTTCTGAGGATTGGCGACATCTGGTTCTTCCCGGAATCCTGTATTTGAATACGGTGATTATCCTTGCGAGCAGCGCAACGCTGGAAATCGCGCGGAAACGCAGTTCCGATCTGGCGGCTATGAGGTCGTGGCTTTATTTCACGTTGGGTCTGGGCGTTGCGTTTGTAGCCGGGCAGGCTTTCGCCTGGCACCAATTGCGTGCTCAAGGCCTGTATCTGGCATCTTCGCCGAACAGTTCGTTCTTTTACGTGTTGACCGTGCTGCACGCGCTGCACGTTATGGGCGGCTTGATTGGGCTGGTGTATACGATTCGCCGCGCCGCAAGCATCGCAGTGTGGCGAGTAGCTGCCATCGACGCGACCGCGGTTTACTGGCATTTTCTAGCGGCCCTGTGGGTTTATCTTTTGCTGGTGCTGCGCACGCGACTTTAGCCAGTCAGTGGAGGATTTGTGAGCGAAACGAATCACAGCATGGCGCTCGGGCACGCCGCCAATATGGAGCCTTCTCCCTATGCCATTCCTTCGCGCAAGCTGGCGATGTGGCTCTTCATTCTTTCCGATGCCTGTACCTTTGGCGCGATACTTTTCGCCTACGGTTATTTGCGGACTGCCAGCGCGGATTGGCCAACACCATTCAAGTTCTATCCGTCGATCCTGAACGTCATCATCATGACGTTCGTTCTCATTACCAGCAGTTTGACCATGCTTGGAGCAGTGGCTGCATCGAAAGCCGGCGACAAGAGCAAAACCATGCGCTGGATGGGCATCACCATGGTTCTTGGCGCCCTGTTTGCGATGCTGCACATCCGCGAATGGGCGAGCATGATTGGCGAAGGCGTTCGGCTTTTCCAGAATCCCTGGGGATCACCGCTGTTTGGCGCTAGTTTCTTTGGCATCACCGGACTGCACTTGCTGCACGTGATTAGCGGAGTAATTGCTATTGGCGTTGTCGCCCGTAAATTTTCCAACGGCAGCTTGAGTGCGGGGCACGTGGAATCCACCGCCCTGTACTGGCATTTCGTTGACCTGGTGTGGATGTTTGTGGTGCCGCTGGTGTATTTGATGAGCATCGCCAGGCCATAAAGCCTGTGAAGCGAATCGGGGGAAATCTGTCGAATGGAAAACAGCCAAAATATTTATAAGGGAATCGGCCGCTACATTCCGGTTTATCTGATTTTGCTGGCGCTGTCTGGGCTGCAAATCTTTCTCGCCTATTCGAAACTGGATCGCAACCGGTTGCTGGCGGCCTTTCTCGCTGTTGCTATTTTCAGCGCAGCGCTGGCGGTCATGTATTTTATGCACATGATCGATGAGCGTCGCAGCTTTTTCTGGTCGCTCATTCCGGCGACCATTTTTGTTCTGTTGATGATGAATATGATTTGGTCGGATAGCTTCCGCTTGCTGCACATGCGGCCCTTTTAGTTTGCTGCGGAACGCAGGTTTTCCGCGTGGTCTTGAACCGTTCGGCTAATTCGGCCACAATCTGATTGCAGGATGCTCTCGATGAACCGTCACGCCAAAGTCAAATTAGCTTTCCTCATCGTCGCAATGTCGGTTTGGTGCATGCGGCCGTCCGTCGCCGCGGCCCAGGGGTGTGCCCTGTGCGTCACGCAGGCCGCACAAGGAGGGCATCGTCTCATAGACGCGTTGCGCTCCGGAATTCTGGTCCTGGTTTTTCCGCCGATGGCCATCAGCATCGGCATCATTTATATTTCCTGGCGTAAGCGGAATCAATTCCGCGAGCCTGACCCCCTTCCCCCTATTTCTGTAAGTGTTCATTCTAAAGAAGGTTAAAGTTTATACGCTTCTGTAAGTGCGGAGAACAAAGGAGTTAGGGTGAGGGCTGCGGGCGCCCGGCTTCGCGGATTAGCAGCTCCTGCGATCGGCCGGAGAACATTCTTTTTCCGACTCCAGTCCTAGGCATTGATCTCTTTGCGGGCCTCGATCGGAGCAACCTTGGAGCAACTTCGTCCACCAATCCACTTAGACAAGAAATCAAAGAAGCATCGCAGAGCCCATAGATGACGATGAACGATGTCTGCCGGCAGATCTGGTCGCGACACCGCAATCAAGAACTATCTAACATCCAGGTGACTAACACGGAAGAGTCGCGCATTACCCCAGAACTCCAGAAATTCTCCGGTCACGCGCTGACAAGTCGAGATTGTCCCAGGCGAATAGCACTGGCAGACCATCGATTCGACGAACCGACTTGCAATCTGATGATTCGGAAGACCCGCTAAAACGCGAAACGCGCGAGTGCGCCTGGGGTCCGGCAAGCGACGTCGTTTTTGAAGAGGATTCCGGAACATTGCGGCGGTTGCGCAACGTTTCCATCATGAAGCGCCAAAGATAGACCTCGAACAGAGCCCTTCCGTCAATTGCGCGCTTGGTTTTCTTGTTTCGCGAACATAACGACCGCTGCGGTCGCAAAAGCTTCCTCATGACCGCAATTGCACTGCGAGAAACATTCGTCGAGGCCATCGAAAAGGCTCGCTGGCAAATCCCAGGCTCCTCTGAGTTTGCGAAGAGCTTGCTCGTTTTCCTGAGCAGACCAATCGCGTGATACCCGTCGGTCCCGGAATAGTCTAGCGACCAGCAAGCGCTCACGGCAGGCATTGCCGATGAGGCATCTAGGACCCGCGGATCACAGCGGAGACAGGCACCTCATAAACCCGTCAAGCCATTGTTTTTCTTTGATTTGCCATGAATGAGCGGCAGGAGTGACCCGCTCGAATAGTTTTGCAGCAATTCCGCACAATCGCCTTTGCGATCAGCAGGTGTACAGGGCGGTCCCGCAACTCCATCGAAGTCTTGCCAATTCTGCTTTCCGTATGTCGCTCGACTTGACCGACTTCGGAACCTGCTCGGAAAGCCAAGCAGAGCTCGGGAAGTTCCTAAACATTCGGCTGCAGCGCTTAGGCTGACGGCAGGTCCGAGTCCCATGCACATGGGCCGGAAATCTTTACTCAGGAGAAAAACATGATTAACAAAAAAACCATCTGGTTCAGCTTGGTACTTCTCATTGCACTTCTCACTCCCACGGCAATAGATCAGCACGCTGCAAAAAACTCGATCAGGACACGCGCGGATGGCACAGCCCCGCCTGCCCCGCCCATTCCGTACAAATCCAGTCTTGGCCACAATCTGAGTGCTGATGGGACCGCGCCTCCGGCTCCCCCGATCCCATATCCGAAGGCAAGCGTACTGCAAGCCGACGGTACCGCCCCGCCTGCACCTCCGATTCCCTGGAAGTATTCAGGCATCGCCGTGTGAAGGCCTAGAAACGGGTACGGACTTTTGCCTCAACAGGTGCCGTGCGTGGACTAGGAACTCGGCTAGGCCGATGGGGAGAAGAGAAGGATGTCCTAGCTTCTCCCCATTTTTGCTTTACAATTTGCCTGACGCCGAGAGGTCTTGAATGCTGTCTTCCGTGCTATGGATCCTAGGGCCAATACTTGAGTCCCTCATTGTGGTTCGTGCTGTGCAGGGAAATTTCCTGAAAGAGTACAAACTTTTCTATTCCTATATCATTTGGGTGTTTTTGCGGGATTTGTCTCTCTTCGCCGTCTACCATAGCTGGCCCGCGGCCTACGCTTACGTTTACTGGTACAGCCAGTTTTTCAGTGTCCTGGTTGGTTGCGGAGTGGTTTGGGAGATTTACAAAGTCGCCCTGGCGAACTATCCCGGCGCGGCCCGGATGGCCCGAAGCGTGCTGCTCTTCCTTTTTATTATCACCATGTCAAGAATCGCGGTGTACGCGGCGAACAACGCAAAATGGCTTCCCGGTAAGACCACCTTGGAAACGGAACGCGAGTTTAGAATTGTTCAAGCCCTGGTACTCATCGGGCTACTTGCGCTCCTAGCGTACTATGCGATTCCAGCGGGGCGGAATCTCAAAGGCATTATTCTCGGCTATGGAGTCTTTCTCGGCACCAATCTTGCCCAACTGACTCTGCGGGACTTTCTTGGAGACAAATTTCAATATTGGTGGCAGTATATCCAGCCAACAACGTATATCCTCGTTCTGCTAATTTGGTGCTGCACCTTGTGGGATTTCTTCCCAAGCCCGGAGTCCGGACTTGCGACGCGGATCGAGGTCGATTATCAATCGTTGGCCTACGAAACTAGAAAGCGGTTAAGAGCAGCCGGCAGTTACATTGTGAAGGCGATCCGATCATGACTGCACACCTCTATTTGCTACTTGGCGCCGTTATCCTGCTGTTAATTTTCTTCCTGTTAAGCAGAGCCGGACTGCGACATGAGCAAAATAGAGACGGGTGTGAAGGCGACGCACAAGAATTCAAGCGTGATTCGCTTGCTGCCGAATTGAGCGCGCGGATCTTCTCTGCCGAAGACCCGGAGTTTGTTTCCAGCGAAACTTGTGCGAGCGCGGCACGGGCCTTTCGGCAGGAACGTACGACTCTCGCTTTAGAATGGCTACGAGGTGTGCGAACCCAAGTGAACCGCTTGTTCCGGTCCCACCTTCAAGCGGCCCGGCAGAACCCCGATCTCAAGCCTGCCGGAGAGTTACGCCTGGGGATGCACTTTTTAACATTTCAGCTCACCACCGGTATCCTATATATAGTCATTCGCGTGCGCGGCCCGCTTCCGGCTGCACGGCTGGTGCTGCATTCCCTGCTACTGTCTGAGAAAATGCTAAAAATGGCGAAGGATGTAGTGCCAAGCACCGGCACGACCGTCTCTGTAGAATTGCTTGGACTCGACTCGAATGCTAACCACCAGGGCGAAGCGCGATAATCCAGATGCACGGTGAGCTTAAACACGACGGAATCGAAGCCGCCAAACGGGATTTGGAAAATCGTACTTTGGCGAGTATTCGAGGAGATTTCTCCCGCCTAATCTATCTGGCTTCTTTGCGAGACTACAACACTGGCGAGTACCACCATGAGGGCCTCTCTCAACGATATACCACGAATTACGCCTGCAGCGCGATCGCTTCCTGCCATTGGGAGGTGTTTAGGCGTTTAGTCTTGTGTTCGGTCCGAGAGCTGGTCGAAGAACTCGAGGTTTACAGACGTTCGAACGCTTCTGCGGAGAGCGAGTTCGTTGCTATTTGGAAAAAACTTCAGCCATACAAAGTAACCGTTCCGCTCGAATGTAGTTCGCTTACTGCCCGTTTTTTCGCTTCAAATGTGAATGTCGCCTTGGATATCATGCATTCTCGTTCTCCCCTAGCTGGTCGAAATCCACTACTCGCATAGCCACCCCGGTTACGCGTCCAATAACCTCGGCTTCGGCCCCGTTCTTAAACTGCCGGGTCGGGCATGGCGATAACGGGTGCGGAATTAAAATGAGTTGACTGTCTTGCAGTTCGCACCAGGAACATGCATAGCCGTCTCTCAATTCAACGAAATAGATGGGCCTGTCGTATTCCGTACGCCTCTTGAATGGAAGAATTTTCTTAATTCTTTGATCTATCTGTACAAATGAACCCGGGCGCAGAAGAGGGTAAAGCGTCAAGTCGTCCAGGCCGATAAACCCATACATGCTATGGCGAACATCGAAATGTTCGATAAGCGGGATGGGAACTTCTCCCCAGACCTCTATCATTCGCGACAAGAGATTCGTCTTCGTAACTTCGAATCCGCGATCAAAACGCACCGGGAAGCTGATACTTCGCTCCCGATCAAAAACCTCTACGGGCGTCAGATGAGTGTGTTGAAGCTGCGTCTCGATCTGCCGCTTGGCTAGTTTCTGAACATCCACACCAAAGAGCTGCAGCAGATCGGCAAATTTCAGATGATAAATGACGCTTAGGCTGAAAAGCTTGTAGATGCTGGGGATGGCATCCGAATTCTCAATCTCCGTGAGCCAAGGGTTGGAGATCTGAAACTCTTCATTCCCTTCGGATTCAGCAATTTTCTGGCTCAAATCAGTTACATCGCGCGTGGTGATTCCGAGTCGCGACCTGATTTCCTTCAGTCGTTCACCCGCCTTCAGGCCCAAGCTCAACCTCATTCTGTCTGGATTATCTTGCAGGCTAGAGTAGCGCATGTTTATTTTGCTGTCACGCTACCCGGGTCAGTTGTGTGGGCCGCTTCAAGGAAAGCCGTCTGCAGTGACTGTCAGCATGCCCGGCCCCGTCGGTTGGCTTCCGCTTTGGCAACTCATTACAGTTCAGCGGGACTCCAATCCGTCTCGTTTGCAGGCAGCTCCTAAACACCCACAACGCTACCCCTAGGACTTGCCGGTCGAAACAAAACCCGACGTCCACTCGGCAGACTCAATTCGCGTCAAGCTGTTCGAAGAAGGAGCGTCTGGTTAAGACGGCGCACCGAGGGGCCGAGAGCGACTGGTTTGGTTTATGCTACAGGTCCCGATTATGGTAATTCCGCACGGCGTGCATCCATCTGAGAGCCAGTCTCACTTGAGGAAGCAACGCGATTAGCCCCAAGGCCAGCAGCGACGCGCCTCCCATGACCTCCGGAAGCTGCGCGGTCCCGGAATGAGATATCGAGTCATCCAGGAGGTATCCCCCAAACCCGATAAGCATCAGAGTGACGGGAATCGTAAGATTTAGGAAATAGCTCGCCATTTTGTTTGCGTTCCCTTTAATGCGCAGGCCCGATAGGGCCGCCCAATCACGCAAAGCGACTCATCCTATCCGCAAGGAAATCAGCTCCTGGATGTCGTTTGCACGACCCGGGCTTGGGATCGCCGTGAATATAGGCGCGGAATAGCGTTTCCTCATAGCGAAGCCACACGAGCAGGTTGGGTTCCTGCCTTCCTTGCTGCCAGCACCTGCCGTCACTAGCACTTCGCACCTGCAATCCGCATTCGAACAAATCCAATGTTCCCCTTCTCGCATCATGTGAGTAAATTCCTTTTGCTCTGCCCAATTTCGATGAGCCTGACAGGCAAAGTCTGTGCGTTTCGAACCTAGCCTCGTCGGACGGAGCTTGCGCGACTCGCAGCCACTCGGACCGCAGGGCGATTGTGCTTAAGGTTGTGGCCATGCAGGGAGAAATTCAGGTCTTGCTTCCCATAGGAAGCAAGACGCACGATCGGGCCTTGGCCTGGCACTTGTGATTGCATTCTGTTCCTGGAGACTTGTACCGTGCTATTATTCGCACTTCCAAATCTATGCAACCAGGCAAAAGCTTGAAGGAATTGCGTGCACGGTTGGGGATTACCGTGCGTGAAGTGGAAGAACAGAGCCAGAAGATCGCGGAGGCGCAAGGAAATCCCGAATTTTTTGTCTCTAATCATTGGCTTACCAAACTCGAAAACACGGACCGCGTGCCAAGTATTCACAAGCTTTTTAGTCTGAGCGCTGTCTATCGCGTTCAGATTTCCGACCTGCTTCCCATGTTCGGTATTGATCAAAGCTTGCTGCAGAAATATCAAATCGAGACTCCGCCGAAGAGCACGCAATTGATCAACGTGGAAGATCTTGAATCGGCAAAGGCCATCACTTTTCCCATCCGGTTTGATCCCGGCTTCCACGCACGGGAAACGAATTTGTTGTCCCGGATGGTTCAAGTCTGGGGCGAAGTGCCGGTCTCTCTGCTCAAGCAGCTGGATATTCGGCGAAACCGGTACGGCTATATCGGTTTAGAGGACCTGACCATGTATCCGCTGCTCCGCCCGGGAAGCTTTGTCCTCATCGATGAAACTGTTCGGGATGTTGACCCCAGCCATTGGAGGGCCGAGTTCGATCGCCCCATCTACTTCATCGAGCTTCGCGTCGGATACGCGTGTTGCTGGTGCGAAATCAAAGGGGATGAACTCCTGCTGGTTCCGCATCCGTTATCGTCCCAGCCTCATCGGCGTTTCTCGGTGCGAGAAGCTGAAATCGTCGGCCAGGTGACGGCCATTGCCACGCGCATCGTAGATCTTGATCCGGGCGACGGCCCGCACAAGCCAGGCACACAATTGTCGAAGCGATTTTGACATTCGAGGTGAATCATCGGCGGCTACGCGTTCCTTGGCGGGAAAAGGCTCAACTCTAGAATCGAGGAGAAGTCGATGCCTCCCGCCGGAAACAGCTTGCTCAACTGTGATGAGATCAGAATCCCAGCGCGCTGAACTTGACCGAACCGGCGAAGGCTCGAACGTTTTTGAACGTCGCGTCTTTGCACGTCATGCGATTTTCTGCGTGATAGTCGTGTTGTTATACCTCCTTCTCAATCGACCCGAAGTCATCATCTTGTCTCAGCTTGGCTACAGTGTATGGTATCCGGCCACAGGGCTGATTCTAGCGGTGATGGTCGGGATCAGTCCTTGGTATTTCCCGCTGACGGTGTTGGCTGGCGCGCTCGCAGGAGTAGTGATTTATCACCAGCCGCTCTGGTCTTGGAGCGGGTTGGCTACTCCAGTTCTCGGATCCGGGAGCTATGCTGTCGCGGCCTATTTGTTACGAGGCCCGCTGAAAATCGACCTAGCATTGCGGCGACGGCGCGATGTCGTGCGCTACATTTCGGTAACGCTAGGAGCCGCTGTTTTCGCAACTGTATCGGGGACTGCCTGCCTAGCCGCAGACGGTACGATTTCGTGGGCTCAATATTGGCGCTCGGCCTGGGCATGGTATGTAGGCGACGTGGTTGGGTTAGTTGGATTTGCGCCATTCCTTCTTATTCATCTGCTGCCAACTGTTTTGAGGACGCTCTTTCGCTCGCATGCAAAGACCGGGCCAAGGCGGCAGCAGGCGAAAGCGAAAACCGAGCAGACCAAGGTGCGAGAGGTCTTGGAGTTGATCGGACAATTCAGCAGCATGATTTTGGTGCTCTGGATTATGTTTGGGCGAACCCTGGGACATGAGCAACTCTATTATTTGGCAGTTGTTCCGATCATCTGGATCGCGATGCGTCACGGGACTCGGCGCGTCGTGAGCGCTCTGCTGGTTTTTAATTTCGGCATCGTTATAGCAATGAGGCTTTCTCCGTTACCAGAAAATTCGATAACTAAAGTTGGGCTGTTGATGCTCACCCTTTCCGGCACAGGGTTGATCGTCGGAGCGGCGGTCACCGAGCGGCATCGGATGGCGAAACAATTGAGCGAACGAACTGATTTCCTGAACTCACTCATCGAGAACAATCCTTTGGGGATTGTTGTTCACGATAGAGAAGGCCGCGTGCAGCTTTGCAACGAAGCGTTCGCAAGCCTCTTTCTCTATAGCCGCGAGGAGATTGTTGGACACTTCCTTGATCCCTTGATTTGCCAGCCGGATGAAGCGGTTGAAGCCAAGGCATTGACCCTCCGCGCCACGTCCGGAGATTTGTTACACGAGACTGTGCGCAGGACACGTAAAGACGGGAAAACGCTGGATTTGGAATTACACGCGGTCAGCATTTCCTTGGATGGCCAAGACCGCGGCGCCTACGCAATTTATAAAGATGTATCTGAACAGATGAAGGCTGCGGCGCAGGTCCGCGACCATTCCGAATCGCTCAATCGCCTGGTGGCTGAACTTCAACTCCATACCAAGCAGATGACTCTGCTCAATGAAATGGGAGATTTGTTGCAGTGCTCCGCGACGAGCGAGGAGGCCCATGCCGTTGTCGGACAGATCGCAAAGAGGCTCTTTATAGTTTCCACCGGGGGCACTCTCTTCATTTTTAAGTCATCCAGAAATCTGCTTGAAGCGGTGACGCATTGGGGGAACAGCCAGGTCTCGGAGCAGTCATTCGCACCCGAGGCTTGTTGGGCGCTCCGCCGAGGACAACCATTCTGGAACGAGCATCCAGGCGGAGTTGTCATCTGTCCTCACCTGACGAGCCCGGTGCCCGCGAGCTACCTCTGCATACCCTTGGTGGCACTGGGCGACACTTTGGGTGTCCTGCATATCCAATACAACCTAAGCCAGAGCAGCAGGGGAGCGGAAGCGTTTGAGAGTTTGCAAGAATCGCAGCAGCGCTT
>Ga0209488_10000344_pt1 | contig 37815 bp, 35 predicted proteins | sample Rivendell_Oct201_8_FD_188349 | JGI IMG/M metagenome (GOLD analysis project Ga0209488, IMG submission 188349) | Vadose zone soil microbial communities from the Eel River Critical Zone Observatory, Northern California, USA -... | ecosystem: Environmental > Terrestrial > Soil > Vadose zone >...
CGCTGGCCGATGCCGGGGAGATCGCGCGGCATGCCGCGGGGACGTGAATGGATCGACGATCGTGGCCGGCCATCCTTCGAGGCGGTTTCTGAGCCAAGCGTTGTCCGATTTGCCCAACCGAAGGACGGATTGCGGCCACCCCAAATGCTTCGAGCGCGCCGTATAGCGAAGCGCAATACAGGCCGCTAATTCGAATTTTGGGTATATGGCGAGTGGTTGCGCGACCAATAATTGACCATCAATACTTATCGGCCACGACAGCGAAATTTCCGAAATTGAGCCGACCACAGCAACTGAATTCGCCAAGCAGCCGCAACAACTTCCGCTTCGTTCCTGCCTTCGTTGACGAGCTTGGCGACGCGATCTCGGTTCCCGCCCGTGATCCGTGGCGGGACTGGACGACGCCCGACTGCGAGCGTCGTCCAGTCCCGTGCGCGCTATTCTATTTCCCCGTATAGCGCGACTTTTCCCCCGCCGTACAAATAAAATTCTCGATGGGAGTTCAAGAACACCAGCGCCACCAAAGAAATTGAGCTCCAACGCCAAGAGGTAACTTTTTGCTGGGGCTCAGGACAGTCGAGTACCGTTCCACAAGAGGGAACGGTTCTTTCTAGCAACTCCCTCAATGCCCGTCTGTTCGGTACCAGACGCAGCGGCATTTATTCTCCACCGGTCGCCACAGGTACTTCTGGAACGATCTGCGGTGCTCCGATGTGGTAGTTCATACCATCGTCCAGCACGTACAGTTCGGTTTCGCCAACTTGGCGGTTTCGTGCTTGGAACCTTTTGTGGAGGGCCGCGTTATGTTTGCCAACCGTTCCTACTTTCCAAGACCTGTGCCATTCCCGCCTCTATGCCTTTCCCAACCGAATTTACAAAGAGTGCATTTACATGGAAACACCCGAGAAATGTGCCCTAGCCAAATGTGAAGAGCTTGAGCGCGAACTGAAGAGGTCTCCGGATTTTCAACTCTATTTGCTCACTCAATCACGCAGCGATCGAGCCAGGATGGAAAGCGTATTGATTGAAATTCCAAAGTTCGCGCTCTGGCTCACGCTGGCGAGGTCGGTGAAGCGCGTTCGAGGCCAGTTTGACGGCGACCGGTGAAACATTCGCCGACCGCCGCCTGATACAGTCCGAGCATCACTTTAATTGTCCTGGCAGCCCACCTCGGTGTGTTCCTAATAAGGCAGAAAATTTAAAATGCCCGATTTGTAGCCCGTTGTGGCCACAATATAAATTAAAATCCTCATATGTTCAATGAGATGCTCTGTATCTCAAGGATGAAAAATAAAACTGGGGATAATTTCTATTCGTGAGGGGAAGCACTGCTATGAAAATAGAGAGGGGTTTATTCGCGTCCGCGATCGCTGTTGGCCTCGTGACGTTTACTGGAGAGCCTGCGGTCGCAACCTGCCTCGCGCAACCAAACCTGCGGGCCGATGGCGGCCACTGGCACTACCGCATTGACCGGCCGACGAACCGGAAGTGCTGGTATCAGCAGACGTCGATGGAGGAGGTGCCCAGCATTACCTCCTCGCCAACGTCATCGGTCAATTCGCAAGCGCTACCGGGATCGCCATCGTCGGCTTCTTCTCACCTCTTGGCGTGGCTGTCTTCAATTAGCGCTGCCATAACTAGCAACGTACCAAGTGTCACAGCGCAGAATGACCAGGCCCAAGATCCGCGCTCGGCCGAACCTGCGCGCGAGTCCTCATCGCGGTCACGCCTGCGCGCATTGCGACAAGGGGATGCGGATCGGTCGCACAATCGGCGTGCCAAGGTCGAGCAGGTGCGCGCCAAGCCCGTAGACCCCGACAATTCTCGGGCACTGCCCGTTGACTCCGATTCACGTAGCCAAGATGTCAAAGCCCTTTTGCAGGAGTTCCAGAAGTCCCAGGAATTCCAGGATTTCCTGCTCTGGAAGGAGGGTCAGAGCGTTCGTTGATGATTTCGTTCGCCACGGACACGTGGGGAAGGTGACGGGCATTAGGGAGCGTGTAATGCGTGCCAAGTTTCGGCGACCGAGCCCAATTCTTATCGAGTTCAAAGGTCGGGTTGCAGCCCGGAACTTTCGATGAGATGACGCACTTAACATTTTGGGGGTGTGATGATGTATTGGACCAAGCAGCTCTCGTCCACGATTACTCCAAGAGGCGGTCCCATGCGCAGCATGGAGACGTTGATCGACGCCAACCATGCGCTCTCCAAGGACCTGCCGCTCGCCTATCTTCGCCGCCGGCACTGGCTTGAAGCTGGCAATCTTCTGGTAGAAGCTGCGACGACTGGCGAAGACATCGACGTCGAACGGGCCACCGAGAAACTGCTTTTCGCTGTCGAGCGTGAAGGCTGGATGGAGCGTCCGGTGCTGATACCGGAAACGAGTCGATCCGCGGACGAAGAGGTTCCCCAGGAATATATCCCGCGGCGCAGGGCGGCGGCCGAGGGCCTCTCAGACAAGCCATTTCCCGGTCCAAGATTGCGACTGCTGGAGAGAGCGGTCCCGAATTCAGCTGCTGAAGTCGGAGGGCGCGTCTTCGCGTCGAAGCCAAATCGGGATGGCTCAACGTGCTCGCCGGCGAACGCAGATTTTCTGCACTGGCCGACAACAGTTGGGAGATATTGAACAACACCTACAAGCCTTTCCCTTGCGGGCTCGTGCTGCATCCGGCAGTCGACGGCTGCCTGCAACTGTGCGTGCGCGAGCGCCTCTTGCCGGAATTTATCTCTCGCGTTGATGTAGCGCTGCATCCGCGCGTGATGCAGGTTGCGGGGATTGAGGAACCCAAGACAGGCCTTGACGGCAAGTTCAGCATCTATCACGCCGCCGCCGTTGCGCTGGTGGAAGGTGTCGCCGGCGAACGGCAATTCAGCGATGAAGTCGTGCTGGCCCCGACAGTGGTCGGCCTGCGTCGGCGGGTTTCTGTTACTGTTGATCCAAAGCTCGCCAAGGATCAGGCACGCGTGACGATCTTGAAGTCCACTGGCGAAAGGTCGAGCGTATTTGTCGAGCATGCGGTCGGCAGCTTGCTGATCGCCGGGCGGACACAAGAAAGGTCCGCCCCTACGCAACTCCACGCGCGTTGTTTATCCCATGGCCTTCTGCGGATTGTCCTCGTCAAGAGGGCGACGAGGAGAGTGAGTCGCTCGTGGCGGTCGGCAGCATGGTCAACCTATTCAAAGTACGCGCTAATAAATCAATCCAGGCGTCGTGGACTCATCGAGCGGCCAGATGGGCCGGGTCACTCGTTGATATGGGATGCTCTGATAATTTCGATTGAGCGGTCCGCTGGAATCCACGTAGATCACCTTCTTGGCAATCGGTCTGAAGGCCGCCATGAAATGATTGGCAGACTTTACGACGATGAGCTTGAGTGCGCGCGGTTCAATTCCGACATTGCTGAAAAGCTCCAGCCCCATGGCCTGGTTCCGCTTGGTGACCAACACCGCGTCGACGCCGCCGACGCGAACGGCCGCACAGTCGCCGAGCGGAACGCGGCTTGGTCCGAAGGACTGCCAGCAATCGCGCGCCAAGCCCTTGACTTCGACCATGGCATCGACCGGCGCGCCCGAGGCCGCCGCGGTCTTGCCGCCGAAGCGCAGCGGAAACCGGACACCCTGACCGGCATCAAAGCACAGGCGGACCGCTATCGGATCCCAGATCGGGCCGATGGCCGCATCCGCGACGTCGCGCTCGATCAGGTGACGCAGGATTTCGGTATTGTCGGAAGGAGCGCCGCCGCCGGCATTGTCGGACGGGTCCGCAATCACCACCGGATGGTCGTTGAATGCGAGCGCCGCCGTGATGCCGTCCGCGACGTTCATGAATTCCGGCATCGTGCGGCCGCGCATCGACACCAGCTCCTCTCCGAGCTGTCTTGCGAGTGCGTCCGCCTTCGCCTTGTCGTTGTCCGCGATCACCAGAACGCGGGTGCCAAGCTCCGGCACATCCGCATAGGGAAAACCATGCGCGATTGAAATCGACAGGATGCCGTCCTTGCCCTCGAGGTCCTTGATCCGATCCACGAAGGCGCGCATGAGCGGCAGAGTCGTCGGATAAAGATCAATCTGCCGACAGTCGTAGAGCGACATGACCGGTTTGATTTCGCCACGCAGCGTGCGCAGCACAAGGCTGATGAGGTCGTCCGCCCGCTCCAGCACGTCGGTGTGAGGATATTCCTTGTAGCACGTGATGATATCGGACAGCCGCACGCGTTTGAGCGTCATCGAGCAGTGTGGATCGAGGTCGACGCCGATCACGCATTGCGGTCCCACCATGGACCGCACGCGCTCCACGATGTCGCCTTCCACGTCTTCGTAGCCAAATGCGACCATTGCCCCGTGCAGCCCGAGCAACACGGCATCGACCGGCATTGCGTGTTTCAGCTGTTGCAAAATTTCGTCACGCATGAACTCATAGGCCGCGCGGTTGGTGGTGCCCGCCGGGCACGCGGCAAAGCAACTTCCTTCTATCAACGTGAAGCCATCGGTCTTCGCCCGTCGGCGTGCCATGAATAGCGGACCCGTGCACATCTGTGGCGCATCGTCGGGATGCTCCCCCGGCCGCAGGAACACGCATTCCCGATAGGCATCGAGACTCGTCGGAAGCGGAGAGAAGGTGTTGGTCTCCGTCGCGAGGGTGGCCGAAAACACACGCATCCTGAAACCTCAGTTTGGGCAGTTTCGAACGCATCGGCGCCGAGCGGCGGCGGATCCGTATCGCACCATGAGCAAGCGCGCGAATGCGCATCAGGCTCATGGTCATAGGCGTTACGTTAAGCAGCGAACGTCGTAGCCCGAATGAGCCAGATCGCGTTCTTCACGCGAGATGGCGACATGCGGGAACCGGTGGCCCCGGATATCGCGCCACCGTCATGCGCGTAAACGCGCTGATGGTGGGCGCTCATCCGGGCTACGGTCGTTAACCTAACGCCCATGAGGCCAATGGTCCGCTGCGCGCGGGACATGCAATCGCTCTAATTATTCCCGTGTTCCTGGTCGGGCCCTCACTTGGCGCGCGCCATCATGGCCAGGTATTCCAGCGTGGCTTTCTCGTCCGCTGTGGGCACATAGGACCGTCCCCGTACCTTGAGATGCGCCTGGTAGGCTTTGAGCGCGCCCGCCCAATCGTTCTTATGAGCGCGCTCCAAGGTTACGTTGAAATCGGAACCGCACCTGAACAGCGGCACCTTGTCTGTCGACGGCATCGCTTTCACCAATTCAAGCGTTCCGCAAGCATGGGCTTGGCTACCCAAGCACCACAGCGCCGCTGCCAAAATAAGAACATGTCGATACATTGTGCTCATCTCCCTTGTGCCTGTGTTTCCGTCTCACCCGCCGCCGCTGAGCGCCGTGCTGGCCAATCCACTGATTTGGATTTCATAACCGAACGGATCGCTCGCCATCACGCTCGCGGTGCCGCTGTCGCGCACCTTGGTGGCGCCGAGTGCGGTGAGTTCCGTCTTCACTTTCTCGCGATCGAAATCCGCAATCGTGTAACAGACATGATCGACCGATGCGGTTGCGCGTGGTCGCGGCGGGCCGGCCGGCGGCGGCGCATTGGGGCTGCGGGTGCGGATGATGAGATGCGTGAGCGGGACATCGTCGGCCGTGACCCCATAGGGCTTGTCGCCCTTCTTGCCGAACGGAAGTGCCACGTCATGATCGGTGGCGCCGACCTGATCGAGGTTGAAGGCCTTGGAGTACCAGTCCGCGGCCTTCCTGAAATCAGGCGTCGTATAGGAAACGTGATTGATCAGCGCGGCCTTGACCCCTGCTTGCTGAGCTTTGGCACTGCCCGCATAGGCCGTGGTTGCGACGAGCGTGAGCATTTCGATCAAGCCGCGGCGGCTCATCTTGCCGGTTGCGTAGTCGTTGAGCTTCTGTGCAACAAATCCTTCCATGGTCGTGCTCCCCTTAGCGCTTGAATGCGTTTTCGCCCGCCGCGGATGCGAGCTGGACGTAGTAATTGAATGGGTCGAGTAAATTGATGCTGCCTTCGCGTCCGCCGGGCTCGATGCCTTTCGCCTTGAGAGCGCCGCGAACGCGTGCTTCGTCCCAATTGGCAATCGTGTAACAGACGTGATCGACCACGGTCTGGGATTGCGGCGGCGCATTGGTGGAATTGCGGATGGCGATGTACTGGCCGCCCTTGCCGGGCTCTGGGCCGAACATGACGCTCGTCCGGTTTTGGGCTTCGCGACCCGGGGCGTTCTGCATGCCGAGGACCGAAGTATAAAAATCGCGGGCCTTGGCAAAATCCGGGCACAAATACCCGACATGATTGATGCCCAGCGCCTTGAAGCCCCGGCTGGCCTGGGCATGGGCGGCATCGCCGGCGGCATAGACCAAGGCGGCAAGCGCCACGGTCTGACAAAATTCGCGGCGATCCACCTTGCCGCTGTCGAAGTCCTTGACGAGATCAGCTATGAATCGTTCCATGGTTCCTCCCTTTGATCGACGTGTGCGTGCGATCAGGGGGGAGGCTAGCACGAAGCAAGGGAGGCCGGATATGCGTCGGAGCTTGATGGGAATTGCTCGCGTGGGTCTTGCGACCGTAGGTCTCGCGACTGGTATCGCCGGAATGGCGGACGCGCAGCCGAGCTACCCCTGTGCGGAAACAAACGGCAACCTGCCCAATCCTTATGTGCAGGTGCCAAACTGGGCCTCGCCGCCGCGGCCCTTCATGCCGGTCAATGCGGTCGCTGCCGATGCGAACAATAATCTCTGGCTGGCGGACCGTTGCGAAACCGACGACTGCGTGCCGGTCATGCAGCTCGGTCCCGACGGTAAGACTTTGAAGAATTTTGGCGCCGGCCTGTTCATCGAGCCGCATCAGGTTGCCGTCGATAACGACGGCAATGTCTGGATCGCCGATGCGGGCGTCAAGGACGCTAAAGGCTATCAGGTGACGAAATTTTCCTCCGACGGACGGGTGCTCCTCAAGCTCGGCAAGCCCGGCCAGGGCGAGCGCCAGAGCGGCCTCGACATCTTCGATTCACCGACCGGCGTTGCGGTGGCCAGTAACGGCAACGTCTATATCAGCGAAGGCCATGGCGAGGCCCGGCCCAACAATTCGCGCATCATGGTGTTCACCAAGGACGGCCAGTTCATCAAGACGTTTGCGACCATGGGCAATGGCGACGGGCAATTGCGTTCCCCGCATGCGATCGCGTTTGACAGCCAGGATCGGCTCTACGTGGCCGATCGCGGCAACAGCCGCATCGTCGTGTTCGATCGGGATGGAAAATTTCTCGCCGCCTGGAAGCAGTTCGGCCGGCCGAGCGGGGTCGCGGTCGACAAGAACGACATGATCTATGTGATCGATTCCCAGTCCTCCAACAACCAAGGCGCCGGCAATTACAATCCGGGCTGCGCGCGTGGTATCCGGGTCGGGAGCGTGAAGGACGGCAAGGTGATGTATTTCATTCCGCCGCCGGTCCCGGCTGATCCCAAGTGGCAGCCGCCGATCGGCATCGCGGTCGATGGCAATGGCACTATTTATGCCGCCTCCGACGACCAGATGGACATCAAGAAATACGTGAAGAAGTAATGGAGATAGCCGACGCCAGCTCATTCGGTCGACGCGTTTTCTTCGGCGAACTGGAAGCCCGCTTCGCCGGAAAACGCTATGAACCACGGGAGAGCGCCGTTGTGACGTCTTGCCACCGCCAGACCGGGCATGCTGCCGCGCGCATTGCACTGCGGCGGCTGGCCTTGTGCGTCGGCGTTTTGGTGGCGAATTTTGTGGCAACAATGAGCCCTGCCGGGGCGCAAGCTGGTTCTCAGGCTTTGGCTTATCCCTTGACGGTTTACGTGCAAGCATCAGACGCGCGCTTCGATTCTTATTCCTACTCCAAAAATAATGTATTTCCCGATCACGCTTCCGAAGACCTCGAGGAATTTTTCTATATTCCGCATCCGAGATCAAAGGAAAGAGAAAGGGAATTCTCCGCCTGGCGGCGGCAATTCCGGGTGATCATCAGCGCCGCCACCTTCGCGGAAAGTGCCCAGGAAAAGATAGCGCTGGTTAAAAAGGATTTCGATCGCGCCAACAGCGCCTCCGAGTGCTGGTCCGTGGACTATGACAGGGAACGGCGCATTACGGTGACGGTCATCGGCTCGACCAGCGAGCGATTCATCAGGGCTGAATATGAGGCGGTCAGCAGACAATTTTTCGTGAGCCCTACCAACTTCTCGTGCAAATATGCGGGCGGAGCGACGCCGTGACGCTGTCGCTTTCGCGTGACGGCGCCGAACGATTTTCTTTGGCGGTCAGCGAAAGTGAGCTTTCGGGCGTTGAGGCGTTGGTTGGTCCTGTCCCGTCCGATCGGGCTGGAATTCGGCTTTACGGAATCCCTGAACTGACCTCCTGGCTCAACTGGCCCGGCCCGATGGCGAGAATCGCCGCGTTGTTGCTTGGTGATCGTTGCCGGCCCGTAAGGGCACTCTTGTTCAACAAGACGGCCGATATGAACTGGTCGTTCGGTTGGCATCAAGATCGAGCCATTGCGGTGAAGAGGCGAATAGCGGTGCCGGGATTTGGTCCATGGACCATGAAAGATGGCCTTCTCCATGTTGCGCCGCCATTCGAAGTGTTGGCAGGCATGACTACACTCCGCCTGCATTTTGATCCGGTGGCGGCGACCAACGCGCCGCTCCTCATTGCGCCTGGTTCGCACAATGCAGGGGTAATCCGTAACGAAGAAATACCAGACGCCATCGCACGTTACGGCGTGGCGCGGTGCCTGGCGGATACGGGCGATATCTGGGTGTATGCGACGCCGATCCTGCATGCATCCGAGCGGGCGGAAATACCGGCGCGCCGGCGGGTACTCCAGGTCGACTATGCGGCGGCGGCTCTGCCTTGGGGAATTGAGTGGCTGGGGTTGTGACGAATCCAAATGGGTCGTAGCCCGGGTTGAGACATAGTGCGTTCTTCACGCGCTATGGCGAAACCCGGGTGCATTCCCGGGTTTCGCGCGAAGAGCGCTCAACCCCGGGCTACTCCACCCGAATTACCGGCAAATCCCATAGCAGAGGCTCATATCTCGCTGTAAGCTGATCGGGTCTCTAAGCTTATCCAGGCGTCTAACTCAGTCGTACAAAAACAGCTTCAAGGGAGGTTTGCATGAACAAGGTCGTAACAGGACTTGCGCTCGCTGCTCTGGCGTTCGGCACCGCGGGTTCCACCCAGGCTCAAAATCAACGCACGCTTGACATCACCTGGATCGATACCGAAGGCGGCGCCGCCACCTTGATCGTGGCGCCGAACGGAGAATCGATGCTCGTCGACACCGGTTATCCGGACGCCGACCGCGACGCCAAGCGCATTTTTGCGGCGACCCAAAAAGCGGGCCTGCGCAAGATCGATCACATGGTCATCAGCCATTTCCATGGCGACCACACCGGCGGCCTGGCGGCGCTCGCCAAGATGATCCCGATCGAGAAATTCTACGATCACGGCGGCGCGGTCGATGCGGTCGACCAGGGACGGCTCGATTCATACAAGGCCGTGGCGGGCAACAAGCGCAATATCGTAAAGCCCGGCGATGTGATCGATATTGCGGGCGTGCGAGTGACCGTCGTTACGGCGAACTCGAACAAGTTGGCTAATCCGCTTCCGGGCGGCGGCCCCAATGCGCTGTGCGAAAACGCCGCGCGAATGAGCGCGGCCGGCGGCGAGAATCAGCGCGGTGTCGGCGTGATGCTTCAGTACGGCAATTTCAAGTTTCTCAACCTGATCGATCTCGATTGGTATTCGGAAATGGAACTCGCGTGCCCGGTCAACAAGATCGGAACGGTGACGCTCTTTCAGACGAGCCGTCATGGTGCGCCCGACGGCGCCAATACGCCGGCTTTGCTCGGTGCGATCAAACCGCAGGTGATCGTGGTGAACAACGGTCCGCGCAAGGGATTGGGTGCGAGCGATAACCGCATCCAGCCGATCACGGTCGCAGGCAAGCCCGCGCCGGTTTACGAGAAGAACGGCTATTTGCGTTTCTCGAAACTCTCCGGCATCGAGGGCATCTGGCAGGGACACCTGTCGCTGCTCGACAAGGATCCGACGCATAACACCGCCCCCGACATGATCGCCAACACGGAGGAAACCGCCGAGTGCCAGGGGCATGAAATCACAGCCAAGGTGGCGGCGGACGGCAAATTCGCCATCACCAATGGCCGCAACGGGTTTTCCAAGAGCTACACGGCGCGGGCCGGAAATTAGATAGAATTTCCGTAGTGGGCACCGTTCTTGGTGCGGTCCCGGGTCTGCACTAATAGTGCGCCCGGGACACGCGCCTTGCCTGCGGCAGTTGTTTTCCGACGGATCCTAAGGGCCGCATGAGCTTGCGCTTTGAAGAACTCGATTATTGCCAGACACCGATTGGTGCGTTGAGCTTGCGTCGTCGTTGGGAATTCAAGCTCGGCGTCGATGTTTTCGAGATCAAGCTCGGCGACGAATATCTGATGTCGAGCCTGTTTACGCAATCGGAGATCGCGCTCGCCCGGCTCGCACTGGACGGGCTTGCGGGCGACGAACTCAATGTCGTGGTTGGCGGGCTCGGGCTTGGCTTTACGGCCAATGCGGTATTGCAGAATCTCGGCGTAGGATCGCTTATCGTCGTCGAAGCGCTGGAAGCCATCATCGGCTGGCACGCGAGAGGGCTGGTGCCGCTCGGAACCGTGTTGACGGGCGACCCACGCTGCCGCTTGGTACATGGTGATTTTTTTGCGTTGGCGGCTTCCGTCGAGGGTTTCGATTCGCGGACACCCGGTCGCCGCTTCCGCGCGATCCTTGTCGACATCGATCATTCGCCCGGTTCGCTGCTCGATCCGCGTCATGCAAGCTTCTATCAGACCGAGGGTCTGCAACAATTGGCAACGAAACTGTGTGATGGGGGTGTGTTCGGCCTCTGGTCCAACGAGCTTCCGGACGACGCATTCCTGGCCCGCCTCCGTCGTGTGTTTGCCAAGGCACGCGCCGAGCCGGTGACGTTCCACAATCCGCTGCAGGATCGGCCGTTCACGCAGACCATCTATCTCGCGCAGAAATGAGATACGATCCTGCGGTTTCGTTGATTTCGATCTGCTCTCTCCACGACAACAAAGGAACTTCGTCATGCGCTTGTATGTGGCTCTCGCTCTCACCCTCCTGGCGCCGCAAATCGCCGCCGCCCAGACGCCGCCCGCGGCCCTTATGCCGCCGGCGCCACATATCAAGCCGGAGGATCGGATACAGGTTTCGCCACATGTCAATGTCATTCCGGACAAGAGCGTTCCACTCGTGACGAATATCGGCATCATCGTGGGAGATCGCGCGGTGCTTGTCGTGGACACCGGAATGGGGCCGCCCAATGGCGCCAAGGTTTTGGCTGAGGCGCAAAAGCTTGGGCAATCGCGTGCGCTTTATCTGGTGACGACCCATGTCCATGCCGAGCACGATCTCGGAGCGCAGGTATTCCCGGCCTCGACAAAGTTCATCCGTGCGAAGGAACAGGAGACGGACATCACCGAGTTCGGTCTCGCACAAGCGCAGAATTTCGCCTCGCGTTCTCCCGCCCATGCCGAGATGCTCAAAGGTGCTGCCTATCGCAAGGCTGACATAACTTTCGAACGCGATTACGAACTCGACCTCGGCGGCGTGCGCGTGAAGCTCTACGCGATGGGGGCCAATCACACGCGTGGCGACACGGCCATCTGGGTCGAGGGAGACCGTGTGTTGTTTGCCGGCGATATTGCGATGAAAGCGCAGCCGGCATTCTCAAGCGCTTATTCGAACCTGCGCCAATGGCTTGCAAGTCTTGATCGATTGGAAGCGCTCAATCCCACGATCGTGGTGCCGAGCCACGGGCCGAATGGTGATGTGGGTTTCATCAAGGGTTATCGCGAATATCTCATCGACGTGCGCGATCGCACGCTGGCGGAAAAGCGTGCCGGCAAGACGGTCGAGCAGGCAACCGACGCTGTCACGGCGGCGCTTGTTGCGCGTTATCCGGACCGTGCCCGTCTCGCCGGTACCATCAAGGCGGCCTATGTGGAGGCGCCGTAAATCACGATCAGCCAGATTGACGCTGCCAATATGAGCAGTGCAGTGCCGCCGGCGCCGATGATGCGGGTCGGTACATTGATGCTATCCTTCTGCAGCCCGACCGCGTGGCAGATGCGGAACGCGACCAATGCGGCGCCGAAACTGTGGATCGCCATTTTGGGCGCCCCATTAATTTCCAGCATCGCGATGAGAATGATCGCCAAGGGTACCCATTCGGCAAAATTGGCATGGCGGCGCATGGCCAGGACCATGTCGGGATATCCGCCGTCACCCACGGAAATCTTCAATCTGCCGCGCATGCGGCCCGGAATTGATCCGAGGTAGAGGGCGATGAGGGCGAGGATGCCCGCGTAGAGGGCGGTCGTCGTCAGCATGGTCGTCTCTCTTGTGGTTCAATCGAGTGGTTCGAGCTTCACGATCGAAGCACCATGATTGTTACCCACCCAAAAAGTCACGGGCGTCGTGGAATTGTCCACGAAAGACCGGCGGATATTGGTGCTGCGCGGCAGCATATATTCGATAAAACGATCCTCTTTGGGATCTAGGCGCAATATGCGGTCCGTGAGCATGGAACCCGTCCAGGCTTCGCCGTTCTTGTCGACCGCGATGTCGTAGGGACTGGACCACGGTGTTGGCGCGAGCCATTCCTTGATCTGTTGCGTCTTCGGGTCGAACATTCCGATGCGATTGCCGCGATAGGAGGCAAACCAGGCGCGGTTTTGCGCATCGACCGTGCCGCGGCGCGGCGCCGTTCGCGGGGCAGGCGTCTTGTAGAAGCTGGCCTTGCCGGTTGCGGCGTCGATATAGCCGATGTGCTCCTGGCTGAAGTCCGTGAAGTAAACGTTGTTCTCCAGGTTCGGCATGATGTCGTACGGATTGTGGGCATCCGGCAGGCCTTTGAAGGGCTCGTAAATGTCGAACTTGCCGGTTGCGATGTCGACGCGGAAGATGTTGGCGGTGCCGTTGTCCTGCAGCCAGACCTTGCCGTCGACATGGGCGTATTCAGGGCGCACCATGTTGACCTGGGTCCAGTCCTTGTTGTGCTCGGGTGGCAGGCTGAAAGTCTTGAACGTTTCGCTTTTGCGGTCGAATCGCGCGATGGCGCCCTGGCTCATCATGCCGAGCCAGAGATTGCCTTCTTGATCGGCCCTTATCGAGAGCGATCCCGTCGGATAACCTTTCTTGAGTTCAGGCAGCGGGTATTCGGCCACTTTGCCGGTGCGCGGATCGAGCATTCCGAGCGCCGCTTCGCCGAAATTGGCAAACCAGACCAGGCCATCGCCGGTGACGATCACGTCATGGGGCTGCATAGTGGGACGCGGAAGGTCATATTCCGTGATGATCGCCCGCGTGTTGCGACCGGTCGGGCGCGGGAAAGTTTTCAGCTGATAGTCCCAGTTTCCGGTTTCGCTCAAATTGGCAGCGGACACGAATTCAGCAAAGCGCTGGCGCGCCTGCGCAACGCGGTCGGCCGGATCGGACGGGCGAATGCGTACCGCCGGGCGCAATTGCGGCTTGAGCGGCGTGGACTGGCTTGAGTAGCTGGCCATGCGCTCGAAGGTGTGCAGGAAGCCTTGCGCGTCATGGGTCGACTTTACGATGCGTTCCAGCGTGTGGCACATCACGCAGCCAAGCAGATTGACCTTCTGCTGGTCGTTGCCCGGCATGCTGGCGAGCCATTCCGCATTGGTGAGCTGGGCCGCGATGTTGCGGGTACGGCGGAGTTTCACGTCGATGGATGCGGTGGCGTTGGCGGCGATTGCGGCGGTTTTCGGCCCGTCAAGTTCGTAGCCGATCGCGCGGATGCGCAAGCCATATTGGCCGGGTTCGAGCTTCGTGGACGGGAAGGCGAAGCGGCCGTCACGGTCACTCGATACCGTGATGGTAATAGGCGAGCCGTCTTTCTTTGCGCTGACGAGTACGCCTTCCATCGCGCCTTCTTCCGCCGACGTGATTTGGCCGGTCAGCGCGCTCGGCGCGGCAGGCGCCTGCGCGAACGCATCCGGCCTGCCTTCCAGCAGCAAGGCCGCGAGACCGACCAGCAATAACATGTGAAAGCGCATGAAGACCTCTCGGCGAACCCGTATTCGGTGTCGAAACCGCTAACAGCCATAAACGACTGTGAGCTATGGGGACAGGCCCAAATCAAAGGGCCCGGCGAATGCCGAGCCCTTATATTGCGGGTTGCAGGTTCGAGCTTGCGATCAGTACTTGCTAGTGATCAGTACCTGGCGACGATCGGATTCGAGTTGCCAAATTCGTAGCTCAGCGAACCCCGGATAATGTTGAGATGCGTAACGGCCTCGGCGGTCACAGTAACGGGGACCGCGGGGTTCGTAAACGTGTAGTCATGCTTGCCGAAGTGGACGTAGATGTATTCAGCCCCGAGTGACCAGGACCGCGCGATCTTGTATTTCACGCCGCCACCAGCGGCAAAGCCTGTCCGCGTCGCCTTGGCAGTCACATCGGGATCGATGCCACTGGTAAGGTGGGTTATACGCCCTTCTATTCCAGCAACTGCAAAACCGCCTGTCACATAGGCCAGGAGATCGTTGGTAGGAGCAAACCCCAAATTGCCGCGGAAAGTTGCCAGCCAACTGACTTTTGTCTTTGCGAACGAATCGTCAGAGGAGCCGTCGCATACGCCTGACTCGACGCAGACACTGCCCTTGATGCCCGCCCACGACCAGTCCGCCACCGCGCCCAATACGAAGCGATAGGGCCATTGGTAATTGAACCCGACCTGACCACCGACGATGCCGCCATCATGTTTCAGGCTTTGGTCGTGGGTTCCGACCGGAGTGGGCGTCTGAACGAAAGTGGTTTCGCCAAACCCACCGCCGCCGGATATGCCGACATAGAACCCAGTCCAATCATTCAACGGCACGTAAACGGCAGCGGGCGCAGGCCCGCGAACGGGCGCCGGCAAGTCAGCCGCGACCGCTGAAACGACCGTTGCCGCCAAGTAAGCGGTCAAGGCAGCAGTCGAAAGCAAGAACTTGTTCATCGTCACGTCCCTGTATATCGTCACCGTCGGTATTTGCGTGAGAAAGCATCCCCGCGAGAACGCATTTCCTCTGCCTGCTATTGTCGGGCCGCCACCCGTTTTCAGCAACCGCCGTTCCGGCCAATCCGTGGTTTATCCACAGAGCGATAAGTGCAGTTTTGCCCGCAAGCCGGTATGCGGTGCCGGTTCAACTGGGGCCTGTCCAGAAATAACTGCTACAGAGGATGATTGTGTCCGGGGCAGTAGTGCAGGCTCGATGGTGGGGCAATCCTTTGGCAACATTTCTGCGATAGGCGAGAGTGCATGTTTCTCCAGATCACGACCACCCACCGGCCCGCCACGGATCTCGGCTACCTGCTGCATAAGAACCCGGCGCGGGCGCATGAGGTCGAGCTATCGTTCGGTATCGCGCGGCTGTTCTTTCCGCAAGCGCACGAGGTCTGTTGCACGGCGGCGTTGGTGCTCGACATTGATCCGGTTTCGCTGGTGCGCGGCAAGGGGGCCAGCGAGGGATTCCTGGAGCAATATGTCAACGATCGGCCTTATGCGGCCTCCTCGTTTCTCAGTGTCGCCATGGGCCGCACGTTGCGCGAGGCAATTGGAGGGCGCTCGCGCGAGCGCCCTGACCTCGCCGCAAGCGACATTCCGCTGGAGGTGACGGTTGCGCCATTGCCGGCACGCGGCGGCGCCGATCTCGTCCGCAGGCTGTTCGAGCCGCTCGGCCACACTGTCACGTGCAGTCCGATCGCGCTTGATCCGCAACGCGCGGATTGGGGCAATAGCAACTACCTCACGCTGACGCTTGCCAATACCTGTCGTCTTTCCGTTCTGCTCACGCACCTGGTCGTGCTGATCCCCGTTCTTGACGACCAGAAGCACTACTTCGTCGGCGACGACGAAGTGGAGAAGCTGCTGGCACGCGGCGAAGGTTGGCTCGAGAGCCACCCGGAGCGGGAACTGATCGTCACGCGTTATCTCAAGGGCCGCCGCTCGCTGATCAAGGATGCTCTCTCGAAGCTGGTCGCCGAAGAGGAAACCGAGGCCACGCTGGACAATGTCCGCAAGGACACTGCCGAGGAGGCGATCGAGAAGCCGCTGCGCCTGCACGATGTTCGGCTCGATACTGTCGCCGATACGCTGAAGTCGTTTGGCGCCACGCGCGTGCTCGACCTTGGTTGCGGCGAGGGCAAGCTGATCGGCCGTCTGGTCAAGGACAGGCAGTTCACCGAGATCGTCGGCGTCGAGGTCGGGAGTGTCAGCCTGGCGCGCGCCGCGCGCCTTGTGGAGAAGCTGCCCGACAAGCAGCGCGAACGCGTAAAGCTGCTGCAGGGCGCGCTGATCTATCGCGATGCGCGCCTGCGCGGTTATGATGCCGCTGCGCTTGTCGAGGTGATCGAGCACATCGAGCCCGGCCGCCTCGGCCACATGGAGCGCGCGATCTTCGGCGATGCCGGTCCGCGCGCCGTCATCGTCACCACGCCTAATGCCGACTACAACGTGCTGTTCCCGACCCTGCCGGCGGGCCGCTTCCGTCATGACGATCATCGCTTCGAGTGGACGCGCGCGGAGTTCGCCGCCTGGTGCGATCGCGTGGCCGCCGAACATGGCTACCAGGTGCGGATCGAGCCGCTGGGTGATGTGGATGCTGCCCATGGTGCGCCCTCGCAGATGGGAGTGTTCACACGATGAACCGTCCCGTTTCTGAAACGGCTGCAACCGCTTTGCCGATACCCGAGTTCGCGCTGGTGCTGATGGTCGGCGCGTCCGGCTCGGGCAAGTCCACGTTCGCGCGCCGGCATTTCCTGCCGACGGAGGTCGTCTCGTCGGATTCCTGCCGCGGCTTCGTCAGCGACGACGAGAACAGCATGGATGCGACCGAGGACGCTTTCGCCCTGCTGCAGGCGATGGTCGAGATCCGTCTCAAGCGGCGCAAGCTCACGGTGGTCGACGCGACCAACGTGCAGGTGCCGGATCGCAAGCGGCTGATCGACATTGCGCGCCGCCATCATGCGTTGTCGGCCGCTATCGTGATTGATCCCGGCGAGGCGGTCTGCCATGCCCGCAATTCCGCGCGCCCCGATCGCAGCTTCGGACCGCACGTGGTGCGCAACCAGCGCTCGGCGTTGCGGCGCGGCTTGCGTGACATGAAGCGCGAAGGATTCGGCCACATCCATGTGCTCGACAGCGAGGCGGCGGTCGACGCCGCCACCATCACCCGCCAGAAACTATGGACCGACAAGGGCGACGAACGCGGGCCATTCGACATCATCGGCGATGTGCACGGTTGCGCCGACGAGCTTGAGGCGCTGCTTTGCCGGCTCGGCTACGCGATCCACACAAGCGACGAGCCGGACATCGGCAGACGCTATCAGGTGACGCCGCCGGACGGCCGCAAAGCAATCTTCGTTGGCGATCTCGTCGATCGTGGGCCACGGGTCGGCGACACGCTGCGGTTGGCGATGGACATGGTCGAGAGCGACGTCGCCATGTGCGTGATGGGCAATCACGAGGCCAAGGTCGAAAAATGGCTGCGCAGCCGCGACGTCCAGATCAAGCACGGTCTCGACAAGACCATCGCCGATCTCGAGGCCGGCGGGGACGCCTTCAAGCGTCGTGTGAAGCAGTTCATCGGCCGCCTCGTCAGCCATTACATGCTGGACGGCGGCTGGCTCGTGGTCGCGCACGCCGGTATCAAGGCCGAGATGCAAAACCGCGCCTCCGGCGCGATCCGCGCCTTCTGCCTCTACGGCGAGACGACAGGCGAGACGGACGAATACGGGTTGCCGGTGCGGCACAATTGGGCTGCCGAATATCGCGGCGACACGCGTATCATCTATGGCCATACGCCCGTCGTCGAGACAGAATGGCTCAACAATACGCTGTGCATCGACACGGGCTGCGTGTTCGGCGGCAAGTTGACGGCGCTACGCTATCCGGAAATGGAGATCGTCGCCGAGCCGGCGCGCGCCGTGCACTGCGAACCGGTGCGGCCACTGGCGCCGCAGCGCCCCTTGGCGCCGGATCGAACCCGGCTTTCGGCCCAGCAGGAACATGACGACACGCTCGATTTTGCCGACGTCAGCGGCAAGCGGATCCTCACCACACGCTACTCGCACTCGATCACCGTGCGCGAAGAGAATTCGGCCGCTGCGCTGGAAGTGATGGTGCGCTTCGCCGTCGATCCGCGCTGGCTGATCTACCTGCCGCCGACGATGTCGCCGTCGGAGACCTCGGAGCGAGATGGCTATCTGGAGCACCCGGCCGAGGCGCTCGACTTCTACAAACGCGCCGGCGTGAAGTCGGTCGTCTGCGAGGAGAAGCACATGGGTTCGCGCGCCATCCTGGTGGTCGCGCGCGATGCCGATGTGGCTCGCCGCCGGTTCGGCGTCGCCAACGGCGAGCAGGGCATGATCTACACCCGCACCGGCCGGCAATTCTTCTCCAGCCGTGTGGACACGCAGGCCGCGGTTGCCCGCACCGCGACGGCGTTGCAGGCGTCGGAAATCTTCCGTGATCTCGATACGGACTGGGTCTGCCTCGATGCCGAGATCATGCCGTGGTCGGCCAAGGCGCAAAGCCTGATCGAGAAGCAGTACGGTCCGGTCGGCGCTGCCGCGCGCACCGGCCTGGCATTGGCGCAGGCCGCCGCGGAGCAGGCTGCCGCGCGTGGCGTCGATGTCGGGGCGCTGCCGGCTGTGTTGGGAGCGCGGGCCGCGCGCATCGAGCGGTTCAGTGCGGCCGTGCGGCAATACTGCTGGCCGGTCGCCGGCCTCGACGGCGTCAAGATCGCGCCGTTCCACATCCTGGCCGCGGAGGGCCGGGTGTTTGGCGCCGAACCGCACACGTGGCATATGGCGAGTGTGGCGCGCCTCGCCGATCATGATGCGCTGTTCCAGGCCACGCGCACGCACGAAGTCGATCTCGACGACGGACGCAGCGTTGCGGGCGCCATCGACTGGTGGGTCGCCATGACTGAGGCTGGCGGCGAAGGCATGGTCATCAAGCCGCCGACGTTCCTGGCAATGAGCGCCGCCACCGACAAAGGACCCGGCCGTGTCTTGCAACCGGCCATCAAGTGCCGCGGCCGGGATTACCTGCGCATCATTTACGGTCCCGACTATGACGCCCCCGAACACCTTGTGCGGCTCCGAAAACGGGGGCTGGGCGCCAAGCGCTCGCTCGCCATCCGTGAGTTCGCCCTGGGGCTGGAAGCGCTCGACCGTTTTGTCGCCCGCGAACCGCTCCGCCGCGTCCACGAATGCGTTTTCGCCGTGCTGGCGCTCGAAAGCGAGCCGGTCGATCCGCGGCTGTAGGAGGATGTCTTTTGAAGAGGCCCATGAAACCCTGGGGACGGCTCCGCGACCGCGGGGCGCCCCGGTGGGTTCGTTTTGGCCAAAAGGTTTAGCTTCGTTTGGTAGTCCGCGGCCGTCAAATTCAATATGTTGGCGAATCTTGATAAGACATTACTATCTGTTGATGATGCATGAGGCCGGCCCGCTGGTCGCTCCGCACAGCCCGGATGCTGGCAGCGCGGATCGTCCGTGACACAAAAATGCGCCCGGCCGGACGGCGGGCGCAATTCGACACGACCATTTCGCCAATAATTGATCCGCAGCGCGCAGTCAAACAAATATATTGTGCGATCTTGTGCGACCCTGTGCGAAGCGGGGTCGGTCCTATGTGCGAAGTGCCGTTGATAGCATACGCCGATTGAAGGTTTTTGGAGTCATCCGTGCGAAACTGCTTTCTTTTTTCCTTCCTGCTCACGGCCGCATTGCTCGCGAGCCCCGCGCTCGCGCAGGACTATTACAAAGGCAAGACCATCACACTGTTCGCCGGCCAGCCGCCGGGGGGCGGTATCGACAGCGAGATGCGGCTCGTTGGGCATTACCTCGGAAAATTCATTCCGGGCGAACCGGCTGTCGTTGCGCGCAACATGCAGGGCGCCGGCGGCATGGTGCTCGGCAATCATCTCGCGGGCGTCGCCAAGTCGGACGGCTTGACGCTCGGCATGCCGGGGCGCTCGGGTTTTGTGCTCGCACCGGTGATCAGTGCCGGTGACGTCAAATATGATTTGCGCAAGTTCACCTGGATCGGCAGTTCCGCCAGCACCAATTATATTCTCTGGCTGCGGCGCACGACCGATATCCGCACACTCGATGATCTCAAGCGCACCCAGCGGACGATCATCATCGGCGGTAGCGGCGCCGGCACCGCCAATTCGGTCGTGCCGGAAGTGCTCGCCCGTTACGAAGGCATCCCCTTCAAGGTCGTGCGCGGCTATCCGGGCACCAACCAGGCGGTCCTTGCGATGGAACGTGGCGAGGTCGACGGCGTGTTCCTGCATCGGGCGAGCATGCGGCCCGATCTCGTGGATTCGGGGCTGGCAGTCCCGATCTTCCAGACCTTTTCAATCGAGCCCGACCTGCCGGTGATGGAACAATTCATCACCCAACCGCGCGAAGTCGCGCTTCTCAATCTCATCAATGCGCCGCAGCGCCTGGGGCTTCCACTGATCGCGCCGCCTGGTTTGCCGGACGACGTCGCGCGTATCTTGCGGCAATGCGCATGGTCGCGAGCCGAGAATATCTCGACGAGGCGGCCAAGCGGGCGATCGATGTGGGCCGGCCGAACACCGGCGAGGAACTCGCCGAATATGTGTCCAAAAATCTCAGCGCGTTTCCGGCCGACACGGTCCGGGAGTATCGCGAGTATGTGGAACGGCAGTAGATGCTCGAACTCTACCACTCCGGTCTCACGCAGGCACCTAAGCCGTAAGCTTCTCTAACATGTGGCCGTCCAGTTCCCTAAAGCAGATCCCACGGCCACCATTATCGTTGCGGCTGCCCTTAGTCCGCCTTGATGTGCGCCGCCCGGATCACCTTGCCCCATTTCTCGGTTTCCTCGCCGATGAATTTCCCGAATTCGGCGGGCCGCATCGGCATCGGTACACCGCCGAATCCAGCAAGACGCTCCTTCATCCTTGGATCGGCAAGAGCAGCGTAGATTTCCCTGTTGAGCTTATCGACGATGTCGGCGGGCGTACCGTTGGCCGCGCCGATGCCGTACCAGTCGTTCGCCTCGTAACCCGGAACCGTCTCGGCAATCGTCGGTACGTCAGGCAGCGCCTCGGAGCGCCTTGTAGTTGTTACCGCCAGCGGCCGCAGCTTGCCCGCCCTGATGTATTCGATTGAGGACGCCATCGTGGCGAACATCATCTGCACTTGTCCGCCAAGGAGATCGGTCAGCGCGGGTGCTCCGCCGCGATAAGGTACGTGGATCATTTGAACGCTTGTCATCATTTTGAATAGTTCACTCACAATGTGGTTCAATCCTCCGACGCCGGATGACGCGAAGTTGATCTTGCCCGGGTTAGCATTTGCATATGCGATGAACTCGGGAACGTTCCTGGCCGGAAACGACGGATTGACGACCAACACCTGGGGCGTGCGGGTAATTGCGCCGATCGGCGCGATGTCGCGCATGAAATCAAAGTTGAGTCTGTCGTAGAACGTCGCGTTGGTGGCGTTCGTCGTGCTGATTACAAGCAGTGTATAACCGTCTGCGGGTCCCCTCACGACGGCCTCGGTGGCGATGTTGCTGCCGGCGCCTGGCCGATTTTCTATAATGAAGGGCTGGCCGAGGCGCTCTGAGAGCCATTGGGCCATTGGGCGCGCCAGGATGTCATTGACGCCGCCTGGCGGATAACCGACCATGATTCGCACTGGCCTGTTCGGATAGGTTTGCGCGCTCGCAATCCGTGAAATGACAGGGAGCGCGACAGCACCAGCGGCGAAACGTAGAAACTGACGGCGGTGAAGTGTCATGGTGTTCTCCAGGTTCCGCGCACAGGCGTGGGCCGCACGTGCAAAGCCAGGTTGAATTGACCTTCAGGCTTGCCCGTTCGCCGACGGTGCCCGCAATTCGAGCCGCCCCTCAGAGTACCGATTCGAGGTATCATTACTAATACAAAGATGTGATATATCCATACACGGATCGGTATGGGGCCTGTCGTGCGATTGGATCAGTTGGAACGACGACTAAAGTTGCGTGAGCTGCGCATCCTGCTCGCCGTAGTGAAGACCGGGAGCATGGCAAAGGGTGCGGCGGAACTCGGCATTTCTCAACCGAATGTCTCGAAAGCGATTTCCGACCTTGAGCATGCATTTGGAGTGCGTCTTCTCGATCGCAGCCCGCGCGGCGTCGAGGCGACGCCATATGGCCTCGCACTCATCGGGCGCGGAACAGCGGTATTCGACGAACTCCGCTACGCCGTCAAAGACATCGCGTTCCTGGCCGATCCGACGTCGGGCGAATTGCGATCGGGGTGCTCCGATTTCGCGGCAGGCGCCGTCGGCCAGGCGATCGATCGGATGTCCAGGGAATACCCTCGTATCACATTCGACGTAGTGTCAGCGGATGCAGTTGCGCTCCGACGGGAGCTGAGGGGCCGAAACATCGAGCTTTTTGTCGGAATACTGGATAGCTCTCTCAGCAAGGATGATTTCGACACGGAAATTCTCTACGATGATCCGCTTGTCGTCGTGGCCGATGCGCAGCATCCGTTGGTGCGCCGGCGGAGCATCGGGCTTGCTCAACTGGTGAATGAAGCCTGGGTTCTGCCGCCGGCAACGAACGCGGCAGGATCATTTGTCCGGGACGCCTTTGAGAAGATGGGCTTGGCCGTTCCGAATACAATCGTGAGCACCTACTCGACCATATTCCGGCATAATCTTATTGCCACCGCGCGGTTCATCACCATCCTTCCCAAATCGATGCTACCCGTCATGGCAAGAGACCACTCACTCAAGGCGTTGCCTGTTCATCTCCCAGGGCAACGACGAACAATGGCTATCGTGGCTTTGAAAAACCGCACGCTCAGCCCGATTGCAAAGCTCTTCATTGAAAATGTCTGTGCTGTCGCAAGACCGACGGCGAAAGCAAAGAAGAACGCAATTTGATCTTCCGGCAGTGGCTTTCCGCTCTTGCATAATTACCACTTGGAGCGAGTGCCACGATATGATTGGAACTTCAAATTCACCGCGCTATTGTCATCCAATCGAGTGCCCAAACGCGCAACGGAGGACAAAATGATCCGGCGCTTATTCGCCACGGCTCTCTTCGGCGCGGCCGCATGTCTCTGGGCGCACAGTGCTCTTGCGCAAACCAACCTGGTTATCCAGGGCGGCACGCTGATCGATGGCACCGGGCGCGCGCCGATCGAGAATTCCGTCATTGTGATCGAAGGCAATCGCATTAAGGCGGTTGGGCGCGCTAGCGAAGTCCCGATACCTGCGAGCGCCCAGATCGTCGATGTCCGCGGCAAGACCGTGCTGCCCGGCTTCATCGACGGTCATTGTCATCTGGAATCGTTCTGGGGCGAAATCTATTTGCATCTCGGCATCACCACCTGCGTGCAGATCCAGACGCAGCAGAACGGCCCGTGGAGCCTGGCGCAGAAGGAAGGCACCGAAATGGGCCGCATTCGCGGCCCGCGCATCTGGTCGACCGGCCAGGCGCTGGGCGCGCGCGATGGCGAATACGAGACCGAGGGTTCACGCGGCTGGCGCGGCTATATCGATGCGCCCACTCCGGATGCGGCGCGTGCGATCGTGCGGCAAAAGAAGCAGGATGGCTATGAGGGGATCAAGGTCAGTGAGTTCTTGTCGCCTGATATTCTCGCGGTGGTCACGGACGAGGCCCACAAGCTTGGGCTGGGTGTCACCGGACACTCCCGCGACGTGGTTGCGTATTCCAAGGCCGGAGTCGATGCCATCGAGCACATCTGGTCAGTCGGCTATTCTTCGATTCTGGATATCGGAAAGCGCAACAAGCTCGCGGTCGAACGCACGGCCGGGCGGATCGATGCCGAGGAAGCCGGCGCATTTTACGAGGTCGAAGGCTTCGACACCGTGATCAAGGCGATGGTCGACAACAAGGTGGCCTTTACGCCGACGATTGCGAAGTGGCTGCGACCGTTCTCGCCCAATGCGGAACGCTTCTGGAAGCGCGAACAGGAAATTCTCGGCAACCCGAAGACCAATTTTCCGCCGGCCGTGCGCGTGATCACAGAAAACCCGATCCCCGAATTCAATTCGTGGCAGCATTATCGCCGACCATCGAGGTTGAGCCTGCCGCGATCGTCCAGGGCACGGGGCCGACGACGCTTCGGGTCGACGGCAAAGGTTTTTGGCCGTTCCACCAGGTGCTGCTCAACGGCCAGGCGCTGGAGACGAAATTCGTGAGCCGCAGCCAGTTGCAGGCCATCGTGCCGGCCGCCCTGGTTCGCGACGTCGGCATGTACAAGGTAACGGTCAAGAGCGAGGGCGAGACGATCGCGGAATCAAATCCGGCGCCGCTGGTGGTGAAGTTTGGAAAGTGACATCACGGCCGCGGCGGGACGAGCAGGAATGTCGCTTGCAACGGTGGCGCTTTGACACCGAGCCAAGATTTCCTGGCCTTGTATGTCACGAAAGCCGCATCGGACGTCTGCCCGGCCAATCGATCCGCTTCAGCCATACAGAGCATATCGAAGTTAATACATACCGCGGCCCAACCCTCCCGTTTGAGACGCTCATCGGTAACCCATGGAGCCGCATGTCTTTGAAAGTCCGGAATCGAATCGGGGTGGCTGCTGTCGTAGAATGTGATCGCCAGCGAGGTGTGAAAGTCTCCCACCACGATGGTGAGGGGTCGCCCCATTGTGCGATGCCAGACACTCGCGAGTTCGGCGGTCACAATCCGATAATAAGCGCGTGCGAACATATTGTTTTCTTCATCGACGAATCGCGCCACGGCCACAGCCGGCGCGGCGGCCACCATCAAGACCGATATTGCAAGGACTCCGGCCGCAATGAATACCGCAACCCTTCGCGTCACTTCAATACGTTCGGGCATGAGCAGCACAATAGGCAGCAAAAACCATGCCGACATTGTCCAAAGCGGGGTGAGCACCAAGCCGAAAGCCGGTGCTGTCAGCATCGGCAGAATAAGAAGGACCGCGAGCAGCACCACGAGCATCCGCCGGTCGGGAATAGCAGGCCACACGATCGATTTGATCGTGCGCAGATTTGGACGCGCGGCAACAATGTAAACCGCGAGCACGGGTGCCACGTAGGCTACTCCGCCCAGCGCATAAAGCACGGTCTTCTGAAATAATATTTCGATGGAACTTTGGCCGTGCGATTGCCAAACATAGGCCAAGGTTTCAGTGCCATTGTTCAGGAGCCACCACAGGTTCGGTGCGATGCACGCAAGCCCGACGAGCGTCGAGACATAGGGCGATGGTGAACGCAGGTAGGCCGAACGGGCGGGGTGGGAAAGCGCTGCGACCACGATTCCAACCACGAGATAGATCGAATAATACTTGCCAAGCATGGCTAGCGCCGCCGTAGCGCCGGCGGCGATCGACCAAATCCACGCGCGCGTCTCGAAGGCGCGCAGGAAACAATAGGTCGCCATCGGCCAGGCTGACAGAAGTGTCTGATTGGGATTGAAGCGCTGTCCGTGGAACTGATAGAAGGGCGTCAGCAGGAGCAATAGCAATACCAGCAGGCGCTTATCGCCGTCAAGATAGCGTCGTGCGATGAGGTCGACAAAAATAAGACCGAGCGCCGAATTGAGCATCGCCAGGAGATGATACGACCAGTCGGCAACTGGAAAAACTGCAAACCAAATCGCCGCCATCAAGGCCGCGAGCGGCGGATGCTTGTAGTAGCCCGCTGATGGATGACGGCTCCAGGCGAATATCTCGGTAAGATCATCGCGCAGATCAATCGATTGGTATGAGATAATTTGAAATGCCGTCCAAATGACGACAAACAGGCTTATGAATATCCATAGGGCGCGGTTGGCCGCTTTAGCGTCGAACCACTTCTCGATATTGCGAGAGACGGTGGCCCAAGGGCCGGAGCCTTGCGTTGGGTCAATTGATTGGAGTTGGGTCATTTGCAATTTACAGGAGCGTGTTGCCCGTCAATTTCGTGTCCTTTGCCCGGCAATGGGTATGACAAGTCTGCTTGATGCCCTTTAAGAAATTTCTGACCGCGGCACCGAGCCCTGAAAGTTCGGATGGGCTGGTTGTTCGAGGATTTGTCATGATCCGTCACTTAGCATGCGGTCCCTGCCTGTGGAACGCTGCTATGTCGTCCATCTTTCGACAATGTTAGGTTCCGCAAGCCCCAAATTGGGCAACCTGCTACCATATCTTACTTTGTGGGGCCTGCCCGCAATGGTAAGTCCGTTGCAGGATCGGCCTACGGAAAGAATTTATGTGCCGCTGGATCGCCTACCGCGGGGAAACCACCCCGCTCGAACAATATGTGACCGCTCCTGCACACTCGCTGGTGGTGCAGAGCCTGCGGGCCCTGGAATCGACCGCAAGCACCAACGGCGATGGTTTCGGCATGGGCTGGTACGGGGAACATCCGGAGCCCGGCCTTTATCGTGAAGTGCGCCCGGCCTGGTCGGACGAAAACCTGCGTTACCTCTGCCGCCACATCCAATCGCACCTCTATTTCGCCCATGTCCGGGCCTCCACTGGAACGCCCATCACGCGGCCGAATTGCCATCCGTTCGCCTGCGGTCCCTGGATGTTCATGCATAATGGCGTGATCGGGAACTGGTCGCGGCTGCGCCGGCAGGTCGAGCAACTTATCCCGGATGAATTCTACGGTTCGCGGATCGGAACGACCGATTCCGAGGCTGTTTTTCTCGCGATCCTCGGCGCCGGAGCCGAACGCGACCCGGTCGGGGCGGTCGAGCGAACGCTTACGACACTGACCGACATGGTGACCCGCGATGGCATCAAGGAGCCATTGCGCTTTACCGCCGCGCTTTCCAATGGCCGCGACCTCTATGCGTTTCGCTATGCGGCCAACGACAAAGCCAATACGCTCTATTATCGGGAGTCGGGCCAGAACGTGGTCATCGTCTCCGAGCCGCTCGATAAGGAACGTGCGAACTGGAAACCGGTGCCGCCCGGCCATAAGGTCGTTGCGCGCTACGGACGGCCCGTCTCGCTCGAGCCCTTTGACGTCGGCCAACACATTGCCGCGAAGTGAATGGAATTCGGGAGGAATGATGATGGCCGCGCGCTCATGGATGACGGCCGGCATGCTGCTGCTGGCAGGCACCGCAACAGCCGCTGCGCAATCGGTTGCCGATTTCTATCGTGGCAAAACCGTCAATGTATTGATCGGCGTTGGTGTCGGCGGCGAATATGACCTGCAGGCGCGGCTCGTCGCGCGGCACATCGGCAAGCACATTCCGGGCAATCCCAATGTGGTGCCACAGAATATGACCGGCGCGGGCGGCATCAAAATGGCCAACTACCTGTTCGCGCAATCCGCGCGTGACGGCACCAATATAGGCATGCTCGGCAATAATTTCCCGGCCACCCAGGCGGTGGGAGGGCAGGGTGTTCAATACGATGCCGTGAAATTCCTCTGGCTTGGCACGATGGCGCCGGTGGTCGAGACCATGGCGGTGTGGAGTACGACAGGCGTGAAGAGCGTCGCGGACGTGCGCGCGCGGGAGATCATCGCGGGTGCAACCGGGCGCGGCGCCATCACGTATAGCTATCCGTCGATGATGAATGAGTTCCTCGGCACCAAGTTCAAGATCGTCACCGGCTATCAGGGCGGTAACGAAGTGAGTTTTGCGATGGAGCGCGGCGAGGTGCAGGCGCGCAACAATACCTGGTCCAGCTGGAAAGCGACGCGGCCGCAATGGATTTTGGACAAGAAGATCGTGGTCATCGCGCAGGCGGGCCCACGCGCCCCCGACCTCGATGCGCCGTCGGTTGAAGACCTCGCGCGCAACCCTCAGGAGCGGGCGATCATCGAACTCGTGGTTTCCGGCACGCGGCTCGGCCGGCCGATGGCGACCACGCCCGACGTTCCGGCGGACCGCCTCGCGGCGCTGCGCGCCGCGTTCCGGGCCACGATGGCGGATCGCGAGTTTCGCGCCGATGCGGCGGCCATGAATTTCGAGGTCGCTCCGGTCTATGGCGAGGAGATGCAGCAGATTGTGGCGCAGATCATGAGCGTGCCCAAGGACCTTGCGGTGAGGGCCAAACATCTGGTCGAATGATCAATGGCGTTAGGTTAAGGATCGTAGCCCGGATGAGCGCCCCTCATCAGCGCGTTTACGCGCATGATGTGGGCGCGATATCCGGGATCACCGGTCCCCGCATGTCGCCATCTCGCGTGAAGAACGCGATCTGGCTCATCCGCCGAAGCCCGCCTTCGGGCGAAGGCGGCTGCGGGCTACGAGAGCACTTGGGAGGTTCAAATGTCCAACTGGAAATTTCTGAGCCTGATCCTTTCCTTCGCAATTGCATGCGGGTTCTCGATCGCAACCGCGGCCGCTCAAACCTACCCAAGCCGTCCGATCACCCTTGTGGTTCCGTTTCCGGCCGGTGGCGGCAACGACGCCTTGGCGCGGCTTGTGGCCGAACGCATGAGCAAAACACTCGGCCAACAAGTCGTGGTGGAAAATCGCGGCGGCGCTGGCGGCACGGTCGCCACGCGCGCGGTCGCGAAAGGCCCTGCCGATGGCTACACCATCCTGCTCACGTATACGGGGACGGTCGCGATCAATCCGACGCTCTATCCCAATCCGGGATATGATCCGCGCCGGGATCTTGCCCCGATCGGCTCGATCGGGATGCTGGCAAGCGTGCTGGTGACGCATCCCTCGCTCCCGGTCAAATCGACGCCGGAGCTGATTGCGTATGCGAAATCCAATCCCGGCAAGATCAATTACGGCTTCGTGCCCGGAACAGTCGGCCACATCTCGACTGAAATGTTCGCCCGAAGCGCCGGCATCAAGATTACGAATATTCCCTACAAGGGAAACGGCAATGCCATTGGCGACCTGCTCGGCGGCCACGTCTCCATGATGTTCCTTTCGGTCCTTCCGGTGCTCGGCCAGATCAAGGGCGGCACGCTCAATGCGCTCGCGGTTGCAAGCCCTGCGCGGATATCGCTCCTTCCCGATGTGCCGACGATTGCAGAATCGGGCGTGCCGGGATTTTCGGCGGTCATCTCCTATGGTCTCGCCGCGCCCGCCGGCACGCCGCGCCCGATTGTCGAGCGCCTGAACAAGGAGTTGCGTGCAGCGCTCGATGACGAAAGCTTCCGCAACAGGCTCGCGGCCGAAGGTGGCCAGGTTCTGCCCGGCAGCCCTGAGGAATATGCAGCCGATATCGATCGCGAAGAGAAGAAGTGGGGCCCGCTGGTCCGCAGCCTTGAGCTGAAAGTCGAGTGACCGGGCAAACATTGCGGGACGGGTGCCGGATCAAGGTTGCGGGGCCGGCAAGCGGGTGTTATCTGCCGCTCATGACTGCGGCCATCACCAATATTCGCAATTTTTCCATTGTCGCGCATATCGACCATGGCAAATCGACGCTTGCCGACCGGCTGATCCAGCTCTGCGGGGGCCTCGACGAACGCGAAATGGCCGGGCGCGAGCAGGTGCTCGACTCGATGGATATCGAGCAGGAGCGCGGTATCACCATCAAGGCGCAGACGGTGCGGCTCAATTACAAGGCCCGCGACGGCAAGGATTATATCCTCAACCTGATCGACACGCCCGGCCACGTGGATTTCGCCTATGAGGTCAACCGGTCGCTCGCCGCCGTCGAGGGGTCGTTATTGGTGGTCGACGCCTCCCAGGGGGTCGAGGCGCAGACGCTTGCCAATGTGTACCAGGCGCTCGACAACAAACATGAAGTTGTGCCGGTGCTCAACAAGGTCGATCTGCCGGCCGCCGAGCCCGAAAAGGTGCGACAGCAGATCGAGGACGTGATCGGGCTCGATGCTTCGAATGCGATCCTCATTTCCGCCAAGACCGGCCTGAACATCGGCGAAGTGCTGGAGGCGATCATTACGCGCCTGCCTCCGCCCCAGGGCGATCGAGCCGCAACCCTCAAGGCGCTCCTGGTCGACAGCTGGTACGACAGCTATCTCGGCGTGGTGGTGCTGGTGCGTGTCGTCGACGGCGTGCTCAAAAAGGGCCTGCGCATCCGCATGATGGGGACGGGCGCCGCCTACGACGTCGACCGCGTCGGCGTCTTCACCCCGAAGTTGACGCCGGCCGACGAACTTGGCCCTGGTGAAATCGGATTCCTCACCGCTTCGATCAAGGAAGTGGCCGATACCCGCGTCGGCGATACGATTACCGATGACCGCAAGCCGGTGGCGCAGGCATTACCGGGTTTTCGTCCGGCTATCCCGGTCGTGTTCTGCGGCCTCTTCCCGGTCGATGCCGCCAAGTTCGAGGACCTGCGTGCCGCCATGGGCAAGCTGCGCCTCAACGATGCGAGCTTCAGTTTCGAAATGGAAACGTCGGCGGCGCTCGGCTTCGGCTTCCGCTGCGGCTTCCTCGGGCTCCTGCATCTTGAAATCATCCAGGAGCGGCTGCAGCGCGAATTCGATCTCGACCTGATCGCGACCGCGCCGTCGGTGATCTACAAGATGAAGCTCAACAACGGCAAAGACATCGAGATTCACAATCCGGTCGACATGCCCGACCTGGTGTACATCAAAGAAATCCAAGAGCCGTGGATCAGGGCCACCGTGATGACGCCGGACGAATATCTTGGCAGCGTGTTGAAGCTCTGCCAGGACCGCCGCGGCATCCAGGTGGAACTCACCTATGTGGGCAACCGCGCCATGGTGAAATACGACCTGCCGCTCAACGAGGTCGTGTTCGACTTCTACGACCGGCTCAAATCGGTATCGAAGGGCTATGCGTCGTTCGATTATCACCTGACCGATTACAAGCCGGCCGATCTCGTCAAGCTGCAGATGCTGGTCAATGCCGAACCGGTCGATGCGCTGGCCATGCTGGTGCATCGCACGCGCGCCGAGCAGCGCGGCCGCGCCATGGCGGAAAAGCTCAAGGAACTGATCCCGCCGCACATGTTCCAGGTGCCGATCCAGGCCGCCATCGGCGGCAAGGTGATCGCGCGCGAGACCGTGCGCGCCTTCCGCAAGGACGTGACCGCCAAATGCTACGGCGGCGACGTGTCGCGCAAACGCAAACTCCTCGACAAGCAGAAGGAAGGCAAGAAGCGGATGCGCCAGTTCGGCAAGGTCGACATTCCGCAGGAGGCGTTTATTGCGGCGCTGAAAGTGGATACGTGAGCGGAGCTTAGGGGCCCGACGGGCGGGCACAAGACCCGCCCCTACGAACGACGCACAGTTGTCAGGTCGTCCCTCACCGATCAATCTCCTGGTCCGGCAGCGCTACAAAGATCAGCACGGCGATGAAGACCATGACGAAACGGAAGGCGCTTGGCACGCCGTTCCAGTCCTTTGACTGCCACATCCCGAACCATTCGCCACCGATCGACATGAAGCCGACCTGCCAGAGTAAAAAGCCGAGCGTAAGCCCGGCGATTGCAAACGTCTTGGCCCGGTTGAATGCGGACGCCTCGGCGCGAAGGCTCCGCGCAAGCATGCCGGTGCCGATCCAGCACAGCGCCGCGGTTGCCGCCTCCGCCGCGATGATCAGCGCATATCCGGCGTGGTGCAGCGCCGGATTGGTGATGGCGCGGTATTTGATGGTCGAGGAAGGAAAGACCGAGTCCATCGACAGCACGTGCTGCACGAATTCGAAGTTGGTGTGGTAGTCGGTGCCGTTTCCGAACGCGACCAGAGTAGCGAACAAAGCGATGGCGGCGACCATGACGGCCTTCGCGGCGCGGATGGCGAGCATGGATGTCCTTTCCAGCGCCGTTTATTTCTTCGCAAACAGACTCATCGCCTCGTCAGCCAGCACGCCGCCCTTGATCGCAATCGGCGCGAAGGACGCCTTGCCGGCAAGCTCTTGGCTTGGGACCATGATCTGGTCGATCTTCGTGGCGAGTTGCTCGAGGGAAGCGGCGTATACCAGTCGCCCGAAGTGGCTCCACAAGATCGCGCCCATGCACATCGCGCACGGCTCGCCGGATGTATAGAGTGTGCTGCCGCGCATGATCCGGCTGCCCTCCATGGCGATGCAGCGGCGAATCGCGACCATCTCGCCGTGCGCGGTGGGGTCGGCGTTCCGGCGCCCGAGGTTGCGTCCGCGCGCGAGAATGCGCCCCTCGCGAACAATGACGGCCCCGAAGGGAAAGTCGCCGAGCTTCGCCTCCGCGATGGCGATGCGCATGAAGCGCTCGTCCTCGGCTGCGGTGGGCTCGGCCGGCTCCGCGAACGCCAGCATGGGAGTAGCCCCGATGCTCGCGAGCCCGGTGAGGAATGAACGACGATTCGGAAGCGCGTGACGCGAGCAGTCGCAGCGATGCATGGCGGCATCCTTATGATCGGCGGCGGGGCCCGATCAGTCCAAGGTCGATACCTTAAAGATTACACAGCGCAAACACTACTGGGCCTTGATGTTCGCAGCCTTCATCACCGGCCACCACTTGGCGATCTCGGCTGCCTGCATTTCACCAAGCGCCTCGGGCGTCAGCTTTTCGGGCGGAAACAATTCCTGGCCGAGTTCGCGGAGCCGCTTTTGCACGGTTGGATCGCCGAGTGCGTTCTTGATAGCTCCGTTGAGTTTCAAGACCACGTCGCGCGGCGTATTCTTGGGCGCCCAGAATCCGCGAAAGTTCGAAATGTGAAATCCGGGCAGGCCTGCTTCATCCACGGTCGGGATGTCCGGCGCGGCCGGCAGACGTGTTGGTGACGTAACCGCATAAGCCTTGATATTTCCCGAGCGCACCTGGGGCAGCGAATTGGCTGAGAGATCGAACATGAAGTCGATCTGACCCGCCACCATGTCTTGCATCGCAAGCGCGACGCCGCGGTAAGGAACAAACTGGAACTGCGTGCCGGTTTCCTTCTGGAAGAACACGCCCACCACATGGCCGACGCTGCCGGGTCCGCTCGTTCCGGCGGAACCCTTGTCGGGATTGGCTTTGAGCCAGGCAATAAATTCTCTCAAATTGTTCGGCGGGATCGACTTTCGCCCGACGATGACGGTGGACTCCGTCGACACCAGCGAGAGGGGCTGGAAATCTTTCAGGAGGTCGTAATTCAAAGAATAGATTGCGCCATTGAGCACGTGCGTCGGCCAATTGCCGGCGCTGATGGTGTAGCCATCGGGCTGTGACCGTGCGACACGACCGACCCCGATGCTGCCGGCGGCGCCCCCTACGTTTTCAACGATGACCGTTTGGCCGAGGGTTGAACGCATATGTTCGGCTATGATGCGGCTGATCGTATCTCCTGAACCGCCGGCCGCGAAGGCAACCACCATCGTGATCGGACGCGTTGGATAAGTCTGCGCGGTTGCACTGGCTGTTCCGGCCAGGATCGTTGCAATCGCCGCTAGCAGCGTTTGTCGTCGCATGTCGGGTCCTGAGGTCTGTAACCGTCGGCTGTTACATAGTCCGAAACAGACCCCGATGCCATCCCCCGATGAGACCCGCCAAGAAGGCTAACGAATCTGGATCCGTGTGCTGCCCATCTGTTGTTGCACCATCGCATACAGCGTGGCGGCGTTGGAGGGGTGCAGCCTGATGCAACCATGCGAGGCCCGGGTGCCGAGCCGCCCTATGGCTGTCGTACCGTGGATGGCGAAGTTGCGGCTGTAGAAGATCGAATGCGGCATCGGCGCGCCGCCGTAGAGACCAGAGCGGTGATTGCGGTCCAACGATTGTGGCCGGTAACTGCCGCTGGGTGTGCCGCCGACGCCGGTTGAAACCGGCCACGTGTAGCGATGGTCGCCGTCAACGATGACGGACATGCTCTGGGTCGATTTGTTGATTGCGATGATGATCTCGGCCGAAGCGGAACTCAAAGCGCCGGGCATAACCGAAATGGCGGCGGCCATCATGGCTACGGTCGGAATAAAACGAAACATAGTCAACTCCTTGGGTGTTATCTCCGGGTTTCAAGTTACACACGTCTCAAGAGGCGCGGTTTTGTAGGTACGTCTTAAGTATAGTCCGCTACCGATAAAGAAGATCGCGTATGATGCATACTCTTGTAGAGATCGGCCTAGTGGCTCGTTAATCCCTGGACAAGGAAAGTACGAGAGAATCTCGGCAAGGATGTTGGCAAGGGTGTTGGGCGGGGACGGGGGAACCGAAGCCTCGATATTATCCTTAGACATCGCAGTGGCTTTGCGTAAACTCGTATCGAGGTATCGCTACTCTCTCGATGCCAAGCTTCAATTCCAGCGTTTCGGTGGGGGCCGGACCATGGTGATGCAGATTGCGACCCAAATGTCGATCAGCGCGTCGATCAGTTCTATCATACCGCCATGTTACGTTTTGGCGCGAGGGACATTTGTCGCATTGGCTTTGGGGCTGGGGCTTGCCGGCTCCGCGGCGGCGCAGGACAAAGGCAGTATCAATCCAAAGCCGTTGTTGCCGCTTGCCAATCCGGATGATCCCAAAATTCCGGCCAAGGAGTTGTTTGGCCGTCGCCCGACGGCTGCGAAGCTGGCGCCCCGCACGGTCGGCTTCTATTCCAGGGGCTGTCTTGCAGGGGGCGAGGCGCTTCCTATCAACGGCAGGGCCTGGCAGGTCATGCGCCTCTCGCGCAACCGCAATTGGGGACACCCGATGCTTGTGCGGTTTCTTGAGCATTTGTCCGAGAGGGGCACAACAGCGGGGTGGCGCGGGCTCCTGGTCGGCGACATGTCACAGGCCCGCGGCGGCCCGATGCTCACAGGTCATGCCAGTCATCAGGTTGGCCTTGATGCCGACATCTGGCTCACACCCATGCCGCCACGCGAATTGACGCGCCTGGAGCGCGAAGAAATGTCGGCGATCATGGCTGTCGCGCCTGATCGCAAGGATGTCGATCCCAATGTGTGGACGCCGGCGCATGCGGCTATCATCAAGGCGGCCGCCGAGGATCCGCAGGTGCAACGTATCTTCGTCAACCCAGCGATCAAGAAGGCGCTCTGCCGTGACAACGGGCCCGATCGCACCTGGATGAGCAAAGTCCGCGCCTATTGGGGACACGACTATCATTTCCACGTTCGCCTCTACTGTCCGGCCGACGATCCGGAATGCAAGCCGCAGGAACCGGTGCCTGCCGGCGATGGCTGCGGCAAGGAACTGGATTACTGGTTCAAGGATTCGACGCTCCATCCCAAGCCGTCGCCGACGCCGCCAAAGCCGCGTCCCGGATTGACATTGGCCGAACTGCCACCAGCCTGCCGCCAAGTACTTTTGGCGCCTTGAGCGCTCTTGTCGCCTTGAGTGCTTTGGCGCCCTCAGCGCTTTTGGCGCCCTCAGCGCTATCGCCCGCCTCGCATGATTGCGTAGGGGAGAAATGTGGTGACGATGGCCAGGACCAGAGCGATAAGAACGACCAGCAACGCATAGGGCAATGCCTTGTCGCGTGGGGCGCGCATCAAGACCGGCAATCCGAGCCACAGGAGATAGAACCCATAGAGACCGAGGATGCTGAGAAAACTCAAGCCCGGAACGAGCAGGAAAATACCCGCAAGCCAAGCCGGGGTATAGGAATAGACCGTTAACTTGAGTGCGTTTTTGGTGGTCTTGTCAGCCCCGAACGTCGGTGCCAGCGAGCGGATGGATACGGCGACGATTACGACTGAAACGAACGCCAGGATGTATCCGGCGATGGCGTCGCCGACGCCCAGATCGATGGGCGTAAATCCACCAATCAGCGAACCGCCGACGAAACGAGCAATTGCCGGAATGAGTGCCAGGACCGCAACGTGGCGAGCGAGGACCATTCGCGTTTCGCCTGGGTCCTGGGCGATGATCGGCCATGCGGCTTGAGGCGAAAACATTATTGCTTTGACGCGGCCAATCAGCTTTTGCAACGATTGTCTCCCCCTCCGACGGCGCCTACTCTTGCTCAATCCAATCGTGTAATCAACCAACTACCCGCCATCTACCAACAATGCGTTGTGGCTAACGACGTGGTCGTTGCGTTGCGCTTTACGACCGGTCCCGAGCCTTGCTAGAGTACCTGCGGCGACCCGCGGCGCGCCGTAAGCGCGCTTTACTCGTCCGGAACGGCCCTTCCGGTTTGGTTGCTTCTGCACGCATAATCTGCCGTTAGACGGCGCGGATGCCCGCGCGCGGTTGTGGCTGTTCACAAAATGCAAGTTGTCGAAATGCAAAGTTATCGAAATGCAAGTCATCGAAATGCGCGGAATTATGTTTCTGGTGAAGTCGTGATCATTCATTCAATATCATTGCGGCTAGCTTCCTGATGTTCGACATCGCCCCCGACGAATGGGTTGCCATTGCGTTGTCGCTGCGCATAGCCATCGTGGCGAGCCTGGTGGCCCTTCCATTCGGGATTGCGGTGGCTTGGCTGTTGGCGCGCAAGGAGTTCTGGGGCAAGACGCTGATTGATGGGATCGTGCATTTGCCGTTGGTCCTACCACCGGTTGTGACCGGCTATCTGTTGCTCATTACGTTCGGCCGCCGCGGGCTTGTTGGCTCATTCCTCGCCGATTATCTCGGCATCGTCTTTTCGTTCCGCTGGACCGGTGCGGCGCTGGCGTGTGGCCTGATGGGGTTCCCGCTTTTGGTGCGCCCGATCAGGCTTGCCATCGAGGCGATTGATCGGCGCCTGGAAGATGCTGCCGCAACGCTCGGAGCCAATCGCTGGCGCGTCCTGCTGACGGTTACATTGCCGCTGGCGCTGCCCGGCCTCATTGCGGGTTTTGTGCTATGTTTCGCCAAGGCGCTTGGCGAATTTGGCGCGACGATCACTTTCGTGTCGGCCATTCCGGGCGAGACCCAGACCATATCGGCCGCCATCTATAGTCTCACGCAGACGCCAGGCGGCGACGCAGCAGCCGGTCGCCTCGTTGTGGTTGCGGTTGTCATCGCGCTTGCGGCGCTTGTCGTCTCCGAATGGCTCGCGCGTCGCGCCGGCATGCGGTTCCACGGGGAATGAGCATGCTGGCAATCGATGTCGAAAAGCGATTGGGCGCATTTTCGATTGCGGCACGCTTTAATTCGGCTTCCGGCGTGACCGCGCTTTATGGCCGTTCCGGTTCCGGCAAGACCACGATCGTCAACATGATTGCTGGTCTGGTGACGCCGGACCGCGGGCGCATCACGCTCGACGATGTCGTTCTGTTCGACAGCGATCGACGCGTCAATGTCCCGGTGCATCATCGCCGTATCGGCTATGTGTTCCAGGAGGGGAGGCTGTTTCCACACCTGTCGGTCAAAGCCAATCTGGACTACGGACGCCGCATGTGTGGTCTTGATCCGGATGCAGCGCAGATGCGGCGCACGGTCGACTTTCTCGATATCGGTCATCTCATCGACAGGCGCCCGGGCAAACTTTCCGGCGGCGAACGCCAGCGTGTTGCTGTCGGCCGCGCGCTTTTGATGCGGCCGCGCCTGCTGCTGCTCGACGAGCCGCTCGCCTCGCTCGACAACGAGCGCAGGCGGGAAATCCTGCCGTACCTGGTGCGGCTTCGTGACGAGGTGCCGATGGTCTATGTCAGCCATCATGCCGGCGAACTCAGGCGGATTGCGACGTCTGTCGTGCGGCTTGACGGCGGCCGTGTGACGGCTTCGGGCGGCACCGAACTGCTTAACGACACCGATGACGATTTGGCCTGACGATTGACAGCGCTAGGGCTTCAGGCCGCCGCTGTCAGCGGCCAATCGCGTTACGACACCTGTTAGATAATCAAGTGCCGCAACCAGGGCCGGGCCGCCGCAGAGCGTATAGCGGCTTGGCAGAATGATTCGCCGCGACGGCGGATAGAGCGTCCGGAGCACCGGATGGGCGAGATAGAGCGC
>Ga0209488_10000345_pt1 | contig 37798 bp, 39 predicted proteins | sample Rivendell_Oct201_8_FD_188349 | JGI IMG/M metagenome (GOLD analysis project Ga0209488, IMG submission 188349) | Vadose zone soil microbial communities from the Eel River Critical Zone Observatory, Northern California, USA -... | ecosystem: Environmental > Terrestrial > Soil > Vadose zone >...
GAATTCTATTCCTCCCTCTCCTCTCCTCTCGCGTGAACTCCTTCTTTCATTTCGACTTCATCTTCTCGCTTGACGATCTCGGGTGTTCTACCGTGCCACCGTGCCAACTTACGCCCGCTCTCGTCCCCCTTCTCCTTGCTATCTTTCCATCTTTCTCTCGCCTCGTCCCCTCGCGACTTAGTCAGCAACGTGAGTTTTACGACTCGCGTATCGTCTCAAGATCAGCACGTCCAACATCAACATCAATCTTATCTCCACCCCATCGGACTACAGCTTTGCCGAACTCACAAACGCGTCGACTCGTACCTTCGCGCTTACATTAACATCATTGGGATTGAAAAATTGTATCCGATGACATTGCCTAGCTGGTTCTTAAAGTTCCTCCGTTAGCGTGGGACACGCTCATCTTTCAGCCACCCTTTCAAAACATAGCTGTTTGTCCACACATAAGTTATGCGTCACTTGTCATTGTAAGAAAGAACGAAACAACTACAATCACCAACGTGACTCAGACCATGAAAAGCGCGACCAAGAAGCCGAGCACGCCAGTAAAGCCCGTCGTAGCGATTTTGTTTGCGCCGTTCTTGCCGGTCGAGGTAGAGCTTGGCGAAGATGAGGTGGGGGTGGTAGAGGAATTGGTGCAAGTGATGTTGGATGGGATGGTAAAGTTGCTCGCCAAGGTCAAGTCCGCACACTGGGCGGAGAAAGTTAATTCAATTGAACGTCGTGTGCATGATGTGCAGAGGATGGGGAAACGGCACGAAGATTTACCTGGTAGAGGCTGCCATCGCCCCCATTAAAAACCAACTGAATGGTCACGTTGGCACCGTCAGCAACACCACTAATTCCGGTGTTGGAGAGATCGAGTGGAACACAAAAGCCGCCAGCCCCCGAGGCGCTGGCAAAGTCGCGGGCAAACTGTTGTCCTCCGGACGAATTAGTGAAGTTGTTGAATGACGTAGGGTCTTGCACGGTCGAAAGTAAGATGCCAACTAAGATTATAAAAAAAGCCAATCAATGGAACGGACTGAGAACGAGTGTTTTCGACGTACGATTCCAGCTGACATGCTCCGAGTTTAGCGTGACGAAACCCCCCTTGAGAGGGAACTCGCTCCTGTTGGTCACAGCGTTCACGTAGTTGTCTGTGCAGCAAACATTACAGCCTGAATAGACAACGACCCAACTACATTACCGCAAAAGTTCACCTCATTGTCTTGACTAAAGGGTCCTCGGGGCGGCGGGTAAGCCAACTGGAAGTGGGCGTTGACCGCCGTAATCGCGGCGGATAGCAAAGCAAGTGTAGCGAAACGCATTTTGGTTTTCGTTTTGAGCCACTCCTTACATCCCCTTATAAAGGCCGATTAGTTAATATATGAAAAGTAAGATGAAAAACTTTTTCACCAGTGCCAAATTTCTACCTCAGTCGCATAGTGCCAGTCGCATAGTACATTGATTCTGATCAGACAATACGGGCTGTATCCAAGGGAGACAGTATCCAGGGAGGAAAAAAAGGCTTTGAATAGCACAGACATTCTGATGTATTCAAGGACCCGTCTAGTAGACTACAGGTGCGCACAAGCGAGCCGCCCAAATAGAACTTCTCCGAGACCCAATCCAACAACGACCGAGATGATGTATGCTGCCTGGAACGTCCTAGCCAGAGAATAAGTTGTGAAGGAAGCGGACAAGAACCAGTAGCTTACATCACGGCCAACATAAGAACGTAAGAGAGCAATGACTGCAAGGAATACAAGGCGCCCCTCGCGGAATCACGGGAAAGGTCAAATGGCGGGATGGTGCGATTCTTTCGTACGTTGTGAGACTGCTTCGCCGAGGAGATTGCACCATTCCCAACGGGGTGAGTAGTGCTCAATACGAGAGCTCTAGGCCAACATTGAAGTATGATTAATCAAATTGGCCATGAAGCCATACCTCCTCTTCCAACGAGTATCCATAACTCCACGGGTTGCATGGAGCAATCTCTCCAACACTGCCAACACGACCAGCGCGAGGCTTGCCCCCGCGATTGCACCACGGGAGGATGGACGCCATGACTTGAAGAACAGATGATCTCCGCCTGTAAAGTGGAAGTACGGAGTCATCAACGCCAGGTCAGACGTATTTGTGGGGCTCATGGTAGACACGATGAGAAGATGAGAAGGGTCGACTATTGATCGTGGACGCTGAGAGAGCGGGTAGTCCCCGGGGTTTGCCGACACATGATTACGTGACCACGAATGGTTATGTAATCATATACGCAAGCGCAAGGACGTCGCAGCGGGAGTGGCAGGACCGGCAGGAGGACACCGGCAGGAGGATAGATGGCAATGGTAAAGAATCAATGTTGGAGAAGGCATCACGGGAACAAGCTTCAGAAAACTACGCTCGCACTTGGACCCGGAAGCCAACAACAACTGATCAGAGGCGGAACCAGACATACAGGTTGTCTGAGTCAGGACGGCCTGGGCATCGAGGGGAGCTAGGCAAGCAGCCATTGAGATAAGTTAACAAGAACAAGAATAATTATGGGCCTGGAAATGCTGGCCCGCGGGGATCCAACACAAGAGGAAGTCGGTTCGAATTGGGGAAGTTAGCAGTAAATCAGGACCATAGAACAGAAGACAAAATCTCCCCGCGGCCCCAAGGCGGGGGAGGGAGAGACACAGGATGGTGGGATGAACCTGGTGAAAGCGAAGGGCGGGCAATTGAACAAAGATTTGTGTTCCCTGGAGATGATGACTGTTACGTTACGGTGAGGCAATTTTTAGCCAATGGTAAAAAATGCCTCAGGGTGCCATAAATGGAAATGGCGATGAGCGCAGAATCACGTGGGACTATGCAATAACGTGATGTTCTATGCAAGCATAGCGTGCAGTTTTTGTGTGCTTTGAGTGAAGGAAACCCTTCCAGTGAAAACAATAATCTTCAAGTTGTCGGTCACGGTGGCGCCTCAGATGCCCTCACAAGACCGTCAGGCTCGGCCAAAGTCTATCCCTTGCACTATTTTGATACCCATTCGAAACTTATCGCTCATGGACCCATATTTTACATACACCGTGACACACACAGACGATGTTATACATCATTTGTCAATATCAGGAGAGAAACGACTACCAGTACCAATCCAATTCAGACCATTATCAGTGCTAACAAGAAGCCAAGCACGCCAGCAAAGCTCGTCGTTGCCATTCCATTTGCGCCGTTCGTGCCGGTCGAGGTGGAGGTAGAGCTTGGCGAAGACGACGTGGGGGTGGCAGTAGCATTGGCACAAGTGATGTTAGATGGGACGGTAAAGTTGCTCGCCAAGGTCAAGTCCGCACACCGGACGGAGAAAGTAAATTCAATTTAACGTCGTAGAGGCTGCCGTCACCTGCATTATAAACCAATTGAATGGTCACGTTGGCCCCGTCAGCAACGCCACTTATTCCAGTGTTGGACAGGTCGAGGGGAATGCAATAGTTGCCGGCCGCAGAGGCGCTGGCAAAGTTTCGAACGATCTGTTGCTGTCCGGATGAATTAGTGAAGTTGTCGAATGACGTCGGATCTTGTACGATCGAAAGCAACTGGTTTACGTTAGTCGATCGAAGAAAAGCTGAGAACGATCGGGGTTTCGACGCACGATTCCAGTTAGGGTGTCCCGAGTGTAGCGTGAGGATACCCGAGCTGAGAGGGAACTCGGTCCTGTTAGGCACAGCATTCACATAGCTGTCTGCCGCGAATTTTAGAACCTGAAGAGACAACAACCCAACTACATTACCACAAAAGTTGACCTCATTGGCAGCATTGAATGGCCCTCGGGGCGGGAAGTGGGCGTTGACCACAGCAATCGCGCTAGATAGCAAAGCAAGTGTAACGAAACGCATTTCGTTTTCGAGCCACTGGTTACATGCTCTGTTATAAAGGCTGATTAGCGTGAATAACAAATAATCGAAAGTACGATGAAAACCTTTTTCAAGAGCGCGAAATTTGTATGTACGTGCCTAAGTCACGTACGGTACCTTGATCAGACCATTACGGAGGCTATATCCAAGAAAGAAAAAAATGTCTTGGCATTCTGATATACCGTGGGTAGGTTCTAGTAGACTACAGATATGCACGAGCGAGCCGCCCAGATAGAGCCTCTCCAAGACCCAATCCAACAACGATCAATATGATGTATGCTGCTTGGAACGTCCTAGCCAGAGATTAAGTCGTGAAGGAAACGGACAAGAACCAGTAGCTCACATCACAGCTAACATAAGAACATAGGAGAGCAATGCCTGTAAGGAGTACAAGGCGCCCTTCGCGGAATCACGGAAAAGGTCACATCGCGGGATGGTACGACCCTTTCTCGTGGGGAATGGACCTCCGCCAGCGGTGTTTAAAGCGGGAGCACTGAGCAGACATCAAAGTAGATATAACCGGAAGTTCGTCATGGGGCCCATACCTCCAGCGAGCGTCCATGACTCCACGAGTGGTATGGAGTAGTCTCTCCAAAGTTGCCAATATAAGAAGTGAGATACTGGCCGCGGCGATAGCACCACGGGAGGACGGGCGCCATGATTTGAAGAGCAGGTTGTCTCCACCTGTGAAATGGAGATACGGTGTCATCATGGCAAGCTCAGCTGAATGTGTCTGATCCATGGCACGAGCTAGTGGTGGGCTGTCAGTGGGAACTGACAATTTATCTCCAGCCCATTAGGCTATACGCCCCGCCTCGTCACCGCGGGTGGTATAGTCCTCGGGGTTTTGCTGGCACACGATTACAGGACAGCTTCAGGAGGCTTACAGTTACGCATAAAATTCGCAGCTAGAAGAGAGACCCTCGCTTGGCGAGGCTAGATTAAAGTCGAAGGGAGCATCACGGGACAGGCTTTAGACTGCGCTCGCACTTAGCAACTCCGTGGTCGGAAACAGACACCCGAAAATGCCGGATTCCAAAGACGTAGAATAACAGCGTGGCGAGCAATCAGTGGATAACAGGAAAAGGAGCTCGACCGCGTTACTGCAAATGGCTGGCGTTATAGCGCACCAGGTTCGAATTGGGGCAAGTGACCACTGACCAATAGCACAGATAATGTCGGGTCCTTAGAACAAAGGCATACAAAACGTCCTCGCGGGATAAGGAATAGGAATAGGATGTCAGGATGAACCCCATGAGCGCGCGAGGGCTAGGGAAAATGTAAATGATGTGCTCCGAGTCGCATCCCTGGAGATGGAGGGTGGTGGCCCAGCCTTAGCATGAGCTTAGAGTCACGTGGGATCATGCCATTGGCTTAAGTAGCGTGATCCCTTGCTCATCTCATACAACAAGATAATGCTACGCGCAAGTTTTAAGTCCTCCATTGCCATAGCTTCAACCGTGACTCGATCACGCGCGAGTGTTCGGTTCGCTCGACCGCTCGTGGTACTTGGAACCCGATTCAACTCGTCGCAAACTCCAGAGGAGCGAAATGTTCACATCAAAGGTAGAGAAGAATTGCTAAAGGATTGGGTTGCACCAATTATCACGTACGAGAACGTGAAAAAGAAGACACAACAACCAAGTGAAGTGCGTGCTGCTTTCACCTTTCGCCCGATTGACTCACAAATCTCTACTTAGAATGCGTATCTGATCGATGTACGGGAGCCTGATGAAGTGTCGCAAGGCATAATTCCTTCTGCGGTTAATCTCCCACTCTCCGTCCTTGCTGGGGCACTGCACTTGGATGGGGAAAAGTTCAAGGAATTGTACAGCTTCCAAAAGCCGGCGTTCGACCAGGAAATCGTCTTCTACTGCCGTAGCGGCAAGCGCAGCGCGACCGCAAGTGACGTTGCTCGGAGGAACGGGTATAAGAAGTACGCGTATCCTCACGTTATGCCGACTCCGCCTTGACGCGTACTTCTGTTCTAGTATTTTGAACTATGAAGGGTCCTGGTTGGACTGGACCGCTAGGGAGGGCAAGCAATCGACGTAGTGTTTGTCGGGTTTGTTCTCTCCGTCATCGTCCCAGCTATTGGGTTGCGTAGCCCGCGGCTCTGTGAGCTTGATGCGTATTACGTGGGTCCAATGGTACTCTGGTTGGTTGAAGCGGGACAACTGGCTGCAGGGGATTTGGTTACCAAACACCAGGACTTGTGGCCGAGGATTTCTATGCTTTGACGTGTCGTGATTGAACAATTTCGGGATAATTTTGTTACATGCTTCTGTATTGACTTTGCTCTCGCAATAGTATCTGAGTCGCAATCGCACTTGTTATAGCGGGAGAGTAGTCGGCAGATGTGTCGGGTACTGTATAAGCGCAAAGCATCGTAAAGGGTAAGGTCGTGTCCAAAGCACCTATAGCATCTACAGACCGCTTGCTCTCATACCACCACAACCTCGCTATGTTCCTGAGGTCCTCTCCACGGTTATTGGTTGCTTGCTCCAAAACTCGCGTTATTACTAGGTCTCTACACCACATAACGCCCTTGCCTGTTGGCCACCGCATTGTACAAACACGGTCGTTCACCACTCCGGCTCCCCAAGTGGCACCGAGGTTCGACACTGCTCTCTCTCTCGTTGCGCATTCGTGATGTCCGACTAAAAAAAAAATACCACTCTCGTGCGTCTGACGGATAGTTCTCTCCATCAATCAACGTATGATAAACTTGCCGACGCTACCATGGAGGAGTTGCTTGACGAATTGCAGGAAATCTTAGATTCGCACGGGGATTCCTCGCTGGAGGTCGAGTATCATGTGCGTCCTTCCTGTACGTGCTCAAAAAGCCGGTTGTTTTCTGATTGTCCTCCGTAGAGTGGGGTCATCACCCTCGACCTAGGCCGCCACGGCGGCACATATGTGATTAACAAGCAGCCGCCCAACAAGCAGATTTGGCTCTCTTCCCCCGTCAGGTGCGTGCATTGGTTGCATTTCACGACCTCGTATCGATGAATACACAGCGGACCAAAGAGGTTTAACTTTGACGTAGCGATACGTCAATGGGTCGACTCTCGGAACGGTGAACTCCTTGAGGCATTACTCAACGAGGAGTTGAACGCAACTCTGGGCGTGGAATGTGGCATTGACTTGAGAGTCAAAGATTCACAGTGACTCAGGTTTACAGTATGTCAATCAATATCAGCAAGGCGGGTTGACAGCCATCATCCAGCTTCACCGAAATTGTTATGCATCTGTCGAAGAGAGAATTAAACCCTATATCACAAAAATACTAATGATACTGTGCAGTGTTGCGAAGAGTGGCAATACAGGATAATAAACAAAACAATATGCGAGTGATGTATCATGCAATGCAACAACCAGACAACATGCTACAAGTCTATCCAGATGCTCAGCTTATAAGCCCACAGAGGAGAGGTCCCGTCTGCGTTCCAGGAAGGCTGACCCCAAAAACCTGAGCGAGGGAGTAATGAGGGACAATGAGAAGTGGGGAGAAACCGGCCCGACCTATTTGTTTCTTCATACCAATCATGCACACTCGCGTCGCCATCGGATACCCTGTTCATTGCCTCATTTGCATGGACTTCTTGCCAATACTTCCCGGCCGGGGGAACATCTTGAATGAAGTTAGCGTACGGGTGTGGTGCGAGATGGGGCTTCCCAGCTGGTGGCTGTTGGGGGTTCGAAGAAGACCAGCCTTGAGAGAACGGCCTCGGTGAAGAGGAGCTGGAATGTAATGAAAGGGACATCAATCGTCTGTGCTGCTGTTCTGCGTGGAGGTCATGCAGAAGACTGTTGACCGTCTTGTATTCGCCGGCGCCTCCCAGACTCCGTTCTGCAGTAATGGGCCAAGGATTTAGGGTGTCATCACCCATTGTGTCATCGTTGTCTGTGTCGTCCTCCGACAGGATAGGCGACTGACCCCACCCACTGGATGCGCCGTCCAATGATGGCGCAAGTATCCTACGGCGCTTGGCCCCGTGTTCGGACGACGTCGGGTCGGATGACGGGAGGGGAACTTCCATTGCAGTGGCTTGAGAAAGGGGCGACGGAGATGAAGCACGTTGTCGCTTGAGCATCTCTGCAGTGAATGTTTAATACTATTTCCGGGGGCAACCCAGAGAAGAGGTGGGGGTTTGCCTCGGTGAAGGAACGAAAGAGAGTTACGTCGGGCGTACTTTATAAAGCTCGATTATGTAACCGATTCACTTGACCACCCGTGACTGGGAGACACAGGCACACTCGGGACACCCACCGAACGGCCCTCTCTTTCGCTCACCCCCGAATAGTTGCGCAGCAAAATGGACGCCGATGTGATGGCAGCAATGGGGATTTCTGGATTTGGGAAGCAGACTCGCAAACGCCAGCTCGATGCTGCGCGCTTCGACGGGGCAAAGCGAGAAGAGGTTTGTTTCCCAGCTGCTGCGGTCATTAAAAGGTATTGCTGACCGTCGTACGCAGGCATCCACGTCTTTGCCTACCCAAGCAAAGGAGCAGGATGCTGGTCCATCGCGCCCCGTGGCTCACCCTCCACCACCTTCGTCGGAGCTGTCAGGCTCGGCACCGAAGGGTGTTGATTCCCCGGAATCCCACTCCGCTGCCCCTGCTTCTCGGCCAGAGGAATCTCCGGCCGAGGAGCCAGAGTACGACCCGGATGAGGAGTATGGCATCTCTGGTCAAGCGGACCTTCCTGAGTTTCCCGTTACACATGAACTGATCCTGAAGGACCATACAAAGGTCGTGTCCGCGCTTGCGCTGGATCCCTCTGGTGCCCGCATTCTCTCGGGGTCCCATGATTATGACTGCAAGTTATGGGACTTTGGAGGCATGGACCAGCGATGTAAACCTTTCAAGTCTTGGGAGCCCGCAGAGAGCTACCACGTCAGTGCATGCTGTGTCTATACTCTCCTCGATCGCTCTGACACTGAATGCTTTAGATACACGATTTGAAGTACTCCCCAGACGGCCAGAGTTTCCTGGTAATCTCGGGGACGATGCAAGCTAAGCTCTACGACCGGGATGGTGAAGAAAAGTACGTAGCGTCCCTGCGTGGGAGCCATATAAGCTGATATTTGGGACCAGAGCAACATTCATCAAGGGAGACCCATACATTCGTGACATGAAAAACACAGCGTAGGTTATCCCCGCTCGGTGATGTCCATGATGGATGTGGGCTCATGCATCACTGCAGGGGCCATGTCAGCGAGTTGACATCGTGTGCCTGGCACCCCAAAGATGCACAGACGTTCATCACCAGTTCAGCGGATTCCACTATACGGTACGATTTCTTTTATGCGACCTCTTCTCCACCCACATTTACACGACGGACAGAATCTGGAACGTTGAGAACAAGCGGAAGCAGAAAACAGTAATAGTGGTCAAGTCAAAGGAGCGAGGCGCGCGAACGAAGGTAACGACCTGCGGGTATTCTCCGGATGGGAGATACATCGCCGGAGGTGCGCCCCCTGCTATCATGTCACACCATCTCGGTGCCCATAGGTAGTTTAGCGTGCCTTGATGGGACTTTGCACCTCTGGAAAACAAATTCGAACTTTGTGCGCCCCGACGTGACCACGCAAGACGCCCATGTCAAGGGAACAGAGACAGGGTCTCTTACGTTCTCTGTGGACGGGAATACAATTCTGACACGGGGCGGTGACCATACCGTCAAGCGTACGTTTCTCGTAATGTGTTCAGCCTATTGCTCACAGTGTTCTTAGTTTGGGATATTCGCTCTTTCAAGCGACCTGTCGCTGCGCGCTCAGGGGTTACCACATTGTACCCTTCCACAAATGCGATATTCAGTCCCGATAATAAGCATGTAGTGACCGGGGCGGGAGGGTCGGACAAAGGGGGACACGGTGCCCTTCTTTTCTTGGACCGTCAAAATCTGGAAGATGTGAAGCAGCTTGATGTTGGTGCGACACCCGTCATCGTACAGTGGCACCCGAAGATAAATCAAGTGCGTATTAGTCTTGCTGCAGTTAAGGGTCTCAACAAAAGGCACAGCTTGTCGTGGGGCTCACGAGCGGAGCGTTATGCGTATTATACTCGCCTCAAACATCTCTCAATGGTGCCAAATTATTGGTCAATAAGGGTCCTGCTAAGCGACCGACAATTGAGGACATGTCGGACGCGGTCGCTGCACCCGCTATCATTATTCCAGGCGTAACGCGGGACGGCGAATTTACATCTGGGCTTCCAAACAAGCGAAAGCGGGACAAAGACAGACAAGATCCGCGGAAGAGTCGCAGACCCGAACTGCCCGTGCATGGGCCTGGACGAGGAGGACGAGTGGGTGCGAGTGCAACGCAACATGTTGTGCAGAATCTCGTGCGCGACACAACCAGGGACGAGGACGTGCGTGTCATTTTTTATTTTTTATTTTCTATCTTTGCCTCTACCTTTTGTGTGCACTCGGCCATTCTGGTGTGACGATGCATCAATGTGCTGATCAGGTGCTTATTTGTGAGATATCTGGAGCACCTCCAAGCATAGTGGTTCAAAGGGTTCTTGTTCTCGATTCCAGGAAAGGAGGACTGAAAGGGACGAGGGTGGGAGGTGGCGTGGCGGTGAATACGGGGTTCGCAGCCACGTCGCATTTCGAGGGAATCGTCGTGGCGACGCGCCCTCGGAACGGCACGCAGCTGCGGAATAATAGCGGCGCTTTAACCTTGACATAACCCTCCCACGCCCACTTTTGTTTGTTTCGGATCTTGTCTCGCTACTCCTCTGACCACGACATACACGCAGCCACGGGAGGCCCTTCTCAAGTACGCGAAGATTGGCGAAGAAGACCCACAATGGACCGCAGGTATGTAGCTCGTCTTTTTCGCTTCTTGAGGGAATCTGATGGGGAGGGATGGCTGTTTGTTTGTCTGTGTTGATGTGGTGATGGTGTTATCAAACTCCGCCTGAAAATTTGACAGCTTGGCGAATCAACCAACCCAAGCCAGTGTTTGCAGAGGAAGAGGAGGAGAAAGAAGAGGAAGAGGGCTGATAGTAAAATCGTTTTGTATGTCATAGCAACCGCACAGATATACGTGAAGGAAGAGGGGGGGGAGGGATAAAGGAAGGAGAGGATAGCCCCTGCACTTTGAGATCGAACTTTAATTTTGAGTACCTATAAAAGCTGGTGGGACCCATTCGGATGCCCGTCCACTCGAAATCGATCCTTGGCCGTCCTTCGCCCTTCCCCCTTTTTCTCGTCCTCTCCGTTATCCCGTGACTTGTCACGCGTGCAATGCTCGACGCGACCACAACATTTAGCCCTGCCCCCCCAGCCACCACCAATGGCCTCCACTATGATCCTAATACGGACCCCGATTCCCCCCTAGCGGATTCCCCCGACACTCCCATCAACACCGTCTCCGACGTCGCCGTTAAGATCACCTCGGATATCCCCGAAGTGGAGAGCGACGTACGCCACGAGCCTTACCAGGTCACACTCTCCAAGTTGGACGACGACGCGTCCATTCGGCCACAGATTGACACTCCGATCGATCCCAGTCAGTCTTTTTTTTCCCTTTCCTTTCTTCCTTCATCTCATCTTCTTCATCCCTCATCTCTCCCTAGTTCCAATCCCCCCTTCTCACGGTACGCCTTCCACGTCTGCCACTCATTCCCGTCCAGACGTATCTATGGTAGAAGATTCCCAATCTCAAAACGGAATCCCTCAAAACGAGGATGTTGAGATGGGTGATGCAGAGCCTCCCAAGTCGTCCTTCAACCCCTCCACTGAAGCCGACGAACCACCTCCCACGCAGTCCTCCGCTGGCACACCTGGTTCCGCAGTTGGCGGTTCGTCCATTACTGCTGTAGATTCCGTTCATGTTCGCGACGTGTCCCCAAATGAAGATGACGCTCCTCCCGCAAAGCGGGCAAGAAAATTCTCTGATGCCGATCAAGCCTCGGCGCACCAGACCGTGGCTCATGTAAGCTCATTTTGCATCGCGCGCCGACGTTGGCGTGCTAATATAGTGGTTTTCCCTCCCGTCTGCTTTTGGAAAGACATCCCATCCTGATCAGGAATCAGCCCCGCACGTAAACGGCGAGTTGCCTCCTTCCACTATCAGTGTATCGCAGCACAAGTTTGCTCTTTCTACGATACGAACTCTCAAAAAGCTGAAGGATGCCACTCCTTTCCGCTCCCCTGTCGATCCCGAGGCTTTGAAGATCCCTCATTATCTTCAGGTCATCAAGCATCCTATAGATTTTGCTACCATCGAGCGCAAATTATTGGCGTCCAACCCCGTCAAACCTGATCCTAATCCAGCCAACCCTCGTTACCGCAGTGCTGACGAATTTGTTGCCGATGTTCGATTGATTTTTAGCAATTGTGTGACCTTCAATGGACCGGAGCACGTCGTAACTCAGCAAGGCAAGCGCGTGGAAGCTGTGTTTGACAAACAAATTAAACAGCTGCCGCCCCCTGAAGAGGTAAGATTATGACGTCCTGCATTTTTCCACATCTTGAAGAGTGTTCCAGCCTAAGCCCGTGGTGGTAAAGAAGCCAGCAACACCGCCTCCGCCTCCGCCCCCTCCTGCACCCAAAAAGGCACCACGACGACCGTCAACATCCGTCCCCGTTATTCGGCGCAACGAAACCGAAAACGCCGGCAGACCAAAGCGGGAAATTCATCCGCCTCCCCCCAAGGACTTGCCCTACGCCGATGCGCCAAAGAAGCAACGTCGTCGATCCGTCAAGAAAGATGCTTCAAATGAGCAGCTACGATATTGTCTGAAAATTCTGGATCAACTGGGGCGAAAGCAGCACGCTGCTGTCGTTGGGCCTTTCGCCGAGCCAGTTGGTGGGTAACAAACTGTCTCGTCGTCGCAGGCCTGCCTTGACTGTATTGTAGACTGGGTCAAGCTATCTATTCCTGACTACCCAAAGATAGTCAAGAAGCCCATGGATCTGACCACAATGCGTAGCAAAATCGATGGTGGTGCCTATGCAACAGCTGACAAGTTTCGCGACGATTTCAAGCTGATAATCAGTAACTGCTTTCTGTACAATCCCCCCGGCACACCCGTACACCAAGCAGGACTTGAGCTCAAGAAGTTGTTCGAAGAAAAGTGGAAGGGGTTGCCTCCGCTTCGGGCTGAGTCAGAGGACGAAGAAGAGGATGACTCAGATTCGGACGAGGAGCGTACTCGTGCTCGTATGCCCTTCTTTATGCTACACTGCATTCCGTCGTTCATACGCCTTCTAGTCACCATCGCTGCGATGGAGTCTCAAATAGAGACCATGCGCAGTAGCATCAGTGCGCTTAAGCACCAGAAGGAGAAGAAGTCAAAGAAGTCAAAGAAGAAGGATGCTTCTGCCTCGACTCCTGCGACGAGTTCGAAGGCAGTGAAGAAAGAGGCGAAGGCTCCTGCGAAAAAGAGGGCTGCGCCAAAGAAGGCCCAGATTCCCGATGACGATGTGCTTTCCTTTGAGCAGAAGAAAGATCTGAGCGAAGCTATCCAGACGCTTGACGGGCAGAAGCTTGAGCGTGTCATTCAGATCATCCATGAAGGTGTGCCCGAGATCCGAGATGTAAGGTTTTGCGTCACTCTGTGTCATTTTCCACTCCTGAGCCAGCTTGACAGAGCCAAGAGGAGATTGAACTGGAGATTGATACACTCCCCGCATCCGTTCTCACCAAGTTGTACAACTTCGTTATTCGTCCTTTACGTCAGCCTCCCGTAAAGCGTAATCGTACGGGTAAGGGTACTGGCACAGGCGGGCTGAAAAGGAAGAGCATGGACGAAGACCTCGAAGCGGAGAAGATCCGTAAACTCGAGGATCGCATGAAGCTATTCGAGAAAACAACGAATGGCGATGCTATCACACCCGAAACACATGCCACTCACGCCCATGACAGCGAACACTCGTCGGAATCAAGCTCAGATGACGACAGCTCGGGCTCAGAGTCGGAGTAAATGCATTTTGTATACGATTGCTTTACCTTTACGCTTGTGCTTATTGTGGTCGTCTTTCCTTCGTTCCATTCTGTTTTCCGTATCTTATTCGTCAAACTCTGCAATATCCTCCTACCCTCAACTGCACGCATACAAATTTAAGATATCGAACTTGTACCTAGTTGATACTTTACTTGAACACGACGTCTTGCGACTTAATGATTTCTGGTCAAAAGTCTGAATCAAGCCGACGAAATCTGCACGGTGATGAGAACGAATACAGGGCATAAATGACCAAAGATCTCTGGCGATGCGCAGAGTCGTGCATCGAGGCGAGGTGCCAGACACGAGTCAGGGGGAGTGAAACTAGCGAGGGCAGTAAGTTATTTTCGACGACCACCCTTCTGAAAGCTTTGCCATCCCGAGCGCGAATGTTCCCGCATCTCTGCCTCCTTCTCTTTCTTAGATTTAGACTGTTTGGAGCCCTTGGCGTCCAGGTTTGCAATGGGCGCTTGGGGACGGAGCTGAGCGGGGAGGGGCGGGGAGTCCGTTGCCATCGCAGTTACGACCGCTGACGTTGTCGGAGCAGACGCAAGGGCAGCAGGGTGGTGTTCCTGTTGGCTGTGTACGTCTGTCATTGCTGCTGACACAGGTACGTCAGACGGGGCTAGTGGCGGCGGTGGTGGTGACAGTGGCGGGGGTGGTATACCAGTTGTGCTGTCGATAGAAGACCAGCCACCGGTACGGAATGCAGGCGCCGGTTGATGGAGTTGGCGTTGGTCATCCTGGACTTGTTCTCGCGTGGATGGACCGCGGGGTGGCGACGACCTGGCGGGAGCCGTCGCCATCGCTGTCGTCGTCGGAAAGATGCCGGAAGTAGAGATTCCATCGGGCACCAATGAAGGGGAATAGGAAGGGACGGAGGACGAACCCGCCCCGGCCCAGCCAGCGCGCGGTGGTTGTGGTGATTCGGCGGTCGCTGATGAGATGCTTGCCCAACCACCTTTCTTGGAGCTGGTGGGCCTAGACTCGGTAGACGACGCGACTGGAGGGGTCACAGCCGCGCTTGGCGTTGGCGTTGCCTTTGTCATCCTCACGCCGGCTGCAGCGGCGATTTTACGTAGCTCCTTCTCCTCGCGCTTACGCTCCTTCTCCTTGCGTTTGTCCTTCTCTTCGGGGGTATTCTGCTTGGCTCGTTGGGTATTTTGCATGTCGCGGAATCGGATCTTGTGGTGGTGCGCGTATGAGTTTGTGTGCTCGTCATATTGTGCGACGTTTTGGAATTGCTTGTCGCAGACGGTACAGTAAAATGACCGGAGGACTTCTGATATCTCCGTCTGAAGAGCTGCGCGACGGGCGACGTCTCCCTATGTAGATACGATGATGAGCCACCACAAACTATAGAGAAAGGGATGTCACACTCGCCTCCCTAGCCCTTCGTTGTTCTTCCGTTTCGTTCCGCTGGCGCTCGGAATCCAACTCACGTCGCTGTGCGACCGTAGTCTCAATCACGCGAAAGTCTTGACTGGTTTTCCCGAGTCCCGTCGCATCATTCTTTATGTGGAAGGGGATTGGATCGATCCGGCCTACGGGACTTATAGAACATCGTCGGATGATCGGAGGGGGAGAGCACACCATCCTGAGAAAGTCCGAGGGGCTGTCCTTCTACCCACCCCAATTTTGACAACATTTCAAAGCCCTTGTTAGTGCTCTTGATCTTCGTGTCGACGGTGATGACTTCTCTGACGGGGCCGCGAACGTAGTCGTCATATTTGTCAATGTCCATCTGATCCTGGGGAACCGGAGACGGACTCCGTGATACAAGTGACATGTCATCGTCGCTCTCCTCTCCATCCAGTTTGACGTCTTGTTCATGTTCGTCGTCGTGGTCTTCTCGAGGTCGCTGGAGGGGAAACAAAGAGGAACGGGGTAGTACCGGAGCAGGAAACTAGGAGGGTAGGGAAAGCACCGGCAATACCTTCGTACTAGAAAATCGAGTAGAAGGCCCGTCATGCTCGGGCCTTGTCATTGGAATAGCATTCCATCTGGCGATGGACTCGGCAGACATGGTGAAGGTCGACAGTCGCAGTCGAGTTTGCTTAGGCAACAGTGTGACCACGAGCTCACGTGACCTGTTGCGCGTCATCCGAACGAACGCGCCTTTCACCATGGGCTGAGCCCCAACACAACTCTCACTCTCACTGGTGCCGTTATGAGCTCACCGAGTTACTACTGGGGTGAGGAGGAGATAAACTCTGCTGTGTTAAATGAGCTCGCGGCATTCGAGGCCTCCCAGGTCGCGTCTACTTCTAAGCCAGCCGTTCGAAAGCCCTCCGAGTCGTCTAACCAAGTTCCACCTTCGCTTACTGTCGCGGACTCCGATGACTCGTTTGACTTCACATTCGACATCGGCGCCCAAGATCTGCAGAGTCTAGATGCCGCTATAGAGAGAGATTACAGGCGGACGGCTGGCTCTCCATCTAAATCACCGTCCAGGGGCCTTTCTACTCGTTCACTTTCTGGTCGCCAACTCACCCTCTTTGGTGATGTCATCTCCATGAATACCTCCCCATCGAAGAGACCTCCGTCTTCAAGCCGAACCGTGCAGCAGAGAAAGTCTCCTACGCGACCGGCGAACCGCAAAACGAAGAAGTGGGATCATACCGCTTTTGCGAAGACAGGGAGGAGACGGAAAGCAGGGAAGGGCAAGGAAAAGGAAAATATAGATGAGGAAGGAGATGAAGAGGAAGTCGTGGAATTTCAGCAATTTCCCGCACCTTTTGTTCAAGGTACGCTAGTTGCGCAACTACCACTGCTGCGGTGACTTACTCCTTCCCTGTGAAGTCGGGTAAGTAAGCCTCGAATCTCACTTGCCGGCGCTTCTGAAGCACGCACCAATTTGTCTTCTAGACCTGTACGTTGACCCTGGATCATCCGAGCAACCGCTTAACATCTCCACCCTCAGCCACCACCGATGAAACTGCAACACGATCCTTTATCGGCAAAGCGCTGGCTTTATCCCCTGAACAGGCCAAAACGTGATTATCAGTTCAACATATCTCGACATTGTCTTTTCGACAATGCCCTCGTCGCTCTGCCCACCGGCCTTGGGAAGACGTTTATAGCAGGTGTTGTGATGCTGAATTGTAAGCCAGAATCATCCCTTGTCATTTTGTGCTAATCGCCGCCCGTAGTCTATAGATGGTTCCCTGAGGGAAAGATTGTTTTTGTTGCCCCAACGAAACCCCTTGTGGCACAGCAGGTCGATGCATGTCACAAAACCTGTGGCATCCCTGGCAGAGACGCTATCGAGCTCACGGGGAATAACCCGAGAGCGTTCAGGTTCAAGGCCGTAAGTTTCGTGTGCAGATCCTTTACGCCGACGTTACCTTAACTCTTCCAGTGGCAAGAGAAGCGCATCTTCTATATGACACCGCAAACGTTTGAGAATGACCTTAATACTGATAATTGCGACCCAAGAGATATCGTCCTTCTTGTCATAGGCATGTCCACTTCCTTGGCAACCTCCGCACGGTCAACGCTGACAAGTTTCCATTAGATGAAGCGCACAAAGGCATAGGGGAGTACGCCTATGCCAGAGTGGTCCGGTTCCTCATGGCCAAGAATCCCTACTTTCGTGTCCTGGCCCTCACAGCGACCCCAGGGCGCACCCCAGAAGCAGTCCAGGCTCTAGTCGATGCCCTTCACATTAGCCGGATCGAAATTCGAGACGAGCAGAGCTTAGATATCCGAGGCTACGTCAACGAGAAGGTATGGTGTCATTTTGGGTATTCGCGTCTCCTCTAAAACCGCATTTCCTTAGAAAATTGAGCAGCATATAATTGCGATGAATGAAGGAATCGGAAAACTCCGCGATTTACTCGCAAATGTCTTAGGGGTTTGTCGTATCTGCATACCGTATAGGTTGACTTCTGAAGCGAGTTCGCGTTAGGCATATCTCAGAAAGTGTGTTGGACCTGGCATTCTCCGCGGAAATTTGAACCCGGTCAATTTTCATCCATTCCGAGCGAATGCTGCTATGGAGGAACTTTATAAACGTCCTGATGGCAGGCAGCTACAGTGGGCATATCCCTTACTTAGGAAGATAGGCACGCTGGCTCGAGCGATGGGCTATTTGGTGTGTGAACTCGCCTTGGTGCGACTTGAGTCTGATCCGCTACGCAGCTTGAGGCCTCTCCGCATATGTGCTTCCGTTCTCTGTCCGAAGAAGCCGAGGGCAGCGGTTCCGATAAGCCTTCGGGACTCAACAAGGACCCCGCATTCCAAGCACTTATGGATGAATTGAGGCTGCAGAAAAGCAGCGGTTTTGCCGTTCATCCAAAATTGGAAAAGCTCAAGACGCTCGTGGTACACCACTTTGGACAACGGTTGCGCGATGATGGCGATACCAATGCCGGCGAACGCCCTGATGACACTCGAGCCATGGTATTTGTTACGTTCCGTGAGGCTGTGGACGAGATTGTCGACTTCCTGAATCAAGAATCCCCGCTGCTCAGGGTAACCAAGTTCATTGGGCAGGGGATAGATAGAAAGGGAAATAAGGGCTTAGCGCAACGGGAACAACTAGACGTGAGTTTTTATAGCTAATTCTCCATTACGTCCTTCGCCCGCCGTTGATACACGCCTCCTCATATTCTTCGCTTGTGCAGATCATCAACCAGTTCAAGGATGGCATCTTCAATGTCATGGTAGCCACATCGGTTGGGGAAGAGGGCCTCGATATAGGGGAGGTCGACCTGATAGTGTGCTACGACGCGCAAAAGACTCCTATTCGGATGGTGAGTAGTTTGAGACGGTTTATATGTCACGTCACGCATGGTGATTCTCTGTAGTTGCAACGTGTAGGACGGACGGGTCGCAAGCGAGAGGGTTACGTCCACGTGCTGTTAGCTGAGGGTCGAGAAGAGACCAACTGGAACAAAGCTCGAGAAGCCTACAACGACGTCCAGAGGAGCATCGTGCGTGGAGAACATTTGGAACTTTACGGCGATGTCGAGCGGTTGCTTCCCGATAACGTCAAACCTGAATGCCTTGAAATGGTAATGGAAATTGAGGAGTACGACCGTGCCGCCACGGAGAAGTCTCGCGAAAACACAGCCCACGAGCCCAGTAAGAAGCGCAAGCGGAACAACGACCCGACCCGGGACATACCACCAGGAGCCTGTACTAGTTTCGTCAGCGTCGCGGAACTCCTTGTGAAACAGAAAACCAAGAAACGGAAAAAAGGAACAAAGTTTGACGGCAAGGCTGGGTTAGATGACGACACCGACGAAGAGATCGAGGCTGGGTTATTTGCTCCCAGGCGGGCAGCTTCTACATCTGCGACATCCGCGAAGCCACCGAAATCTAAACTCAAGCGAGCCAAGACGACTGCGGATGGGAGAAAGAAGAAACAAACCAAGAAAACGAAAGCTGGAGCAGGTAGCGCTGAGCTGACTCTCAGCCAGTTTTCGCGCCAGGGTGCCGAGGATACAGATGACATGGAGATAGAGCATGGGATATGGGGTACCTCACATACACGCCCCGATCCTTCACCTGATCCCAAGCGCTCTTCCTCGCCTGACATCCCCTGTGCTCAAAACCGATCAATAATTGATATCTCTCCATCACCTTCGAAGTCTCCCTCTCCCAATAATAAATATCGACATTCAACTCCCCCAAGACCCTCCGAGGAGGTCCTCGCCCCGCGGCATCCCTCGCCCTCCCCACCCAATTCTCCCTCCGTCTGTCTACTAGAAGCTGTCGTTGCTCCTGAACCACGTTTCGAGGGCGTGCCACCGAACGAGGGAACCCCGTATCAGGAATATATCCCCAACACAGAAGAAGGCGAGATGGTCATAGAAGACGACAGTCTTGCCTGGTTATTGGCAGATTCCGACGACGCCAGTGCAGGGGAAGGGGCAGTGAGCCCCGCCAGGCCACGCGCTCGGATGTCCCAAGCTTCGAGTCCTATCAAGATCGAAGGCTCTGAGTTGGAGAATGATTCCGCCATTGACCTGACAAGTTCACCTGCACGAACCCGCAGAGTTTCACCAGTGCTGTCAAGTCGCGACATGCCGCCTCCTGTAGTTATACCGCCTCCTCGCCTACCGCTATTCGCTCCTTCCTCACCAATGTCACCCGAGCCATCCCTTCCCATCCGCGCAGCCGGCCGAGCCAACAAGCGCTCGGCCATCGCACGAGTCGCAGATTCCTCCTCGTCGCCTCTACAACCACCACCTCCCTCCCAAAAACGCCTTCGCCGCCGCAGCCCCCACGACGACGACGACGACGACGAAGACAACGAGCACTCTCTCCTTCTGAGTCCACGTCTCGCCGCCGTTCCTTCTTCTCCCACGAAGAAACGGAAACGGACCCGTGCCAAGTTCAAAGTGCGGGACATGGCGGCAGCAGCTCGGCTGAACCCCTGGATCGACGTCGAAGCGGGACACTCGGGCGACGAAGTGAGCAGCGGGCGCTCCGGCGCCTCCTCGAACGTGGAGGAGGACGAGGACGAGGACGAGGAGAGCGAGAGCGACAGACGGTTCGTGACCGACTTGCCCCCCACGCAGCCGTCCCCGTCCTCGTCCTACGACCAGGCGGCGGTGTACAGACAGAGCTTGTTGTCCCAGGCGCCCGTGCTGGATACCAACACGAAGAAGCGCTCTCTGCCCGTGTTTGCTGCTCCGCCGAGGAGGCATGGCGTGCGACTTGGGGTCCCTACCGGTGCTGCTGCTGCTGTTCCCGCTCACCCTGCACCAGGGGTGCTTGATCCGAGCGTTCTCCGTCGTGGGCACGTTGGGCGGTTCAGCTCGCCTGCTGCTCCTGTCGAGGATGACGAGGATTATTACATGTTCGGGAGTTTCGTGGTCGACGATGAGGCGGAGATATCATTTTTACAGTCATCCAATGAACCATAAAGCTCTTCTAACGACTATATTTCTCCCCTTGGCACTCTTTATTCCTAAACTTGACCTATATTTGATTAAGATATGTCAAACCAACCACATTATAATCATCTTCATCACCGTAACATATGCCTTACTACCTCTTTCTTCCTCAAATCAAGTGTAGGTGAACGATTTGCGTCCATTCAAGCACCAATGACGAAATCAATCCTCAATCGCGTGAGTCGGGCAGAAATGCGCTGGAAAAGCGTCACAGCTTCGCAGAGCTGTGGGACGGATCCGTTGCTCTTGTTCATTGGCCCATTTATGAGCAAGATAAAAAAAAGGAAAAAGAGAGATGGAAGGAGAGGCGGAGATGGAATGCAGGGGAATACATGACATGCGCAAGGGAAGGTAAGTGGGAAAAGAATAGAGAGGCGCTAAGGAAAACGAGCACATGCAACGGTAACAACTTTGCAGCACACAAAAAGTTAGGGGATAAATGAGCTGTGTGTGTGTTTCGAGGCGCCCGGGGCTTCGCCAAACCGGCCGTCAGGCCGTCTACAGCATGCCCATCCCATCCTCATACTCGTCTCCGCCCCAGCCGCTCACCGCAGGCTCCGGCTCCTCCTCAGGGTGTTGTCGCTCGCGCCCACCATACACCTCTTCGCCAAACTCGGGCGTTGGCGCGGCGGACGGCGTCGCCGCCTTGGAGGGCGTTGCTGGCGTTGCGCCACTTGGCCCTGGCGGAACAGCATACCAACTGATCTGTTTTTGGCCGACAAGTGGGATGTTGGAGCCTTTGGCGAGACCCTACGATAGATCAATATCAACACGTCAATGGAGCAAAACGTGCTTTCTTAAAACGTACCAGTTCCGCCGCTGCCCGCGTCCTGAATGACACAAGGACGTCCCCGTTCTCGAGCGTCTCGAGCGCGTCGACCTGGCCACCTCCCTCGTACCAATCCCGCACGGCCTGTACACCGTCACTTCCAACATCTTTGATGAGCAGCTTTTTAGGCCGGTTGTCGAGTTTCATGCCTGTACGTGGCGGACCACCGCGCGCACCACCACGGTAGAAGCCCCTACCACGACCTCGTCCCCGTCCACGGTAAGGATAAGGAGACGGGGGCTCTGCTGAAGGATCAATGCCAAGACTTGCAGCCTGCACGCAGAACACAGATGAGGCACAACCACACCCGTGAAAGTCTCGACTACATACCTCGGCTTTGAGCTTTGCCAGCTTTGCCTGCAACGCCTCGGTCGTCTCTTCTCCATCAACAGCTGCGGAGTGCAACTCTAGCTCCTTGTCTAACCGCTCCCGTTCCTTGGCCTCCCGATCCTCGGGCTGAGGGGCACTTGAGCTCGGCTTTTTCGGCGTGCTGGCTGTGGCCGCCGCCGGCGATGAAGTGGCTTTGATCTCTTGGCCGAGCTTGCGTAATTGGGCAAAGATTTCTTTCTTCTCGTCGGCTGATGCAGTGTTCAGCTTTTCCATGAGCGTCTTCTGCTCAGCGATCTGCTGCTCAAGCAGTTTCTGCCTCGCCACAAGCGCCGACGTAGATGAGTTCGATGGGGCGGGGGCAATCTTTTTCGCGCCGGATCCTGAAACGGCAGAGCTTGAGCTTGAAGGATCGGAAGGCGCTGCGTCCGACGTGGACGCCGTCGGCATTTGCTCTCGAGCCACGACGCTCGCCACGATTGGTGCGGAAGCCGCGAGAGCACGCTGACCCGCAAGACCTTGTCCGTCCATGGGGCGATGCCAGAACACCTTGACGAACCTGTTGCCGAAAACAGCGTCCTCGGTCTTCCACGCAGCATGCGCCTCCTCGTGAGTTGAAAAGCTCACGAGGGCTTTCGCGCTCGGCGCATCCACGGCGACGTTCGTGACTGTCCCAAAACGCTTAAACCAGCCATTGACCGCATCGAGCGAAAGCTTGTCCTCCGGAATCTTCTCGACGACAAGGGTCTTATCTCGCCGTTCGGGATGAAAGCGCTGCACCTCGCCACCAAAAACACCTGACCGGCCACTGCGCCCGCGAGCAGGGGAGTTCTGTGAAAGACGAGTTGGGCGACCACCATACGACGACGGGCCGCCTGCGGGTGCATCCACTTCCATTTTAGTACTCGGCGACGTGGGGGCACTGATGCCATTCGGTTGTGCATCAACACTAGGAGAGTGCACAGACTTTTCTAGCGGATGCTGCTGCTGTGCTGGTTCGTCGTTATATACAGCAGGAGTTAGGTCTTGGATGACGGGAAGCTCTCCAGAGCCCTGCAGATGTGGTGGTTGGGAGTCACCATTGGCCCTAGGGAGTATCGCCGCTCGCTGCGTATGCGTGCGTCCCATGGAACCCGAAGGAGCTCCGGGCCGCATATCAAGGCTTGCTTCATGTGGATCATACGCAGTAGGAGGCCCCATGCCGAATGGCATTCCCGGTGGAAACATGGGCATGAACATATTTCCTGGAATTTGTGGAGGGCCCATGGGAAAAACGCCCGGAACGAGTGCGTCGTCGCCGTGGCTGTACTTGCAGTACGCACCGCGAGCACAGTATCCGTTGTCTGCAGATATTAGTGTGGCATCGACTGTGGAAAAAGATACGCTCACTGTAATAATCCCTGCAGATTCCTCTTCGTTGTTGATCTGGTGGGTGGTACTGCGCCGATGGACCACGTCCATTCATGCGGGGCGGTGTGGCGCCATTTACGTCGTCCATACTACCACCATAACCGCCACGACTTGTACTCCCTCCGCCCCAGTTCCCATTACTCCACCCAGGTCCTCTATGTGGACCATGTCGTGAGAAGGAACCGTCCTGGTTTACGCGGGGACCCTTTGGTGGTGGGATGTTATCATCATAATCTGACGGACGTTTCCGACCACGGTCAGGAGAGCTCGATGAACCGGAAGGAATGATAGCATCGAGTGGGATCGGGATACCACTGTCGGGTGGTAATAATGGAGCAGGGGGAGGGGGAGAATTATAGGGAAGATAAGATTTTGTGCGAAGGGTGGTGAAGAGCGCGTCAATGAAAGGTGGACCTTCTGTGGACATGAAAGAAAGTTGAGAAAGTGAGAGAAAGGGATGACGTATTACGCGCCTTTTTCGAGAAATTCATCCAACTGGGAACCCAGTTCCTTGCGCAACTCGGACTCGGGACCATTATGTTTGAGCAAGGCGAGGATGTAGTCAGCCAATGCTATTGGATCAGCGTCGCATCTAAAGACAAATTTCGTGAGCGAACTGGGTAAGTAAGAGAGAGATGACAGACACTGGTTCGAGAGTCTTCGTGAGCCAAGGTTTGAGGTGTTCGGACGTAGAAGGGTCGAAAATCATGGCGGTTTGGCTCGACCAAATGATATAGGCTAGCTAGCCGGAGAGTTGTGCGAGAACTGGAAGATGATAGAGTCGTGCAGGTGAGAGAGTGCGAGTGCGAGTGCGAGTGAGGGTAAGGTGGTGATGACAGTCAAATCGACCGCACGGTGCGAGTTGTGCCGTGTCCGAGTCCCACGCACGCCGAGTCACTCAAAATTCCAAAGTCAAAAAAAACATGACATTAATGTTACAAACGACAAATCTACGATAGATACTGACATCTTCTACCTTTACAACTCAAGTACTGCACAACAAATGACTATCAGTAGTGCTACTTTGTCGTCATATCAATTGAATTTTGATCCACGTAGACTATCCACACCAACCTAAAGTACCCAAATTGTGTCGTAAATCGTCCGGCTGTCGAGATCAGCACTACAAAGTGGAACTGGTGTCCTAACACACGTGCCGATGAGTAGAATCAGTTAATTTAATCAGGTATGGGAAGGGGTGCCTCTGCCGATTGACCGCCGGGCCAAACGCCGCCGCAATCTCATCGACACATGGGGTTCTATCACGTGTGAACCCCGAGTCATCGCGTCAGAGTCCCGAGCCATCACGCAATAATGAGCAAGACGTCCCGGCTTGACAACTGATAACAAAGTGCCGGCATTGACGATAAGCACGACGGACAAAACGGGATGACGGTGGCGAGGCGAGACGAGGCGAGAGTCCAGCTGGGTGTCATGGTGACTGGGATGATAGTAAGAGAGGATTGACGGTCTTGATGATGTGGGGGAGGGGTTGGACATGACGATGAGATGAGGCCAATCTGGGACAAATCGTTATTGATTGGACAGGAACGAGTAGTCGGAGAGCCGGATAGTAGGAGCCCGAAAGGCACGGACAAGTTTCACACTACTGGATTGTGTCATAGAGGAGGCAGGCGAAAGAGAGCAGGCTAGCGACAACGCAGGGCGAGTACATGTATAGCCAGGGATCAAAACGTAAGGCCGCCAGGTCAGAGAACGTACAAGAGGGTAAGAGACGAGAGACGAGGTAGGGTATTGTTTATCGCGGAGGATGGAAGTGGTTGAAAAGAAAGTGGGGTTGGGGAGGGGGGGATGGGATGGGAGGATGGGCAAAGTGTGACAAGTGAGGCATTTAAGACCAGCCAGACTATTTGAGCATACGAGCGAGCAAATTTAGCGGTCCGAAATTTTGCGATTGGTCAATCAAAAATACGGCAATTCCCGGTAATAGTACTCTACTAACACTTGAGTTTGAGACCTGGAAGGCTGAACATCTGAATGTCAAGAATTTTAATATACTAACTTTACCTACAGCTTTTCTGTACGTACCTCAAAAATGGTCTCGGCTGGAACGCCCCAACCACGAACACCCTCTATGGAGCTGTCCATTCGTGTACCGAGCATGACACCAACGACCGCTCCGGTATTCTCATCTACAATCGGACCCCCGCTAGAACCAGTGGTGGGCAGGGGTTGGAAAAGCATATGGGAAAGTGTATCATATGTTCCGGGCTATCTCTTTAGCTTACGCATCCCCAGCTATAGAAATCAGCAACTTACCACTGCCTCACGGCCAGCAAAATCACGATAGCCTAATACAGTGCCTTGTGCCCACTTGGACCATGTGCCGCCAATCCAAGGCTGCCAGTCATCTTCCTTGGGTTTTGTCTCTGATACAAAGTGCGCACGGATGGGTGTTCCTGCCGGTACGGGATAAGGCGATATCGGAAGTGAGCGTAGGGACGACCGCATGGGGAACGGGGATAGCAAGAGAAGATCAGACCGATGCAGGGAAGCGAGGACCGAAGCGATGGGATGAGCTGCGGGTACAGGGTCTACTGCGGAGAGGATGAATGACCCTGAGGAGCGCACGTCAGAGAGGTCGGGAGGAGCGGCGAGCGGCGAGGAAGGATGCGCGTTTGGAAGGACGAGCAATGGGGACCAACGAATCTGTAGAGATCAATAACTGGTGCCATTTACAACACAGTAGAAATGGCGTACCTCCTCCAGCACGTGGGCACAAGTTACGAGAATAGATTGCCCATCTAAGGTGTCGACGGCAAAGCCTGATGAAACAGTTATTTTGTTGCGATCACTCTCGCGTACGACATGGGCGATGAGATGAACACAGCCGCCTTGGTTGGTAGAGAAGGAGACGCGACGGGAAGGAGACGGGTGTGATTCATAAGGTAGCTGTGCATCAAGGGCATTCCCGGAACGATCTAGGTATTGCTGGACGAGCTGTGGAAGGGCAGTGCGGTCCGTGGAGGGGGTACTTGCCAACGTTTCAAGGATGAAACGATCTAATGGTCGAAGGGGGGGTGGACTTGGCGGCTTTGCGAGTATGAGAGGTGAATTTACAGTTGCCAATGGACGTGCTCGGAGGGCACCCTGAAGCCGTGGCGGGTTTCCGAGGGCGAGCCTGAGTGCCATGGTCTGGTGGTGTCGATCAATTTAACACCGGTGCCGGTGCCGCATCGCTCTGTCGGGTCACCCGGGCCGGTTCCGGGTTGTTTATTCAATCAATAGTCTGGTCTGTGGTGTGGTTTGAGCTGCGCTTGTATTCTTCTTCAACTCAACCACGTATAACATCTTCACCTTTTCTCCCCCACCCTTCCACCTCTTGTCTTCAAAATGTCCTCCCCAAACCCTTCCAGTCAAGGTCCGTTGTTTCTCTATCCTTGTTCCCTCTTGGCTCTGATCCCTTTCATTTCTAGTCTCTCCCACGACAACCACTTCCTCACAACCTTCCTCGCCGCAGGAGCTTCGTCACATCATTTCCACCGGGGCTCTCACCCCTCAGAAAGATTCTACCCGCGAGCGCAAGCTCTCAGCTTACGCTTCACAACACCTTGGTCTCCGGGTCGGATCACGGTCGCCCACATCAATCCCGTCATCACCAACCTCTGTGTAAGTGATCCGCCTTTCTTCACTCTTAATCCACCTGCCCTATGATCTTTCTCTTATCTTCTTATCCGTCCCTCCCCCCTGATTTTGTGACTGCCAACAACGGCATTCTACAAACGCCGTTCTGTTCTGTCTCCTTTTGCCTTACCCGGAGTGCCCGGTCTTCTCCATCTGTCACATTACCTAACATCTACCCACAGTCACTCGTCGTCCTCTGCAATTTTTGAGCGCGATATAGAACCCATTACCCCTTCTCCTCCTCATCCCTCCCATCCTCACCGCACTCCCCGCGGTAAGGCGACCGAACAGCTCGATCATGCCGTCCCCACGGTTCTTGACAGCGCGGCAACCGTATTGTCATCTCCTACGGATGATCAAGTGATTGCCGTTGTTGCGCCGGCCACCTCGGATTTCGCATCTCTCAGCGGCCTCAGCTCGCGATTGAGCAGCCGCAGTCCGAGTCCTACTCATGGCAGGACCAACGTACCGTTTATGAATTTGCCCAGCCCGAGCCCAAGTCTCACTCTTCCGCTGCCCGTACATTCTGGTGTTCAAAAGTTTAACGTGCAGACCCCGCCAGCTGGGCCCAACGCTGATGCGATAGGCGCTCCGTCTCCTACACCGACAGCCAGTTACTTCAGTGGATCTGTGTCACAGGAGGCTGGTACCGACGTTCAACCCACACTAACGACTTTGGCATCCCTTGAACCTCCACAGCGCTCTTCTCCTTCGGTCAGGCCTGTGTCACCCCTCGCCCTTTCCCATCCTCCTTCTCCCCACGTCGCTACGAAACGACTTTCGTTCATATCATATACCGACCTTCTCACATCAGCACCCTCATCTACCCTTCCCCTCTCGACTCTTACAACGTCCGCCACCGTCTCAGATCCTCCTCCTCATCTTCTGTCCGTGTTGGGCATTCCCCAACACGTCAGTGGCGGAACTGCAAGTGCTAGCCCACGTACCAGTTTCTATGGTGACAGGGATGTGAGGGAAGGTCGGGAAGGTCTATTTCTCAATGATGTCGGCGGCGAATGGGAACGCGAAGGTCTTGGTCAAGGCCTTGAGGAGCGTCTGGAATCGCTCATGACGATCAGAGATTTTGACTCGGTTGGTGTCAGCAAAGCGTAATGATCATGAAATCTGCAACTGGTGCTTCGCGTATCCATGCTCTTTCCTTTTCTTTATCCTATGGTACCTTGTAATGTTCTACTGATATGTTACTCCATCACATGATAGTTTGGCCAAATTTCGTTATCCCTCCTAAACGGTGTATGCTCATGTATTCTCTCACCCATTATCACGACTCCTCGCCCCAGTACCTCGTCTCGGCTTTTTGTATTTATTTGATACCAGATTCCCTTTCTTGATTTACTTTCTTCACTAAACGTGCCTCGAGACTTGGTAGTCATTCGCAGCGCTACAACTTAATGAGCGCTGCCCACGGCAAATACCATGACCTGTTTTTTGACACCTTTGCGTGCACCTCCGAAAACTCAGACCTTGCTTTGCCTGCCATTGCATGGCCCCCAATCTTTTGGTGGACACTACCTCGTTCTGCTGAGGATGAAGATATCAGACCTTCAGGAGGCATATCTGGGATACGTATGTTGTTGAAACCATTCTGGATAATCGTCGTACTACACCAGGTGCCGCACGCCCGGGAGAGATATCATACAGGATCACAATGCAAAAAGAAGTAACCGGGGGCCCTACAGTGACTAAGCGCAAAACAACGGTACATGACACGGAGAATTAATATCATGGAAAGCGAGGATCATTTTGGCAACCGTCGAGTACACACACGACAGACCCTAGGAGTGTATTCTATCCAAATGGTGAACTGTCACAGGGTGACCAAAAAGCCGTCGCGAGACGACGAACTGTTCGTTGGTACACGCCTTCCCCCTCGTTAGCGGGCAGTAATCGGCTAGGAAAAGGTGTTCAAGTGCAGGTATCACTTCTGTTACTCTTTCTCCGCGGAGGTCTTCCAAAGCCAGTGCCACATGTGGAGCAAGTTGATCGGATACGTGTAGATTCCTCAAAGTCGCCAATGGGCGTAAGAGTTCCAGTCATTGCGTGCTTTCTATGTCGTCTGGCCAAGGTATTAACCAATCACGGTCGATTCGGAGATCTTCCAAGGTGGAGAGGTGATGCGAGAACGAACTGTAAACCTGGGCTAGAGATGAAAGCTGCCAATCGGGCTCCGTGCATAAGATTTCCAAGTCAAAGTCGAGCGTTCCGCGATTGGACGTCCTTTTCTCGGCGGGTCTGACCCATGATCTTTCCTCCGAGTCGGCGAGTCTGACCTTGACCGAGATTCCGGAAAAGGTGATACGTGCTCGATTGAGTGCTTTGAACTTATACTTATTTGTACGACGGATGAGCTGGGGTAGTTGTGAGATGTCGAACATCACTTGATTAAAAAATGTCACAGAGAAGTCTTCAAGTGAAGGGATGTTGATCCGGGAAACGAGTTCCTCTAAGAACTCGCTGGCGCCCTTGAATCGAAGTGAAATGAGAGAGGGGAGGACAAGGCGTGTCAGCGGGGGTGGACGTCGGTTTGTTCGATCCATGCGACTCGGATGTAAAGGGGAATGAAATTTAAGTATAAGGCTCTTGAGCCTGGGTAACGCGGACAGGCAATTGGCCATCGTCTCGGGTGAAATGTACGAAATATCCAAGAGGCGAAGTTCGGCGAGGTGAGGGGAAGAGACAGGGAGTTTCCGAAATACGGGAATTGGAATGTCAGGCAAGAAAAGTTCTTGCAAACGAGGAGCATATCCCCCCAAGAACGAATGTGGAAGAACTGGCACCGATTTCTTGTTCAACGGAAGCTCTAGATTTAGAGATGTCAACGCAGGGAATGGACCTTGCATGACCGCCACGAATCTTTGCAGGAGCGAACTTGGAACACCGCTGAGGTCGATCCTACATACCCGGTCGTTGTGCTCGAGTGCGGCGACGATATTATCCGCACTCTGTATGTCCCACATTAAGTGGGGATAGTCAGGGGTCACGACGAGAGGCAGGGCTGGCCACACATCCAACGTCTTCCTCGCAGGTGTGAATTCCGTGCAGCGAAGTTGGAGGTTCAGGCGATGCGATGATGCAAACACAACATTTCGCCATCTTCTGCACACGTGCACCAGCCTCCGCCATAGGGTAACCACTGGCAGTCGACCCAACGACCATATCTTAAGACTCAGATCTTCGTCTTTGAGTGTGAAATCAAATATTTCGAGGAGGACGTCGTCGGGGAGTGTTGTAATTGTCACCTGTTGGTGATATGGGTCTGTAATCCAACTCGCTCGGTAAACGCCGCCGCAGGGAAACCTGGCTGTGCAAACACTCACCTTGACACTCCTGGACCCGCAATTCTGGTGCGACACCCTTTTTTTTTCTCTTATTTTGGCTCTTGGTAGGCGGCATCACTGGCAAGGGGTGCTAGAGGATCAATATTTGATGACGCAACTGCCTGGTGCCAGAAGGAGGACGACTGACGGGATGATTTAGAGCAGGCAGAAACGAATGTTATCAATGTCAGAGTGATGAGGGTGCGGCCAGGAGATGTGATGAGCAGGGATAGAGGCACCTCCCACTTTTATTACGGCGGGCCACGCCTCGTACATGCGTCTTCCCCACGTGTACTCAATGATGCCGCCACGGGAAAGAACAAAAAATCCAGTTTAGCAACTGGGATCCTCATCGAAGATAAGACCTCTATGGAGCAGCACCTGTCCACCATCGGCCACTGAAATTTGAACCTATACAATTGCGAACGCCGCATGGAGAGACAGTATCGACGTGCTAGTAGCGCCGCCATTTTTCACTGTAGTGAGCCTCGGATGACAGGTGCACCGACTATGTTCCTTACTAATCACCTGATAGAATAGCGTAATTATTTAGTCCACTCTCGTAGCGTCATGAACCTGTGCTTACATCTTAAATACCGAGGATTCAATCAGTGCCCGCAATGGTGCTTGCAATCATACCAGCGGTGTTTCACGACGATCACTACCCCCACCGCTGGTCCCGTCTAGTACTCGTTGACACCCTTAAATCGAAGTGAGGTGAGAGTAGGGAGGACAACGCGTGTCAGAGAGATGGATGTCCCTCGTTCGATCGTGGTGAGGTCGAGGGGAAAGGAAACCGAGAAAAAATGTTCCACATCTAGTCAATGCGGACAGATAACTAACCATCGACCTTGGGTGAAATGTACGAAACTGTTATGCGGGCCAATACCATCCGACGGCGCGGTTTTTTGGCGAGTAAGAGCCCTGTGCAATGACACACCTTGACCTTCAACCGAGAAATCAAGTGCTGTTGCAATATCCCCTTTCCCCTCATTTATATCATGATGCTCGACTAAATGAAATAAGTTGACCTGATGCAAAATAGAGCAGTCGCCAACGTTACACTGTGTCTTGGTGCGCAGGTGCGCTCCTCACGTTCGCGGTGTGTGCCTGTTGACTTGTGATTGTGAAAGCCACCAATCACGATTCTATATTACCGCCGTTATATCTGATACAAGTCATTCCACCAACTCAGTTATACGCCAGTCCATGCTCCGTTAATTGAATCCACGCAATCGTGGATACACATCAAGACATGGATGATCAAGTCAGCATCATGATCGCGACTTGTATTCACTGGAAAAAGGCGTCAGAGGGACAACATGGCTTCGGGGATTGTACAGCCCACCACCGCTGACTCTATTCGATCGCAGAAGTCACTCAATAGTGTGATGCATTTAACTAGTAGGACACATTGACTAAATGAGAAGGCAAGGCGATAAGTACATGGCACCACCGAGCACTAATCCGGAGAAATGCTCATCAAGCACTGAACTGCAAATCCAGTAATTTGTCCCAACGTTGAACAGCTACAGGGTGACCAGAGAGCTGTCGTGCGGTGACGAACTGCCCAATGGCCTCCTGGACATGTCCTGATGGCTCAGGATCTTCAATTGAAATAGTTTCCACTACCGGTATGACTGCTGGTAAACTTTCTCCAGGGACCTCTGCCAGGGCCTGTGCGACCTGTGGAACGAGGTGCCTGAATAAGCGCAGTTTCTTCACAGTGGTGAATGGACGCAAAAGTTCTAGCCATTGGGTGTTCTCCATGTCGTCTGGCCAATGGAGTGGCAAAGTTAGACCCTGTCGGATGTCGAGGCGTTCCAAAGTGGAGAGGGAATGCAAGAACGAGTTGCAAACCTGCGCCAGAGACGAAAGTTGCCAATCTCGCTTCCTGCATAAGATCGACAAATCGAGCGTTCCGTGAGTAGCCGTCCCTGGTTTCCCGGCGAGGCAGACCTTAACCGAGCGACTGTTAAAAACAATATTGGCTTGACCGAGTAGTTTGAACTTCTCTGTGCGGCTGAGGAATTGGGGGAGTTGCGAAATGTCAAATATCAGTTGGTTGAAGAATGTTACAGAGAGTTGGTCAAGTAGAGGGATGTCGATCTGGGCCACGAGGTCCTCTAGGTACTCGCTGACACCTTGGAAGCGAAGTGATGTGAGAGAGGGGAGGGAAATGCGTGGCAGCGGAGGTGGAAGCTGATCGGAACGAGGTTGAGGAGAATGAAATTCAAGTTCAAAGTTTTTGAGCTTGGGCAACGCGGACAGGCAATTGACCATCGCCTGGGGCGAGATATACGAAATCTTCCAAAGGGAAAGTTCGACAAGGTCGGGGGAAAACAAACACATTTTTTGTAATAGTGGAATTGGAATGTTTTCCACCTGAAGTGTTTGCAGACGTGGGGGACATCCACCTAAGAACGAATCCGGAAGGACTGGCACCGATTCGTCATCCGACCAAAGCACCAGAGTTGTCAACGCCGGGAATGGCTCTTGCATAACTGCAGCTGCGAGGGTTTGCAGGTGCAAGCTTTCGATATCCCCAATGTAGATTTCACGGATGCGTTCGTTGTGCTTGAGTGCGGCGATGATGTTATCTATGTCCTCCACATGTGGAGTTACGTTGTCGTGCATGCCATGGGTTATGACGAGAGGCAGGGCTGGCCAAACATCGAGCAACTCCGTCGCAGGTGTGACCTCTGTGCAAAGGAGTCGCAGATTCAGGCGATGCGGTGATTCGAACACGATGTGTCGCCATCTCCTGCACACGTGCACCAGTCTATGCCACCAATCTTCGGTTCCATCCCGACAAAAATCAAATATTTCGAGGAGGACATCATCCGGGAGTGTCCCGATTGTCGCTCGAGGGATCCGGGCTGTAATCGTGCAATTCGGCCATTGTTGCAAGTGGAAGTCGCACATAAACACTCACCTAGACCCTCCTTGAATCCTGGAGCAATCTTATTTAGGCGCTTTTGTGGCAGCATCGCGGGGTACGATGGAGAGTAGCGTGCAACCTTTAGCAGCGTCCGAGTCATGGGATGCGGTGGAGGGATGAACATTGTGGATGCAGCTGCTTGGTGGCAAGAAGAGTGATGGGGTTTGGAGGATTAGTGTAGCTCGGGTCCGAGTCAATGGAAACAACGAGGGGCCTTAGTCGTCACACTTGACAGAGTAGTGAAGAAAGCAGTCTCATTTATATCAACTACCCCCCGACGGCACTGGCCGCAGTGGCATCCCTGGAGGCACGTGTTGTTGTTCATCGCATATCCTGTACAGCCCTCGAATCGGCCATAGTAGGAGAGTTAAGCAACCAATGACAGTCAAAAAATGGCTTGGATCATGACACACGACCGGGAGAGAACACATACACCTAGACAGATGTGCCCATCCACTCTTGGTTGATGTTGGTGGAACTCTAGTAATCTGGAACGCACGGGGTACTGAATCGTCGCACTTTAACGGCATCACAGCCTCACATTGGCACCTGCACAGCCCGTCACCACGCTGCCAACACTGTTTCTCAAGGTGATCACTCAATTAGTGTGCTTATCTCTATTAGATCCATTATTAGAGAGAGGAACTTGATGAACACGAAATGGATTGCAGTGGCCTCACTTGGATGACGTCATGATATATCACTTATGTCATCGTCATTGACTCCTCTCTTCACTCGCACCCGCACCCATGTCTGCACAAATTCAACCCGTCGTTTACTCCTTCTCCGACACCTCAATACTCTCTGATTCTCTTGCAGAGTACATCCTCAAAGCTCAGAAAGAGTCTATCGATAAGCGTGGCAGATTCACCGTCGCGATTTCTGGTGGATCTCTCCCGAAGACGCTCACCCCGCTGATCTCCAAGTCGGGTGTACGATGGGACAAGTGGCAAGTAGCCCTCTCCCCCTTCTGCATACCTCTCTTCACCATATACCCCGTCTCTACAGGCATGTCTTCTATGCCGATGAACGCGTCGTGCCGCTCGACCACCCCGATTCCAACCACAGGCTCGCGCTCGAGTTTCTCTTCTCCCAAGTTCCCATCCCGGCCAAGAACATCCACCCGATCGACGTCGAGCTCCTCAACGACATCGAGGAGCTCGCAGACGCGTACGAAAAGGAGCTAATCCGCGAGTTTGCCCAAAAGGACTCGGCACGCTTCCCCGTCTTTGACCTCATCCTCCTCGGCGTCGGCCCGGACGGCCACACGGCCTCGCTCTTCCCCGGCCACGAGCTCCTATCGGAGAACGACCGCTGGGTGGCATACATCCAGGACTCGCCCAAGCCGCCCCCCAACCGCGTGACGCTCACCTTCCCTGTGATTAACCATGCAGCGCGCGTCGCGTTCGTCGCCACCGGCGCGAGCAAGGTGCAGATCCTGCAAGATATCCTCGACACCCCCGAGCTGGGCTTGCCCGCTGCGCGCGTGCGCCCGGTGGTTCCTGGCCAGCTCGTGTGGTTCGTAGACGATGCGGCCTCGGCCTCGCTAAAGTTTGTGAAGACTGAATTTAAGCTGTAGACAGAGCAAAGGAGAAAGGAAAAGGAAGAGGGAATTTGTCATTGAAGGAAGGACGACGATGTGTATGTTTCTAATATCTGGGTTGTCACTCATCGTTCGTTCTGCGCATATGCTATTCGTTTATGTATTTTTACTTCTTGTCGCTATGCAATCACCGCTCGTTAGCGCTATGTACTGAGGTGTATCCTGAGCCGAGTGGATCCGAGGAGAAGTGTTGGCACGCCATAACGTATTATCCGATGTCTAATATTAATGTCGACACGTCATTTCCGACAAAGACGGCACATAAATTGACCCTCGTAGTTGGAGGCACAAACCTATGGACTACCCACGCCAGAGCCCGAAGCCCCCACAGCCATTTCCGGAAACAAAGCCAGCAATGCCAAATCGAAGATAAGCATGAACAGATGAGCATTGCAAGCCTGCTCGTTAAACGGGTCAAGCAGCGCACTCAGCGTTCGCTCACGTGTGGTAGGCGTTGCGCCTAGCAACAACGGTGCCAGCGGACCTGCTCCCAGGGACATGACAAAGATGACGATATTCATTGATCAGGCTAAAACTATGTAGCGTTAAAAATTGCAGGCGCGTACCGGGTATCACTTGGGCGAGACGACGCAGTAGTTCGGATCGCAGCACCGCTTGCTCTTCTAATGTCGGATCAGGCGGACTCTGCGCTGGATATCCGTTAGGGAATAGAGAGTTTTTAGTGGCGCTTATGAGAGCGGTGATTTGAACTGGCGTAAGAATGGACGTGTAGAGGAAGAGTGGGAGGAGGCTAGAATTAACGGGTAAAAATAAGGGGGGTGATGGAGGGGGTTTTGTTCGGCTTAGCTTTTTGGGGTGTTTAACAGGTGGTTACGTACCGGTCGAAGAAAGAAGCAAACGCACTGATGAGCGCGTCACAGAGGAACAGGAGCATGGCACCAGAAAATCGGGTGGGCAAGGAGAGAAGTTCAGCGATGAGGAGGAGCAGAGGACGGGCGAGGTTATGTGGGTGAGCGCGAGTCGGCGGCGGAGGTGTACGCGGAGGCGAGTTCGCGTTATTACGATGCGAGCTGAGGGATGATTGGGACGGGGAGGGCTCGCGTGGCGTGGAGGGAGATTCGGGACTCGATGGGGATGGGGATAGTGCAGTTGTGGTCTCTGGCACTTGATGCGAAGCGTGAACGACGGAATGTGGCGGGATGTACGGCGGTGAATTGTGTACGGTCTTGATCGTGTGCACCGTGCGTTTGTAGATTTGTATTATGGAAAGCGCGGTACTTGAGATAGCCTGGACAGCGGAGAGAAAAGAAACGATGATAGTGTGCAAGGAAGGTACAAAGGACGAGTTGGTGTTAAAGCGAGAAGGGGGATCTGGGGGCTTACAGGTAGTTAGCTCGTGCAAGTGTAATGGTGAGCGCGTTAGGTGCGTCGTACTCACTGTCGGAGGTCCGTCTGCGGGGCCGAGAAGGCCCAACACGGTGCTATGCAAGAACCAGGGTTGTGTGATGCGCGGCGCAAGGTCCACGCACACCGTCTTGACAATGACCTCGCGGATGAGGTATCGCTCGGCCTCAGCATCCCAATCTTCAGGAGAAAGACATGCCTTGAGAACTACATCGACCGCAGCACGCACGTACACTTCGTCTATCCTTCCGTCGACAGACACACCAACGTGCTGCTGCTGTCCATGGAACAACATGGGGAGAGAGGCGGACCCTGCGGCGGCATAGGAAGAGCCAAGTTTCCGCGCTGCGATGCGGTAGTCAGCGCAATGCTGTGCGAGGAGGGTAGGAAGATCGTGATAGACGAGGGGGCTGAGATCCGCGGCGAGCGCTCTAGCCTCGAGCGCGCGGAGGACCGACGAAAGGATGCGCGTTAGCTCGACGAGGAGTTGCTTATCATAACGTGTGATCTTTGTCCACCATGGGTTTATGTACGCACGAAGGGCGAGGGCTATGAGGTCGTAGAGTTCTGCATCCAGCCCTGGATACGTCGAGGACGTCTGAAGCAGAAGCGGCGTGGGCGAGGAAGAGGGGAGGTGCGGGAAAAGGAGGCGCTTTGTGAGGGAGACGGTGGGATGACCAGGACCGGTTAACTTGCTTGATAACGAGTGGACTGAGGGAGCACGATCTGAGGGCAATGGCTGTGAAGTGATCCCGACGCTGGTGGCCATCAAGTGGTGACCGAGTTGTGGCTGGTGAGCGCCGGTAGCAGACAAAACGAGCCTCCGGCCATCGCGGGTCATTGAATGGATTGGTGGGTCTCTGGCAGGCGTCTCGGGCGCATCGCTGCATAACTGAGCGTTCCGATGCCTCGCAGCTTTGACATTACGCAGCATGCAGTTACAGTACAGTGCTCGTGGAACAACGTGGTGTTAACAACTGTATCAAACCTAAATGAGATGCCGGCCGGAAACGCTTTGTCTGAGAAGAAAATGAATAGACGTAATGGGACCCTGAGCACCCGGTCAGTCTCGCCCGCGGTGTGGGGTCGTTGCGTGATCATTCGTGGAGGAAGTGATGGATGGCAATATCTCACTCGCATTACTCCCTCCCTCCGTGGTCTCATCCTCCGCCTCCCTCACCTCAAGTCTCGGCAACGTCGCATCGTTCTGTGTTCGATGCGATAACACTGTCCTTCAATGCCTCCACTCCCTTCTCATCACGACATGAGCCTGAGCAACACCCCAAACTTTAGCCCCACCTCGAATATGTTTCATCGCGCTGTCCATCTTCTCCCGCGCGATGCAAAAAGCCACGGTCTTCGTCACACCACATTGGTAATTATAGTAGTCTCCGCCTCGGTCGGTGGTCTGCTTGTCGCACTCCTTTTTTACCGCATTCTTTCTCGTTCGTTGGCGCGCTCCAGGAGCGCTCCATTCCCACCAAGACAACCTCTGGTACACGAGAGGGAGCTCCAACTCACGGCGTTCACCCTACATCAAAATGCCAGCGTCGCTCAAAGTTTACCAGATGACCGGTCCACGACG
>Ga0209488_10000346_pt1 | contig 37790 bp, 35 predicted proteins | sample Rivendell_Oct201_8_FD_188349 | JGI IMG/M metagenome (GOLD analysis project Ga0209488, IMG submission 188349) | Vadose zone soil microbial communities from the Eel River Critical Zone Observatory, Northern California, USA -... | ecosystem: Environmental > Terrestrial > Soil > Vadose zone >...
AAACGCCGCAAAAAGCCTGGGCATCGGCCGTGGCACGCAAGTCACACTTGCCACTGCGTGAGTTTTTGCTTGTGAATTTTGCGGAAATTATTTCGAGGATTCGAGAGCGGCCATTTGCGAACGCGTACGAGGATCGAGCCAGTCACGCCACGCATCGCCCAGCAAATTAAACGCCAGCACCGCGGTCATCACCGCCAGCGCAGGAAAAACCACCATGTGCGGAGCATCAAAAAGATGTCCACGCGCATCGTTGAGCATGGCGCCCCAACTCGGAATCGGAGCTAAAACGCCCAGTCCAAGAAAACTCAGCGTGGACTCGGCAAGAATCGCTCCGGCCATTCCAATCGTGGCTTGGATCAGAACCGGCTGAAGAATATTGGGAAGCAGATGTTTCAGAATAATTCTGGAATGCGAAGCGCCGAGCGAACGAGCAGCCAGCGCGAATTCCAACTCTTTTACTTTCAGAACTTGCGCGCGTGCCAGTCGAGCGTATCCGGCCCAACCGGTGATGATCAAGGCTAGAATAACCTTGCCGATTCCGGGACCGAAGAAAGCAGCAAACGCAATCGCCAAGAGAATTCCGGGAAAAGATAAAAACGAATTGATGAGCAGAAGATTTACAATGCGGTCGCACCATCCGCCAAAATATCCGGCGAGAGTTCCGATCGCGAGGCCGATGGAGCCGCAACCAAAAACCACGCACACAGAAACGGTGAGCGAGATGCGCGCGCCATAGATGATTCTGGAAAGGATGTCCCGGCCGAGTTCGTCGGTGCCCATCCAGTGCGCGAAGGACGGTGCTTCCAGCCGGCCAGGGAGATTTTCCGCGAAGGGATTCGCCGGCGCAATCAGCGGGGCCAGTAGTGCGATGAAAAAAAGAAAAAGCGCCGCGCAAAACCCCACACGAGCGAGCACGCTTTGCCGCAGAAAATCCCTGATGTTTTTGCTCGCGCTCATGACATGCGCACCCGTGGATCAACAACGGAATAAATCGCATCGGTCAGCAGATTCACCAGAACGTAGGACAGTGCGATGACCAGAATGCAGCCTTGCAGCAATGGATAATCGCGGGCGGAAATTGCTTGCACAGTGAGGCGGCCAATGCCGGGCCAGGAAAAAATAGTTTCGGTGACGATGGTTCCGGCAAGCAGCGTTCCGAACTGCAATCCGAGAATAGTGATGATGGGAATCAGCGCGTTTCGCAAGCCATGTCTGAAGAGGACCGCAGCTATACTTAATCCTTTTGCGCGTGCGGTGCGAATGTAATCGGCGGAAAGTTCTTCGAGCATGGCGCCACGCACCATGCGCGTAAGAATTGCGGCCAGCGCCGCGCCGAGTGTTGCAGCGGGCAAAACGTAACTGCCGATTCCGTTGCGTCCAGAAACCGGCAGCACTCCTATTTCGATGGAAAAAAGAAGAATCAAAAGTGGGCCCAGGGCAAAATTCGGAATTGCCAATCCGAACAGCGTGAACACGCCGACCAGCCGATCAGAAGTTTGTCCGCGGCGATGCGCGGCCAAAACTCCGGCCGGAATCGCGATCGCAGCGCATACCAGCAAAGCGAGAAACGCCAACTGCAGCGTTGCGGGGTAACGCTCGAAAATGATTTGCCGAACCGGAGCTTGAAATTTGAACGATTGCCCGAGGTCGCCGCGCACTAGTCCAAAAAGATAGTGGCCATACTGCTTGCCGAGCGGCTGATCGAGCCCGAGAGAGTGCCGCAACTGCGCCGCAGCGCCCGGCGCCGCGCCTTCGCCGAGCATTTGTTCGACGGGATCGCCGGGAACAATGTGAATCATCAGAAAAACCAGCGTGAGCACCAGCCAGAGTGCGGGCAGCGTAAGCAGAAAACGCTTGAGGAGGTGACGAAGCATCGGAAAGAAATTATGACCGGGAAACAGCGGAGTTGGCGGGTTTTCCTGAAGGAGTTTCGGAGTCGTTATTATTTGTGGCGGCGGGTGGCTTGATGCGCTCCATCTTCACGCGGGCTACGCGTTTACCGTCCATTTCCGCGATCGTGAAACGCAGGTTTTCATAAACAAAACTTTCGCCACCGCCGGGAATGAAACCGAGCTGATCGAGAACGAAGCCACCCACGGTGGCGTAGGCGGGATCTTCCGGAATTTTGATGTCGTATTGCGCTTCCAGATCGCGAACGTTCAGGGCGGCGTCAAAAATTACCGCGCCATCGGCGAGAGTCAAGGGTTTTTCGACGACGTCGAATTCGTCGTGAATTTCACCGACCACCTGTTCAAGAATATCTTCCAGCGTTACTAATCCTAAAAGGCTACCAAATTCGTCCACCACTACCGCCATTCCGGTGTGGCGGTTGCGCAGTTCGTCGAGCAATTCGCTGGCCGGCTTGGTTTCCGGAACGATCAGGACTTCGCGCAAGACGCGACGCAAGTCAAAAGGCTGAGGCGGAAGATTTTCCGCGGCGCGTCGCTCGCGGCTTTCCAGCACCCACAGTATGTCCTTGATATGCACAAATCCAAGGATGTGGTCGAAGGTCCCGCGATAGACCGGGATGCGCGAGCGCTGAGTGGTGGCGAAGGCGCGCATGACTTCGTCGAAGGTGGCTTCGATGCGGAGAATGTGCATATCCGGGCGCGGCACCATGATTTCGCGGACTTGCACCTGGCCGAGTTCGATAGCGCTGAGAATGACGCGCTCTTCGCTGGCTGCAAGAAGGCCGCGTTCGCGAGCCTGCTGAATCTGAATCTGCAATTCTTCGGTGGAGTGGGCTACGCCGTGGCCTGGCTGCGGAGCAACGCCCATGGCGCGGATGACCGTGCTGGAGGCGCTGTCAAGCAAGTCGATGGCCCAGCGGAAAGTCGTCAAGAACCAGCTAAACGGACGCGCAATTAGCAGGGCAACGCGTTCGGCACGAGCCAGGCTGACAGTCTTGGGAACCAATTCTCCGATCACCACGTGCAATATCGTTAACAGAATGAAAGCGGAAGTGAGCGCAAGGGCGTGAGCGAGTACCGCCGAGCGCGTTCCAGGAACTCCGTGCCACAAAGAGCGGAAGAAGTTCGCGAGAGTGGCTTCGCCAAGTGCGCCGAGGGCTAGGCTGGCGAGAGTAATTCCCAACTGGACGCCAGAGACGACGCGGTGCAGATCAGCGACGAGAGTTTCGACGACTTTGGCGCGGACGTTGCCTTTTGCAACCAGCTGGCGGACTCGGGAGAGGCGGACGGCGACCAGGGAGAATTCCGCGGCGGCGAAAAATCCGTTAAGGACGACCAGGAAAAGTACGCCGATCAGGCGAACGACGAACATGCCGTGGGAAGGCTCCTTGGTTGCATTGTAGCAGGAGCTAGAAGGCGAGAATGGCGAAAGGACAAAAAGACGGTTTGAATTGCACGTGCGGGCAAGCTGGGGCGCGGCCTCGAGCGGTCCGGGGTAACGGATGCTGCGCTGCTGCAAAAGACTCGAGCGGACAATCTGCGAGCCAAGATGCGAACCGGAGCGATGCCAGCGGAGACGGCTGTGATGGGTTGTGAAAATAGCGGGGGTTGTGCGTTGCGCGGCCAGAATGCGTCCTCTAAACTGTTTGTTTACGTTTCATTGAGGAAACAATTTTGCGCATTTTGCTGCGAATTGTTGGATGGATTCTTACGGTGACGATCGCCGTGGTCGGCGGGATTGCGTGGTGGTTGTTGGTGCGACCGCTGCCGCAAGTGGATGGCACCGCTTCACTGCCGGGATTGCAGCAGGAAGTTACAGTTGCGCGCGACGTTTGGGGAATTCCCCATGTACGCGCGGCGTCGCTTGCGGATATGGCGGAAGCACAAGGCTATGTGATGGCGCAGGACCGGCTGTGGCAAATGGATTTGCTGCGGCGAGTATCGCGCGGACAGCTTTCGGAAATAGTGGGACCTGCGGCAATTCCCCTGGACAAGCAATTCAGGCTGTTGCGATTTGGTCCGGCGGCGGAACGCGACGTGAATTTACTGGACGAGGAATCGCGCATCGCGACGGAGGCGTATGCGCGAGGCGTGAATAAATTTATCGAGCAACATCGCAATAAACTTCCCATTGAATTTACGCTGCTGAAATACCAGCCTCAGCCGTGGCTGCCAGCCGATTCGCTGGCGATTGCTGGCTATATGTATCAGACACTGACCAACACCTGGGAAGATGAATTGGATCGCGCAAAGGTTACGGCACGGGTTGGGACAGATCGCGCGAAGGATTTATTTTCGCAACAGGCCGCAATGGACCATTTTGTGGTTGGCGATCCGGACCGGCCGGGTGATGGTTCGCAAAGGAGCGGAAAAGACCCCGCAGACGAAGAAGACGATGATATGACGCCGGACGACGTCTTGAAGGCGGGCGCAGCGTCACCACAGCTAGGATTCCCGGACGTGACTTCTGCTTTGCTGCCTGAGATTGTGCGGTGGGTAGGAGAGTCGCAGCGAGATATTCGACATGCGCTGGGCAGCAACAATTGGGTAGTGAGCGGAAAGCATACGGCCACGGGCAAGCCAATTTTGGCGAATGATACGCACTTGGAACTGAGTGTTCCGCCAATCTGGTATGAAATGCATCTGACCTGCCCGGGATGGAATGTGAAGGGATTTACGCTGCCGGGAGCGCCGCTGGTGGTGATTGGACACAACGACCGCATCGCGTGGGGCTTTACGAATAACGGCGCGGATGTGCAGGACCTTTATGCAGAGACATTTAATCCTGCGCAGCCTGACGAATATAAAGTAAATGGAAAATGGGTGAAGGCACAGATTGCCGATGAGATTATTCATGCCAAGGGCTCGCCGGATGAGCACCTGCGAGTTGTAGTGACGCGGCATGGTCCGGTGATGCGGCAGGAAGGCAACACCGGATACGCGCTACGGTGGACGGCGACGGAGCCGGGCGGATTGGCAAATACTTATGCTCGATTGGGAAAAGCGCAGAACTGGAAAGAGTTCCGCGAAATTATGAAAAACGTGTGGGGACCGGCACAGAATGTGGTATATGCCGACGTAGCCGGAAATATTGGGTATCTGATGGCGGCGCGGGTGCCGATTCGAAAGAAGGGACACGGAGAAGTTCCGCTTCCGGGAGATACGGATCTATACGAATGGAAAGGATACATTCCATTTGAGGAGTTGCCGCAAGCGCTGAATCCAGATGACGGATTGATTGTGACGGCAAATGCGCGAGTAATTGGGCCGGAATATATTCCGTATCTGACGGATCGCTGGGAAGAACCATACCGTACAGCGCGAATTTGGGATCTGCTGCATGACCGGCACGATCTGCGACCTGCGGATATGTTGAAGGTGCAGGCCGACACATATAGCTATCCGGATGTGTTTATTGCAGAACAGTTGGCGCCGGCAGCAAAAATTGCCGCGGCCAAGGATGCGCGGACGGCGAAGCTTATTGAACTTTGCAAGGATTGGAATGGAATTGCAGATGCGGACTCGACAGTGGTTGGGTTTTTGGAGGGCACGCGGCGAGCAGCGCTGAAATTAATATTGCAACCAGTACTGGGCGACGAGACGCAATTCTACGAATGGCGGAGCACGGCATTTTTGCAACGCATGCTGACAGAGCGGCCAGCGGGATGGTTGCCTGCAACTTACAAAAATTATGATGAATTGCTGGTGGCGGCGGCAGATGAGTCTGTGAGACTTCTGGAGAGAGACAGCGGCAGCGCACGGATCGAAGATTGGGAATGGAAGAAATTTGATTCGCTGGACATGCTGCATCCGCTGGGACGCCAGGGTTGGCTGAAAAAATTGTTCAGCATTACCGGCAAGCCGCAGGGCGGGACAGCGTTCAGTCCGCGGGCGGCGACGAGGCATCATGGCCCGGCGATGCGGATGGTGGCGAGTATAGGAGACTGGGACAATTCGTTGATGGTGATACCGGGTGGAGAGAGCGGACAGCTCGGAAGCAGCCATTACTCCGATCAATTTGAGTATTGGTACCAGGGCAAACCCGTGCGGGCGCCGTTCAGCGATGCGGCGGAGGCGGCGGTAAGGAAGCATACGTTGACGCTGAAGCCGTGACGCATACATAACCAGCGAAGAATGGGCACCAGGAGAAAAAGGCTTAAGAGTTGGAAGTCCGGGCAAAGACGGGCACGGCCCGGAGCGGTCCGGGAGCCGTGCCCCCCGCGGGAAATCTTGCCAATGGACTGGTGCGTCGAGAGAAAGACGGATTAGAATGTTCCGTGATTCGTGCGCTGATGGAAATGAGCGCCGATTGAAAAAGGCCGCGTGAATACACCTGCTCCGAAAAAACCTGAACCGCCGAAAAAGCCTGATTTTGAGCGTTCACTGGCGCGGCTGGAAGAAGTGGTGCGCCGGCTGGAAAGCCCGCAACTTTCACTGGACGAAGCCATGAAACTTTTTGAAGAAGGCGTGGCGCTGTCGCGAGAGTGCCAGAAACAACTGGAAGAAGCTGAGGGCAAGGTTGAGATTTTGCTGAAAAAAGCGGACGGCAAACTGGTGGCGGAGCCGTTCGAACCGGAAGGCGAGAGCGAAGCGTGATGAACGCTCTCAGTTGCAGTGGAGTGTGGTGGAAGGAAGCAGGGCTGAAGCCCTGGATTACAAAATGAAAACTCCCGGACTGTCCTGCCCAAGATGAAGCTTCCCGAATTTTTTGAAGAGGATTTGCAACTGGTGGATGCCGCGCTGCAGCGATTGCTGCCGGCGGCGCAGGCCACGCCGCGGTCCATTCACGAAGCAATGCGGTACAGCGTGTTTGCGGGTGGAAAACGGATCCGGCCGATACTTTGCCTGGAGGCGGCACGGATTTTCGGCGCGCAGATTACGCCGGCGCTGCATCCGGCGTGCGCCATGGAATTTATTCACACCTATTCGCTGATTCATGACGATTTGCCGGCGCTCGATAATGATGATCTGCGGCGCGGCAAGCCGACTTGTCACAAGAAATTCGGCGAGGCGATCGCGATCCTTGCCGGAGACGCGCTGCTCACACTAGCGTTCGAAACGATTGGAGCGGCTCCGGTGGATGCGGCGCTGCGAGTGGCGATGCTAACGGAAGTGGCGAGATCGGCCGGGACGATGCACGGAATGGTGGGCGGGCAAGTGGCGGACCTGGAAGCAGAAGGCCAAGCTGTGGGAGCCGAGACGCTGGAATATATTCATCGCTCGAAGACGGCGGCGCTGATTCGCGCGGCGATTACCGCGGGCGCGATCTGCGCCGGAGCGCCGGAGGAAGATGTGGCGCGGCTGCGGCACTTTGGCGAGACGATTGGCTGGGCGTTTCAAGTTACGGATGACATTCTGGATGTGGAAGAATCTTCGGCGGCGCTGGGTAAAACCGCGGGTAAGGATATCTCGCAGCAGAAAGCGACGTATCCGGCGGTTTTTGGGCTGGAGCGGTCGCACGAAATTGCGAATGAACTTTCTGCAAAGGCGATCGATGATCTTGCGGGTTATGGAGCGCGAGCTGCGCGGCTGCGGGAGATTGCGGAGTTTTTGGTGCATCGCCGGGCCTGAGCGGGCGATTCGGTTTAATTCATTCAAATGACAAGCCGCAAAGAGCGCGCTCGGTTGGATGTGCTTGTCTTTGAGCGCGGACTGGCGGCGTCACGAGAAAAAGCGCAAGCCATGATCCTTGCCGGCGAAGTGCTGGTCAACGGAGTGGCGGCGGCGAAGGCCGGGCAAGCGGTCATGCGTGATGCCGTAATCCAGGTGAATAGCCGGATCCAGAAATATGTGAGCCGTGGCGGATTCAAGTTAGAGGGCGCGCTGCGAGATTTTTCCCTGGAGGTTACGGCGAAAATCTGTTTGGACCTGGGATCATCGAATGGAGGATTTACGGATTGTTTGTTGCAGCACGGGGCAGCGCGGGTGTATGCGGTTGATGTGAATGTCGAGCAGCTGGACTGGAAACTGCAGCAGGACGCGCGAGTGATTCGAATCAAGAAGAATGCGCGGGAAATGTTGGCTGGAGATTTACCGGAAACGGTAAAGGTCGTGGTGGCAGACGTTTCGTTTATTTCGGTGACCAAGATATTGCCGGCGGTTTTGCCGATTGCTGAGGCGGGGAGTGATTTTCTGATTCTGATCAAACCGCAATTCGAATTGCGGCGCGAAGATATTGGGCCGGGCGGAATTGTCTCAGACCTAGTGCTGCATCAACGAGCCATTGATTCGGTGCGCGATTCGGCGACGGCTTTGGGACTGAGTGCGATTGGCGTGAAGGCGAGCCAGTTGGCAGGGGCTGAGGGTAATCAGGAGTTTTTTCTGCATGCGCGGAAAGGGTCTTAAGTCTTGCGCGGCGAGGGAGTTTCTGCCCGCGTACAAGTCTAGGAATGAACAGAGATTCCTCGTCGCTGCGCCTGCCTGCGCCAGCCAGGCTCCTGGGAATGACGGCTAACCGCGCTTCTGGGGTAGAATCGCTGCTTCCATGACACCACTTCCCTTTCGCGCGATAGGAATTTTTTCCCGCCCGCGGCGCGCGGATATTACCGACATCGTAAGGCCGCTGCTGGAGTGGCTTGCCAAGCGCGGAATTCGAGCGGTGTACGACAGCGAGACTGCGGCATCGCTACGCGATGAAAGTGGGGGGCGGCCGCGTGAGATGCTGGCGCAGGAATCGGATTTGCTGCTGGTGCTAGGGGGCGATGGAACTTTGCTGGCTGCAGCGCGTGAGGCTGCGCCGCGCGGGATTCCGGTTTTGCCGATCAACCTGGGAAGCCTGGGTTTTTTGACAAGTTTTACTTTGGGTGAATTATATTCGGCGTTGGAGGGCACGCTGGCTGGGCAACTTGCCGCGAGTGAGCGAGTGATGCTGAATGCGTCCCTGATGCGAGAAGGCGAGACGATTGAATCGCAATTGGTCTTGAATGAAGCAGTGATTACCAAAGGCGCGCTGGCGCGGATGATCGAGATTGAATTGTCGATCGATGAAGATTTTGTGTGCCGCTATCGCGCGGATGGATTGATTGTGGCCACGCCGACCGGGTCGACGGCGTATTCGCTGTCGGCAGGCGGGCCGATCGTGCATCCTGCGGTGGAGTCCATAATTCTGACGCCGATTTGTCCGCATACGCTGAGCGATCGGCCGCTGGTGGTTGGAGATACATGCAACGTGGAGATGCGGCTGCGCGGAACGGCGGAGTCGGTGTATTTGACGCTGGATGGACAAAAAGGCGTGTTGATGCAATCGGAAGATGGTGTGGCCATCGTGCGAGCGAAGGAACGGCTGAAGCTCATTCAGCCGCACCGGAAATCTTATTATGAAATTTTGCGGAGTAAATTGAAGTGGGGCGAGGGGCAGGAGCGGTCGAAGAATTCATAACGGCCGGCGAGCCGGCGTCGAAAGCGTGCCTCAATTCTGGAAAAAAGCGCCAGCTCGGGCTGCCGCACTCCGTGTCGCGAACTAAGCGAGGACGTCGCTGCGGAGGAGGTCACGTGCGGTTTCGCGGCGACGGATCAGGCGGGCGCGTTTCCCTTTGACCAGAATTTCGGCCGGACGGAGGCGGGCGTTGTAGTTCGAAGCTAGCGACATGCCGTAGGCTCCGGCGGACCAGATGGCGAGGACATCGCCGGGCGTGACGGCGCCTAGCGGCCAATCACGCAGGAAGCAGTCACCGGTTTCGCAGACCGGCCCAACAATATCCACTCTTGTGATACTTACCCTTGCTCCGCTTGACTTTTCCTTTTTTGCGCGAGTGACGCGAGTAATGGGATGGATTGCGCCGTAGAGCGCGGGGCGCAGGAGATCGTTCATTCCGGCATCCACGACAACAAAACTTTTGCGGCGATTGCTTTTTATGTATTGGACTCGAGTGAGAAGAACTCCGGCGTGGGCCATGATAGTGCGGCCCGGTTCGAGCAGAAGATGGACACCGAGCGGCTTGACCGTGCGAGCGATCATGCGAGCGTAGTGAATCCTGGAAGGCGGCTTTTGATCGGTGTAGCGGGCGCCGAGTCCGCCGCCGAAATCAAGATATTTCAGATCGATTCCCAATTCGCGAAGTTCGCGAACCCACGCGACGAGACGCGTGAGCGCCTGCTGAAATGGGCGAAGAGCAGTGATTTGCGAGCCAATGTGCGCGCTGAGACCGCGCCACCGAATCCACCTGGGATCGCGGTGCTTAATGTAGAGCTCGCGCGCGGCAGACCAGTCGAGACCAAATTTGTGCTGGTGGTGGCCGGTGGAGATGTGCGGGTGGCCGCCGGCCTGGACGTCGGGATTGACGCGGATGGAGACACTGGGAGTAGCGCCGCCGCGCTTCATTTGATGGCATGATTCGTCGAGCAAAACATCGAGTTCGGCTTCGGATTCAATATTGAAGAGCAAGAGCCCGCGGGACTTGGAGCGCGCGTGGGCGCGATAACGCAGGGCTTCGCGAATTTCCTCGCGCGATTTGCCCACACCGGAAAAAACTATTTTGTCGCCGGGAATACCGAGATGGCCGAGGTGTTCCAGTTCACCCCCGGAAACGATATCAAAGCCGCTGCCCAGTTTCGCCAGTTGCTTGAGGATGGTGAGATTTCCGTTGGATTTGACGGCGAAACAGAGGGTATTGGGAAGCGAGCCGAGGCCCTTCTTCAGTTCGAGAAAAGCGGACTCCATCGCGGCGCTGCTGTAGAGGTAAGCGGGAGTGGAAAATTCTTGGGCGGCTTGGGCGAGCGAGACATCTTCGCAGAATACTTCTTCGCCCGAGCGCTGATTTGATTTGCGCCAGGAAAAATTTGCAGTGAACTCGGCGGGGTCAACAAAGCGAAGAGGCTGAGTGGATGCGGATGGCTGCACGCTCATCGAACTTTAAGTACCACGAGAGTGCGGTCATCGGAGAGTGGAGCACTTTGCGCGAACCAATCCACTTCGCGAAGGATGAGGTCGGAAATTTCGGTGGCGGTGAGTTGGTGATGCGCTTCAACGAGTTTTTTCAGCCGCTCGGTTCCGAAGAACTGACCTTCGCTGTTCATGGTTTCGGCAATGCCGTCGGAATGAAAAATAACGATGTCGCCGGGGTCGAGAGTAACGTTCCAGTCGTCGTAGCTGGTCTCTTCAAAGATGCCCAGCGGGAATCCGGTGAGTTCGACTTTACCGCAACGGCCATCTTTGTAAAGAAGAGGTTGTGACTGTCCGGCGTTGGCCACGCGGAATTTGCGACGGCCTTTTTGCCAGGTTCCGAAACAAGCGGTCATGAAACGGCCCTCGACACGACGCTCGCCGATAAGTTGGTTCATCTGGCGCAACAATTCCGCTGGTTGCAATTTCTGCGGGGCCAGGCTGCGCATGATGCCGATGGCGACTGCGCCGTAAAGCGCCGCCGCGGTTCCCTTTCCGCTGACGTCGGCCAGGGCAATGCCGAGTTGTTGCGGACCGTAACGGAGAAATTCATAGAGGTCGCCGCAGACTTCGCGGGCGGACAAATAACGCGCGGCCATATCCAGGCCGTAATCTTCCGTGGGTACCGGCCGGATCAGAGCGCCTTGAATACGCTTGGCAGCTTGCAGGTCGCGATCGAGGCGGGCTTCGTCGCGCGCCACTTGCTCGTAAAGCCTGGCGTTTTCCAGCGAGACGGCCAGGTTCGCCGCAAGAATTGAAAGTGTCTGCACATGTTCTTCGCTGAAGGCGTTGAGCTGCGCGCTCTCCAAATCAAGCACGCCGATAATTTTGCCTTTGTGAAGCATGGGAATGGCCAGCTCGGAGCGGGTTTCCGGATTAACCATGAGGTAGCGCGGATCAACGGAGACATCCGGAGCGAGCACCGCTTCACGCAAAGTTGCCGCTGCGCCGACGATGCCTTCGCTGGCGGCAACGCGAAGTTTGCCTTGAACGCGTTGGCCATGTTTGACGTCCAGGCGGTGGCGGAAAATTTTCTGTTCTTCGTCATAGAGCATGATACTGAGGATTTGATAGTCGATGACGCGCTTGACCTGTTCGGCGGCGCGGCGGAGTAGCTCTTCGACGTCAAGAATGGAACTCATTTCGCGGCTGACGTCGTTGAGCAGCAGCAGCGTCGCGGCCTGAGAACGGACGCGTTCAAAAAGCCGAGCATTTTCAATAGCCACTGCCAGGCGGCTTGCCAGCAGGGTCAGAATGTTCTGCTGATCGGGCGTGAAATAATCCGGACGGTTGCTTTGAATATCGAGGACGCCGATGCACTTCCCCTGAATCATCAAGGGCACGGCTAATTCAGAACGAACGCTGTCAATCGCGTTGATGTAACGGGAGTCTTTGGTGACGTCGCTGACGCGGACGGAATGGCCGGTTGCTGCGGCGGTGCCGGTGATGCCTTGTCCGAGCGGGATGCGCAGGTTCTCCGCCAAGTCCGGAGGATGGCCGATGGAAAAGCGATGTTTCAGCGTGCGGTCACCGGGTTCGACAAGAAGCACGCCGAAAATTTCGTAATCAATGTGTTTTTTGATCAGCGCGGCAGTGCGGGCCAACACCACATCCAAATCAAGTGAAGCGTTCACTTCTTCGCCGATTTCGGCGAGGGTGGAGAGGACTTCCGCGGACACTTCACCCATGGGCTGAGCGAGAGTCAATTCTGTTGATGACTGTGCGGGATTCATTCGTACTTTTATTATAACAGTGTGTATTGAAATCGTGGCCGCGCTGCGCGAGACTCAGCGAGTTTCGCCGGGAAGTGACAAGATTTTTACGTCGGGTAAATTGCGATAACGCTCGGCGTAGTCCAATCCGTAACCGACTACAAATTCGTTTGGGATTGCAAAGCCGACATAATCGGCTTGAACATCGGTCAGGCGGCGTTCCACTTTGTCCAATAGAACGGCCACACGAAGATTTTTGGGCTTGCGTTGCTGCAAAATGCGCAGGAGATAGCGCAGGGTCAAGCCGGTATCCAAAATGTCTTCCACCACGATTACGGTTTTGCCTTCGATGCTGGAGTCGATGTCCTTGTTGAGCTTTACTTGGCCGGAGGTGCGAGAATCCTTGCCGTAGCTGGAAACAGCGATGAAATCGAAGGTAACCTCGCCAGGAATCTGGCGGGACAGGTCGGCGAGGAAAAGTACGGCGCCTTTCAGCACTCCGAGTAGCAGCAGTGGCTCAGTGGGAAAATCGATGCGGATGGCTTTGGCCATTTCGCGGATTCTTTTTTGGATTTTGTTGCGAGAAAGAAGGAGCTTTACTCGCTCGGTGCCGAGCGGCGCCGCCGTGGTGTCCTTAGCTTTTGCCGGCCTATTTTTTTTTGGCATCTCTTCCTCGCCGAATGGGTGACTCTATCGCACGAGGGTTTTTGCGGCAAGGCAGCATTTTTTGCGTCCATATGATCGGAGGAATTAGGCATGATGGCGAATGCGGAGACAAGGGAAGCGTGGCTGCGAGGAACGCTGCAGGAAATTCCAGCGGTGCATCGCGCGGTGTTGCATTCTTTTGCGATGGCGGAAGAGGACCTAAGCCGCTGCTGCGGTGAGCTTAGCCTGGGCGAGTGGAATATGCGTCCTGGCGGAGTGGCTGCTGTGGCGTTTCATGTACGACATATCGCGCGAAGCGTGGACCGGCTGCTAACCTATGCGGAAGGGGGCTCATTAAACGAGGAGCAGGTGGCGAAACTTAAGACCGAGGGCGCCCAGTGTATCGCGATTGACAAAGAGTTGGCGGAATTACGCAGCGCGTTCGAGGACGCGGCACGACGGGTAGGGGCGCTAATCGGCGAGGATTTGCAAGCGGCCAGAGTGGTGGGACGAGAGCGTTTGCCAACTAGTTTGGGCGGGCTTTTGGTTCATGTGGCCGAGCATACGCAGCGGCATGTAGGGCAGGCCATTACCACAGCGAAACTGGTTCGCGCGGCGCGCCTCGGGTAGTTCGGTCGAACCCGAGGAAATCGCGCAGATTCGGGTATACTCCAGCGACCAATATGTTTTTTGAAACTGCGAAGAGTATTTTGCTGATGGTAAGCGCGCTGTTTCCGATCGTGAATCCGGTCGGAGGAAGTCCGGTATTTCTGCTGCTGACGCAGGACTACTCGAGGGAATCGAGAAAATTGCTGGCGCGCCGGGTGGCCATGAACAGTTTCATTCTGCTGATTGTTTCCATGGCGGTAGGGACGCACATTCTTTCTTTTTTCGGAATTTCATTGCCGGTGGTGCAGGTGGGCGGCGGATTGATTGTCGTTTCGACCGGCTGGGCAATGCTGACCAGAAGCGATCAAGTAGATCGCGGCCAGGTACACCAGACAGTGACCACCCAGGACGTTTTGAAAAATGCGTTCTACCCACTGACCTTGCCACTGACGGTTGGGCCGGGGTCGATTTCTATCGCCATCACGCTGGGAGCGAACGAACCGCGACATCTGGGGGCCAACGTACTGGCGCTGATTTCGGCGGCGATCGGAGCGGCGCTGATCGCCCTGACGATTTACCTTTGCTACGGATATGCAGACCGGCTGGCCGCGGCCATCGGACAGAGCGGCATGAATGTGATACTGCGATTGTCGTCATTCCTGCTGGTGTGCATCGGAGTACAGATTTTTTGGAACGGACTGAGCGCGCTGCTGAAGACGCTGAATACCTGAGGGCGTTGCTTGACACACAAAGTCGCAGGAGAGATTCCTCGCTGCGCTCGGCGGCGGTAGGTGGGCCGGAATGCCGTTACGGAATTTTTCCTGTACAAGTTCCCAAATCCCACACCTGGGCAAGCCGGGGCGCAGCATGCTGTGGCCCTACATCCTGGTTCGCTAGGGTCTTGGGTGGTCGACGGGGTCGGGCGGACGAGGCGGCAGCTTTTTGGGATTGGCTTCCAGCGCTTTCATGACCTCGGCGATGCCGCGCTCTAGCTGCGGGTCGCGACCGGCGATCACCGACGCGGGTTCATTTTCCACGTCGATGTCCGGATCGACGCCGTGGCCTTCGATTACGTATTTCCCGTCAGCGGAAGCAGTGGCGAATTCGGGGACGAAGACGGTGCCACCATCGAGTAACGGGCCGCGGCCGGTTATGCCGACAACTCCTCCCCAAGTGCGCTTGCCAATCAAGGGACCGAGACCAGCCTGGCGGAACATGTAAGGAAAGATGTCGCCGTCGGATGCGGATGTTTCGTTGAGCAGGCAGACTTTGGGCCCGTAAAAAACAGCGTTGGGATATGTGCCGGTGTAGTCAGAGACCCGGTCGAAATCGGTGCCGAGCAGCTGACGGCGAAGCCGCTCAATGAGCATCTGGGAAATGTTGCCGCCGCCGTTGCCGCGGACGTCCACGATCAAGGCCTCCTTGCGAATCTGCGGATAGTAGAACTTGATGAATTCACGGATGCCGTTAGCTCCCATATCGGGAATGTGGATGTAGCCGACACGGCGGTTGGTGGCTTTGGAGACGGCTTCGCGATTATGAGCCACCCAATCGAGGTAGATGAGATTGCGTTCGGTGGTGATCGGACGATAGCTGACGTGACGAGCGCCGTCGCTGGAAGGGTTGGAATTGAGAGTGAGCTGCACCAGGCGATTGGCTTTGTTGCGAAGGAGCTGGTAGGGATTTTTGTCGGCACTCAAATCTTCGCCGTCGATGGCCAGGACGTAGTCGCCTTCTCTGGCGTCAACGCCAACTTCGGTGAGGGGCGAGCGATAGAGTTCTTCTTCGTTCTGGCCACGGTAGATTTTGGCAATGCGGTAACGGCCGGCAGCGTGGTCGAGTTCGAAAGTGGCGCCCGGCAGAGCGTCCTGCGGACGTTTTGGCATTTCGTAATCTCCGCCTTCGATGTAGGAGTGCGAGGTGCTGAGTTCCGAGACCATTTCTCCCAGAACATAATTGAGATCGGAGCGGTGAGCGACGAACGGGACCAACGCCGCGTATTGTTTGCGGAGAGCGTCCCAATCGTAACCGTGCATATTGGGGGCGTAGTAGAAATCGCGATAGCGGCGCCAGACTTCATTGAAGATTTCCGCCCACTCCTGCTGGGGAACCCGGTCCACAAGAAGGTTGGCGGTGGAGATGGTTTTAGGACTGGCTTTGCCTTCAGGCTTCACATCGTAGAGCTTGAAGTCGTGTTCGGCGCGCGTGAGGACTTTCTTGCCGTCGTCGGAGACGGTGAAGCCGCGGAGGCCTTCGGCGAGGGTGGTTTCCTTGCGGTCCTTGAAGGAGAAAAGGACCAAAGCGGCGGGAGGATAGCCGTCCCGACCGTAAAAAGGAGTGCCAGCACGACCGTAAATTAGATATTCCTTGCTGACGGCTAGCCCGTGATAGTTATCGCCCTGAATGGGAACGCGGGTAACGCGGTCGGCGAGGCCATCGTAATCAATGTGCAAGTATTCCTTAGGTTTTTCGGCTTTCTTCTCTGCCTTTTTTCCGGGCTTTTTTTCCTCCTTCTTTTCTGGCTTTTCGGACTTTTTGTCTTCGGACTTGGCGCTATCGGTCGCCGCAGGTCTCTCACCGTCTTTTGTGATAGTGACTTCGTCGCTTTCTGGCGGAAAGGGATTCTTTACATCTTTGCGAAGAGCAAGCGCAAAGATGCCGTCGCCGCGATCGGTGGCGTAGTTGAACTCGATCTGGCTGAGAGCGGGTTGAAAGTCATGGGTAGCAACGTAGTAGAGATAATTGCCGTCGGGGTCCCAAGAAGGGTCACCGGCATTGAAAAGGTCGCTGGTAACGCGATGGACTTCGGCACCGGTGACGCTCCAGATATAAATCGACGAGAATCCATTGCGATTGCTGAGGGTAAAGGCGAGATGGCCACCGTCCTGGGACCAAGTGTAGTCGCGCAGATTTCCACCGTTGTCCTTGGCGATCTGGACGACTTTATTTTCCTCAAGAGTAAGGACATAGAGCTTGCCGTCTTTGTCTGAAAAAGCGAGACGCTTGCCGTCCGGCGCCCACTCCGGGGCATAAAGCATGGCGTGAAGGCCGTGAGTTAACTCTTGGGGCTTGCCGGAACCATCCTGGTCGATGAGATAGACTTCGTCTTCGCCGTCGAGGTCGGAAATAAAGGCAATTTTTGTACCGTCAGGCGACCAGCGCCCCCACTTGTCGTGGGCATTTGAAGAGTCGGTGAGATTGCGGGTTGGACCTTTTTCGATTGGCGCCGTGAAGATATCGCCGCGAGCGACGAAGAGGGCACGTTCACCTTTGGGACTGAGGCTGACGTCTTCAATTTGCTCGGCGGCGGAAACCTGGGTGGGGCGCATGGAGACGCCATCGGCGGGTACTTCGATCGAGATGTGGCGGGACTGGCTGCTGGAAGTGTCAAAAATGTTGAGTTCGCCATCCAGTTCGTAGACGATTTGACTTTTGTGGTCGGTGCTGGGCCAACGAACGTCCCATTTGGTGCTGTTGGTCAGTTGATCGGTTTTTTTCGTGGCGGGGTCGAAAGAAAAAAGATTGTTAGTACCATCGCGATCAGAGGAGAAGAAAATTTTGCCGCCGATCCACATGGGGTCGCGGTTAGCGCGCGGGTTGTCGGTGATTTTCTCCTGGGCATGAGTCTGCAAATCAAAAATGTAGAGCTGTTGTGCCCAGCCGCCGGAGTAGCGTTTCCAGGTGCGGAAATCGCGGAAGAGCGGAGAGTACACGGCTTTGGAGCCGTCGGGAGAGAGATCGCCGGCGCCGGACTTGGGCATGGGAAGCGCTTCAGGCATGCCGCCGGAAGCGGAAACGGTGTAAATACGGCTGTCACCCAGGTCGAAATATTCGCGGCCGGAACGGAAGATAACGGACTTGCCGTCGGGCGTCCAGCCATAGACTTGATTGTCGTAACCCCAGCGCGGCGTGAGCGGTCCGCGAGCCGGATAAAAGGTGAGTTGCTTCGGAACGCCGCCGGTGACGGGAATGATGTAAACCTGTTCGTCGCCGTCGTATTGTCCGGTGAAGGCGATCCACTTGCCGTCGGGAGAGAACTTGGCGAAAAGTTCGAGGCCGGGATGCGCGGTGAGGCGCGAGGCGAGTCCACCAGACGTGGACGCGAGCCATAGGTCGCCGCCGTAGGTGAAGACGACTTTGTCGCCATGCACATCGGGGAAACGCAGGAGCTTGGTCTGCGCGCGCAGCGCGGAAACCAGGAAAAGGGTAGCGATTAGAGACAGCACAATGCGTTTGCTTTTTTGCAAGATCATGATTTCCTTACCAGCCTGCGATGAACGGATGAGGCGAGTTGAATGACGAAATGATAAGAACCTTGACGCGCGACATTCTACAACGGATTGGCGAAGGCTGTAACAGCGAGTGGCGGGACAAGTAGGTCTTACGTGTATCATTATTAATGCAGCGTTGATGCAGCGGACGGAGGGCGGATAATCTTGGCGCCGTCAGGCTTGCTTACTTCAAATGGCGGAAATTACAACTCTTCGCGAAGCAGTCGCCGGACTGGTGCGTGATGGCGACGTGGTGGCAATGGAGGGGTTTACGCACTTGATTCCCTTCGCCGCCGGGCATGAAGTGATCCGGCAGCGGCGAAAAAACCTGGCACTGGTGCGGATGACGCCGGACGTCATTTACGACCAGCTGATCGGCGCGAGTTGTGCGAGAAAACTGATTTTTTCATGGGGTGGGAATCCTGGGGTTGGTTCGCTGCACCGATTGAGAGACGCGGTGGAGCACGATTGGCCGCTGCCGCTTGAAATCCAAGAACATGGACACGGGGATCTAGCCAATGCCTATGTTGCGGGAGCGTCGAAGCTTCCTTTTGCAGTGCTGCGCGCCTATGCGGGCTCCGATTTACCCAAGCACAACGACAAAATCAAATTCATAGACTGTCCGTTTACAGGAGAAACGCTTGCTGCCGTCCCGTCCATTCAGCCGGACGTAACGGTAATCCACGCGCAGAAAGCGGATCGCAAAGGAAATGTTTTGTTGTGGGGAATTCTGGGAGTGCAGAAGGAAGCGGTGCTGGCGGCAAAGAGAGCGATCGTTACGGTGGAAGAAATTGTGGACGACCTCGCAGCCTGGCCGAATGCGTGCGTTCTGCCTAGTTGGACAATTTCGGCGGTGTGTTGCGTGCCGGGCGGAGCCTTTCCGTCGTATGCACACGGCTACTACGAACGCGATAACCGTTTTTACCGGCAGTGGGATGCAATAGCGCGGGATCGCGAGACTTTTCAGAGCTGGATCAAGACGCACATTATCGAGACCAATGACTTTGCGGAGTTCCGGAAAGTGCTGAGCGAATCGCCGCGGGTCAGACAATGACAGCGACGGACTACAACTACACGACGAGCGAGATCATGACCATCGCGGCAGCGAGACTTCTGAAGAATGGGGCAGTCTGTTTCGTCGGAATTGGCTTGCCCTCCACGGCGGCAAATCTTGCTCGGCTGACCCATGCGCCGGACATCGTGCTGATTTACGAATCGGGGCCGATTGGCGCAAAACCGGCGGTGCTTCCGCTTTCGATTGGCGACGGAAATCTTGCGGAGACGGCGGATACGGTGGTCTCCACACCGGAGATTTTTCGCTACTGGCTGCAAGGCGGGCGCGTGGATGTAGGATTTCTTGGCGCGGCGCAGATCGACCGCTTCGCGAACATCAATACCACGGTGATCGGCGACTACAGGAAACCGGGCACCCGGCTGCCGGGCGCGGGCGGCGCTCCGGAAATCGCGAGTTGTGCGGGCGAAGTGCTGCTGGTGTTGAAACAATCGGCGCGAGCGTTTGTGAGAAAATTGGATTTCGTCACTTCGGTGGGTCATCTGGACGGCGGTGATGCCAGAGCTCGGCTGCGGCTTCCCGGGAAGGGCCCGGTAGCGGTGGTGACGGATCTTTGCGTGATGGAGCCGGACGCAGTGACGAAGGAACTTACGGTCACCCAGCTGCACCCAGGAATAGTCAGAGAACAAGTCAGGAAGGCAACGGAGTGGGAGATTCGATTTGCCACGGAGTTGAAGGACACCGCGCTGCCGACCGCGCTGGAGCTGGAAACATTGCGGGATCTGGAGCGGCGAACAAACTTGGCGCATGGAACTCTAACGGCGGGATGAAATGAAAACGGTTTTTATCTGCGACGCGATACGAACTCCGATTGGACGGTACGGCGGCGCGCTTTCATCGGTTCGAACCGACGACCTGGCGGCGATTCCGCTGCGGGCGCTGCTGCAACGCAATTCGAACGCGGACTGGGAACAACTGGACGAGGTGACGCTGGGTTGCGCGAATCAGGCGGGCGAAGATAATCGCAACGTTGCGCGGATGGCGCTGCTGCTTGCGGGGATTCCGCAAAGCGTGCCGGGCTCAACCGTGAACCGGCTATGCGCTTCGGGCATGGAAGCGATCGGCAGCGCGGCGCGGGCGATCGCAGCGGGCGAAATCGAATTCGCGATTGCCGGCGGAGTAGAGTCCATGTCGCGTGCGCCATTTGTGATGAACAAGGCGGACGCGGCTTTTTCGCGCAACGCGGAAATTTACGATACGACGATTGGCTGGCGGTTCATCAACCCGCTGATGAAGAAACAGTACGGAGTGGATTCGATGCCGGAGACCGCGGAAAATGTGGCGGAGGAATTTGCAATTTCACGCCAAGACCAGGATGCATTTGCATTGAGGAGTCAGCAGCGTGCTGCACGCGCACAAGCCGCGGGCTTTTTTGCGGAGGAAATCGTAGCGGTAGAAATAGCTGGGAACAAGGGACCGTGCACGGTTGCGGCGGATGAACATGCGCGGCCGGACACAACAATTGAGGCGCTGGCGAAACTGAAGACGGCGTTTCGAACTCCGGGAACCGTGACCGCCGGAAATGCCTCTGGAATCAACGACGGTGGAGCGGCGGTGATCCTTGCTTCGGAAGACGCGGTGAAGCGCCACGGACTTACGCCGCGAGCGCGGGTGCTGGGAATGGCGGCGGCCGGAGTTGCGCCACGCATCATGGGAATCGGGCCGGTTCCTTCGACCAGGAAACTTCTTGTGCGGCTGAAGCTATCCATCAACGATTTTGATTTCATCGAGCTGAACGAGGCGTTCGCCAGTCAAGCACTTGCGTGTCTGCGGCAGCTGGGAATCGCGGATGACGCGGTACACGTAAATCCCAACGGTGGAGCGATCGCGCTCGGCCATCCGCTGGGAATGAGCGGAACACGCCTGGTGATGACGGCAGTTCATCAGTTGCAGAGAACTGGGGCGAAGTGTGCGCTGGTCACGATGTGCGTCGGCGTGGGCCAGGGCGTATCGCTGGCGATCGAGCGAGCGTAGATGTACGACTGCTTTTTGCTTAACCCTTGCGCGTGCTAGTCAGCATCAACGCGGAATAATCGCCAGCGTCAACCGAATCTTCATGCGCACAGTTGTACCCAAACCGGGAACGGAAGAAACGTCCACGGTTCCGACAATTTTCTTAATGTTGTTTTTGACGACGTCCATTCCGGCGCCGCGTCCGGACCCATAGCGAACGGATCTGGCTGATCATGCCAATAGGCGCGTTGTTAGTGGTTTCGGATCGACTGCAGTGGGCGGAGGAGACTTCGCCTCTGGTAGTGAACGCGCACGGCGCACTTATTTTGTTGAGCGCTGAAGTAACCGTGGGGCAACATTTAACGCTTGCAGATGTACGAACGGAGCAAAAACGAGAGTGCCGCGCGGTGATGATTGGCTGTCGGACGTCAGACAGGAACGCGGTTAGAGCGGAGTTACTTGAGCCGTTCGATGGTTTTGGCGAGCGCTCCATCCGGCAAGAGATTGGGCGCAGTTCCGAGAAGCGCGGAAGCAAAATGTTGTTACCTGCGGAGCAAAGTTGCAAAGCTAGGCCATTTGTTTGGGGCATTGGTCCAGGGCATTCACTTGCGCAGAAGAAATCGAATCACCCGTTCGGACCAGGATCCGTAGGGCGGCCTTAAGAAGGACAGCGAACTGAAGCGACTCTGTAGGAAGACGCTTTTTTTCTGTGAAAACGTCTCAAATCCTGCCTGCCCGTGATAGCAACCCATGCCGCTGGAACCGACGCCTCCGAACGGCAAATTGTTTTGTGCCACATGATAGATGACGTCGTTTATCGTTACTCCGCCGGAAATCGTGGCATGCAATATTTCATCGATGCGTCCGGCGTGATAATCGAAATAATAGAGCGCGAGCGGGCGAGGATGCTGGGCGATATAGCTAAAAGCATCGTCTAGGTGGCGGTACGTTTTGAGGGGCAGAATGGGGCCGAAAATTTCTTCCTGCATGACGCGCATTCTGTCGTCAACGTCCAGCAGAATCACCGGCGGGAAAATGCGGTTCTCCGCGTTGCAACTGTCTGCTCTTGCGCCCAGTGGAATTGCTTTTGCTCCGTGGGCTGCTGCGTCCAGTAGATAATCATTCAGGCGATCGTAGTGGGAGCGATTGATGATTCGTGTGTAGTCGGGATTGTTCGCCCACGTTGGGTACAGCTCCAGTGCTACAGTTTTCCCAAGCTCGACAAAACTATCGCGCTGCGTTTCATGGATGAATACGTAGTCCGGAGCGAGACAGGTCTGTCCAGCGTTGTACAGCTTTCCGGTTAAAATTCTTTCAACCGCTGTGCGTAACGGAAATTCCGGATGAATGATGGTGGGAGACTTGCCGCCCAGCTCCAGCGTGACGGGCGTGAGATTTTCGCTAGCTGCACGCATGATCGATTTGCCGACTCGAGTGGAGCCGGTGAACAAGAGGTGATCGAACGACAAAGAGGCAAATGCCGCGGCGATCTGCGCATCGCCCGTGACAACAGCGACGTATTCTTCGGGAAAGGCTGCAGCAATTATTTGCTGGAGCAGATCTGCGGTTCGCGGGGCAAGTTCGGAGGGCTTGATCATGACGTGATTCCCTGCCGAAATGGCGTCGACCAGTGGAGATAACGTCAGAAATACCGGATAATTCCAGGCTGCGATGATTCCGACGACGCCCAGCGGCTGATGGACGATGCGGGCGGTGGCGGGAAAGAAGTTAAAGCCCGCACGAACTTTGCGAGGCTTCATCCAACTGGCCAAATGCCGCCTGGCGTGGCGAATGGCATCGACGAGAGGCGCCAATTCCAGCGCGAGAGTCTCTTGCCGTGCGCGGCCGCCGAAATCATCGTTCACGGCGAGTACAATATCGGCTTGCCGTTCGAGCACGGCGTCCTGCAGAAGTTTCAGCGAAGATAACCGGCTGGCATAATTCGCTACGGCGCCGCGGGACGCGCTCCGTTGCCGCTCAAATAGTTCTCGCAGCGCTAATATGCCCGGCTCCGCATTGTGCCGCAAATGTTCCGTCGGAAGGGTAGGCATGAGGATGCGCTCTTATAAAGCGCACAGGGCAAATGCTAGCTCGCGGTGATTTGATCGTCAATAAATCCGGCTGGCCGTTGCGCCCCAGGTGTCTGCGTTCACTGGTTACGGGCCGAGTCCGGTATGGAGGTGTCGCCATAAATCTCGTCGGGTTTGCGATGACGTTTATTAACGTTCGGTCCTTTGAATTCCGTTTCGGAGGTCGCGCGGCCTTCTCGCGGATGTCCTTTGCTCATGGCGATTTTTCGTTTCCTGCGATTCCGCCTGACACGGAGAACAGCCATTTCTGAACCTCCTTCTCCCGCAATCAAGATAGTTTCTAGTTCGCGACCGATGGGCGTCAGCTGGATTTTTTCCTTGGTACTTTGGCGCCCTTTTTTCGAGCTTCGGAAAGCCCAATCGCAATCGCCTGCTTGCGATCTTTTACGATGCCTCCCTTTCCGCCTTTCCCGGATTTCAGGGTGCCATGCTTTCGTCTGTCCATGGCGTTCTTGACTGATTTTTGTGCTGCTTTTCCATATCGAGCCATCGTCTCTCCTCGTTTGGTCGGACCAGCTGAAATTTCAGACTACGTGTATGCGAGCAGTGGGAGCGATGGGCTATATCCTGTAAAACCGAACTGACTTTCATGTAGAGAACGAGAAACTAGCGATGCAGAGATTGGTGAAGAGTGCTGAGCAAAAATCCAAGCGAGGCGGCCGCCATTAGCACGGTAGCGGTCCAGCCCACTGCCTTCAAGTAAAGCGGCAGACGGAAATTGCCAACGATTGCGGGTTTAACGGAAATCATCATCAACAAGAGCATCAATGGTACGGCGACGAGCCCGTTGACTAGCGCGGACAGAAATAGCGCGCGAATGGGATCCAGGCCGATGAGAGTTAAAGCGACTCCTAGAACGGTTGACACCGCAATCACTGTATAAAATTTGCGTGCCCGATGCGGTGTGCTTCCCAGGCTGGCTCGCCAGCCGAAGGTTTCGGAGACCGCGTAGGCCGCCGAGCCCGCGAGCACCGGAATCGCCAGCATTCCCGTTCCCACGATTCCCAGGGCGAACAACAGAAACGCGAAATGGCCTGCGAAGGGCTGGAGTGCTTTGGCGGCATCTGCCGCGGTGCGAATGTGGTTTGCGGCGCCTGGGTCAGCGCTGTGCAAGGTGGCAGCGGTCGTGAGAATAATGAATAGGGCCACGACGTTGGAGAGCGCCATGCCGATACGGGTGTCAAACGCAATGCGACGAAATTGTTGGAAGGCCTGAAGAGGTTTTTTCTTGAGCGGAAATTCATGCGCATTGACTCTCACCTCTTCCACTTCCTGCGAAGTTTGCCAAAAAAATAGATATGGACTGATGGTGGTGCCCAGTACGGCGATTAGAGCCATCAGATAGTCGGGATTAAACGAAATTGAGGGAATCACGGTGGCCTTCAGGACCTGCGCCCAAGGTATGGGGACTACGAAAGCCGTGATTACGTATGCGAAAAGACTCCATGTCAGCCACTTCAAATAGCGAGCGTATTTGCGATAGGGCACGTAGATCTGAAGCAGGAGTGAAACGGCTCCAAAGAGCAACGCGTACGCAGCGACCGCTCCGCCCGCCACCAGTTGAATCGCAGCGGCCATCGCCGAAACGTCGGCGCCTAAATTAAAGATGTTGGCCAAACACAGGAGTAAAACCAAACAGCGTACCAAAACCTTGGGGTAGCATTTCGCCAGATTCGCGGCCAGACCCAATCCGGTAATTCGGCCCAGGCGTCCGCAAATTTCCTGAATGGCGGCCATCAACGGAAAAGAAAACAGCATGACCCACAGCATGGCGAAGCCGAATTGCGCGCCGGCCTGAGAATAGGTGGCTATTCCGCTGGGGTCATCGTCGGCGGCTCCGGTAACCAGTCCCGGACCCAATTGAGCCAATAATTTTTCGACGTGGGTATGTTTTGATTCATCGAGGACGGGCTTCGCGGCAGTTGAATTAGACATATCATCGCTCGGCGATAAATCCAGAATCCGTTACAGCGCGCCACACGGGTGCTTAGACCACGCGTGATCGGTCCAGCGCTGCGAGAGCGCTTTCGAGTGTTTGCGGGCGGTCGAAGAACTTTTGCCATAATTTCGATCGGCGCGGAAGATCGGCTAAGACAGTACGGATATTCCACATTTCCGGCTTGAGATCGGGCTTCATTTCATTCCAGGCCAGCGGAGTGGAGACCGGGGCGCCCTCGCGCGGCCGGACGGAAAAAACTGAAGCGAGGGATTGCCCATGAGAGTTTTGGCGAACATCCACGAAAATCGACTTTTTTGGCCGATCGTGAACTCGATGAATCCTGGTCAGCAGCCCTTTTTCGCGATCCACGGCAAGTTGAGTGATGATTTCGAGCAGCGCTCGCACCTGATCGAATCCGTACTTGCGGGCAATCGGAATGTACATGTGTAAACCAGAGGCGCCGGAGGTTTTTATAAAGAATTCAAGGCCCGCCTGTTTCAGAACGGCGCCGATGATGGTTGCTGCAAGAACCACGCGGCTAAACGCCGTACCCTCGGTCGGATCAAGATCGACAAACATATAGTCGGGCCGATCGAGGTCATCTTCCCGAGCCGAAAATGGATTGTGCTCGATACACCCAAGATTGCTCAAATACAAAAGCGACGCGAGGTCGTCGATTAGAAAATAAGAGACATCGCGTTTTTTTGTTTCGGAAAAGATGGCCACGGTTCGAATCCATTCGGGAATATATTCTCCGGCTTCTTTCTGATAAAAAGCGCCGCCTGCGATGCCGTTGGGATAGCGATGAAGCACGAGCGGACGATGTTTCAGAAACGGCAGCAGGTATGGACTTACGGTGGCGTAATACAGGAGGACGTCGCGCTTGGTAAAGCCGGCCTGCGGAAAATACACTTTATTCAAGTGAGTGAGCGTTACTTCGCGTCCGTCAATTTCCGCTCGTACTTGCTCTTGGTGCCGCGGTTCGAGCGCCTTGATAATTGGCGCCGCAGATTGCGCGGACGCGGATTTTCTTGCCCTTACAGTTGCTGGCTGAGTGGACGCGGACTGGCTGGTCTTTACCGTTGCGGAAAGCGCGGGTTGGGCAGTTTTCAGCGGATCCGGCACGACGGCGGTGGCCTTTATTTCCTTTGCAAAAATGCTTTCACGCGGATCGCGATCCGGCTGCAGACCAAGAAATCTGGGCTGCCGCAAGTGCTGGTCTGAAGTCCACTCCGCGTAACCGACTCTGGCAACTAATTTTGGCTGAACCCAATGCGCGCGCTCGCGTGTTTGCGGGACTGGCCTAAACGGGCAGTTCTTAGCTGGGATGTGCTGTAGCTTTTCATATAGCTCTCGTTCGAGCGCGTTCGGAAAACCGGTGCCGACTCCTCCGACAAATCGCAGCGCGGATTTTTCGTAGAGGCCTACCAACAGGCTGCCGAAATATTGCCGGCCTCCCCGCGGATCAGTCCAGCCGCCGACAACCGCATCCACTTCTTTCACCGATTTAAGTTTGAGCCAATTGGAAGTTCTGCCTGGCGGATACGGGCTCGACATGCGTTTGGCTACCAAACCCTCCAAACCGTTGCTGATGGCCGCTTCGAACAGTTCGAGACCGTTTCCAATTTGATGATCGGAGATTCTGATGCGTTCGGTCGTGATTACCAGTTTCTGGAGCAGTTGCTTACGTTCAATGAGAGGCGAGCGCCGTACATCGAAGCCGTCACAATACAAAACATCGAAAAAATAGTAGGTGACGGGGAGTTGGGCCTGCAATTTTTCGGACGGATTCTCTACGCCAAAGCGCCCTTGCAACCGTTGAAAGCTACTGCGGCCCTTGTCGTCCAATACGACGATTTCTCCGTCGAGTACGGCTGTCCGCGCACGGATGTGCTTAGCCAGATCGCGAAATTCAGGATACTCGAAGGAAATGGACCTGGCTGAACGGGCTACCAGCTTGGTCGTGCCATCTTCAATCACAGCAAGCGCTCGAATTCCGTCCCATTTAATTTCAAAGAGCCAGTCGTCGCTCGAAAATGGTTTCTCGCTTAGCGACGCCAGCGCCGGATGCAGACCGGCCTCGGCGGGCATCGGAGATTTGCGCGCTTTGGTAAGATTCTGCACGCCGCTGGAAAATGCAGCAGCATTTTTGCGATGGCCATGTCGCGGCGGGCCCGGCTGTTTTCCGCTTTTTACGGACTGCCCGTACTCCTCGATGTCCCAATCGGTTCGAACGTATTCATCGCGATGTTTTATTAACAGCCATTCGTTTTGCTTGCTGGAGTTCTTCAATTTGACGAGAACGAAGCTTCCGTTGAGCTTTTGCCCATGCAAAACGATTTTTAGATCGCCTTTTCGCAATTGCTCTTCGGCTGACAGAGTACCTTCGCTGGTGTAAGTGCCTTTATCCCACAGAATAACTTCACCTGCGCCGTAATTCCCTTCCGGAATGGTGCCCTCGAAGTCGCCATAATCGAGCGGATGATCTTCGACGTGAATCGCGAGGCGTTTGACCGAAGGATCAAGAGAGGGCCCCTTGGGCACGGCCCAGGACTTCAGTACGCCGTTCATTTCCAGACGAAAGTCGTAGTGCAAGCGAGTTGCGTCATGGCGTTGGATAACGAACGAATTGTGGCTGTTGGTTGGGGTTCCGCCGCGCGGCTCAGGGCTGGCGCCTTTGGGCCTTTTTCGGCGATATTCGTGCAAAGAATCCATTTAACGAGTATTGGCGACCTACTGCCTATAGCGCAATCCGGTTGAGTGTTCCTACAAACATTATTCTCCGCGGGTAAAGGCATCACCTGATGTGGCGATCATGGTCGAGACGGCGACAATCGCGTCGAGGCTTCCCATGGCATCGTCTGTTTGGAAGGGCACCATCGTTCTGAGCCTGGTTTCGATTCCTGTCCGCCTGTATGCGGCAGCGCGAAGCGAGCGCACATATCTGCACCAAATCCACAAAGAGTGCAACACCCGGGTGCGGCAGCCGCTTTTTTGCCCGCACTGTAACCGCTTTGTGGAGCGGAATGAAATCGTCAAGGGCTACGAATTTGACGAAGGACAATATGTTCTTATGGAGGACAAGGAAATCAAGAAACTGGCTGCCGTTTCTTCGCGGAACCTGGAGATTGTGGCATTCACAAAACTCGAGGAAATCGATCCGATTTTCTTTGACTCATCCTATTTTTGCATCGCCGAGGACAGCGGGAAAAAGGCCTATCAGTTATTGACGAAAGCCTTGGAAGACACCGGGACCGTAGGCATCGGCATGCTGCTGATGCACCAGCGGGATTACACGGTTTTCCTTCGCCCCTATCAGCACGGTCTGCTGCTGCACACCATGTATTTCGCCAATGAAATTCGGCAATTGCCTGAGTATGGAGTTTTTGAATCGACGAACCTGAAACCACAGGAAGTGAAGTTGACAGAGCAGCTTATTGAAAGTTTGACTGAAGCATTCAAACCGAAGCGGTATCACAATGAATTTCAAGAGAAGTTGAAGAAATTGATTGAAGCCAAGCAACATGGCAAGAGCGTCGAGATCGGCGAGCAGCAGCCAAAGAGGGCACCGGTGATCGATATGATGACGGCGCTTAAGAAGAGTCTGGCGGCCAGCTCTTTGCCCAGCGACCAAAGACAAAGCCGCAAATCGAAAACCCGGAAGATGGCGGCCGCCGCTGGCAAGGCCAGTTAATACCCTTCACCAGAAGCAACGGGCAACCGAAGAGTGCCCGTCGCCTCCATAAATGCCGCAACTGCCGATTAGACAACTCGACGGCCCTGTATCACTCGAATCAAAACCACGACGATCGCGAGCACCAGCAGGATGTGCAGGAATCCGCCCATCGTATAGGAAGACACCATTCCCAGGAGCCACAAGACTGCGAGAATCACTGCTATGGTCCAGAGTAAGTCCACGGCATCCCTCCTTATAGTGAAATGACTGGTTCGGTTGAGACCGTCGCTTAATAGTGTCGCCCCTCCCGCTCGGTGCAAATCGGGGGAACTGCCGATTAGCTGGAGTGGTTAATGGTACGGTGCGCGACAACTCACTTATTCTGTGGCGGCGATTCTGGAGCGCGAACCGGCCGTCGCAGTTCGCCAGAGTCCACGACCGCGCCTCCCCGCGATAATGTCTCGAAATACAGCACATCTCCCGCAACCTCAACCAGCATGAAGGTGCGATCGCTGGCGAATCCACGTTCGGTGATGCTCGTCTGTGCCAGGCCATCTGGGCGCAATTGCCCTGAAGAGCCTTCAGTAAAGTAATAAATTCCCTTCTCAGGTTTTACCCGCTCATAAACATGATCGTGCCCGGAAAATACGGCGTCCACTCCGTACTTGATAAACAGTGGTTCAATCAACGACCGCAACTCAATTGAGGAGCCATGCGTTTTTCCAGACGAATAGAGTGGATGATGAAAGAAACATATCTTCCAATCGCTGGTTCCCGAATCCTGCAGCTCCTTTTGCAGCCACGCCAGCTGTTTGGCGTCCATGTAATTGCTGTCGAGCGCAAAGAAGCGCACGTTGCCTTTCTTGAAGGTGTAGTAGTTCGATCCGTTCATGTTAAAAAACTTGTAGAAACGCTCGTTCGGATTATCGTGATTGCCTAACGATGCATAGAACTTAACGCTGGAATCCAGGAGCCCCTTGTATGGCCGTTCGAATTTTCTTTCGAAATCCTTCGGGCTGCTTCCTCCATAAATGTTGTCGCCGAGCATAATCACAAAATCGAACGGAAACTGTTGGCGCTCAGTATTCATTCGTTCCGCCACTTCATACTGTGGAGCTTCACCAGTTCCCATGTCACCGATCGCCGCAAACCTGACTGAACCCGTCCTGAGCGGAAATTTGAATTCGTCCGCGCGCACGCAGAAGACAATCAAGGTTAGAAAGGCAAGAATAAAAATACGTGGTCTTCGCATGAGTTCAACGGGCCTTATATAGTTTCTGGGAAAATGTCGGGAATACTGTCAATGACCAGGTTCGCTTCCACGTCCAGCAGGATCAGGTCACGGACCACAATGCGGTACGCCAGCTGATCGGGCAATTTAGGAAATTTAAGCAGCAAAGTAGGAGGTAAAGTTGTGTATGGCACGCCATCTGGATACGGTTCATTCACGTGCAAGTGAATCGTTTTGAGCGGTTCGCCCTGCCGGATTGTAGTGCGAGCGCCATGGCCGTGCGGGCCTCCGAATTCTTCGCGCACTGTACGGCGAAACGCTTTCCGCGCTTCCTCGGAAAACATATCTCCGCGCCTGGCGTGTTGTCGAGCTTCGCGAATCTTTTGTGCCAGCGCTTGCTGGCGATTGGTGATCTTCTCGGGCTGGTCGGTGGGCTTTAGCGCAGGCAGAGAAGACCCCATCGAGTTGTGCAGCTTGACGTAGGCTTGCACGCGATGCAAAAAATCGCTGAAGCCGACCGCATTTGTCGGCTCTTGGGGCGAAACCGCAGCCTGTCCTCTGTCGGGCTCTGCTCCGGCCGTCGCCAGAAAAATTGCCAGCATCAGTATCTTCAGCAGATATTCGAGTCGTCGCTTCGTTGTCATAAACTGTGCGTCTCAACCGGAGTGCTCAAGGTTGATTCTTCAACCGTGCGCTTTTCTGGCGTCCCGCGCCGCCGCCCGCACCGCCTGCTTTACAGCTTTCTTCACGACTTTTTTTACCGTGGATTTCACCATCTTGTTAGGCAAAGCTTCTCCACCCGTCTGCGCCGCCACCTTTTTCACCGCCCTTTCCACGGTTGTGGACAACGGCTGCAACTCATGGACAAGAACTGCCAGCGCCTTTTCCGTTTCATTCTTGGCGGCTTCCGGCATTTCTTTCTCCTGCACGTCTTCTTTTTGGATGGCCGCGTTCGTGGTACTCCAGTCGGATTCGAAAATCGCCAGAAGCTTCTTGACGATTTTCGCATCGCGCACAATCAGCCCCAGTTCGCGGCGTGAGTCCAATTCTGCCGGGCGTAGGCTCTGGCTGCCGACGAACGCTTGACGACCATCACGGATTATCGTGCGGGTATGCAAACGCATTCTGCTAAGTTTGTGCGCGGTAACTCCTGAGCGCCCGCTAATTTTTCCAATGATTCGAACGTCGACTCCGGCTTTGATCCGTTCCTGCAGTACGCGGATCATCTCTTTATCCGAGATCTGCGGGTCATAAATGAGCAACTGTTTCTTCGCCCTTTTCAGGAAGCTGCGCAGCACCTTTCGCGAGTTTGCGGGACTCACTACAAAGTTATCCGTGCCTGCGACATAGGCACGTCGCGCACAATCGGCTTCGAAGAGCTGTACCGCTTCCTGGATTAATATTTTATTCTTGGTGACAATACCGAATCCACGGCTGTGTTCGATATCAAGGTGCGTGAAGTTAAACGAAAGCACCACCAGGGCCCGTCTATCAATAAGGATATATTTGTCGTGATAACGGATCAGATCGGCGGAGGTACGTGCAACGGTAATTCCGTTTTCCAGAAATCGCTTCTCGAGCTCGCGCAAGTTTTTCTCGCCGCCACGGTTCACGTCGGCGACCAATGCCGTGACCTTTACACCGTCAGCGACGGCCGCCGTTAGCAGCTTCTCTATGTCGCTTCGGTCGAAGCGAAAAATCGCAACCTCCAGCGTTTTCCTGGCGCTCTTCAACGCGGCGTGAAGAGGCGCCGCACTATCGTCCGGCTCAATGATCAATTTCATCCTGCGTCTCCCCTTAATCGCTGTTGTCCGCCGTACCCATCGAAGATTCGCTTCTCCGTGCGGTCGCCAGCTTGCTTCCTACAGCGCGTTCAATTCCCCGATGCGCTGTAGTACTTCGCGCGCGTATCCATCAACCTCCTCTGGCGTGTAGCCTGCGCTTTGAAAGCAGTCGCGAATCTGCTTTTCTGATAGTTGTGCGAGCAGCTGGCCCAACCACTTGGCGTCCGCGCGAGGAATCTTTTTTGTGATGTCCTCCATCTTGGTGCGCTCGCGGTAGTTCGGTACATTCACAATTGTCGGAAAAAAGGGGCGGCTGTGCATTTCAAAATCAACCTCATCACCGGCCGCTTTTTCGACAAACGTCGATTTTTTGAAGTCTTTGGGGTCGCTCTTCGAGCGGCTGATACTGCTTCCGGTCTTGCCAAAAGTCGCACCCAAATCGCTCACTACATAACGTTGTTCTCCATCGACCTGGTAAACGACGTTGTTGACCTCCTTTAGATCCCAGTTATTGACGAGCGCCATCATGACCCGCAGGCCGTTTAGTTCCCGAGAGCCATTGAAAGGGTTTTTGAACCAATCCCAGTTCCCGATTTTCTTGATTTCTTTGTCTTTTCGTTTAAAGCGCGCACCGCGAACCAGGTCGTCGTTGATGATATAGTTTTGACCCCGCTGAAGCTGCGGCAATCCTTCAACTTTCACCTCCGCCAGATAGTAGTCTTCGTCGACAAAGTAACCGACGGCCCAAACCAGCCGTGTAGCCGCTGTTTCGGATTCCGGCTCTGCGCCCAATTTGATTTGCCACCGCACCCCATTCGAATCCTTCACGTAAAACTTCGGGCTCGTCCCGTTCATATCCTCACTCTCGAATGTATAGCGGCCGTTGGGGTCCGGTGCATGTTCTCTGCCACCCGCGCCATAAATCAGATTCAATGCTGAAATATTTCCGGGATCACGCCACATGACCGCGGGGAGATCGGACTTCCCCTCCTTGGGTCTTTGCTTTATGTGCTTCTGGGCTTGCGTAGGAGGCAGCACGCCGAAGGTAAGTACGACTAGCAGCACTTTCCATGCAATTGTGGGTCGTTGTGTCGGTCTCATCCTTGATTGGCCCTTTCACACCAGATCATTTGGCGGCCGCCGGCGCTGTTAGTTCTCCGGCATTCTCCGAACTCTGAGTCCTGAACAGCTCCGAGTAAATGCCTTCGGCCGCCATCAATTCATCGTGCGTGCCTTGTTCCACCAACTCGGAATCCTTAATAACAAAAACCACATCGGCATGACGGAGCGAATTTAGATGGTGCGCGACGACGATAGAGGTCTTGCCCTTCATCAAGCGGTCCAGCGCTTCCAGTACCGCCTGCTCGGAGGTAGAGTCAAGGCCCGTCGTGGGCTCGTCAAGAATCAGAATGGGTGTATCGCGAATGACGGCGCGCGCAATCGCGATACGCTGCCGCTGCCCGCCGGAGAGCGTTGCCCCACGTTCGCCGACGATGGTGTCGTAGCCATCAGCCATCTTCTCAATGAATTCGTGTGCGTTGGCCTGTTTTGCAGCACGCACGATCTGCTCCGGCGTCGCGTCCGGTTTGCCATAGGCTATGTTGTCCCACACCGTCGCGTGAAACAGCAGCGTATCTTGCAGCACAAAACTTATTTGTTCGCGTAATGACTTCAGCGTGTACTGGCAAATATTTGTTCCGTCGATTCTTATGGTTCCGGATTGCGGCTCATAGAAACGGGGTATGAGGCTGATGATCGTGGTCTTTCCGGTTCCCGATGGGCCGACGACCGCCGCCACTTGTCCCGCCGCAATCGTGAAACTTACGTCTTTCAAAACGGGTGACTGATCGTCGTAAGCAAAAGTGACGTGCTCAAACTCAATCTTTCCCTTAAAGCGCGGAGCTTTTTTAGCGCGGGGCGAATCGCTGACGCGAGCCTCGATTTCCAGCACTTCCTGTATGCGTTCGTACCCTACGATGGCTTTGGAAACGGAGTCGGTCATCTTGGAAAGCTCGCGCATCGGTTTGTACATCTTGCCCAAATACAAAAGAAAGACGATCAGCACGCCGACGCTTAATTCGCCGCGGAGCGCCAAACGCGCGCCGTATGCAAGGACCAGGCAGGTCCCGATGGAAACCATGACATCGACAATGGGTGAAAGTTTTGCTTTTAGGCTGCGCGCTTCCAGCGCGGTTTCCACATTTTCCAAACTTTGCGATTCGAACCGCGATACTTCAAAATCTTCGCGCGCGAATGCCTTAACCACTCGGACAGAAGTCAGCACCTCCTGTACCACTGAAACAAGTTCGCTTTCTTTTTTCCTTACCTGACGCGAAGCCTTCTTGATCCGCCGCGTGAATGAGTACACCAGAACAAAAAGTACCGGCGCGATAGAAAGTGCGATCAGCGTGAAACGCCAGTTCACGTACAGCATGACTCCGATCATCCCGACTAGCGTCAAAACGTTGACAATCATGCCGAGCAGGGCTGAGTTGACGAAATCCTGTACGGCGCCAATATCGCTGGTCACCCTGCTGATCAAGTCGCCTGTTTGCGCGTGGTCATGTTCCGCCAATGACATTCTTTGAATGTGGTTGTAAAGAGTGCGGCGCAGATCGTGCGTGACCCACTGGCTGACGCTCGTAGTCAGGTATTTTTCGCTGTAGGAACTGATCGCGCCGATGACGGCAATTGCGGCGACCGCCGCGATGGCAAAATTTAAAATGGCAAGCTTATCGTTCCCGAACGCTGAGGTAACGAATCCTTGCAGCCAGCCGGGCAATTTCTTCGATTGCAGGATATTGTCGATTACAATTTTGATCGGCCACGGTTCCAGGACGTCGCTGAATGTCTCGCCCAATACTGCGACGAACGCCAGACTCAGGGCCTTCCAGTGCGGCCGGATGATGCGAGCCATGCTCAATTTCCGGGGCTGGTTCGAGTGAGTAGCTTTTGATTTACTCTCGAGCATGTTCAGTTTTTGTCCTAAAAACCGACTTTCCCGGTTTGAACATCGACGTTCGAGTCCTGGGCCCGAAAGGGACAAAATTCGGGTAACTGATCATTTTCTCCTGGGCGCTTTATGGCGGTTCTCAGTTTCAAGAGATAATCGCTTTCCGTTGGGCGCAAGCCCATACACGAAAACATGGAGTGCGGCGGGATTAACTGTGTAGCTTTTACCGGGTTTCAGTTCGCTGCCCTACTTTCACTGCGTTTTCGCATCCTACCGGGCATGTCACCGCGCTCCAAGAGACCTCCGGCTCAGCCCTTGCCCCCACGATCGTTACAGGAGCTCGCGCAAGAATCGCAGAAGTGCCGGAACTGCGATCTGTGGCGCAACGCCACTCAGACCGTCTTTGGCCTAGGATCAAGCAGTGCGCCGATCATGCTGATCGGGGAAGCGCCCGGTGATCAGGAAGATCGACAAGGAAAGCCATTCGTGGGACTGGCTGGAACGCTGCTAAGAATGCTGCTAAATGAAGCCGGAATCGACTTGCAGCAGGTTTACTTGACAAATGTAGTAAAGCACTTCAAGTGGGAGCCGCGCGGAAAACGTCGCATCCACAAAACACCCAACAGCAGCCAGATAAAAGCCTGCCGTTTTTGGCTCGACGCGGAAATCGCGGCGCTAAAACCGAAAGTGATCGTTTGCCTTGGTGCCACCGCAGCTCAAGCGCTGCTGGGACGGGAGTTCCGCGTAACCCAGCACCGAGGGGAATTGATCTATTCCGATCTGGCGCCGTACGTGATGGCGACCGTTCACCCCTCCGCGATACTTCGCGCTCCTGACGAAAATTCCCGTCGTCAGCAGGAACGCGAATTTCTAGCCGACTTGAAGAAAGTCGCCGCAATTAAACTGAACTGAGCTAGTTGCCCGTCGCTTCGCCACGAACCCCGGCCGCTTCTCAGAGCCGATTCCTGTTCTTGTACGCTGGCGTGCGATCTTCGGGCTCCGACGGCGCGTGTGTTTTCACATCGCCCTGGTCCGCCGGCGGAGCATTTTCAACTCCTTGCACCAGTTCTCCTTCCAGATCCTGTCCTTCTTCCACCAACTCTTCGACGCTTTCCGAGTCATCGAAGTCCTCTTGGGAAAGGCCCTGCGCATCGCCCGACAACTGTCCACTTGTAACCGGCACGCGATATTCGTCGCGGACTGAGACGGCCTTTCTTTTCAGATCGAGCGAACTGCTTTCGGATCCGGAACTTGGTTCGATCGCTATATTCGCACCGGACATTTTTCTAATTCCCCTTTTTCCAGATGTCTTCTTCTTAGAACGGCTTTGCGCCTTGCGTTTTTGTGGCATCAGCACTCCTGGTGCTCTTTACTCTCAACAATTCATCGCCTGCAGAATAAGTATCATGGCGTTGGTCCCGCGCAATACGGCAATACATGTAAGCGTCCCCGATACGCCAAACCACCGATTGACCCGCCTAGCACCGGCAAGCGCATGATTCGAATCGAGTGACAGTTCGCTGCCGCGCGACGACATTCTCGGAGGAGGTCCACGATGCGTCTGCTCAGTTCGGCGATTCAGGAAGGCGAACCAATTCCGCAGCGCTTTACCTGCGAAGGAGAAAATATCTCTCCCGAGTTTTATTGGGAAGGGGCTCCGAAAGAGACGAAATCGTTTGTTTTGATACTTCATGATCCCGACGCACCCCGCGATAACGGCTTCACGCACTGGCTGCTTTACGATATACCGCCCGGCGTCACTCGCATCCGCGAAGATCTTCCCCAACAGGCGGCAGTCGCCGATTCCGGCCTGCAAGGCAAGAACGACTCCGGCAAACTCGGCTACACCGGACCATGTCCGCCCTCCGGGCGTCACCGCTACTTCGCGCGGCTATACGCTTTACGCAAGCAACTGGACCTTCCGCCCGGCGCTACAGCGATGGAAGTGAAAACGGCTCTGCAAGGAAAAGTTATCGAACAAACTGAATTGATGGGTACTTTTGCCAAGAGCAACGGTCAGTAGCTTTTCGTACATGAGAAGCGGCTGAACATTATGGAGTAGGCTAGGACCGCGGCGAAAAGTTTTATTTATCAGCGTTTGCGCGGAACGCAGTCGGTCTGAATCCTGTTGATCGCTACGACAGCGCCGAACATGCGCTTTGCTATGCGCCCGCAATCTCCGCAATGTGCCAACGGCTGGAAAAGCCGATCTATCCAGGGGCTGCGGCCGGCACTCCAAAAACGCATCGGCCGTGGCATGAGCAAAATCGCGCAACTCTATGCACACGCCAGCCAGCAAATCATCAATCTGCAGGGTTCGAACGATCTCGCCGCAACCGCCTGCGACGCTGTCGTTTGCAGACTCTGTCTCGGTCTCTGGCGCTTCATCGGAATCAAGTCAGAAAATGCCCCATCACTTAAACGCGAATTGGCCATTTCCAACCAACGCTTGAATTGACCGGCCCGCCAAATCTTGGCTAATCTTCCCGCTGGAGTATTTTCCTCCGATGGCCTCCGCTTTCCATGCAGCGCGAATGTTGTCCAGACCTTTTCGTTGTCGCTTTCGCCTTTTACAAATGGTTAGGCCGCTCTTGCCCACAATAGTTCTCGCTGCGTTTGCCCTGGGCGCGCCTCCGCGTATTCACTACGAGCCCACCATCGAATCGCTGAATCGCCATCGCCTTCCAGAATGGTATGCCGATGCGAAGCTTGGCATCTTCATTCATTGGGGCTTGTATTCCGTGCCCGGCTGGGCCCCGCTGGTTCACCCCAATCATGATTTCGCCTCCAGCGATTACATCAGTCACAATCCTTACGCGGAGTGGTACTTCAACTCGATGCGCCTCGAAGGCTCGCCCACTCAGGCCTACCATCGCAAACATTACGGCGCCAATTACGACTACTACAACTTTGCTGCGGCGTTTAACGCACAGATCAAAAAGTGGAATCCCGAAAAGTGGTCCACGATTTTTCAGCAGGCCGGCGCAAAATATGTTGTCCTCACTTCCAAACACCATGACGGTTTCACGCTCTGGCCCAGCGCTACCCCCAATCCGTCCCTTCC
>Ga0209488_10000347_pt1 | contig 37676 bp, 31 predicted proteins | sample Rivendell_Oct201_8_FD_188349 | JGI IMG/M metagenome (GOLD analysis project Ga0209488, IMG submission 188349) | Vadose zone soil microbial communities from the Eel River Critical Zone Observatory, Northern California, USA -... | ecosystem: Environmental > Terrestrial > Soil > Vadose zone >...
GCTTAGGAGGCTTCTTGTGAAAAGGATTCTTGTAGTTCTATTTTTTTTGACTTACGGTATTTTCGGTTTCGGGCAAGCGCAGCCTTCAACTCCCCCAGCTACGAAAACAGAGACTGCCACCGCTGCGTCTCCCACTAAGAATCCGGTGACAGTTTCGTTAGGCGTGCTCTTGCCGCGCTCGCAGAATAATATCCTGGGCGCGATCGAAGCCATGCCGGCGGACAAGTTTTCTTATAAACCCACGCCCGAGCAAATGACCTTCGCGCACCTGGTCGTGCACATCATCGAGTCCAATAACGGACTTTGCGCCAAGGTGGCGGATGTTCCCGAGCCCAAGATTGACGAACCCAAGGAAAGCGATTCGAAAGACAAACTCCTGGCCGCGGCGAAAGCTTCGTTCGATTTTTGCCATGAAGCGCTGGGTAAGATGGACGACTCCAAATTAGGCGACAGCGTTGAACTTTTTGGTGGCCGCCAGTTTCCCCGCGCCATGGCCGCATTAGGGCTGGCCAGCGGTTGGGCCGATCACTATGCGGCGGCCGCGATGTACTTGCGCCTGAACGGGATGTTGCCGCCGTCGGCGCATCCGAAGAAGTAAGCGGACGGCGGGCGCGCGAAAGCCAATAAGTCAATATAGGTAATGAGGTAGGAAATCTTCACGAAAATCTGCCGCCCGTCGTTGAGAAAGTGGGCCGGCGTACGCAACAGGTTGCCGCTCTGACCCAGACCCAGGGAACGGTTGAGATTCCGCAGGTCGCTGTTGTAGCCGATATAAACCGTCGTTCCCGGATGCACGAAGTACTGAGCAGCACATCCCCGCTGAAGTTCTAGGCTGGCGAGGCAACGAACTCAGCGCCCGGTTGGGAAAAACAGGCCCTAGAACAGCGAACTTTGCCGCCGACTCGGCTTGATGCCAAAGTAGTCGTATGCCAGTTGCGTAGCCACACGTCCACGTGGAGTGCGGTCCAGGAATCCAATCTGCATCAGGAAGGGCTCGTAGATCTCTTCAATCGCGTCTGGCTCTTCCGCCAGGGCTGCCGCCAACGTGTTCACGCCCACCGGCCCACCTTGGTATTTTTCGATTATCGTCAACAGTAGCCGCCGGTCCACTTCGTCGAAGCCGTACTGATCCACTTCCAGCATCTTCAGGGCTGCCTGTGTCGTCGGTTCATCAACTTTTCCGGCACCGCGCACCTGGGCGTAGTCACGCACTCGCCGCAGCAGGCGGTTCGCAATTCTTGGGGTCCCTCGCGAGCGGCCTGCAATCTCCATCGCGCCCGGCTTGTCGATCTCCACTCCCATGATCTCCGCAGACCGTTCGACGATCACTCGCAAGTCTTCGGGAGTATAAAACTCCAACCGTAGAACGATGCCGAACCGCGATCGCAGTGGCGCCGAAAGCAGTCCCGCCCGCGTAGTCGCGCCGATAAAAGTGAACGGCTTCACCTCCATCGTGTGCGTGCGCGCCGAAGGGCCCTGACCAATAATGATGTCCAGCTTGTAGTCTTCGAGCGCCGAATAGAGCAGCTCTTCGAGCACCGGCTGCAGACGGTGAATCTCGTCAATGAAGAGCACCTGCTTGTCCTGCAGGTTGGTGATGATGGCGGTCAGATCACCCTTTATCTGCAAAAGCGGTGCTGCCGTCGGTTGGAAGTGCGCCCCGAGTTCGTTGGCAATGATATTGGCCAGCGTGGTCTTACCCAGCCCCGGAGGCCCATACAGCAGCACGTGATCCATGGCTTCGCCACGCGAGCGCGCCGCTTCAATGGCCACTGCCAGATTCTCTTTGACCTTGCCCTGCCCGATAAATTCGCCCAGCCGCTGCGGCCGCAGCTTCAACTCGAACGGTGAGTCGTCTTCCACCGGCACGGCCGACACCAGCCGCTCCCGGTTGTAATTGAGATTAGGATTATTTTTTGCCGTGGCCACTGGCCGGATATTACCACGCTTTATATAGACACCATTAGACCAAGCGAGATCCGCAGAGCACGCACTGTGAAGCCTCAGCCATTCTCTATATCTGAGTCATCGGATTGGCTGTCTGCTCCGAGAGCCGCCTTTTTTATTCGAGCGAGACGCTAAGGTATTCCCGGCCGGCTGATGGGGTGAATCCAGTATTGTCAAGGAAGCCATGCCTTATAGTCTGGGCCGATACCGTTGTTCTCATCGGGCTGGAGCCTTCTCGGTTCATTATTACGGTGAGGGACAATATCTCCTCGGCGAGTAGGACTTTCAGCAGTCGAGTCCGAAAATCGTGCCTTACAATCCGCACAATCCGCAGCCGCAGAACAGAACCTGGCAAACGACAGGTCAAAGGCAGGAGGAAAGGCCATGCGTATCATCCCCGCCATTCGTTCGCTGTTGTTCACAGTCGTAGCCCTAGCTATTTCGACGGCGTCGTTCGCGCAAGTCGGCATATCGATCACTTTCGGTCCGCCTGCTCTTCCCATCTACGAGCAGCCACTATGTCCTGCCGAAGGTTATATCTGGACGCCGGGCTACTGGGCCTACGACTACGATGACGACGATTACTACTGGGTGCCGGGGACTTGGGTGTTGGCTCCAGAAATAGGTTTTCTCTGGACGCCGGGTTATTGGGCTTGGGTCGATGAAAGTTTTGTTTTCTATGAGGGGTACTGGGGCCCACGTGTCGGTTTCTACGGCGGGATCGTTTACGGATTCGGTTACTTCGGGGTGGGCTACGAGGGTGGACGTTGGGAAAACGGTCAGTTTTACTACAACCGTTCGGTGAACAACGTGAACGTCACCAACATCCGCAACGTTTACAACACGACGGTGATCAACAATGCCACCACAGTAAACCGCGTCAGCTACAACGGCGGCCCCAATGGAACAAGGGCCCGTCCCACGCCTGCCGAAGAAGCTGCGGCACGTGAGAGACACATTCCGCCTGTACCCGTTCAAACTCAACATGCGCAGGCCGCCCGCACGAACCCGCAGCAACGGGCTTCCGTGAACCATGGCAGGCCAGCGGTCGCGGCTACTCCTAAACCTGGGGCATTGAGTGACCGCGCAGCCGTGCCGGCCAAAGCGCCGGGGGCTCCCTATAATCCTCCAGCCAATCGCGCCGCCGCTCGGCCGCGGCCCAACCCATCGGCTCCGAGCCGAGAGAGCAACGCTCCTCGTCCCGGTACCGCATTCCATCCCAACGACCTTCCACCTAGAGCACGCCCGGCTCCGCCAAACACAGGAAAACCGAAGCAGGACCAGAAATACCAGCAACAGCAGGAAAAGCTATACGCGAAGCAGCAGCAGGAAAGACAGAAACTCCAGCAGAGACAAGAGCAGGACCACCAGTGGGTGGCGCAACGACAGGCTGATGAAGCGAAAAAGGTGCAGCTAGAGCAGCAGCACCAGCGACAAACGCAGCAATTGGAACAAAGACACGTCCACCAACAGCAGCAGTTGCAGGAAAGACAGCAGCCGGCTAGCCGGAATCAGCCCAAACCGCCGAAGTAGGAGCATCCACACCTGAGGGGGCATATGACAACCACAATGTTTGTTCTTGGTCTTGAAGACCTGCACAATAAATGGGGATGGTTCCTGGCACTCGGAATCGCCCTGATTGTTCTCGGGATAGTCGCACTCAGCATAATCCCCGCCGCCACTATAGCGACGGTGATGGTGCTCGGCTGGCTCATCGTGCTGAGCGGTATCGTGGAGGCGGTGCATGGATTTCAAGTGCGCGGGTGGGGCGGTATGTTCCTGCACCTGATGGGCGGGATTTTGGGAGTGCTGATTGGCCTGCTCATCGTCACTCATCCCGTTGCTGGGGCTCTCGCATGGACACTACTCTTCGCGTCATTTTTTACAGTCATCGGCCTTTTCCGCCTGATCGCCGCGATTAGGTTGAAGTTTCTCAACTGGGGATGGGCAGCTTTCGATGGGGCTGTCACTCTCCTGCTTGGGATTTTTCTTTGGCAAGACTGGCCGTGGTCGGGACTCTGGTTCTTGGGTCTGTCCATTGGTATGTCGTTAATGTTGCGGGGCTGGTCGCATGTGATGCTAGCGCTGGCTATTCGCAGCCTCGCCGCGCCTAAAGAGATGCGCCTAGCAGCCTGAATCACCCAGCAATCGTCGGAGACATTTTTGTGGACGCTAAAAGTCTGCTGCCGAAATCCTGAGCGTGGCGAAGGACCTCAGCCTCCTCACTTCGCCACCGCGGTCTTCCAAATTTCTTACTTGAGATACCACTTCAGCAACCGCACCTCATTCAAGATCGCAAGGTGCTCACGCGGGACGATCAGCGGAGTTTGAGATGTTGGAATGCTTATATACTTAAAGATACTATGGTATACTATGGCTGTTATGGCGCTCAGTATCAAGAGCATAGAGACAGAAAGGCTAGCCCGGGAGGTCGCAGCCAAAACGGGAGAATCTTTGACTTCTGCGATTCAAACGGCTTTGGAAGAACGCCTTAAGCAGCTCAAGCAACAGCACCGAAGTCAGATAGTCGCAAGCCAGCTAGAGGAGATCCTTCGCCGCGTGGACCGGCTACCTATTCTGGATTCCCGCACGCCGGACGAAATTGTTGGCTACGATGAAAATGGGCTTCCCCGTTGATCTGACAAATGGTCATTGACACCTCCGCCTTCGCCGCCATCTTTTTCGCCGAGCCGGAGCGTGAGCCCTTCCTCAACGCCATTATGTCAGCCGGAAGTCGCCTGGTTTCCGCGGCGAGCATGATCGAGACCGGCATCGTTATCGAAGCTCGACAGGGCGACGCCGCAGGCCGCGAGTTTGATCTTTTCGTCGTCCGTGCCAACCTGCAGATCGTGCCCGTGGACGCCGAACAAGCTGAGCTCGCTCGCTCCGCCTGGCGCAAGTACGGGAAGGGGCGACATCGGGCAGCGCTGAATTTCGGTGATTGCTTTTCTTACGCCCTGGCAAGATTCTGCGGTGAACCACTGCTGGCCAAGGGGACGGATTTCGCCAGCACGGATATCGCGCTTCACAAATAAATCGCTGAAACCGGCTGTCTTTTCTTTATTTCGGATACCACTCCAGCAGTCGCACCTCAATGCCGGTCCCTTCCAACCCTTTTTGAAATACACTGAGATCGGAGCCGCGATAGTGATACGGAATCACAATCTTCGGGTGAAATGCTTTGACCGCGTCCGCGGCTTCATCGGGAGGCATGGTGTAGGGCAGATTCATGCACACGAACGCTACATCGATATTCTTGAGCGCGCGCATCTCGGAAGTGCCTTCGGTATCGCCTGAGAAGTAGAAGCGCTTGCCGCCGTACGTGAGGACGTAACCGTTATCGCGTCCCTTCGGATGAAAAAGCTGTCCGGCAGAAGGGCCGCGCTTCAGGTTGTAGGCCGGAACCGCCTCGATAGTCCAGCCCTGCCAGTTTTTCGTCTGCCCATTGGAAATGACCTTGGCGCTGGTGACGGTCTGCGCCACGGAAGCCGAAGCCAGAATTTCCGTATCGGCTTTGCTGATTTGTTTGATCGAATCGGGATCCATGTGATCCCCGTGAATGTGAGAAATCAGAATGAGATCCGCTTTGGGGAGTCCGTTGAGCTTTGCCGGCTTGGCGGGATCGATATAGATCGTCTTTCCGCCCTCCTCGATCAGCGTGCTGGCGTGGTACAGCGGAGTGATCTTCACCGGCCCGGCCGACGTCGGAAAGACCTGGGTCTCAGCGGCACCCGCAAGCGGCGCCACGGCAAGAGCGCAGAGAAAAATCAGCAGCAATTTCATGGTCACCTCTCCGTTGACTCTCGATTGACATTGTGACACAAAATGTGTCACATTACCACCATGCCTTCTTTGAATTTGCGCCAGCTCCGCGACACCCGCCGTCTGAAGGCCTGGCTACGCGCGGGAAACACCGTGGAACTTCGCGAGCGCGACCGCGTCATTGCCCGAATTGTTCCGGAAATGCAGGAAGAAAGGCGGGGGAAGTGGCCGGATTTCGAGGCCCGCGCCAAGGAAATATTGGGAGACCGCGTTCTCCCTAATGTCGTCCTTGAGGATCGAGGACGTTATTGAGCGCTTATGCCGATTCCAGCTTTGTAGTCTCTTTGTACCTGACTGACGTCCATTCCCCAGAGGCTCGGCGTCGCGTGCAGGATGCGCCACCGCTGATACTGACTCCACTGCATCGTGCCGAGTGGGCCCATGCTCTCGCCCAACATCAATTTCGCGGTACCGTGACAGCGGAGAAGGCCCGACGCGCGCATGCTCTGTTTGTTTCGGATGAGGCTGCCAATCTTTGGCGTCAGGCACCGCTGCCGGAGAATGCTTTCGAGCTATGCGCCGATCTCGCCCGCCGCCACGGCCCGAAGCTCGGCATGCGAACGCTCGACACACTGCACGTCGCCTGCGCGCTGGAACTCAAAGCCGATCGCTTCTGGACGTTCGACGAGCGGCAGGCGAAGCTGGCGAAGGTGCAGGGGATGAAAGCCTCGTAATTCCTACTCTTCCTCTTCCTTCACCTCTCCCCGCTCCGCCTTGGCCTTTTCGATAATCTTTTCCTGCTGCTGTCCGGGAACGACGTCGTAGTGGTTCATTTCCATGCTGAAACTGCCGCGCCCTTGCGTCATGGACGTTAGCTCGACGCCATAGGTCAGCATCTCCGACATCGGTACTTCGGCTTTGATTACTGTGTTGCCGCCCTTGTTGTCCATGCCCTGAATGCGTCCGCGGCGGCTGTTCAAATCGCCCATGATGGAGCCGGCGAAGTCGTCCGGCACGGTGATCTCGACCGCCATGATCGGCTCAAGGATCGTGGGCTTGGCCTGCTCCATCGCTTTTCTGAACGCGATACGGCCCGCCATCTGGAATGACATGTCGTTCGAGTCCACGTCGTGATATGAGCCGTCATACAAAATCACGCGGAAATCGACGACAGGGAAGCCGGCCAAATGCCCGCGCGCCGCCGCATCTTTTATTCCTTTTTCGATGGCTGGAATATAATTTTTCGGGATTGCTCCGCCAAAAATATCGTTAACGAACTCAAACCGTCCGCCACGGGGAAGCGGCTCCATTTTGATCTTGCAATCGCCGTACTGCCCGTGCCCGCCCGTCTGCTTCTTGTGCCGCCCCTGAACATCGGCCTTGCCGCGAATGGTCTCGCGATACGGAACCTTTGGCGCTTTCAAAACCACTTCGGTGTGATAACGCTTCTTCAGCTTCGCGACTACGACTTCAATGTGCTGTTGCCCGGTCCCGGCGATCAGAAATTCCTTCGTCTGCGGATCGCGGAACAGCCGCAACATCGCATCTTCTTCCATCAGCCGGTGGAGCCCTGGGCCAAGCTTGTCTTCGTCCGCACGGCTCTTGGGCTCAATGGCGAACGTGATCGCGGGCTCCGGCAAATGCACCCGCGGATACTGAATCGGCGCCGACTTATCGCCCAGCGTATCTCCGGTCAAAGTGTCCTTGAGCTTGGCCACCGCTCCAATATCTCCCGCATGTAGCTCCGTCACCGGAACCGCCGTCTTCCCCTGCATGCTGGAAATGTGGGAGAGCTTTTCCTGCGATCCGCGGCTGAAGTTCTGCAGCGTCGATTCATTCTTGAGCACGCCCGAAAAGACTTTGAAGTAGGAAATCCTGCCGGAAAACGCATCCGACACAGTTTTGAACACATACAGAGACACGGGCTCGGCGTCCGTCTCATGCCGCTTGGGAGGCTCGCCATTCCCCGAGGCAGGCGCTTCCCCTTGCACCCACTCGTGTTCTGAAGGCGCCGGAGTGTAGTCCACAATGAAATCCATGATTCGGTCCGCGCCCACGTTGCCCAGCCCCGAGCTGAAGATCACAGGAAAGATCCTGTCCTCGCGAATCGCGTTATGCAGTGCGGGAACCAGATCTTCTTCGCCCAGCGTTCCCGCTTCGAAGTATTTCTCCATCAGCTTGTCGTCGCCTTCGGCCACCAGTTCCACCAGTTTCTCGTGCGCTGACTGGACTTCATCCTTCATGTTTGCCGGGATTTCGGTTTCTTTTCCCTTGCCGTTTCCTCCCAGTTCGTAGCTGTAGGCCTTGAGGCGCACCAGATCCACCACTCCGCTCAGATTCTTCTCGCTGCCGATGGGCAGCTCAATCGGAACCACGTTCCGTCCGAAGGCGTTAGTCACCGACTCGAGCACGCGCTCGGCGTTGGCGCGATCGCGGTCCATGCGGTTTACAACGATAAGGCGCGGCGTCTTGTACTCCTCGCAATCGTTCCATACTTTTTCCGTGACGACTTCTACGCCCGCAACTCCGTCTACAACAACGATGGCCGCGTCCACTACCGGCAGCACCATCTTGGCCTCGTGGACGAACATGTTGAACCCTGGCGTGTCGAGGATATTGATTTTCGTTTTGCCCCACTCCACCACGGCTGCGGCCGTCGCAATCGACATGCGGCGGGCGATCTCTTCCTCGTCGTAGTCGGTCGTCGAGGTGCCATCGTCCACGCGCCCCAGTCGCTGCGTTGCTCCGGCTGTGTACAACATGGCCGAGACGAGCGTGGTTTTCCCCGCGTGGCCATGTCCCACAAGAGCTACATTACGAATGTTTTCCCCGGAATAGACTTTCACCAATAGGCTCCTTCAGCAGGCGTGGGAGGAAAAAAGGCCCGGAAGAGGATTAGGACAGGAACAGGCCAGCCCAGCATCACCCGCGAAAACCTCAGATGCTACCACGCAGCGAGGTAGACCCTCAACTGGGAAAGGGCTGCGCTGCCGGGGAGGCGTGTGCGAAACTTACTCTGTGTGATGGGTAGCTGGTGGGGTGCGCTCTGGACCGCCGACCTGCTTCAAGTAGCACTCTAGATGGACGATCTTGCCGTACTCGTTTGTGGTCGTGTCGTTCGCTAAGTGTACGGGCTTTCCGCAGATATAGCAGGTGAAATTATATTCGCCGGAGCGGTCAGTTGTGCTCACATAGGCCTGATTTCCATTAATAAAAACTGTATCATTGAACGTGCGGTAGCGTACATAGCAATGTACTGCAGGACCGAATTGGCAGGAAGAAGAAGAAGCAGGAAGAAGAAGAATATGTCGCGTCCTAACTGAACGCAGAACTAAGTCCACACCAGGGTAGTGAGTGAATCCGGTGCGAGGACAACTTCGGCCGCCGTATCGCCCAGTCGCAGGCTGACGCGTTGCTCCGCTCCGGTATTGGTGAGGATCAAAACTTTCTGTGCATCCGGGTTCACGAAGCCGACCTGCTCTAACCCGCGCACCTCGGACTTGCATTCAAATCTGCGTGCGCCACGCCGGACTGCCCGAGAGAAATGTGCAAGCGCCCAATACTGTCCGCTGCGGGAAATTTCCTTCGTTTGAGAGTTGATCGTCACCATCCCACCGCAGGGAAAGGGTCCAATGTTTGGCTGGCCCTTTTCATCCAGAGCAAGATTCCAGCCGATAATCGCCTGGCACCAATTTTGAATCGCCTGACTAAAAGTTCGTCCCCAGTCCACCCAGTCGGTCAGGTAGCGCGGAGAGGTGTAATCCGGGCCCCCTTCCGTCCAGTACATCTGAGCATCCGGATGAGCCTGGTGCACCTTGCTCGCCATCTCGGGGGCCCCGACGTAGCCGTGCCATGCAATCGCATTGCAGTATTTACGCAGGCCGTCGTCATCGAGTTCGGCGATGGCCCGTCCCCAGAGGTTGTAGTTGTGGTCGAGAATCCAGATTTTCGTGGACATGCCATTGCTGCGTAGCAGTGGGCCGAGGTGATCTTTCACGAACTTGATTTCGTATTCCTGAGGCCAGAGGCACGCTGGCATTCTGCCATCTTGTTCCGTATCCACTTCATTCTGCACGGACACGGCCTGGACCGCCACCCCCTCTTTCGCGTACGCCTGCAAGAACTTCAGGAAATACTGGGCATAGGAAGCAAAATAGCGCGGCCGCATCGACCCGCCAAGCATCGAGCCTCCCGCTTTCATCCAGCCCGGAGGGCTCCATGGTGAGGAAAACAGAAACAAATCGGGATTCTCTTTCCTTGCCAGTCGCAGGGTGGGAAGAACGTAGGCGCGGTCGTGCTCGACAGAGAAGCGCTTCAGTTCCGGGTCGGGATCGCCTTCGTCGTAGCTGAAAAGTTCGGTTGAGTAATCGCTGGACCCGATGCACGTGCGGCAAACGCTTAGTCCCATCTCTGCGGGATGAAAGAGTTCATGAAACAACTGCTCACGCGCAAAGTCGGGAAGCTGCTGAAACATATAGCACGCGGCGTCAGTAAACGCGGCGCCGAAGCCCAGCATTTGCTGAAACTGTTTGCCGGGATCGAGTATGATCGAGTCCTCCGCAGTTTTTCCAGCGGCGGAGTGCCAAGCCACCGACGCGGTTCGCGCAAGGTGCCGGTTACCGCTGGTAACCCAAACGGCAATGTTGCCTGCGGGGCGCGAGCCTGCATCATCCTTGGAAGGTAATGGAGGGGGCGAAGCCACTTTGGCTGTGGCCGTCGCAGCCAACCCCAAGCCGGATAGTTTGAGGAACGTTCGTCTCGTCGTATCTTGTGACATAGCAGGGCCTCAACTCTCACAGATATAACGCTGGCCGTCTCTTCTCTAACTCACTCATAACACGAACATTGTGCCCTCGTGCGTCAGATAAATGCAGATTCTCAGGCTGGGTTGGGACGCCCGTAACACAGCTTGGCATAACCACGTCGGAATCGAAGGTTCCTACTACAGGAAACACTGTAGAGATACCCCAGTTCGCGTATGTTAACTATCTAATTTGGCTGTAGCTCCCCCCTCGGCCAAAAACAGCACACAGTTCTTATACAGCAGTCTTGAATAGTGCGGCCATTCGCGGAATTGATCTGACAAGCAGGATCCGTTCTGTCGTTGGACGTTGACCGATGTCCTTCCTAATTAAGGTCCAACTCGCCTCGGCTGTTGCGGGCGTGGGGAGACCTCTGCGAAGGGCTCGGGCGGTTTTCCCTTGAGGAGACAGGGATTTATGAAGCGCACACTGCAGAGTACCCCAGTCGATAACCCGGACGCCACTCTCGCTGCTACCTTGAAAAAAGAGGGAAGCAATGGGTCATCGCACGTTCCCGAAGACCTTACCCTGATCCTTGGCTGCCTTCAAACCATGCGGGACGGCGATTTCTCCGTGCGTCTCCCCGGACACTGGACAGGCATTGCCGGCAAAATCGCGGACACTTTCAACGAGATTGTTACCGCCAACCAGCAGATCGCCCAGGAACTGAAGCGCGCCGGACAGGTCGTCGGCAAAGAGGGACGGACCCGTGAACGCACGCGGTTCCACCAGTCCAAGGGAGCTTGGGGAGAGATGGAAACTTCCGTCAACGCGCTGGTTGACGACCTCCTCCGTCCGACCACGGAAGTGACTCGCGCGATTGCTGCCGTCGCTCAGGGAAACCTGACTCAAACGGTTCGCCTTGACGTGGATGGCCGGCCGCTAGAAGGCGAATTCCTTCGCTCCGCCACCATCGTCAACACCATGATTCAGCAGTTGGGCGTGTTCACCGCGGAAGTTACGCGCGTAGCTCGCGAAGTGGGTACCGAAGGAAAACTGGGTGGCCAGGCGCAAGTGCCGGGAGTCGCCGGAACCTGGAAGGACCTTACCGATAACGTCAACTACATGGCCAGCAATTTGACCGGTCAGGTACGCAACATCGCAGAAGTGGCGACGGCCGTGGCCAGTGGCGATCTCTCCCGCAAGATTACGGTCGACGTGCGCGGCGAAATCCTGCAGCTCAAAGAAGCCATCAACACGATGGTGGATCAGCTCCGCTCGTTCGCTTCCGAAGTAACCCGCGTGGCCCGCGAGGTCGGTACCGACGGCAAACTGGGCGGCCAGGCTGTGGTACCCGGCGTCGCCGGAACCTGGAAGGATCTGACGGACTCGGTTAACGCTATGGCCGGAAACCTCACAGCGCAAGTCCGCAACATCGCCGAGGTCACGACGGCTGTAGCTCGTGGCGATTTGTCCCGAAAGATCACGGTAGACGTGAAGGGCGAAATTCTCGAACTCAAAGACACCATCAACACGATGGTGGATCAGCTTAATGCATTCGCTGGCGAAGTGACCCGTGTGGCCCGCGAGGTAGGTACAGAAGGCAAGCTCGGTGGTCAAGCCCAGGTGCCCGGCGTCGGCGGTACGTGGAAGGATCTGACCGACAACGTCAACTTCATGGCCAGCAACCTCACCGGCCAGGTGCGTAACATCGCCGAAGTGGCGACGGCCATCGCCAGCGGCGATCTCTCCCGCAAGATCACGGTGGACGTCCGCGGCGAAATCCTGCAGCTTAAAGAAACACTGAACACGATGGTCGACCAGCTCAACCGCTTCGCCGGTGAAGTTACGCGCGTGGCGCGCGAAGTAGGCAGCGAAGGCCGTCTAGGTGGACAGGCGAACGTGCCCGGCGTGGCCGGAACGTGGAAGGATCTTACCGACTCGGTCAACTCCATGGCCGGAAACCTTACCGGCCAGGTGCGAAACATCGCCGAAGTAACGACGGCTGTGGCCCGCGGCGACTTGTCGCGCAAAATCACGGTTGACGTGAAAGGCGAAATTCTCGAGTTAAAGAACACTATCAACACGATGGTGGACCAGCTCAACGGATTCGCCGGTGAAGTGACGCGCGTGGCCCGCGAAGTGGGAACGGAAGGAAAACTCGGCGGTCAGGCCCAAGTGCCCGGTGTCGCCGGAACGTGGAAAGATCTCACGGACAACGTGAACTTCATGGCCAGCAACCTGACTGGTCAAGTCCGAAACATCGCCGAGGTTGCGACCGCCGTTGCCCGCGGCGACTTGTCGCGCAAGATCACGGTCGACGTGAAGGGCGAAATTCTCGAACTCAAAGACACGCTGAACACGATGGTGGACCAGCTTCGCGCATTCGCTTCAGAAGTGACGCGCGTGGCCCGCGAAGTAGGAACCGACGGCAAACTCGGTGGTCAGGCTCAAGTAGGCGGCGTGGCTGGAACGTGGAAGGATCTAACCGACTCCGTTAATTCGATGGCCAGTAACCTGACGGGTCAGGTCCGAAACATTGCTGAGGTATCGACCGCTATCGCCAACGGCGATCTCTCCAAGAAGATTACGGTGAACGTCAGCGGGGAAATCCTCCTGCTCAAAGAGACTATTAACACGATGGTGGACCAGCTCAACGCGTTTGCCGGCGAAGTAACGCGCGTGGCCCGCGAGGTCGGTAGCGAAGGCCGATTGGGCGGGCAGGCGAACGTGCCTGGTGTCGCCGGAACGTGGAAGGATCTTACCGACTCCGTGAACTCCATGGCCGGAAACCTTACCGGTCAGGTGCGTAACATCGCCGAAGTGACCACGGCTGTGGCCCGCGGCGATTTGTCCCGCAAGATCACTGTGGACGTGAAAGGCGAAATTCTTGAGTTGAAGAACACCATCAACACGATGGTTGATCAGCTCAACGCATTCGCCGGCGAAGTAACGCGTGTAGCTCGCGAAGTAGGAACCGAAGGCAAGCTCGGAGGCCAGGCCCAGGTGCCCGGCGTTGGAGGTACGTGGAAGGATCTCACTGACAACGTGAACTTCATGGCCAGCAACCTGACCGGTCAGGTGCGTAACATCGCCGAAGTGGCGACAGCTATTGCCAGCGGCGATTTGTCGCGCAAGATCACGGTAGACGTCCGCGGCGAGATTCTGCAGCTCAAGGAAACTCTCAACACGATGGTCGAGCAGTTGCGCTCGTTCGCCGCCGAAGTAACTCGCGTGGCCCGCGAAGTAGGTAGCGAAGGCCGACTGGGTGGACAGGCAGATGTCCCAGGCGTGGCTGGTACATGGAAGGATCTCACTGACTCGGTCAACGCCATGGCTGGAAACCTCACGGCGCAGGTGCGAAACATTGCCGAAGTGACTACTGCCGTGGCCCGCGGCGATTTGTCGCGCAAGATCACGGTGGACGTGAAAGGCGAAATTCTCGAGTTGAAGAACACCATCAACACCATGGTGGATCAGCTCAACGCCTTCGCCGCAGAAGTCACCCGTGTAGCCCGCGAAGTGGGAACGGAAGGAAAACTCGGCGGCCAGGCGCAAGTGCCTGGTGTGGCCGGTACGTGGAAGGATCTTACCGACAACGTGAACGTCATGGCCGCAAACCTTACCGAACAGGTGCGCGGTATCGTGAAAGTCGTGACGGCCGTCGCTAACGGCGAGCTCACACAGAAGCTGACCGTGAACGCCAAGGGCGAGGTCGCAGCCCTGGCGGAAACCATCAACAACATGACGGACACCCTCGCCACCTTCGCCGATCAGGTTACGACGGTGGCCAGAGAAGTCGGCGTAGAAGGCCGGCTGGGCGGTCAAGCCAACGTGCCCGGCGCCGCCGGAACGTGGAAGGATCTCACCGGCAACGTGAACCTTCTGGCCGACAACCTCACCAATCAGGTCCGCGCCATTGCCGAAGTGGCGACCGCCGTGACCAAAGGTGACCTCACCCGATCCATTCAGGTGGAGGCCAGCGGCGAAGTCGCAGAACTGAAAGACAACATCAACACCATGATCGACAACCTGCGACTCACCACCGACCGCAACACGGAGCAGGATTGGCTCAAGACCAATCTTGCGCGTGTGACTGGAATGTTGCAGGGCCAGCGCGACCTCAGCACGGTCGGACGCATGTTGCTATCGGAACTCGCGCCCCTGGTCAATGCTCAGCAGGGTGTTATCTACCAGATGGAAACGGAAGCGTCTGGAGCCTTGATGCTCCTGTCGGCATTCGCTGATAGTGGTCCCGACGGACATTCCCAGCGTCTGCGCACGGGAGAAGGCCTTGCCGGGCAGTGCGCGGCCGAAAAACGGCGCATGCTGATCACCGATCTCCCCGAACACGCCACGCCAATTCGTTCCGGATTGTTCCAGGCAACGCCGCGCAACGTGATCGTTCTCCCGGTGCTGTTTGAAGACCAGGTGAAGGCGGTTATCGAACTGGCTACGCTGAGCACCTTCACGGCCTCGCATCTGGCCTTCCTTGAACAATTGACCTCCAGCATCGGCATCGTGCTCAACAGTATTGAAGCTACGATGCAGACGGAAGGCCTACTCAAACAATCTCAACAGCTGGCCATCGAGCTGCAGACGCAGCAGAAAGAACTGCAACAGACCAACGAACAGCTCGCGCAAAAAGCTCAACAGCTGGCCGAGCAGAACGTCGAAGTGGAACGCAAGAACCAGGAAATCGAACAAGCCCGGCGCGCTCTGGAAGAGAAGGCAAAAGAACTCGCCCTCACCTCCAAGTACAAGTCGGAGTTCCTGGCCAACATGTCCCACGAGTTGCGTACGCCGCTCAACAGCATTCTGGTCCTGGGCCAGCAGTTGGGCGACAACCCCGACGGAAACCTCACGCCCAAGCAGGTGGAATTCGCCCGCACCATTCACGCGGCGGGAACCGACCTGCTCAACCTGATCAGCGACATTCTCGATCTTTCCAAGATTGAATCCGGCACGGTCTCGGTGGATGCCGAAGAAGTATTCTTCGGCAGCTTGCTGGAGATGGTGGGTCGTCCATTCCGCCACGAAGCGGAAAACCGGAAGCTCACGTTTGAAATGCAAGCTGATCCGCATCTCAGCCGCAGCCTGGTGACAGACTCGAAGCGTCTGCAACAGGTGCTCAAGAATTTGCTGTCGAATGCCTTCAAGTTCACCGAACACGGTGGAGTGCGCATGAGTGTTTCTGAAGCAACCAGTGGCTGGAGCGATGAGCATCCGATCCTTAGCGGGGCATCCTCGGTCATCGCATTCGAGGTTGCGGATACCGGAATCGGCATCCCCTTCGAAAAACAGCGCATTATCTTTGAGGCTTTCCAGCAAGCAGACGCCGGTACAAGCCGTAAATACGGCGGAACCGGGCTGGGACTTGCCATCAGCCGCGAACTCGCCAGCCTGCTCGGCGGCGAAATCCAACTTCGCAGCACCCCGGGTTCTGGAAGCACTTTCACGCTGTATTTACCGAAGGCTTACGTCGGACCCTCGGCCACAAGGGGGATGACAGAACAACACCGGTCATTCTCGACCCCGCCGCTTCAGCTATCGAACGTAAACGTCGTGGAGATGCACGTCGAGCCGATCCCTGACGACCGCGACAATCTGCAACCCGACGACGCGGTGCTCTTGATCGTGGAGGACGATCCCCATTACGCGCGCGTCCTTTGCGACCTGTCACGCGACAAAGGCTTCAAAGTGCTGGTGGCTATGCGCGGCTCGGAGGCTCTTGCTCTAGCGCGCGAATATCACCCCACCGCCGTTACCCTCGATGTATTTCTGCCCGACATGCTGGGATGGACCGTGTTGAATCATTTGAAACAGGATCCAGCTACGCGCCACATCCCAGTTCAGATCTTGACTCTCGAGGAAGACCGCCATCACGGCTTGGCGCGAGGTGCATTCGCTTTCGTGACCAAGCCTACCACTCCGGAGGAACTGGAGGGAGCGCTTTCCAGGATCAAGGAGTATGCGGCTCCGCGGCGCAAGCGGCTGCTGATCGTGGAAGATAATCCTGCGGAACAATTCACCATCCGCGAACTACTGGGGCATAGCGATATTGACATTTCGGTCGTCTCCACGGGACAGGAAGCCCTAGCCACCGTGAAAGAGCGCGAATTCGATTGCATGGTACTCGATCTGCGCCTTCCCGATATGACCGGCTTCGAAATTCTGGAATCTATGCGGGATACGCCGGAGTTAAGTGACCTGCCGGTTGTTGTCTTTACCGGGAAGGAGTTGTCTCCGGAAGAAGATGCTCGCCTGCATACCTTGGCCCGCAGCGTCGTGGTGAAGGGAGTTGAGTCACCGGAGCGCTTGTTGGACGAGACGGCATTGTTCCTGCATCGGGTAGTGGCTGACCTGCCGCCCGAGAAGCAGCGCATGCTCGATCGTTTACACCGCTCGGACGATGCCCTCGTCGGCAAGAAGGTTTTAATCGTCGACGATGACGTGCGCAATATCTTTGCTCTGAGCAGCGTCCTCGAACGCCGGGGAATGACCGTGCTGACAGCGGGCACGGGTCGCGAGGCAATCGCAACCCTTGAGTCGACATCGGATCTCGGCATCGTATTGATGGACATCATGATGCCTGAGATGGACGGCTACGAAACCATGCAGGTGATCCGGCAAAATCCCGCATTCCGGCGCTTGCCGATTATCGCGCTGACTGCGAAAGCAATGAAAGGCGATCGAGAGAAGTGTCTCGAAGCTGGGGCTTCGGAATATTTGGCCAAACCGGTCAATACTGATCAGCTCCTCGCGGCGCTTCGGATGTGGCTGCACCGCTGAGAGTATGGTGGTTGTCGCCGAGGAGGCAGGGAGAGTGACAATGGGCGCGCACCAAGTCAACATTCTGATGGTGGATGATCAGCCGTCTAAGCTGATGAGTTACGAGGTCATGCTCGGCGAACTGGGCGAGAACCTCATCAAAGCTAATTCCGGGCGCGAGGCGCTGGAAATCCTGCTCAAGACTGACGTGGCCGTTGTCCTGATGGACGTGAGCATGCCGGAACTTGATGGCTTCGAACTGGCCGACATGATCCGCCAGCATCCTCGTTTTCAAAAGCTCGCGATCATATTCATTTCCGCTGTGCATCTCACCGATCTCGACCGCCTTAAGGGATACCAGCGCGGGGCGGTGGACTACATTTCGGTTCCTGTGATCCCTGAATTGCTGCGTGCCAAAGTATTAGTATTTGCTGAGTTACACCGGAGGGCGCAGCAATTAGAAGCGCTGAACCGGGAGTTGCGGCGCTTGTCCAGCAGTTTGATCTTGATGCAGGACGAAGAGCGGCGCCGCATCGCGCGCGAGTTGCACGATGGCCTGGGGCAGGAACTCACCGCAGCCAAGATGATCGTTGACGGAATTCTTCTGCAGGATGTTTCTGGTCCGGCCAGCAAGCATGCCGCCGCCGACGCCAGCGGACTGATCGACCGGGCAATCCAGCAGGTGCGCAGCATCTCTCACCTTCTGCATCCTCCGCTGCTCGACGAAGTTGGTTTGTTATCCGCGTTACGCTGGTTTCTGGAAGGGCTTACGAAACGCAGTGGCATCGAAACTTTTCTGGATGTGCAGCCGGCTGAGTTTCCCAGACTTCCCTCTGAGATAGAAACCGCGGCCTTCCGCATCATTCAGGAGGCGCTCAACAACGTCTTCCGCCACTCTGGTGCCAAGAATGGCTGGATCACTCTTCAGCAACTGAACGGTCAATTCACGGTCACAATACGCGACGATGGCAAGGGAGTCGAAGAGAGTGTAATGGAGTTCCGGCCCGGCAGCATCGGGATGGGGATTGGCGGGATGCGGCAAAGAGTCAAGGAATTCGGAGGCGAGTTGCGCCTGGCCAGGGCCAATCCCGGTACGCTCGTCGAGGTCGTGATCCCGACAAAATATTTGTCCTTGTCGCATCCGTCACACCCGAACTCAGTGCCCTCCTCGCCTTTAGCTTCGATCGGCAAATGAAGCTCAGCTCGCGGCGGCCCTGCTCCTTGGTGATCGCCGGGCCTTGCGACTTCCAACAACCTCTGTCGAGTGTGGATCATCTGACAAGGCCTGATTGGATGTCTATCGATGCCACGTTCTCCCGCCAAGATCGCGCGCAAGCAGAGTGGCGATGTAAAAGCCGAACAGGGCAGAGCCAAGTCCGGCACAGCCCAACCGCTCATACCGCCGAAGCCCACGCTTCCCGCGCTTCGCGCCGCTGCTTCAGGCTGCAAGGCGTGCGACTTGTGGAAGACAGGAACCCAGACTGTTTTCGGCGAAGGCCGCCCCGGCTCGAAGATCATGTTTGTAGGTGAGCAACCCGGAGATCGTGAAGATCGGGCCGGCTCTCCCTTCGTAGGTCCGGCTGGATTACTGCTGGACCGCGCACTAAGCGAGGCCGGCATCAATCGCGCCGAGGCCTATGTCACGAACGCGGTGAAGCATTTCAAATGGGAGCCGCGGGGAAAACGCCGGATCCACAAGAAGCCGCGCGCCTCCGAGATAGAAGCCTGCAAGCCCTGGCTCGAAGCGGAAATTGCCGTGGTCAAACCCCGGCTTGTGGTTTGCCTGGGTGCTACTGCCGCGCAAGCCTTGCTGGGCAGGACTTTCAGCGTGACTCGTCAAAGAGGCGAGCTGTTGGAATCGAAACTCGCCGGCCGAGTTATGGCAACGGTCCACCCGTCCTCGCTGTTGCGGCTGACCGACGAGACTGATCGCCACCAACAAACCGAACGCTTTATTCACGATCTGAGAATCGCCGCACAAGCCATCAAGTAGCGCTTGGTGTCGGCGGCGAGACTTGTATCAGGGCATGCCTGAAGGCATGCCGCCAAGAGCAGGTAGAGTGACGCAGGCCTTAGCCACTGCGCCGTGACGGCTCCAAGCCCGGCGATGCCCTGATACGAATCTTTTCCCAAACCGCACCATCACCGGCACAGCCGCGCGTCGTGCCTGTTTTTCATTTCTCACTTCTTATAGACCACTCCGCCCTTCATCACAAAGCTGACATTCTGCAATACGCTGACATCCTGCAGCGGATCACCCGGCACTGCCACCACGTCGGCCATGTAGCCGGGTTCCAGCGAACCGATTTGCCCGTCCCATCCCAACAGCTTCGCGCCATTGATCAAATCGGCCTGCAGGACCGCCAGCGGCGACATCCCGTATTTCACCATCAGCACGAATTCGCGAGCCTGCGTGCCATGTGGAAACGGTCCGACATCCGATCCCACCGCCATCGGCACGCCAGCCGCAATCTGTTTCTTAAATTCCTGCGCGTGCAGATCGAGCATCTGGCGTTCGTGCGCAGATTGCTCCGGCGTCGCGGCGTGATCGGCAAAATAATCGAAGATGGTGAAAGTTGGCACCGCGAAGATCTGCTTCTCCCGCATCAGCCGCATGGTTTCATCGCCCAGCTGATTCGCGTGATCGATTGAGACAACCCCGGCTTGCGCGGCATAAAGGGTCCCCGGCTCGCCGGTCGCATGCACTGCGACGCTCTTTACCAGACGGGCAGCCTCCTTGACGGCGGCACTAAGCTCAGCTTCCGAGTACTGGAAAACGGTGCTGAGCTTGCCATTCCGAACGGAATCGGCCCCGGTCTCATAAATCTTGATGAAGTCCGCGCCTTCCTTGACTTGCTGCCGTATCACGGCAACTAGTTCGTCTGCGTTGTTCGCGTAGGTGGCGTTGGGCAGGACATGCTGCTCCGGGTTGTAGTTGATGGCGTCCTCGTGGCCTCCGAGAATGTTCACCGCATTCCCGCTGATCCGCAGTCTGGGCCCGGGGATTCGCCCTTCATCAATAGCGTTGCGGACTGCAGTATCGGCCGATCCCGCGCCTTCGGTTCCCATATCGCGTTCTGCAGTGAATCCAGCCATGAGATCGTCGCGGGCCGCCAAAGTGGCAGTGATCGTTCGTTGCGGCACAGACTCCTGCACGGTTTGCAGGTCCTCCGCGCCGGGATGGAGAAAAAGATGGATGTGGGCATCAATCAATCCGGGCAGTAGCGTGCGGTCGCCCAACTCGATAACCTCCGCCCCTGCCGGGTGCTTCACAATCGTTCCAACTTCAACGATGCGTTCGCCTTGAATCAGAACCTCACCCGGCTTCACGATTCGTCCATTCCTGATGTCAAGTAAATGCGCAGCACGAAGCACGATCGGGTGCGGCGTGGATTGCGTTTGAGCCAGGGCCGAGGGAAAATGTTCGCCGAGCAGGAAAGCTAGCGCGAGTAACGGCAAAAAACGAAGTTTCATCATAGTGGCCGTCGCCGATAGTACCACTCGAGAAATGAAGATGCTAGAAATGACGCTGTCCGCCCCGATTTGAGGCGCTGTGTTTCCCGCATGCTCGGACCTACTGTTTTCAATGAGTTATCTATAAGTTATTGACAATATCTAGTCCGGAGCGAGTCAGTCGAGCTGGATCGCTGTTGGCACCCTGCGTAGGATACCCCTGCAGGGCCCAGAGCTGCCTTATGGCTGCGATCAGTAGTCCAGATGAGCCCAACCTCTGTCGGCCCCTTCCAACGACCTAGAATCGCCTCTGATGCTAAAAGTATCTTAAAGCTAACCATCAAAGACAGTCGCTCGAATGAATGACGAAGCTCCCCGGCTGGATCCCTGACCCGAACAACCCCAGACCGGCATTTTGCCTTGTAACTCATTCATGTAACTCATTTCATTCTGGGGGTCTTGCCGTTCACGCTGCAGACGTTCTATCGTGGATTGATGAGGTTTCCGCGAGCTAGTGGAATTTTGCTTCACCCCACCTCACTGCCCGGTCCTCACGGCATTGGTGACTTCGGCACGGAAGCCTATCGTTTCCTCGACTTCCTCAGCGCCGCCGGTCACAAGTTGTGGCAGGTTCTGCCCCTGAATCCGACCGGTTATGGGGACTCTCCATTTCAGTGCTTCTCGGCCAGCGCCGGCAATCCTGTGCTCATCAACCTCGATGCGCTGGTGGAAAAGGGAGTCTTGAGTAAGTCTGATCTCAACATCACTCCCGCAGTGCCCGACGATACAGTCGACTACGGCCGCGTGAGTGCTTTCAAACTTCCACTTCTGAAGCGCGCAGCCAAGCAGTTCTTCGATTCCGCCGACAGCTCAGAACATCAGCACTTCGATAAATTCTGCCAGGACAACGCCCACTGGCTCGATGACTTTGCGCTATTCATGGCCTGTAAAGAGGCACACGCGTTCATCGCATGGCCGCGCTGGCCGTCCGATATGGCCGAACGCAATCCCGCCGCGATCGAGCAGCGCAGCATTCGCCTGTCGCCGGAAATCCAGGCTCACAAATACTGGCAATACGAATTCTTCCAGCAATGGCAGAAACTTCGCGCCCATGCACACGAGCGCGGAATCAAAGTGATCGGCGACGTCCCCATCTATGTTGCCCACGACAGCGCCGACGTCTGGGCCAATCGCGAGTTGTTCCACCTGGATTCGCAGGGAAATCCCATCACAGTCGCCGGCGTCCCGCCGGATTACTTCAGCGCGACCGGCCAACTCTGGGGCAATCCCATCTATAACTGGGCGCGGTTGAAGGAGACAGGATACCGCTGGTGGGTGGAGCGTTTTCGCTCCGCCCTGCGTTTGTATGACATCGTCCGGATCGATCACTTCCGCGGGTTCGAAGCCCATTGGGAGGTGCCTGCCAGTGACACTACGGCTGCTAACGGCCGCTGGGTCAAAGGTCCCGGCGCTGATTTGTTTTCTGTGTTGAAGTCAGAACTCGGCGAGCTTCCCATCATCGCCGAAAATCTCGGTGTCATTACTCCCGAGGTCGAAGCCATCCGCCACCAGTTTGGATTTCCCGGCATGGCGATTCTGCAATTTGCTTTCGGCAACGATCCGCAAGGGCCAAGTTTCCGGCCACACAATTACGTTCGCGATCTTGTGGCCTACACCGGTACTCATGACAATGACACGGTCGTCGGATGGTGGAACAGCGGGGGCTCAACCGACAGCATCCGCACGCCGGAAGATGTGACGAAGGAACATGCTTTTGCCCGCGCCTATCTGGGCTTCAAAGACGAACCGATCAATTGGGTGCTCATCCGAGGGGTGCTCGAGTCCGTGGCCAATACGGCGATCATTCCGTTACAGGATGTTCTCGGTCTGGGCAGCGAGGCCCGCATGAATCTTCCCGGAACCGCAAGCGGAAACTGGCGCTGGCGCATGGTCCCCGGCGCTATAACGCCGGACCTGGCGCCACGCCTGCGCGAAATGAATTCCCTATATGATCGCTGACCGGATGACAGCCGGACGTCATCCGGACGAAAGCACTTCTCCGCTGAACGGCCAAAAAAACATGTAGTATCGCTGCCGTAGTAAACTGCCGCCATGATGCCCAGACACCTGGTGACTTTGTTCTCTGCCTTCCTCTTCGGACTTACTCTCTCTTTTTTCGGATTGCCCGTCGCGCAGGGTGCTACAAAGCACCATCACGGAATTCAGACTCAACCTTTCGGCACGCAGGATGGGAGGCCCATCACTTTGTACACGCTGACGAATTCCCACGGTCTGGAAGTTCGTACCATGAACTACGGCGCCATCATCCTCTCCATGCGTGTGCCCGACCGAAAAGGGCAAATGGCGGACATTGTCCTGGGACACGACGCGTTGGAGGGCTACATTCCGAATCCTCCGTACATTGGTGCGCTGATTGGGCGGTACGGCAACCGCATCGCCAATGGAACTTTCACGCTGGACGGCAAGACTTATACTCTGCCGAAGAATGACGGCCCTAACACGCTGCACGGTGGCATCAAGAGAACCTTTGACAAGGTCGTCTGGGATGGCGAGGCCAAAAAAGGCGGCAAGCCCGGCGTGACCTTCACCTACCTGAGCAAAGACGGCGAAGAGGGTTTTCCTGGAAACGTGAAAGTGAAAGTCTCGTACACACTCAACGACAAAAACGAACTGGTCGTTGATTATGAAGCTACCACTGACAAGGCCACTCCCATTAATCTGACCCAGCACAGCTATTTCAATCTCGCCGGCGAAGGCACGTCGGATATTCTGAGCCACGAAATCATGATTAATGCGGACCGCTTCACTCCGGTGGACAAGAATCTGATCCCCACCGGTGAACTACGGCCCGTCAAGGGAACGCCTCTAGACCTCACCACGTCGACGAAGATCGGCGCGCGCATCGACGATGACTATGAGCAGCTAGTGCTGGGCCATGGCTATGATCACAACTTCGTAATCAACCGCAAAGAAGATGGCATGGCACTGGCGGCGCGTGCCTACGAACCAACGAGCGGCCGCGTATTGGAGGTCTCTACCACGCAGCCGGGAGTGCAGTTCTACACTGGCAATTTTCTCGATGGAACGGTTACGGGAAAGCAAGGTCATGTTTACAAGAGGCGTTACGCCTTTTGTCTCGAGACACAGCACTTCCCGGATTCCCCCAATCATCCGGAGTTTCCTTCGACCATCTTGAAGCCGGGCGAGACGTTCCAGTCGAAAACGATTTTCAAATTTTCAACCCGTTAGTCTCCGAGACAAATCGGAAGAGGAGAGCGGCTTCTAGCCGCCTGCGTTGGAGAGTTGAGTTTGAGCAGGATTCGTTCCATGCTCGATGCCAGCCACAAGACATTTCGCTTTCGGATAAGCACGGTGAAAAGCGATCCATGTAATCGCGATGACCGCAAAACACAGCACGCTTCCTTCCGGCCCGACTGATCCTCCGCTGAGCCACGGCGCGCCCCGCAATGAGGAACTTAACAGGTGTCCCGGGGCCACCATGCCGCTATCCGGGACTGAGTAGAAAAACGTCTCGCCCCAATCCCATGCCGCGTGGAACCCCACCGCAAACCACAGGCTGCCCGTGCGCCGTAGCGTGAGGCAGAAAAAGAATCCGATCGCAGCCGCAGCCAGCAAGCCAGGCCACTGTTCGCCTCCGTTCCGGAAGTGAATCAGTCCGAAGGCGCACGAAAGCGCCAGGGCTGCCGGCCAAAAACCTATCCCGCGCGTCAATGTAAATTGCGTGTATCCGCGAAATAGCACTTCCTCGAACAATCCCACGAGTAGAAACATCACCGCCCAGAACGCGGCAAATTTTGCGATCCGCACTCCATGCAGAGCCAGATGACCGAAATCAAAAGCATGCAATCCATACAACACTCCCATCAGCAGCGTAATGCTGGTAAATCCCCACGCCGTTCCCACCCAGAATCGCTTGCCGAAGGCTTGGCGGGGCGGCAACCCGTACGCAGTGAGGGGGCGGCGCTCGATCCTTGCCAGAATCAGCGCGGGAAGCACTGCCGCGACGAAGTCCCCCAGCTCTTGCAGCAAGGTCGACCACAGTCCGTTCGCGCCGAAGTGGTGCGCCCATGTCAGGCGGTTCGCCAACATCTGCAGCGTGTAAAAAATCACCACGTAGAACACGAATCCCCATCCCGGGCGCAGGCCATCAGGGCCGAAGAACAGGGTGCGGGCATAGGACGGTTGCGATGCAGCCGTGAAGGCGGGCGCGGCCACATGATCGGGCGGTACGTCTTCCTGTGGATCTTCGGGACTATTCAGAACGTCGGTCATTTGAGGTCGAATCTCTATTACTCTACTTCTCCGGCTGGTTTACTGGGGTCTTCTCCCATTAGAAGTTTCCCCGCAAGGGGCTGCGACATGGTAAAACACTCGGCTCGCCCTTATGAGTAGATATTTCACGCGCCAACGCTTCGGACGTCCGCAGTTCCTTGCCGGCCTTCTGCTTAGCCTGTTCCTGGCACAAACGATTTGGCTGGTGCGGGCGGAGCTTCGCGCTGTGAAGGAACCGGACACTCTCGAAGCGACTCGCATCCGCGAGGGCTGGAAGCAGTGGCATGGGCACGGGATCGCCGGTGCGCCATTTGCGGATGCGGTGAGCAGCCGTGCCAACGGTGATCCGCCAGATGGAAGCGATCCGCGCGTGTCGTCCAGCCAGGATTCTAGCCGGGACATGGGCCAGGGCAATGCCGGCTTCGACCGTGAGCATTCCCCACTGCTCTATCTCGTTTCTGCGGCGCCCTTGCTGGCCTGGCCCGAGCATTTGCTGAATGTCGACTCGGCCAGCTCTTGGCGATGGCTTCCACGTTTGCCCTTTCTCGCGTGTGGTTTATTTCTTGGAGCATCGTTGTGGTATGTGGCGCGGCGGCTTTGCGGCAACAATGGCGGATTCGTGGCGCTCACTCTTTACTGCTTCTCTCCAGCAATGATTCAGGCCAGTGCAATGTGGCACACCGAGCCGGAGATTGTGGCAGCGTGGGGAGCATTCGGCGCCATCTTTACCGCAATAGCCGTCGCCCACACTTTGTACGCTCCACGCGAAGTCGTGCTGTGGAACTGGCGGCGCATCGTTCTCTTGGGAATCTCTCTTGCAATCACGGTGGGCTCGCAGTTCTCCATGATCGTGGTCGTGCCCATGGCGCTGGCATTTCTTCTTTACGTTGCGCCGGTGCGACGGCGGGCGGCGGTGGTGATCTGGGCAGCGGGCTGCGTAGTCGGATTGATTTTCCTGTTCGCGGTGTACTTTTTTCAGCCGCGAGTGTCTACGGAAAGCATGCGTCATGCCATTTTTTGGGGAGCGACGTGGCGAGGCTTCACCGTGCCAGCAGTCTACAAGCAAGTTGCGCTGCAGATGGGGCGTGCGTGCCCGGCGCTCGCTTTGGCGCTGCCCGTGGCCATCGCGACTTATGCAGCGTGGCCGCGCACGCGCTATTTCGGCAACACTGCGCCGTTGTTGGTAGCAGTGCTGTTCCTGGCGCTGGGCATGGCGCATCCGCATGTGGCGGGCGCAGGATTCCTTCTCGGTGCGGTGCCGTTCGTGTTCCTCTTCGTGTCGGGGGTTTTGGCCGATCTGATGGAATCGCGCTATCGACTTCTGGTAACGGCATGCATCTTTGGGATGCTGGCCGCGTACGCGTTGTGGAGTCTGCTGGCGTTGTCGCGAGTCTAAGCCGCTTCGTCTTCGCAGAAACCCCATTGCTTGAGCAGATCCGGCGGAACATACTTCTCGTCCTTGTTCTGGCGAACCCATTCTTTCAAAGGCAGTGAGTCCTTGTACTCGCCGGGACCGATGCCGAGGATAGCTACTATGTGATCGAACGAGGTTGGTGCGTCCATGATGTCCTCACTTATTGACGATGACAATTAACGCATTTTAGTGCGGATGTGTAAATAGGGTGTAAAAACCTCGATGCTTTCATCCGCGCTAGACGGGGGGTGACTGCTGGCTTTCGTTAGTTTGAAATTCTTGCGTCATGAAAAAAGCCGCCTTAGGCAGGCGGCTTTGAGAAGTAATCCTGAGCACTCGCTTTAGATAGAGAGTAGTCGTTGGAAGAACGAACGGTAGCGTTGCAGGGCCACCCGCAAATCTTCGGTGGAGACGTTGTCTCCGCGATCCCACTGGTGTTCGAGATTGGTGCGCTCTTCCGCGAAGATCTCGGCAAGGCGCTTCATGGTAGTCGCCACCAGGCTGTCTGCTTGTTCGACGGCTTTGCGCGGCTCGTCGACGAAACTCGCCTGGACTTCATTCCAACGGGTATGAAACGTTTGAGTCTCGTTGCTGGTGAATAGCGGAGTCGCGGAGCCGGTTGTGGTTTCTGTGCGGGTTCGAGTATCAGCTTGCGGGACAGGGGAAGGAATCGATTGATCTTCGGCCTGCTCCGCGCTTGAACGTTGCGGGAATGCGGTTGCCTCCTGTTCCGAGATCGATGAAGGATTAGTGCGTTCCGGGAAAGAAGCAATGTTTCCCGAGCGTTCCGGCCGGACGGGCTTGGGGACTTCCCTCGATTCGGCAGAACGCGCTCCTTGTGCAATGTCGGACGTGGTCAACTCTGCTTCGTCAAAGTTCTTCTTTTTGAGTGGATTCGTCATCCGCGAGCCTCCTTCCTTTCAGGGATTGTGGGTTGCAACAGCTCATCAAAAAGCAAACGGTAGTGGATCAAAGCCTTGCGAAGGTCCTCGGTCGAGGCCTGCCCGCGATCGTGGCGAACGGCGATGTCATGGGCCACGCGGTAGTTCTCGACCAGAACGGGATGGTCAACGGAAATATCTTCGGCCCGCTGGTCGAATTCGCCGGCGGGATAGCCACGCGCCTGCATCACTTCGCTCAACAGGTTGCCAGCTTCGGTAGCGGCGCCCTTAGGGTTGTCGACAAAGAGCGCCTGCACTGCCGTCCAACGCTTGGCGAACTGCTGGCGATCAGCCTCGGATAACGGGATGATGCGCAGTTTTTCACGGCGCTTCTCGCGAAATTCGAGAACGCCTTCGGCTTTATGAGGATCGCCTTCGCGCCTCACAACTCGTTCGTACTCGGGTCCGAAGCGTTCTTTTAGAAGTTTCGTCCTTCGTTTTCTAGAGGCGAGGAAGCCCACTACGATTACTGCCAGGAGAACGAGGACGGCGACAACGACAATAACGATTTGTTGATTCACGGATCAAATCTCCTTGGCGCGTCTCGTATCGGATTCGGATTCAACAGGGGCGGTTGTCTTGAAAAACGGAGTGTCAATTTCCACAGAGAAGCGCTGAGAAGTACGGCAAAACGCGTATTGCCTCAGCGGGCTTCTTCGGTGGCGGGCGCGGTATCGGGAGTATCCAGCTTTTCGGCAGCCTGCGAGGCTAGAGGCGGAGGCTGAAAATCTCCAGGATCTTTTCCGGCCATTTCTTTTTCAGACATGGCGGCGGTCATGAAGTTCATCCAGATTGGAAGCGCGGCGTGAGCGCCGGTTTCTTTCGCGCCCAGCGAACGCTTCTCGTCGAAGCCTACCCAGACTCCGCAGGTCACGGTCGGGGAGAAGCCGATGAACCATGCGTCGGTGAAGTCATTCGTGGTCCCGGTCTTGCCAGCGACGGGGAACGGTAACCTGGCGGCGGCGGCGGCCGTGCCGTGAAGCACAACTTCGCGCAGCATCGAAGTCATGATGCGGGCGGTGCGAGAGCTGATCGCATCCTTAACGTCGGGAAAATCTTCTTCGAGAACTCGACCCTCGTAGTCGGTCACGCGCGTGATGTAGCGCGGCGTAACGCGCACACCGTCGTTTGGAAACACGCTGTAAGCGGAAGTCTGCTCGATAAGCGTAATCTCCGCGGATCCGAGAGCGACCGGCAGATACGGAGGCAGCTTGGCGGTAATACCAAAACGTGCAGCATAATCAATCACGGTCTTGATGCCAACTTTGCTGGCAAGTTTTAGTGCGGGAATGTTTCGCGATTGGGCAAGCGCGCGGCGCAGCGTGATAATGCCTTCGAATTTATCGTCATAGTTATGCGGAGAATAGGGACCAGAGGGAGTTTCAAAGGTTACCGGTTCGTCGAGAATCGTGTCGTCCGGACTGGCGCCTTCGTCGATGAGCGTGGTGTAAACGTAGGGCTTGAACGAGGATCCGACCTGGCGCATGGCCTGGGTGGCGCGGTCGAATTTGGATAGGTTGAAGTCGCGTCCGCCGATCATGGCCTTGATACCACCGGTGGCATTGTCGATCGCCATGAGCGCTCCCTGCGCTCCAGTATCTTGCTCGAGACTGACACGCGCGGCACCGTTCGAAGAGAGCGAAAGAATCCTGACGTAGCAGATGTCGCCCGTCTTCAAAATATTCGGGAGCTTTTGCTGAGTCCAGGCAGCATCGTTCTGAGTGAGGGCCGCGGCGTAGCGTCCAAACTTGAGCGTGGCGATGCCGGTGCCGGAGGACGTAACCACGGCGTGAATGTATCCGTTAACCTCGGGCTCGTCGTCCCAGTCGGGGTGAGCGTATTTTTCGATGGTCAGGCCCTGGGCAAGGATGTTTTCCAGATGAGCCTTCCAGCCGTGCCGGCGCTCGTAGGCAGCGAGGCCGTCGAGGAGCGACTGGTTGGCAGCCTTCTGCAGATCCACGTCGAGAGAGGTGTAAACTTTCAGGCCGCCTTCGTGGACCTGGTCGGTGCCGTACTTGTTTTCCAGGTAGCGGCGAATTTCTTCCACAAAGTAGGGAGCAAGGGAATTGGGGTCGTGCGCCAGATGAAGAACCGCTGGGGCGGAGCGGGCGTCAGCCGCCTGGGCAGCGGTGATCTTGCCGTCTTCGAGCATGGCATTGATGACCAGGTTGCGGCGCTTCTGCGCGCGATCGAGGTGGTTGATCGGCGAATAGAGTCCCGGGCCCTTGGGAAGTCCAGCCAGAAGGGCGGCTTCGCTCAGGGTGAGTTTCTTGGCAGGCTTGCTGAAATAAAATTCGGAGGCGGCTTCGAAACCGTATACACCGTGGCCGAGAAAAATCTGGTTGGCGTAGAGGGTGAAGATTTGCGGCTTGGTAAAACGGCGCTCGATCTGGATGGCGAGCATCGTTTCCTGAACCTTGCGGTGGAACGAGCGGTCGGGCGAAAGAAAAAGATTTCGCGCCAGCTGCATAGTGAGAGTGGACGCACCCTGAACTTTGCCGCCGGATTCGATGTCGCGATAGGCCGCGCCGATAATGCGCCAGAAATTAATTCCGGAGTGCCGGTAGAAGTCTTTGTCTTCGATGGAAACGAGAGCGTCGCGAAGCACGGGAGGAAAATCGTCGTAACTGGCGACGACCCGGCGCTGGAGCGCGAAGGATCCGATGACGCGGCCGTGATCGTCATAAAGCTCGGTAATCGAACTGGGACGGTAGGCTTCGAGCGCGTCGACTTGTGGCAGATCGGTGGTATAGACGAGCAACAGGCCAATGGTAGCTCCGACCAGCGCGGAAACCAGCACCAGCAGCCCGAAGAGCACGCGGCCTACGAACTTGCGTCCCGCAATTTCGACCGGGGGAAGATGCTCGTAGAGAGATCTCATGGGAAGTTGGTGCCCAGAATAGCAGGGGCCAAGCGTCAGAGCTACCGCAGTCAGCAAAAGCAGTTGTCGAACGAGGAGCCGAAGGCAATCGACAAATATTCCTCAGTCTGACTGAGCCGGGGCGAAAAACAAATCGCGCGCCTTTCGGCGCGCGATCAAAACTACGAACTGAGACGGAAAGACTAGCTGCTGCGTTTCTTCAGGACTTCAAGCGCTTTGTGCAACTGCTCGTCCTGCGTGTTCTTAGGCTTGGCTTCCTGTTCCGGTGCGGGGGCTTGTTCTTCGTCCTCCGGAACTATGTTATCTTCTTCCTCGGCCACTACCACGTTGGGCGTGACTGCGGTGTCTTGGATGGCTTTGCCGCTGGGCGAATAATACTTGGCTATCGAGAGAAATAGCGCTCCGCCATCGGGCAGATCAATCGTCTTCTGGACCGAGCCGTCGCCGAAAGTTTTGTCCCCTACAACGTCACCGCGGGCGTTCTCGAGAATCGCAGCTGCAACGATTTCCGCCGCGCCAGCCGTGCCTTTGTTCACCAGTGCAGCCACGGGAAGGGTGGTCACGGCCTTGGCCGGATCCGCATTGAACGCTTCGCGCGGATATTTCTGACCCTGCAGATAAGTGATAGTGCCATGGTTGAGGAAGAGATTCGCTACAACCACTCCTTCGCTCTCGTCACCGTTAGAAGCATTACGGAGGTCAAGAAGCAGTTTCTTTGCGCCCGATTTTTCCAGTGACTTGATCTTGCCGGCAATCTCCTGCGCCTTACCTTTGGGGAGAGCATCGACTTTGATGTAGCCAATGCCGTCTTCGATCATCTTGTCGGAAACCGGAGGAATCGTCACCACATCGCGAGTGATTACGACCTTTTGTGGTTCCGCCCGGCGCGCGCGAACCACCGAGACATTGATCGTAGATCCTGGCGTGCCGGCGAGAACACTACGGATCTCAGGCAGCGACATATCGCGCGTGCTCTGGCCTTCGATGGATTCGAAGATGTCCGTCGCTTCAATGCCAGCTTTCTCAGCCGGAGAGCCCGGCAGTACCGAGACCACCGCCGCATAGCCAAAGCGCTTCGAGATCGTGGCGCCGATTTCACCCTTGGCCTCGCTCTTATGAGCTTTGTATTGTTTGTAGGCGTCCGCGGTCATGTAGCTGGAGTTCGAATCGAGCGACTCGAGCAGGCCGTGGAGTGCGCCATCGGTGACCTTAGGAATATTGGGTTCCTCGACGTACTCGCTGCGCACGCGCGAGAGCACTTCACTGTAAACCTGCAACTGGCGGTAAGAGCCGTCGGTCGAGGAGGCGTGCACGCCCCCCAGCGAACCCACTACCACAAACAGTAGTACGGCAAAAGAGGAAACAAGAATCGCTGCTTTGGTTTTCATGGACATCAGATTTTGTCGTCGTCTTCTGGAAGGGAATAACTTCCGAGATTCTTTCTATTATATCTCTCTAGATGCGAGTTTCTACTACCCGGCCGCTCTATTTGCGCCTCTTGGGTAACTGGCCGGGAAGGACAGTTCAGGGCTGATGTTTCAGACGGCCCGTGGACAAATGGGTTATCGAAAAAGTTTAAATAGGCCAGCGCGTCTGGCGGTGTGTTAAGAAAATAAGAGACTTACCGGCCTAGATCGGGGAGTTTGAAAACGGCGGCTGTTCTCGAAGGCCGACCCCACGTGTGTCTGCCGTCACGCCGTAGGCTTGAAATTCAGTGTGAATAGCGTCTGAACGGATGTGGGCCGTCCGTTCATGGTGAAGGGTTTGAAGCGCCACTGCTTTACAGTGTCGATCGCTGTGCGGGCAAACGCGAGAGAGCCCTGCAGAAACTTGGCGTCCTGGACGGTGCCATCGCGGCCAATCAGCACCTGCAATACTACTGTTCCCCTCTGACCCTTCGCTGATTCGGGATAAAGCAATTCTGGTTGCTGCAGCAGAAGTGAACGTGCCGTGGCTTCCGGAAGTTGTACCGGCTCGATGGAGGGAAGCGCGGCTTCCGGCGGCTTATTGCCGCTGGCATCGGGAGTCATCGAGGCCATCTGCGATTTGAGACTGGATGGAATTCCAGTGGTGGTCGCGGCTGAATTCGCGTGCGGCGGCGGATTTTTCTGTGGTGCCGTCTGGACTGTGGTCCGCGGAGCCGGCGTGATAATCTGCACGGGCGCCGCGTCCAGATGCTCTGGCTCCGTAACGGCGCCGGTCACCGCCGGTTGCGGCACCGTACTCACCGGCTGATCCCCCGTAGTCAAGGTACTTGCCGGCTGCGGCTGCAAAGGGGCGTTCTCCTGCGCTGGTACTACCGGCGACTGCAAATCGTCTGCAGTGTTCGTGCCGGACGGAGTGCTGTCTGCAGGGACTTGGCCAGCGGCCGCATTGTTGGGATGCTTCGCGGTCGGGTCCAGCACGGGGAGCACTCGAATTTGCGAAGGGTCGGTGGTCGCATCTGGAATGTTTTCGGCGACGGGCAGCTTGTATTCATCTCCGGCCCGGCCGAAATTTTCGTGACTCGCCGGCGCTTGCGCAGGAATTGGCGTCTGCGGGTTCAGCCAGTTGTGTCCCGCATGAACGACATGGCCGACAAGTACCTGCACTTTTTGACGCCAAAGCGATCGCGGCACCGCGACGTAGATCACTCCACAAAGTGCGACCAATGCAACCACAAATAAAGCTTTGCTGAGCCAGGGGCGCATTTTCGCTTCAGCTTGCTCGGAATTCTCGGAGGACTCTCCAGACATGTAGGCAAAGAGAGCGGCCTCGGTTTTCTGTTCGCGTTCTTTGGGCGGCGAAACCTGGTTGTGCGAGGGAGTCTGGTCGTAGCCAAGAAGTTCAGCTTTGCCTGGCGCTGGCGGTTGCGATGCTACTGCCGACAACGTGCCTGCGCGCCCGTTCAAATACCATCCCAGACCGTGCGGTTCGGAGGGACCATGAGGTGCGAGTTCGGGATCGACCGCTTTTGTTTCGACCGAGGCGGCCATGGGCTCCAGATCTTTCAGCGCATCGATTTCGGATGCCGCGACATGCCCGAAAGAATTTCTCACTTCAGATTCGATGTCGAACTGTGCTCCCGGCCTGCTGTCGGCCCGCAGGAACTCACCCGCGCGTACAGTTTTCTTCGAACCTGGATCTTGGTGCTCAGGCAGCGGGACGAGCGCTCCTCCAGACGATGCCCCGGCCGCTGCCGCCGCAGTTTGCGCGATGGGCGCCAGTGAGTCCAGCCTGGAGCGGAGAAGGTCGCGCGCCGTGGTCAGTGTCTCCCGAACCTGATTGGGCTGAATTGGCTTGCGAAGAATCGAGTTGGCGCCGGCCTGCAGCGCGTGTGATAGGTCAATGTCGTTGCCGACGACAGCGAGAGTCAGTGGCCGCTCAGCCGCTTTCCGTTCGCGCGCCGTATTGAGCAGAAGCCCTGCCTCAGGCTGATTGTCCCAGTCAACGATAACGATCTGGAAGGGCTGAGTTGTGATTTTCGCTACCGCCTCAACCGCTGCGGCACAGAACTCTGCCTCGATGCCGAGACCGGCCAGCGCCTGACAAATGGGCGTGGCGGTCCCCTCATCCGACGAGAACAGGAGGCAGCGAAGGGCCATACCACTTCAGACTACGGGCGGCAGTAACGCTGGGCAAGATTACTGAGGTGGGCCAGAGTCCCCGCATGGGCGGAGGTTCCGTGCGCGGAAGTACATGTACCGGCAGACATGTGCGCGTGCGCTAGAATGCTCGGTCGCTCGGTTTTTGTTATTTCGATTTGAGGAAAACAATACCAGAGAGGGAACTCCAAACAACATGGGCCTAAGGGAACAGAACTACTGGGCGACTACGGTCGAAATGCCAAGCTGGGGCGCACCGCTTCCGTTGCCGGAGAGCGTCGACGTGGCGGTGATCGGGGCAGGATTCACCGGACTTTCGGCGGCGCGGACTCTGGCCAAGCGCGGGGTGAGGGTCGCCGTGCTCGAAGGCGAGACGATTGGATGGGGCGCGAGTTCACGCAACGGTGGCATGGTGCTCACGGGCATGAAGCTGGGAGTGAATAAACTCATCTCGATGTATGGCCGGGAGCGGACGCAGCGCATGTATGCGGCGTCTCTGGCGTCCATCGATTGTGTCGAACAAATCGTTCGCGAAGAAAACATTGATTGCGATTTTTCGCGTTGCGGGCATCTCGAAGTGGCCTGCAAGCAGAAACACTTCGACGACTACGCCCGCCAGGTGGAAGTGATTGCGCGGGAATTCAATCACCAGTTGCGGGTAGTGCAGAAGGGTGAACTGAGAGCGGAGATTGGGTCCAACATCTACTACGGCGGCATGGTGGATGAAGTGAGCGCCGGGCTGAATCCGGCACGCTATGTTGCCGGGTTGGGACGCGCTGCCGTAAATGCTGGAGCGCAAATATGCGAGCACACGCGAGTAGAAAGCATAGAACGTGAGTCGCGGCAGGGCGAATCGGGATGGAGAATTATTACGTCAAAGGGCACCCTATGGGCGCACGAGATCTTCGTCGGAACGAGCGGGTACACCGGCAGAGCGACGCCTGCGCTGCAAAAGAAAATAATTCCTATCGGATCGTTCATTATCACTACGGAAATTCTGCCTGAGGCTTTGGCGCGAGAACTAAGCCCGCGCAACCGCATGATCTACGACTCGAAAAACTATCTCTACTATTATCGGCTCACGCCGGATCGGCGAATGCTGTTCGGGGGCCGCGCGGCGTTCTTTCCAGAAAATGATCGGACAGTGCGCCAAAGTGCGGACATTCTGCGGCGCGGGATGATCGATGTTTATCCCCAACTGCGCGACGCAAAAATAGAATACGTCTGGGGAGGAACCCTCGACTTCGCCTTCGACATCATGCCGCACGCGGGCCAAATGGATGGCATGTATTATGCCGTGGGCTACGCGGGCCATGGCGTCGCTATGGCGACCTATCAAGGGCAGAAGATCGCCGAGTTGATGGCGGGCGATAAGCCGGAGAATCCCTTTGTGGGTATTCCGTTTCCGGGCGCGCCGCTCGGTTTGTACAACGGGAAGCCGTGGTTCTTACCCTTTGCGGGAATGTGGTACAAATTTCTGGATTGGGTGAGCTAGAAGCCATTGGCTGGCAAGGTATCGTTTGTGTTCATGTCATTTGGCGATGTAGATGACTCAAAAAAAACAGTCGTCGGGTTTGGTGCATGCGGGCTTGCAGTTGCTATTCTGCTCGCAGCGATCCGCATTTACATGTTTTACCAATATCAGGACGTCGTTTACGGGGATGGGGACTGGTTCAATACTTTCACTCTGATCCTATGGCCAAGTGCGTTTTACCTCACGGTTATGCAGGCTAAAGAACCCATCACGGTGGCCATCGTCGTATGGAGCATTGCTGTCTTTTCTAACGCGCTGATCTATGCTTTCGTTGGCTGGATCGTCTGGCGCGTCCGTCGCTTGCTCCAACCCAGATCGTGAATATGAGAATCACCCGAATGGGTTCCGAATCGTCAATTCCTTGTCGATGACCTGCCCATCCTGAAGGTCTTCCGAATAAAGTGTGTAGCACTTCGCTTCGAGCGCTGCCGCCGCGATCAGCGCGTCGTAGATATGGAACCCGTACTGCTGCGCAATCTTCAATGCCGCCTCGTGCGTATCCAGCGTGATTGGAACCGGCGAGGGGAACAAGACTCGAATCGCATCCATCGCTTCGATCACGTCCTCCCACGGCATGCGCATCTTACGGCGCGCGACCGAGACGAATTCGTTTAGAACTTGAACGCTGATTGTTCCGCCTTGCTCTACCAACTGCTGGGCCCGCTCCCTGCGGGAATCCCCGCTCACCATCGCGTAGATCAGCACGTTCGAGTCGAAGAACACCCTATCGCTCATGCGCTTCTTCGCGGTCGAAGACAAACCCAGCCGGCAAGGGACGGCTCAACTTCCGCAGGCGGGCGAGCGCTTGCTGGCGGGCCGTGTCACGGCTTACGTCGAAGGTGCGCTTGTCAGCGACCCGAATCTCTATATTGTCGCCCTCTTTCAGTTCCAGCGCCTCAACCACAGCGGCGGGCAGGCGTACTGCCAGACTGTTTCCCCACTTGGAAACTTGCATTAACCCTCCTATAGATATACACAAATAATTGTATATCTAGCGAGAGCTGAAAGCAATGATTCCATACACTACCGGCCCCAGCACCATAGCGATCGCACCGCCTATCATGCCGAAGCGATCACTCCCTAACAACGCCAGCGCAGCCATCACCACCGGCGCACCCACCACGTAGAGCAGACCCACGTTCCCGCCGGGAATCTTGAATGCACGCGCCATATTTGGCTTCGTCCGGCGAAGTTTCCACGCGGAAAGCACGGTCAGCACCGTCGTAGCCGAGCGCAACCAAATGTACACAGTGATGAGTTGGGCAAGACTCTGCCAGGCTAGCAGCCCATAAATAATCGCTGACACCACAATCGCCAGCCACGGCGTGCCATAACGCGAATGCTTTCGCGTGAGTACTGCAGGCAGGTATCCATCCTCAGCCATGGCGAACGGCATACGCGTGGTGGTGAGGACGGTGCTGTTGAGTAGCGCAACGTTGGCGACCATCGCGGCTACGGTCATCCAGGTTCCCAGCCATGGTCCGCCGACCAGCTTGGCCACGTCCGAGAAGTAACCGGTGTGCCAGTTCTGCCAGTCGCCCAGAGCGGCCAATCCGAACAATGTAGGAAGGAAGTATGCGGCGATCGAGAGCGGTACGACCAATGCCAGTGCCCTCGGGTAGCTGCGCTGCGGATTCTCGACCTCCTCCGCCACGGTGGAGAGCTGTTCGTAGCCGGAATACAGCCACAGGCCAAGCGCCAGTCCAACGCCGAAGACTTTGAACGTCGGCTGATGCGGCGGGATCAACGGGACGAACGGATTGTGACGCCACTTGATCAAACCAATCACGATCATCGTCACAACGGGTACGAAGATGAAGATCTCGAGCACGGTGGCGACCTGGCCGACCATCTGAATACCACGAACGTTGATCCAAGTGATGACAGCTATCAGTGCCACCGAAACGAGATAATGTTTCCAGCCGATGATTTGAGGGAAGTAGTACACCAAGTAGTCGGTGAAGAGAACGGCATACACTCCGCCGAGCAGGAAAGAGGCTGACCAGTTCCACCATCCGGCGAGAAATCCCCAGAAGTCGCCGAAGGCTGCGCGAGTCCAACGGTAAAAGCCACCCGCAACCGGCATGGCGGTAGTGAGTTCGGCCGACACCAGCGAAACCGGAATGCACCAGAAAAATGGGAGCACCAGCAGATAGATCAGGGTCAGCCCGGGGCCCGACGTGCTGACCATATCTTCGAGACCGAAGGGGCCGCCCGTGGTGTAAGAGAACATTACGAAGACCAGATAGAAGAGTCCGGCTTTGCGTAGAGCGGATTGGGCGCCGTTGTTGGTCGTCAAAGGATTGATAGGTCCCGTTTGCCAGTAACGCTAT
>Ga0209488_10000348_pt1 | contig 37641 bp, 28 predicted proteins | sample Rivendell_Oct201_8_FD_188349 | JGI IMG/M metagenome (GOLD analysis project Ga0209488, IMG submission 188349) | Vadose zone soil microbial communities from the Eel River Critical Zone Observatory, Northern California, USA -... | ecosystem: Environmental > Terrestrial > Soil > Vadose zone >...
TTCGCCGAGGATCGCGACGACCTGCTCGAGCAGATCCACATCACGCTGTACCACGAGCTCGGCCACTACCTCGGCTTCGAAGAGGACGAGATGGACGACCTCGGGCTGGCGTAGCGGGTCCGACCGCGCGGGTGCGCGCTTTCAATCGCCGGCCGGAGCCGGCGCGGTGCGCGCGATCACCTTGCCGCCGCGCACGGTCAGCAGCAGCGTCACCGGCCCGTCGTTCACCAGGGCCACTTGCATGTGCGCGCCGAACCGGCCGCGCGCGACCTCGAGGCCGTGCGCCTGCAGCTGCGCGGCGACGCGCAGCCACAGCGCTTCGGCGCGCGCCGGTGCCTCGGCGGCCATGAAGTCCGGCCGGTTGCCGTGCCGCAGCTCGGCGGCGAGCGTGAACTGGGGCACCACGAGGCAGCCGCCGGACACCTGCTGCAGGGTCAGGTCCATCGGCGTGCGACCGGGGAACAACCGCAGTGCTTGGATCTTGGCCGCCGTCGCATCGGCGTCGGCTTCGCTGTCGCCGCGTTCGACGCCGACCAGCAGCAGGGCACCCTGGTCGATCGCAGAGACCACTTCCGCGAGCACGGTGACCGACGCCCGCTGCACGCGCTGCACCACGGTGAGCATCTGCGCAGCGTACGGCAACGACGCCCGCGGTGGCAGTCGCCGCGGGCGTCGTCGTGCACCTGGCCGTCGGCTGCGCCCTGCGCTCGGCTACTCGGCCTTGATCTCGATCTTGGTCGGCTCCACCGGTTGCAGCTTCGGCACGGTCACGGTCAGGATGCCGCGCTTGCACACCGCCTCGATGCCATCGGTCTTGGCGTCCGGTGGCAGGGCGATCGTGCGTGTCATCGTGCCGTAGCGGTGTTCGACGCGGTGCCAGGTCTTGCCCTCGGTCTCGCGGTCGTCCTTGCGTTCGCCGGTGATCAGCAGCTGGTTCTCGCGCAGGTCGACGCGGATGTCCTTCTCCTCGAGGCCGGGCACCTCGAACGCGAGCACGTAGGCCTGGTCGGTCTCGACGATGTTGGTGCGCGGCGAGAACTCGGTCGGCGCGAACTCGGGCAGCGCAGTGCCGAAGATGCTGTCGAACAGGGTGGTGATGGGGTCACGGACCCGGTTGATGACGGCGGTGTTGTCGTTTTGATAGCGCATGTGTGGCTCCATGTTGGTTGCGGTGAGCGCGGCGCGGAAGCAACCCGGGTGCCAGACGCCCACCGACCCGGGCGTGGCCGCCCGGATGCGCTGAAGCCCCCGTTGGCGGCGTCGCTACGCCTTGCGGCCACGGCGGCCGGGCGGCAGGTGATCCGGGCACCGGATCGGCCATCCTGGCCGATGCTGCCAACATGGCGTCACTTCGCCGCGGCGAGTGCGCGCCAGAACTTCTTGCGATCGATGCGGGCGATACGCCGCGCCGCCGCCTTGCAGGCGCGCCGGGATGCGTCGTGGTGCAGCGCCGCCAGCGCCCCGAGCAAGGCAGCCGCGGCCAGGGGATCGGTGCTCGCTGCCGCGAACGGCTGCACCGATGCACTGCAGCGCTGCGCCGCGTTGGCGTGGTCGCAGACCTCGCCGAGAGCCTGTTGCAGCCGCAGCAGCGGGCGCAGCGTCCAGCGGAAGTCGCTGCCGAACCAGGCGGCGAATTCCTCGGCGAGGTAGCGCAGGCGCTTGCTGGCCAGCCGCAGTTCGTGCAGCGACTCGATCGGCAGCTCCGGCGGCAGCGCCCGCACCAGCCGCCGCAGCAGCCGGCCGGTCTTGGCCAATCGCCCGGCCACGGCAAGGTGGGCGACCGCCGTCGCCGTCGGTGGCGCCGGCTGTGCGAAGGCATCGCTGAGGCGCTGCAGGCCGGCGATGCGCGCCGGCACGCGCAGGAAGGCGAACAGCTCGGCGCGCACGGCGAGCCGCCGTGCGGCGAGCCACTGCTGGAACTGCGGCAGCAGCGCCTGCATGCCCTTTGGCAGTCTTGGCGCCATGCCGTCGACGCCGAGCAGCATGACGTCGAGGTCGCGCAGGTTGCCGAGCTCACGGCCGGTGGCCTCGAGTTCAATGAGCAGCTCACGTGCGGCATCGTCCGGCCAGTGGCTGCGGAAAGCGCGCAGCAGCGCGCGCAGCCGCCGGTTCTCGACCCGCATGCAGTGCAGCGGCTCGGGCGAACGGTCCTGGCGCACGCCGACCTCGTGGCGGCACATCGCCCGCAGGTGCAGCAGCAGCCGCGCTGTCGCCACCGTGTGCAGCGATGCGCCGGCATCAGGCTCGGCGACCTCTGGTGGTGCGAGGTCGAACAGCGCCAGGCCGTGCGCCAGTTTGCTGTCGCCGACCGGATCCAGCGGCAGCCGCCTGGCGATGGTCTTCGCCAGCGCGCAGCAGGCCTCGATGTCGTCCTGCACCTCGATCTCGACTTCGACGAAGTCGGCGCGCCGGCCATCACTGGCGGCGGTCACCTGGTCGAACACCAATGCACCCAGCGTCCGATCGGCCAGGCGCAGCAACGCGTGCTCGCGCCGCACCTGCAGACCGAGCACCGGCCGCAGCGGTCGCGCCAGCACCAGCGGTTCGATCGCATCACGCAGCAGCGGCGGCAGGTCGGCGGCCACCTGCGGCGGCTCGCGCCCGGGCCATTCGGCTTCGAGTTCCTCGCGCACCAGCACGATACCGTGCGGCTCGCCCGCGGTCTTGCAGCCGACGACCGTGCGGTCGCCACTGTGGCGCAGGCGCAGGCCGACGCCCGCGTGCGCCAGCGTGCGGTCCTGGTCGTCGAGGTAGAGGTCGTGGTGCTCGGTTGCGGCCGCACGATCGCACCGCAGGCCGGTGGCGCGCACCACGGCATCGAGCTCGATCACGTCGAGCGGGCCGGTGGCGCGCAGCTTGATCTCGGTTTCGTCGGTCCGGACTGCGGTCATGGGGTGAACAGGCGCAACGGTTTGCCGAACAACTGGGCGAACAACAGCCCCTTCTCTTCCACTGCCTTCCGCTCCAGGGTCAAGCGGCTCAGCTGTCCGGCCGCGAGAATTGGCTGAAGCTCGACCTGGTCTTCACGGATCTTCACGACCACGGACCGGACCAGGCCGGCGTGCTGGCGGTCGAGCGCGTCGGCCAGGCGCAGGATCGCGGTCAGGCGCTCGACCAGCGACCGCTCGCGCCGCCGCAGCGCGGCGAACTCCTCGTGTTCACGGCTCGGCGACGACTTGCGGTGGTAGCGGGCCAGCAGCGCCACGATCTGCCGCTCCTCGTCGGACAAGCCGACCAGATCGCTGGCCTGGATCAGGTACTGCGAGTGCTTGTGATGGCCGTCGTTGTTTACCGCGACGCCGAGGTCGTGCAGCAGCGCCGCCGCCTCGAGCAGCACGCGCGCGCGCTCGCCGAGACCATGCAGTTCGCGGGTCTGGTCGAACAACTGCCGGGCCAGCAGCAGCACCGCCTCGGCGTGCTCCGATTCGAAGTGGTACTTGCGGCCGAGGGCCCGGCACGACGACAGCAGCACATCGACGTGCTCCTCGGCGGCGAACGAGTGCAGATGGCCGTCGATCAGCTCCTTGAGCAGGCCGTCCTTGATGCCGACCCGCGGCACCAGCACCGTCGGCACGGCCGCCAGCTCGGCCAGCCGGAAGTAGACGACGCCGGCCGGGACGATGGTGTCGGCGCGATCGCTCTTGAGGCCGCGCTGCTGCATGCGTTCGCTGTACGACAGCGCCGCCAATCCGAGCACCTCGTCGCGCAGTTCGGTGACCGGGTAGCTCTCGGCTCCGTCGGCGGCCCGCGCGCCGTTCCGGGCCTGCAGCAGATCCGCCAGGCTCTCGATGTTGCCGCCGACCGCGACACAGCGGTCGATGCGGCCCTGGTCGAAGCGGTCGGCGATGCGCTTCTCCAGGCTGTGCAGGTGCTTCAACAACAGGTCGACGAACGACTCGCCGCTGGCGCCGGCATCGCCGAGCACCTCGAGCATGCGCAGGGCGCCGAGCCGGTACGAGTCGGCGGCGATGACCTGCCCGCGCTCGACCAGCGCGATCTGCACGCTGCCGCCGCCGACATCGACCAGGACGCTGCGGCCCTCGCGCAGGTCGGCGCGCGTCTGCACCGCCAGCGCCAGCAGATATGCCTCCTGCGTGCCGGACACGACCTCGATCTCGATGCCGGCGGCGGCACGCACGCGGTCGACCAGCAGTTCGCGGTTGCGGGCCTCGCGCATCGCCGCGGTGGCGATGGCCCGGACATGCTGCACCGCGAGCCGGTCGCAGCTGACGCGGAAGCGGCGGAAAGCGTCGACCGCCGCGGCGATGGTCGCCTCCGGCACCTGGCCGCTGTGGAACACGTCGTGTCCGAGCCGCAACGCCAGCCGGTGGTTCTCCAGCACCGCCATGCCGGACTGGTTCGCTTCGGCGATCATCATCCGGATCGCGTTCGATCCCATGTCGACGATGCCGAAGCGGGCAGGTTGCGCCATCGGCGTGCACGGTAGTAATGCCGGCGCCGCAGGGGAAGGGCAGGTCGGCCACCGCCTCGCCGGCGCTCGGCGGCCGATGCTGCGTGCTATGCTGGCGCGGCGATGACCAAGACGCCCGACCCGCCGAGCGACCTGTCCAGCACCCTGCGGCATGTCCGTGCCGTGCAGCAGTCGCCCGCCGATCGCGACGTCTCCTGGGGCAACCTGCACGGCAAGATCCAGCGCTGGGTCGAAGAGTCGACCTACGGCACCAACCTGCCGCGCGACAAGAGCCTCGACGACCTGACGCAGGAAGTGCTGCTGCAGGTGTGCAAGGACATCGGCGAGTTCCGCGTCGAGCCGGAGGCGTCGTTCTCCGGCTGGGTGCGGATGATCGCGCAGCGGAAGCTCAACGACTACTGGCGCCGCGAACGGGCCAAGAAGCGCGGCGGTGGCAAGGTGCGGCACCTCGGCGAGTTCGACGACATCGGCGGCCACGAGCGGTTCGCCGATGAACGGACGCCGCGGCAGAGCATGCTGCTGCGTTACCAGGAACTCAGCGACTCGCTGCAGAAAGCCGTCGCCCAGCTCGGCGACAAGCACAAGCGGGTGATCGAGCTGCGCATGTTCCAGGGCAAGCCGTTCGTCGAAGTGATGCAGGCGATGGGCTACACCAAGGAAGTCACCGTGCGCTCGCTGTACATGCGCGCGCTGCAGCGGCTGCAGGGAATGATGCACGGCTTCGCCGATTGAGCGGCTGCGCGGCAACGATGACACAGCCGCCCGGAAACCTCGGTGGTGGCCGCTCCGCGGCCACGCCGAGCGTGGGCAACCTCTCGGTTCCCCTTTTCTGACCCGGCGCCGCCGCGGTGGCGGCTCGCTGGACGGTCCGGCCGAGCCCCTTTGATCAGCAGTCAGCCGATCTGCTTGCGCTTGCCGTCGTCAAGGCCGGCCTTGGCTGGTGCCGGGGTCTTGCCTGCCGGTCGGGTGACCTTCGCCGGCGGCGGTGGGGGCGCCACCGCGTGCGCTGGTGTCCCCGGTGCGATGGCAGGCGGATGGCCATGCGTGCCCGCTGCCGCGTCGGCGCCGTTGACCATGATGCGCACCTTGCCGCCGCTGACGTGGATCATCACCTGCGTGCCGCCGGCATTGCCGTTCTGATTGTGCTCGTGGCTGCCAGCACCGGCGGCCGCTTCCTCGTCGTCGCCGTCGTCAGCGTCGCCACCTTCGTCCGCATCGTGCTGCTGGCCGGTCTCGTGCTTGCCCTGTGGCTCCTGGCTGCGTACGGCGCGCACGGTCGCGAGTTCGCGTTCGAGGCGGTCGTTCTGCCCCTGCAGGTCGGCCACCTGCTGCAGGATCTGCGTGGCCGGTTGTCGTTCCTGCTGCTGCATCGCCTCGCGTTCCTTATTGGTCCTGGCCTGCATCTCGTCGAGGCTGGCCTTCTGCCTGGCGATCCGGTCCAGCAGCTCCGCGCGGCTGCGGTCCTGGTTGTTGCCGGCGTCGGCGAGCTGCTGCCTGGCTTTCTCCAGCGCCGCCGTGAGCTCCTGGATGCGGGCGGTCATCGTCTGCAGCCGGTCGGAGTTGGCCTGCTCGCCGGCGGCGCCGGCGGCCTTGGCCTTCGCCGCTTCGGCGGCCGACGCCGCCTTGATCCTGGCTTCCGCATCCGCTCGGGTCGCTCGATCTCTGGCTGCTGCTGCAGTTGCAGCAGCTTGTGCCTTGGCTTCCGCCGCGCTCGCCGCGTCGCGCTGGTCCTTGGCCTGCTGCTCCGCCGCTGCCAGCTTGCGCTCCATCTGCGCGCGCAGCTCCTTCGCTTCATTGGCGCTGCGCTGCGCGGCCTGCTCGCGCTCGAGCAGGCGGTCGCGCAGGCTGCGCAACTCGGCTTCCTGCTGCTTGCTGTGCTCGTCGCGGCGCTTGCTCAACTGATCGAGCCGGGTCTGCGATTGCTCGAGCCTGGCAGCCGCGGCGTCGAGCGCCTGCTTGTGCTCCTGCTGGCCCTGGCCTTTGGCCGTGTTCAGCTGGCTGCGCAGTTTCGCCAGCTCCTCCTGGGCCGTGGCCAGATTGCGCGCGGCTTCGGCGCGCTGCTGTTCCTTGGCATGCAGCTGGGCCGTCAGGTCCCGGAGCTGCTTCTGCAGGTCCTGTGCCACCTGTTCCCGGGCCTGCTGCTGTCGCTGCTGGTCCTGCTGCAGGCTCTGCAGGTACTGGTCCATCCGCTCGAGCCGTTGCTCCAGCTTCTGGGTGGTGGCCTGCACCCGGTCGCGCTCCTTGTCCTGCGCGATCGAGTTGCTGCCGAGCAGCGTGAGGGTGAACGCCAGCAGCCAGGGTCTGATCATCGGTGCTTCTCCGCGGGTGCATGCCGGCGCCAACCAAAGCGCTGGCTTCGCGCAATGCTATCCTGCACGCTATGCGGGGTCTGTCCGGTTCTGGACAGCGTACCTCATGGCGGTTGCGCGATTCCTTGGCGGTGCGTGGGCCTCGGTGCACGGTCCCAGTGATCCGCGCCGGCTGCTCGCATGGTTGCTCGAACATCGGTTCCGCGGCCTGATGCCCGGGCCAGGGCCGCGCGCGGTGGATTGGCCGGCGGTGCATGCGGCGGCCGCAGACCTGCCGATCCAGTTCACCGCCGTCCGGGTCAACAGCGTGCTCAGCGAGCGCAGCAACACCGGCGCGCTGGCATCGGCCAATGCCGCCGAGCAGTCGGGCGCAGAGAGAGTGATCGGCGAGGCCGTGCGGCTCGGGCGGGCGCTGCAATGCCCGCGCATCGTCCTCGAACCAGGCCTGGTGCCGATCCTCGGCGAAACGGTGGTGGAGGATCTCGGCGACCCAGCCGCGAACTGGAGCCGGGAGAAGCTCGGACCCTTGCTGGCGCGCCGAAAAGCCGGCCTCGATGCTGCCCTCGATCGGGCGTGCCGCATCTTGTTTTCCCTGTGCAGGAAGTTCCCCGACGTCCGGTTCTGTCTGACACCGGGCCGCAACTGGCGCACGCTTGCCGACCGCCCAGGCCTGGAAGCGATTTTCGAAGACCTGCGAGGGCAGCGACTTGCGTATTGGCACGACACTGCCGTCGTGGCGCGGCGGGCGCAGTTGCTCGGCGAGGCCCAGGGCGGTTGGCTCGAGGCCTTCTCCAACCACATGCATGGTTGCACTTTGGGTGACGCGAACCAGGACGGCCTCTACCAGGCGCCCGGGGCGGGAGGGGTGGACTGGGCCCTGCTCGGTTCCTATGTACATCGACCGCGCAGACCCATGCCGGTCGTGCTCGAACTCGATCCGGCGACCTCGCCGGGCGAACTGCCAGGCGTCCGGTCCTTCCTCGACAAGTACGGACTCTAGGCTCGCCGCGGGTTCGACCGATGACAAGGGCGCCGCGCTAGCACGATGAAAACCCCGGTCGTAGCCAAACCGCGTCCACTCGGCCGCGCCGAGCAGTTGCGCGAGCTGTTCCGCGGCCGGCGGCGCCTGCTGGTGCTGACGCACAACAACCCGGACCCCGATTCGCTCGGCAGCGCCCTCGGCCTGCGGCAGTTCGCCCACAAGGCCGTCGGGCTCGACAGCACCTTCGCCATGTCGGGTCGCATCCTGCGCGCCGAGAACCAGGAGATGGTGCGGCAGCTGGCGATCGAGATGATCCCGCTCGCCAGCCTCGATCTCACGACTTTCGACTGCGTGGCGTTGGTCGACACCCAGCCGGGCTTCGGCCACACGCTGGTGCCACCCGGGCTCAAGGTCGACATCGTCGTCGACCACCACATCAGCACCGAGGCGGAGACCAACGGCCAGCCGGTGCCGTTCGCCGACGTGCGCTGCGAAGTCGGCGCCACCAGCAGCATGGTGGCGGGCTACTTCATCGATGCCGGCCTGGTGCCGGACAGCGATGTCGCCACCGCCCTCGCCTACGGCATCAAGACCGACACTGCCGACCTGTCGCGCAATGTCAGCGACAGCGATCTGCGCGCCTACGACTTCCTGTTCCCGTTCGTCGATCGGCAGAAGCTGGTCAGCATCACCCGGCCGCGGCTGCCAGAGGCCTACTTCAAGACGCTCAAGGACGCGCTGGCGAAGGTGCGCCGCTACGACGAAGTGGTGCTGTGTTCGCTCGGCCGCACGATCAGCGGCGAGATGGTCGCCGAGCTGGCCGATCTGCTGCTGCGCATGGAAGGCGTGAAGGCGGTGTTCTGTGGCGGCCTGGTCGACAACAACTACTACGTGTCGGTGCGCACCGACGTCGCGTTCCACGACGCCTGGGGACTGCTGCGCGCGGCCATGGGCGACGAGCAGGGAACCTGCGGCGGACATGGCGCGGTTGCCGGCGGCAGCATCCTGCTGCCCGACAATCAGTCGCGCACGCTGAAGCGGCTGGAGCGGCGGCTCGAGCGCAACATCCTCCGCCGCCTCGGGGTCGCCGGCGCGAACGCCACCGGGCTCGGTCTCACCGACGATTGACAGCAGCGCGGCCCGGCCCGGCCGCCGCCGCGTGACGCGTTGGCTCGATGCCAGGTCTTCGCCATGGCAACGGCGCGGATACGGTAACCTGTTGCGCTCCCTCGGTCCCCAGGCAGCTCTCCTTGCGGAACATGCTCCTTCGCCGCGCCATCCTGATCGGTGCCCTGTCCCTGCTCTCTGCCAGCGCCCACGACGTGCCGCGTTCGCAGCCGCTGCCGGCGGCCGCCGCGCCGCCCATGGTGCACCTGCCGGCTATGTTCGTCGCCAACAACGGGCAGTGGGATCCGGCGGTGCAGTTCGCACTGGTGGGCGGCGGCACGGTCAGTTGGATCCACGACGACGGCTGGACCAGCCGCTTCGAGCGTTGGTCGCTGCCGCAAGGGCACGCCGACGAGCGTGCCGGCGCGGTCGTGCGCACGCGCTTCTGCGGCGCGCAGGCGAGCGGTGAGGGCCGGCAGCGGCAGGAGGGCGTGTTCCACTTCCTGCGCGGCAACGTGGAGCAGCACTGGGTGCACGACGCGCCGGCGTACGCACAGGTGCAACTGCGCCGCTTGTTGCCCGGCGTCGATCTGCTGCTGCGCCAAGGCCGCGGCGCCGCCGCGCCCGAGCTGTTCGAGTACGACCTGCTGCTGCAGCCCGGCGCCGATCTGCAGGCCGTGGTCGCGGAGTGCGTCGGCGTCGACCACCTGGCGCTCGCCGCCGATGGGGCGCTGCTGAGCTACGTGCCGCTGCCGGACGGCGGCGAAGTGGTGCTGCGCCAGCAACCGCCGGTCGCCTGGCAGGAGGTCGCCGGCCAGCGCCGCAGCACCGCCGTCGCGTTCCGGCTGCTCGGTCCGCGCCGCTACGGTTTCTGCGCGCCGTCGCTCGATGCTTCGCTGCCGCTGGTGGTCGATCCGGCCGTGCAGTGGAACAGCCTGATCGGCGGCGGTTCGAGCGACAGCGTCAACTCGATGCGTTGGGTCCCGGGTCAGGGCATCTACCTCGGCGGCTGGACCGGCTCGCTGGACTTCCCGACCACGCCGGGCGCGTTCCGCACCACCGGCCAGCGCGATGGTTTCATCGCCAAGATGCGCGAGGACGGCACCGGCCTGCTGTATGCGACCTACCTCGGCGGCAGTGGCAGCGAAGAAGTGCGCGGCATCGCCGTCGATCCGGGTGGCGGCGTGGCCGCCGTCGGCTGGACGTTGTCGACCGACTTCCCGGTCACCGCCGGCGCGGTGCAACCGACCTTCGGCGGCACCTCGCAGGTGCTGTCGATCGGTGATGCCTTCGTCGCGCATCTGGCGCCCGGTGGCGGCTCGCTGCTCGGGGCCACGTACCTCGGCGGCCTGTTGGAGGAGAGCGGCGAAGCCGTGGAGATCGACGCCAGCGGCGCGATGACGGTGGCCGGCTGGACCAGCTCACCGAACTTCCCGGTGTCCGCCGGCGCCTTCCAACCGAACCTGCACGGACCGCTGACGCTGCAGACCGACGGCTTCCTGGCCCGGGTCAGCAGCGACGCCCACACGCTGGTGTTCTCGACCTACTTCGGCGGCAACTTCCACGACCAGCTGCTCGGGTTGAAAGTCGACGGCCTCGGCACGGCGTTCGTCGTCGGCTGGTCGGGGTCGGCGAACTTCCCGGTGACCAGCAACGCCTACCGCACTTCGATCGCCGGCGACGACGACATCGTCGTCGCGCACTTCTCGGCGACCGGCGGCCTGATCTGGTCGACCTACCTCGGCGGACTCGGCGTCGACATCGGCCACGCGATCGCGCTCGACAGCGCGGGCAATGTGTGGATCGCCGGCAGCACCGGTTCGACCAACTTCCCGACCACTGCCGGCGCCGGCCAACGCCAGCTCGCCGGCGGGCGCGACGGCTTCCTGGCCGAACTCGACAACAGCGGCAGTTCGCTGCTGTACGGCGCGTACCTCGGTGGCCCGGGCGACGAGATCATCCGGGCCCTGGCGATCGAGGCCAACGGCAACAAGCTGCTGGTCGGCGAGGCCAGCGATGGTTTCCCGACCACCGCCAATGCGCTGCAGCCGGGCTTCGGTGGCGGCAGTCTCGATGGCCTGATCATCGAGCTCGATGCCGCCGGCAGCACCGTCACGTTCGCCAGCTACCTCGGCGGCGTCAACGAAGACGTGTTCGGCGCCGTCGCCACGTCACCGGGCGGCTCCGCGGTGATCGCCGGTTGGACCTGGTCGCCCGACTGGCCGACCACCGTCGGCGCGTTCCAGCGGTCGCTGCACGGCATCGAGGACGGCTGCGTGCTGCGCCTCGACACCCTGAGTTTTGGCGGCCGCTTCGCGTTCGGCGGCGGCGACGACCTCGGCAGTACCTTGTTCGTGCCCGACACCGAAGTCGGGATGCTGGCCCTGGCAGTCGCCAACCAGACCTCGCGGCCGCTGTGGCTCGACCAGGTGCGCGTGTTCGTCGGTGGCTCCGCCGACAACCTGGTCGATGTCGCCGACGTGTCGCTGTGGCTCGATCAACCCGGGACGCCGGGCCGCACCGACCTGCGGTTGGCCGGACCGGTGCCGTTGACCGGCGACCACGTCATCGTCGAACTGCCGGTCACCGGCCTGCCGGCGCTGCAGCCCGGCGAACGGCAGGCGTTGACCGTGACCGTGCGGGCCCGGGCCGGCTGCCGTCCGGGCGCCGAGATCGCCTGCTCGCTGCTCGGGCAGGACGGCTTCGTCGTGCACAGCGATGGCCTGGCCGGCGGAGCGCAGGTCGGCATGCTCGGCCCGGAGCTGCTGACGCGCGCGGTCGCGTGCCTGCGCGCGCCGGTGTTTCCCGGCGACTTCGACGGTGACGGCAGGATCACGGTCGCCGACCTGCGGCAGCTCGCGATGCACCTCGGCGAGGCGGCGGGCGCGTTCGATGCCGATGGCGACGGCGCGGTCGGCGTCCACGATCTCGAACTGGTCGGCGCGCGCATCCTCGGCCTGCCGGTGCTGCGGGCCCAGCCGACGGTGGTGAGCCGTGATTCGCTGCTGACGCTGCGCGGTTACGACCTGGCGGCGATCACCACGGCGACCCTCGGGGGCCGATCGCTGCAGCTGGTGGCGCCGTCGTACGGCGAGTTGACGTTGCGCATCGACGCCGGCATCGCCGGCGGCGAGCAGGAGCTGCTGATCCAGGGCCGAGACCGGCCGCTGCTGCAGACCACGGTCCAGGTGCAGTGACCGTTCCCCGCGTGCTGGTGCTCGGCGGCGTCGATCCGACCGGCGGTGCCGGCATCACCGCCGACGCGCAGGTGGTCGCCTGGCACGGTGCGCAGGCACTGCCGATCGCCGTGGCGCTGACGGTGCAGAATCGCCGCGGCATGCAGCGCGTCGCCGCCGTGGCCGAGGAACTGTGGTCCGCGGCGATCACCGCGGCGGTGGCCGACGGCCCGGTGCAGGCGATCAAGACCGGACTGCTGGCCAGCGCCGCACAGATCGAAGCGCTGGCCGCACGCCTGCGGCCGTTGGCGGCCACCGTGCCGCTGGTGGTCGACCCGGTGCTGTCGGCGACTGCCGGCGGCTACACCGCCGCGGCCGAAATCGCACTCGCCTACCGGCGGCACCTGCTGCCGCTGGCGCGGGTGGTCACGCCGAACCTGCCCGAACTGCAGGCGCTGTGCGCCGACGATCCGCCGGCACTGCTCGCCGGCGCCTGTCGCGCGGTGGTGGTCAAAGGCGGGCACGGCAGCGGCGGGGAATTGCGCGACGTGCTGCACACGCGGTCCGGCACCGAGTCATGGTCGCATCCGTTGCGCAACGTCGGCCCGGTGCACGGCACCGGCTGCGCGTTCGCCGCGACCCTGGCCGCGCATCTGGCCCGCGGCGCCACGGTACCGGCGGCGGTGCAGGCGGCGGTGGAGTTCCTGCAGGCGTGTCTGTCGGCGATGGGTCCGGCCGACGACAGCGGTCTGCCGCGGCCGCTGCGGCTGGCTACGCGAACATCGAGCCGATGAGCTGCTGGAAGTGCTCGTGTACTTTGTGCCGTCGCACCTTCAACGTCTCTGTCAGCATGCCGTTCTCGGCCGTCAACGGCACCGCCAGTACGCGGAACGCGGCGACGCGGTCGCTCGGGCGGAAGCCGGTCTCGCGCCGCACCAGGCGGTCGAGTTCGCGGCGGAACAGCTCGAGCACCGCCTTGCCGTGCAGCACGCCATCGCGCAGGTCCCACTCCGCCTTCGGCACCGCCTGCTCGAGGCAGTCGCGCATCGGCACGATCAGCGCCCCGAGGCTCTTCTGGTCCTGGCCCAGGCACACCACCTGCTCGACGTACGACGAAGTCTTGATCGCCGCCTCGACCGGCTCCGGTTCGACGTTCTCGCCGCCGGCGAGCACGATCGTGTCCTTGGCACGGCCGGTGATCCACACGTGGCCGCGAGCGTCGACATGGCCGAGGTCGCCGGAATTGAACCAACGGTCCTGGTCGAGCGCCTCGGCGGTCTTCTTCGGGTTGTCGTAGTAGCCGCGCATGATCTGCGGGCCGTGGATCCACAGCACGCCGGTCTGGCCCGGCCCGAGCACCTTGCCGTCGGCCGCGCGGGCATGGATCTCGGTGTCCGGAATCGGCGCGCCGATGTTGCCCGGACCGTTGTCTGCGGGTTTTCGCACCGCGGCGACCGGACTGGTCTCGGTCAGGCCATAACCGTTGAGCAGCGGCAGGCCGATGCCGAGCAGCGTCTCGTCGACGTGGCGCGGCAGCGAGCCGCCGCCGCTGACCGCCAGCCGCAGGCGACCGCCGGTGAACGCGCGCAGCTTCGGCAACACCGTGGCGCGCGCCAGCAGGTGCAGTCCGCGGCGCAGCGGCCCGGCACGGCCGCCACCGACCTCGCGGCACAGCTGCAGCACGCTGCGCAGCAGCCGCCCCTTCGCGCCCGGCAGCTTGTGTGCCCGCGCGACGATGCCGTCGTGGATCGTCTCCCAGATGCGCGGCACGGCGGCGAACACCGTCGGCCGCACGTGCTGCAGGTCGTCCTTGATGTGCCGCCGGTCGGTGTAGATCAGTTGCCCGCCGGCCGCGAGCGCGCAGTAGTCCATGATGCGCTCGTACATGTGCCATGCCGGCAGCACCGACAGGAAGCTGTCGCTGGCGCCGAAGTGCAGCACCGCCGACACGCCGGTGATGTTCGACAGCACGTTCTTGTGCGTCAGCATCACGCCCTTCGGTTCGGCAGTGGTGCCGCTGGTGTAGACGATCGTCAGCAGATCCTCGGGTCCCACGGCGGCGGCGCGATCGCGCAGCGCCGTGGCATTGTCCTGCCGCCACGCCTCGCCGCGCGCCATCACCTCGGCCAACGTCAGCACGCCGGTGACCGCGGTCTGCTCCGCCAGCGTGATCACGGTCTGCAGCGCCGGCAGTTCGCCGCGGCCTTCGAGCACGGTCGCCGCGGTCTTGTCGTCCTCGACGAACGTGGCGCGGCAGCCGGAGTGCCGCAGGATGAACAGCAGTTCGAGCGGCGACGTGTCCGAACCGCGCGGCACGTCGACCAGACCGGTGTAGGCGCAGGCGAGGTCGGCGAGCAGCCATTCGTAGCGGTTCTCCGCCAACAGGCCGATGCGATCCCCGTGCGCGAGCCCGAGGCTGCACAGTCCTGCCGCCAGCCGCTCGACGTCAGCGCACAGTCGGCGGAAGGTGATCGGCTCGTCGACGCGCGCGCGTCGGCGCGGCAGGAACACCGCGTCGCCGTGGCACCGCACCCAGTGATCCAGCAGTTCGGTGAAGGTTGCCGGTGCCGAATCCGCCATGTGCAGGCGTTCGTCGGTGGCGGGAGCGGTGGGGGTTCGACTCTTGACTTCCACGGTGGTGGTCAATACGAATGCGCCCCCTCGGTTGCCGGGTCAACCCGTCGGGTGGAAAACCTGCGGGTGATTCGGTGCCGTCGTTCTGCGGGCCGGCTGCGGCCGGTCAGGTCAATCTGCGGGTGTAGCTCAGTGGTAGAGCATCACGTTGCCAACGTGAGGGTCGAGAGTTCAAGTCTCTTCACCCGCTCCATTTCGACCTGACCTTCCCGACAACTCGGGCCGCCGCCGCTCGCGGTCGTGAGTTCGGCGTCCCCTTGTCGCTGCCCTGCTCAGCTCCCGGGCGCCATCGCCAGCCACCGGTCGATGCAAGTTCGCAGCGCTTCCATCCGGATCGGCTTGGGCAGGTAGTCGTCCATCCCGGCCGCCAGGCAGCGCTCGGCGTCGCCTTCCATCGCATGCGCGGTGAACGCCACGATCGGGATGTGCAGCCCGCTGCTGCGTTCGCCCGAGCGGATCTCGGCGGTGGCCTCGTAGCCATCCATGACCGGCATCTGGCAGTCCATCAACACCAGATCACACGGCCCGGCGGCGAGCGCGGCCATGGCCTCCTGGCCGTTGGCCGCGAGCAGGACCTCGCAGCCGATGTTCTGCAGCATCCGCTGCGCCACCTTCTGGTTGACCAGGTTGTCGTCCACGAGCAGCACGCGGCCGCGGATCGAGCCGATCGGCGCCGGGCCCTGGGTGCGCGGCACTCCGGCAATCTCCTTCGGCGCGCCATCGGCACTGGCCATGCGCCGGCCGGCCTGGCCGAGGCCCGCCAGCAGCTGCGCCTCGCGCACCGGCTTGACCAGGACCCGGCTGATGCCGGTCGACCTGATCAGTTCCGGCTCGAGCGGGGCCTGCACCGAAGACAGCATGATCAGCACGACGTCCTGGTGCTCCGGTCGTGCGCGGATCTCCGCCGCCAGGATGCCGCCGTCCATGTCGGGCATCTGGAAGTCGAGCAGCACGACCTCGAACGGCTTGCCGTTCCTGTGTGCTCCCGCCAGCACGCGCAGCGCCTCCGGCCCCGATGAGGACAGGGAGCACAGCACACCGTACTTCGACAACTGGTCGAACAGCACCTGCCGGTTGACCTCCTGGTCGTCGACGATCAGTACGCGCAGGTCACGCACGTGCGGCAGGCTGTCGTGGGGGGCCGGTGGCGTGGGATCGATCGCCAGATCGAGCCGGAAGCTGAACGTGGAGCCCTTGCCCGGCTCGCTCTGCACCAGGATCGCGCCGCCCATCAGCTGCGCCAGGCTCTGCGAGATCGCGAGTCCGAGCCCGGTTCCGCCGTAGGTTCGCGTGGTCGAAGCGTCGACCTGGTTGAACATGCCGAACAGGCTGCCGAGCTTGTCCGGCGGGATGCCGATGCCGGTGTCCTGGACCGACACCACGACCTGCGTGCGACCGTCGTTGCCGGGCCCGGAATCCACGTCGATCAGCACGTGGCCGTGGCGGGTGAACTTGACCGCATTGCCGACCAGGTTGAGCAGCACCTGCCGGATCCGCCCTGGGTCGCCGAGGAAGTGCAGCCCAGGGGCGGCGTAGCGCACCAGCAGATCGATCCCCTTCTTGCGGGCGGCCACGCCGAGCATCTCCGCCACCTCCTCGGTCAGTGACCGCAGGTCGAACGAGATGCACTCCAGCACCAGCTTGCCGGCGTCGATCTTCGAGAAGTCGAGGATGTCGTTGATGACCACCAGCAGCGCATCGCCGGAGCTGCGGATGGTCTCGGCGTACTCACGCTGTTCCCGATCGAGTCCGGTTTCCAGCAGCAGGCTGGTCATGCCGATCACGCCGTTCATCGGCGTGCGGATCTCGTGGCTCATGTTGGCGAGGAACTCGCCCTTGACCCTGGCCCCGGACTCGGCCACCTGCCGCGCCGCGCTCGCCGCACCGGCCGCCTCCCGCTCCAGCCGCACCAGCTGTGCGAGCTCGCCGCTCATGGTGTTGAAGGCTGCCGCCACCTCCCCGACCTCGTCCCGACGTCGGACCCGCACCTGGATGCCGAGCTCGCCGGCGCTGGCCTTGCGGCATGCCAGGGCGAGGTGGCTCAATGGCTTGCTGATCGAGCGCCCCAACATGATGGTGATCACCAGCACGATCGCGGTCAGCCCGGCGCCGCCCAGCAGCAGGAACCGGACGTTCCCTTCCACCGCGACCCGACAGGCTTCTTCCACGTCCCCCTGGCCTAGTGCGAGCGCTTTGAGGGCGCTGTCCAGCTGTTCGGTGAAACGCTGTTCCCGCAGCCGTTGCATGTGGCACACCTGATCCGCCAATCCGGGATTCCCAGCGAGGTCGGCGTGGATCATCTCGTCGTTGGTCGCCGCGAACGCTTCCCAGGTGTGCAGCGCCGACCGGATCGTCATGCGCAGGCCATCGTCGTCGATGACCGACAGCGCGTGGCTGAACTGGGCAGGGATCAGGTCATCGAGCTCCTTGGTGCGCAGGAACAGCTGCTTGAGCTGGTCCGGGTCCTTCAGGGTCTGCGCGGTCGCCGCCATGGCGCGCACCTCACTGAGGTCGACGCGCAGCATCGCGAGGTCCTGGCGCGCATCATCGTATGCCTCGAGCGCCCGGTGGATCGGTCCGCCGATGCGCACGTCGTTGATCTGCACCGTCGCGGTCCACTGCAGGGCCACGAACCCGAGCAGGTTGATGCCGCAACCGATCAGCAGCTTGTGCGCGATCGTGAGTCTGGGGGGCGCAAGATGCGGCATCGCGGTGGCCGGCACGGCTCAGTGATCGTCGACGGCGACGAATTTGTGCGCGACGAGCGCCTGGCCCTCGGGGCCGAGCAGGAAGCTGATGAACGCCTTGACCTCGCGTGTCGGATGTGCCGGCGCGACCAGGATCAGCGGGCGCGACAGCAGATAGGCGCCGGAGCGGACGTGCTGCGCATCCGGCGCGAACCCGTCGATCGAGACCGCGTGCAACCCGGGCTTGGCGAACGCCGTGCTGAGCGCGGTGATGCCGTTCCGTTCTTTCAGCAGCATCGTGACCTGGTCGGACTGCTTGTCGACTTCCTTGCGGTCGGATCGGTACGCAGCGCCATCCATCGCCGAATCCTGGAACTCGACCATCTGGCCACGGCCGGCGCTCAGCGTCTGGGTGATGCACAGGATGCCGCCGTCCAGGCCGCCCACTTCCTTCCAGTTCTTGATCGTGCCGGTGAAGATGTCCTTCAACTGCTGGCGCGTGAGGTTGCGGACCGGGTTGTCGGGATGCACGTACACGCTGACCGCGTCGTAGCCGACCAACTGGTAATGGATCGGTTTCTGTTTCTCGACGAAGGTCAGCGAGCGCGAAACACCCGCGAGCATCGCCTTGCCGTCGAGCACCAGCTGCAGTCCCTTGCCCGAGCCCTGCACCTCGATGGTTCCGAACGGGATGCCGCTCTTCTGGGTGAAGGCGCGTGCTGCCTCGGGAATCAGGTGCTCGCCGATCGTCGACGATCCGACATAGGAGATCTGGGCCGGCGACGGCGACGCGCACGCCAGGAACACGGTCGCCCCGGTCAGCAGCCAGTTCAGGTCGAGAAGATGTCCATGCCGCACGAGTCCTCCTCTCCCGAGTCGCTTTGATGCGCCGAGAGTGGTCGTTCCAGGCGGCAGGGGCGTCGGACTATCGTCGCTGCGTCCCTGGCGGCTTGAACCCGCCCGAGGGGACGCCGGAGCCTGTGGCCTCGCTCACGGTAGCTCGTTGGCGAGGATGCGTGCGAGTTTGGCTGGGTCCAGGTTGCCGCCGGACACCACGCAGACGATCTTGCCGGCGCCGGCCCGCCCGGTCAGTGCCGCGGCCACCGATGCGGCACCTGCACCCTCGGCGACGATGCGGTTGCGTTCGACCAAGAGTCGGATTGCATCCGCCACTTGCTCGAGCGTGACCACGACCGAGCCGGCGAGCAGCTCGCGCACCATCGGCCACATCTCCGGCAGCAGGCCGCGGCCGCCGATGCCGTCGACGAAGCTGGCGACGTAGTCGATCGGCGCAGGCGCGCCCGCAGCGAGTGCCGCGGCCAGCGGTGCTGCGGTCGCCACTTCGGCGGCGAACACCTCGGCCGTTGGCCGCAAGGGGCGCAGCGCCGAGGCGATGCCCGACGCCAGCCCGCCGCCGCCGTACGGCACCACCACGGTGTCGACGTCCGGCAGATCGGCGAGGATCTCCAAGCCGATCGTGCCGTTGCCGGCGATCACCGCGGGGTCGCTGACCGGGTGCACGAACCAGCCGCGCATGCCTTTGCGGCCGCGCTGCAGCAGCACGTTCCACCACTCGGCGAACGGCAGTTTCACGATCTCGGCGCCGAGCCGTTCGATCGCCGCGAGTTTGGTGGCCGGCGCGTGGTCGGGCACCACCACGCGGCACGGCACCGAACGTCGGCGCGCGACGAAGGCCACGCCCTGCGCCATGTTGCCGGCGCTGGCAGTGTAGACGCCGTCGGCAAGCTGCGCGGCCGACAGCAGCGCCAAGGCGTTGCCGGCGCCGCGCAACTTGAAGGAACCGATCGGCTGCAGGTTCTCCAGCTTCAGCCAGATCTCGGCCGGTCCAGGGGTTGGCAGCCGCACCAGCGGCGTGCGCACCGCGAGGCCTTGGATGCGCTCCGCGGCGGCCTGGATCTCAGCCAGCGGGATCGGGGTCAACGGTTGCATCGTCCGGTTCTCCGTCGGTGAAATCGACCAGGCTGCCGCGGCCGCGCGCCCGCGCCGCGGCGACCACGTGCCGCGCGGCCGCCAGGTCCTCGACGCCGATGCCCAGCGACTTGAACACGGTCACCTGGTCGCCGTTCTGGCGGCCGGGCGCGCGGCCGATCAGCACGTCGCCGAGTTCGCCGCGCACATGGTCGTCGCCGACCAGGCCCTCGGCCTTCGCCAGCAGGAAGTCGCCGGCCTCGTGCAGCAGCGACTCGCGGCGGTCGGTGAACAGACGCGCGCGCGCGATCGCGGCCCCGTCGAGCTCGCGCGTCGTGGGCGTGCAGGCGCCGACCGCGTTGACGTGGCAGCCGTTGGCGAGCCACGCCCCGCGCAGCACCGGCGCGCGCGCGTTGGTGGTGGTGCAGAGGATGGCGGCGCCACGGCTCGCCTGTTCGGCGTCGGCACACGCAGTCACCGTCACGCCATGGCGCGCCGTCGCCGCCGTCGCGAACTGCCGCGCTCGCTTGAGGTCGCGGCCCGCGACCCGCACCGACGTGATCTTCCGCACCAGGAGCATCGCCTGCAGGTGCGTGCGCGCCTGGATGCCGGTGCCGATCAGCGCCAGCGACTCCGCATCGGCGCGCGCGAGCGCCCGCGTCGCCACCGCGCTGGCGGCAGCGGTGCGGATCGCCGTCACCGCGGAGCCGTCGAGCACCGCGACCAGGCGACCGTGCCGGCCTTCGAACAACAGCACCGCGCCCTGATGCGCGTCGATGCCGGTGCCGTGGTTGCCGGGGAACACGCTGACCACCTTGATGCCGTGCTCGCCACCGGCGCCGCCGAGCTGGGCCGGCATCATGCCGAGCAGGCCCGTGCCCGCGGGCAGACGCATGAGGTGGCGCAGCGGCTGTACCGCGGCACCGGCGGCGAGCTGGCGCAGAGCGGCATCGACGACTTCGATGCATTCGGCCATCGGCAGCAGCGTGCGGACTTCGCGCGCACCGAGCACCAGGAGCATCATGGGCGGGGATGCTACCGTGCGGCCCGGCAACGGACCGCAGACGGCAGCCATGACGGTGCGGTCGGGCCGACCATCGGCGAAGGTGGTGTAGCCGCCGGCCACCGCTATCGTGCGGTCCGGGCCACACCGTGCTGCGCCTGATTCCATTGCCCGGGAGACCGTGCATGTCCGCCATCGCCCTCGGATTCCTGACCGTCACCTGGATCTTCGGTTGCCAGGACCCTGGCACCAGGCCGCCCGAGTTCGACGCCGCCCGCAAGAAGGCGGTCGAGGCGCTCGCCAACGACTGGTTCAAGGCGCGTCCGGCCACGCGCTTCGACGACTGGGACGACAAGACGCACGCGGCGCTGCTGGCGCGGGCCAAGGCGCTCGACCCGCTGCCGGACACGGCGATCAAGGAGGTGCGGGCGCTGCTGTGGAAGGCAGCGCGCGGCCACGGTCCCAAGCTCGACCCGTCGAAACCGATCGACACCCATTGGGGCAAGGCCGGCTACGCGCTCGACAATGCACCGCGCGGGGCCGCCGGGGCGGGGCTCGGTCTGCTGGTCGGACTGCACGGCGGCGGCGAGGGAGCCGGCGACAAGTCCGAGGCCGCGGCCGCCTGGAACGCGGCGCTGGCCAAGAACAAGCTGATCGGCATCTACCCGCAGGCGATCCAGCTGGTGCACGACGCCTGGTGCACGCCCGAGGGCGAGCGCTTCGTGCTGACGCTGATCGAGATGGCCAAGCGCACCTATGACCTCGATCCCGCGCGCGTCTACTCGGCCGGCTTCAGCATGGGCGGTACCGGCACGTGGTGGTTGTGCGGCCGGTATCCGCAACTGTTCGCCGGCGGCATGCCGTTTCACGGCGTGTTGTTCAACGATGGCCAACAGACCGACCACGAGAGCCAGATCACCTCGGTCCAGCACGGCCTGATCCCCAACGTCCGGCACGTGCCGCTGTACTACACGACCGGTTCCGTCGATCACAACTGTCTGCCTTACAGCTATGAGTATGCGGCCAGGCTGCTCGACGAACTGCGCAAGACGCACCCCGGTGATTACGAGATCAACTACCGCTGCGTGCCCGGCCTGGCGCACGCGTTCGCGCCCGGGGAACCTGCCGCGGCCTGCAAGTGGCTGCTCGGCCGCAAGCGCCTGACGTTCCCCAAGACCGTCACCTGGGAGGCGCTGGTGAATCCCACCTTCCCACCCGGCGACGGCCGCGCGCGCGTGCACGGCAGCTACTGGCTGCGCTGCGACGCGCCGGTCGAGAAGATGCTGGTCGAAGCCGAGATCCAGGGGCAGACCGTGGCGCTGAAGGTCGAACGGCACGAGCCGAAGGGTTTCACCGTCTATCTGTGCGCCGACCTGATCGACGTCACCAAGGAGGTGACGATCACCTGCAACGGCGAGCAGAAGTACCGGGGTACGCCCGCGGCCAGTCTGGTGGCGATGATCGAAACGATGTCCGAGTTCTTCGATCGCGAACTGGTGTTCGACCGCCGCGTCGACTTCTGATCACCGCGCGCGGAGTGCGGAACGAGGACTCGAGGTTGCTCAGGGGAGCCAGGGAACGGCGACCATCCGAGAACTTCGTCGAGCGATGGCAGCGCCCGTTGATACAAAATGACCGCCACCGTCCAGGCTAGGAACGGCGCGGCTTCCGCGGTTTCGGCACCGCTTCGGATTGGCCTGTGCCCATGGGTCGATGGAGGATACGCGTTGCGTTCTCCCTTGCCACCTGCGCTTCGTCAACCTCCGGTCGGAGTTGCCGGTGCCGTCAGGCGGAAGCCGCCTGGGGGATTCACTGCCCGCGCGGCAACTTCTCGCTCGGCGCCTGCTGGTGGAACGCGGTGATGATCTGCCAGCACTCGTCCGCGGTCTCCGCGTACGACACCAGCTCGAGATCCTCGGGCGAGATCGTGCCTTCGTCGACGAACATCTGCCAGTCGACCAGCTTGTTCCAGTAGTCGCGGCCGAACAACACCACCGGGATGCGCTGCATGCGCCGCGTCTGGATCAGCGTCAGCGTCTCGAACATCTCGTCGAGCGTGCCGAAGCCGCCGGGGAAGGCGACCATCGCCTTGGCGCGCATCAGGAAGTGCATCTTGCGCACCGCGAAGTACTTGAACTCGAAGCACAGCTCCGGGGTGATGTAGCTGTTCGGCTCCTGCTCGAACGGCAGCGTGATGTTGAGACCGATCGACTTGGCGCCGACGTCGAACGCGCCGCGGTTGGCGGCCTCCATGATGCCCGGGCCGCCGCCGGTGACGACCACGTAGTCGCAGTGGTGGTCGATCTGGCACTGGCTGCTGACGATGCGCGCGAACGCGCGGGCCTCGTCGTAGTAATGCGCTTTCTTCAGCACGTTCTCGGCGATGCGCACGCGCCGCTGCAGCAGCGGGTCGTCGGGTCGCACGGCCAGCGCCTTGCGGGTCTCCTCGAGCCTGGCCTCGGCGTCCTGGCGTTCGAGGATGCGCGTGCCGCCGAACACGACGATCGTCGAACGGACGCCCTGTTCCTGCATGATCAGTTCGGGCTTGAGCAGCTCGAGCTGCAGGCGGACCGGTCGCAATTCGACGCGGCCCATGAAATCGGGGTCGACATGGGCGACCCGGTACGACGTCGAGCGCTTGATCGCGCGGATGCGTTCGTCGTGGCCGGGGTCGTCCTTGGCCACCATCGTGGCCGGCTTGCGTGGGCTCATTCGGCATTTCCCGATCGGGGATCGGCGGTCAGTGACATCGGCAGGTCAGGTGCTGCATGTGCAGGCGATGTGCCCGCTGCGGTGGATCTAGCGACCCGCCGGCTCGTAGTTGCCCATGCGACCGCCAGGATGCAGGTTATCCTGTCGCGCCGAGCAATGGAGCGAGTGCAGCTGACCTATTGCGGAAACGTGCATCCGGCCGGCGACCTGGAAGAGTGGCTGGCGACCGTGCATCGATTCGCCGTACCGGTGGCGGCGGCACAGCGGCGGCGCGGCCTCCGGTTCGGTCTCGGCGCCTGGTGGAACGCCGCCGTGGCGCAGACGCTGGCCGGCGATCCGGCGGCCCGGGCGCGGCTGTCTGCCGAACTCGCGGCGCTCGACCTGCCGCTGTGGACGTTGAACGTGTTTCCGTTCGGCGGCTTCCACGACGCGGTGGTGAAGCGGGCGGTCTACGCCCCCGACTGGGCCACCGAGGAGCGCCTCGACTACACCCGGCAATGCGCCAGGGTCGCCGCCGGCCTGCTGCCCATGGGCAGCACGCTGCCGTTGTCGACCCTGCCGCTCGGCTACCGTGGTCCTGGCGACGCGCCGGCGGATCTGCGGCTGATGGCGCGCAACCTGGTGCGCTGCGCCAGCAGCTTTGCCGCGATCGAGCAGCAGACGGGCGTGCGCTGTACGCTGGCGCTGGAGCCGGAGCCGTTTTGTCTGCTCGAGACCTGTGCCGCGGCCGCCGATTTCCTCGAGCGCTGGGTGTTCGACGAAGGTGCCTGGAGCACGGTGACTACCGAAGTGCTGCGCCGGCACCTCGGCGTGTGCGTCGATCTGTGCCATCTCGCGGTGGTCGGCGAGGAGCCGCTGGCGGCGCTGGCCCTGCTGGCGGCGCGCGGCATCGTCGTGCCGAAGGTCCAGGTGTCGTCGTGCCTCGAGCTGCGCGCGCCCGCGGAACTGGCGCCGCTGCTGGCGTTCGACGAGCCGCGCTACCTGCACCAGACCGTGGCCGAACGCGGGCCGCGCGCACTCGACCTCGGCGACGTGCGCGCGCGCACGGCCGAGTTCACCGCCGGCGGCCGGCTGCGCACGCACTTCCACATGCCGCTGTACTGGGACCAGCCGGGCGCGCTCGGCTCGACCCGCAGCGAGGTCGAGCGCGTGCTGCGCGGTCTGCGTGCGATGCCACCACCGCTGCCGTTGCTCGAGGTCGAGACCTACACCTGGAGCGTGCTCGGCGATCTTGCCGGCAGCGAGCCGCTGCCGCTGCGCATCGGCCGCGAGCTGGAGTTCGTCGCAAATCTGCTCGGAGTCTGACGGTCGGCGCAGCAGCTTCGTATCCTGCGTGCCCTGCCCGGGCCGCCGATGATCGAACTCCGCAATGTCCGCAAGTCCTACCGCCAGGGTGACCGCGAGGTCGTGGCCTGCGATGTCGGCGAACTGCTGATCCGGGACGGCGAACAGGTCGCCCTGGTCGGGCGGTCTGGCACCGGCAAGACCACGCTGATGCACATCATCGCCGGCATCCTGCGCCCGGACCTCGGCGAGGTGCGCGTGCGCGACACCGCGCTGCAGCAGCTCGGCGAGGCCCGGCGCGACCGGTTCCGCGGCCAGCACATCGGCATGGTCTACCAGACCTTCAACCTGCTGCAGCCGTTCACCGCGCTGGAGAACGTGCTGCTCGGCGCGCTGTTCGGCCGCGGTGCCGGGGCGGCGGCGAAACAGCGCGCGACCATGCTGCTCGACCGCACCGGCCTCGCCGAACGCATGCACCACCTACCGAACCAGCTGTCGGTCGGCCAGGTGCAGCGCGTCGCCATCTGCCGCGCGCTGGTCAACGATCCGGAGCTGATCCTGATGGACGAACCGCTCGGCAACCAGGACAAGCAGACCGGTGGGCAGGTGATCGATCTGCTGCTGCAGCTGGCGAAGGAGGGCGGCAAGACCGTGGTGATGGTCACCCACGATCCGGAGTCGGCAAAGCGCATGCAGCGCACGGTCGACCTCGCGACCTTGCGGAGGGTGGCGTGAAGCTGGTCGCGATCAGCCTGCGCAACGTGCGCATCCGCGTGGTGTCGTCGCTGCTGACGATGGTGGCGATCCTGGTCGCCACCGGGCTGTATGCGGCGATCATGCTGATGGCCGAGCAGACGCGCGACCGCTACGAGGGCAGCCTCGCCGGTTACCGCTCGGTGATCGGTCCGAAGGACGCGTCCGGCCTGCAGCTGTGTCTCAACACCATCTTCAACGTCGGTGACGCGCCGGGGCTGATCAAGTTCAGGATCTACCAGGAGCTGCGCGCCGGGCGCACGCTCGGCCGCCGCGCCCAGCTGCTCTACACGATCCCGCAGGCGCGCGGTGACGGCTTCAGCCGCTTCAACTTCCCGGTGGTCGGCACCACCGACGAGATGTTCTCGCTGTTCCAGCGCGACGAACGGCCGCTCGCGTTCGCGGCCGGCGGGCCGTGGAAGTTCACGCACGACGAACTGGTGCAGCTGGTCACCGAACTGGCGGCGCACGAGAGCGCGCGCCGCACCGGCGAGACGCAGGTGCCGCCGCGGCCGCAGCTGCAGGATGGCTGGAAACAGGCGGTGCTCGGTGCGCGCGTGGCCCGGCAGCTCGGCCTCGGCCTCGGCGGCGAGATCGTGCCCTCGCACGGCAAGCCCGGCGAGTTCGGTTCGCACGACCATCCGGAGTCCGCGTGCCGTGTGGTCGGCGTACTGCAGCCGACCAATTCGCCGATCGACAGCACGATCTTCGTACCGCTCGGCACCAACCTGCTGATCGCCGACCACGCCGACGGCGTGTTCAAGGTCGATCCGCCGCCCGGCAAGAATCCCGAGGATGCCAGGAACCTGCCGGTGACCGCCGACGACATCGGCCTGACCGCGATCATCGCCTGGCCCAAGGACCATGTCGGCCCGCGCATCCTGCGCGAAGAACTCAGCGGCAAGCCCGGTGCCCAGGCCGCCTGGCCCGGCGACGAGATCCCGAAGTTCCTGCGCCAGATCGGCAATGTTGCCGACGCGCTGGTGATCGTCGCCTGGTTGGTGCTGCTGGTCGCCGCGGTGTCGATCACCGTGGCGATCTACAACACCATGAACGAACGCCGCCGCGAGATCGCGATCATGCGTTCGCTGGGCGCGCGCCGCAGCCAGATCACCGCGATCATCCTCGGCGAAGCGGCCTTGCTGTCGTGCGTCGGGGCGGTGCTCGGCGTCGCCGTCTGCCATCTGGCGGCGCTGCTGATGCGCGGCACCGTCGAAGACATGACCGGTGTTTATCTGGACTGGACAGCGTTTGCGCCGCGCGAGCTGTATCTTGTCGTCGCCGTCACGGTGCTCGGTGCCGTCGCCGGCCTGCTGCCCGCGGTCAAGGGCTCGATGACGCAGGTTGCCGACAACCTGGCGTCGAACTACTGAAGGCTCCACCATGCGCATCCACTGCACCTCCGCGTTCCTGCTGATCGCCGTGCTCGCGGCCCAGACCCCGGCCCCCGCCGGTACTGGCGGTGGCGACAAGGGCGACAAGCCGGCACCCGTGGTCCAGGGACCGACCGGCAAGCAGGAGACCAAGCAGGATGGTCAGGCCGGAACCGGCCAGAAGCCGCCGGCGCCGAATGGCAGCAAGGCCGAGACCGGGAAGGACCCGGCGAAGGGCGACGCCAAGTCCGGCGACGGCAAGGGCAACGACGGCAAGGCCGGCGACGCCAAGATCGACAAGGCGCCGGCCGACCAGCCGGCGCCGCGCGGCAACGATCCGGCCGACCTGCGCGCGATCCGCGGCGCGCAGCAGATGGTCGACGCCGAGAAGAAACTCGCCGAGCAGATCAAGAGCGGCAAGATCCAGGGCCTCGACAAGATCGTCACCTTCGACGAATTGTCCAACTGGCCGTACGAGGACGGCTTGAAGGGCATGCCGAAGCGGGTCAAGGATCTGCAGGGCAAGAAGGTGCTGATGACCGGCTTCATGCTGCCGATCGACGAGGTGCAGAACATCAAGGAGTTCCTGCTGGTGCAGTCGCTGTGGTCGTGCTGCTACGGCCAACCGCCGGACATCAATGGCCTCGTGCGCGTGGTCATGCCCAAGGGCAAGACCAGCGACTACTTCTTCGATCCGCTGAAGATCGTCGGCACCTTCAAGGTCGAGGCCACCGTGCTCGAAGGCTACTGCGTCGACATCTATCAGCTGCAGGTCGAGAGCCTCGAAGCCATCAAGTAGCAGCGCCGCTGCGAGCGGGCGGTCGCGCCGTTGCGGTCACCGGTCCGGGCGCGGGTCGGTCCAGCGCTGGGACCGCTGCCACGGCGGCTTCGTGGCGGTGCAGTCGCGTATTGCCACAGTCCGGGGCCGGTCAAGTCCGATAGGGAGACACCGATGGTCTCCCGAGTCGCCAACCGGCGCGGCCTGTCGCTGACGATCAGGCTCACCGCCTCCCTCACCGTGGCGTCGTTGTTCGTTGCCCTGCTGGTGGCGTTCCTCGGCGTCGACCGGCAGAACCAGGAGCGCGGCGCCGAACTGGACCGCGCGCAGGCACTGTTCGCCGGCGTGCTCGCCGATCGCGCCGCGCCCCTGCTCGACCGCGCCGACACGCTGCGGCTCGCGGTGTTGGCGACCGCGGCACGCGATCTGACCGAGGGCCGCGTCCTGCTGCTCGATCGCAGCGGTCGCGTCTGCATCGACACGGCGCTGGTGCTCGGCGATCGGCAGTTGCCGCTGCTCGCCCACAGCGGCGGTTTCCAGCGCACGATCGAACACGACGACGGACCATCGGCGCGCGAGACGCTGGCGGCGATCCGGCTCGGCGGCGAGGTGATCGGCGAAGTGCGCCTGCAGCGCGCGCTGCCGACGGCGGTACCGACGTTCTCGTGGACGCTGTTCGGTCTGGTGCTGCTCGGCTGCATGTCGTTGGTCGCCGTCGGCGGCATGATGAGCCACCACTGGTCGGTGCGCGTGCGCGCCGCCACCAACGCCGTGATCCACCTCGCCGCCGGCGAGGTCGGTGGTTCCGACCAGGAGCCGGCGCCCGGTGAACTGCAGGAACTGAGCCAGGCCCTGGCCGAACTCGATCGCGGCATGCACGACGGTCTCAACCGCGTCGCCGAGAGCTACGTCGAACTGGCCGCGCACGTCGTCGATGGCCTCGAGCGCCGCGGCCTGGTGGCCGAGGGTCACGCCGAGCGCACCGAGGTCTACGCCAACCTGCTGGCGCAGCGGCTGCAATTGCTGCCCGAGGATCGCCGCGATCTGGCGCTCGCCAGCCGGCTGCACGATCTCGGCAAGGCATGGGTGCGGCCGTCGATCCTGCAGAAGCAGGAGCCGCTCGACGAGCTGGAGCGCGAATCGCTGCGGCAGCATCCGGTGCGCGGTGCCGCGCACATCGAGTTCATGCCGAGCTTGCGCCGCGCGGCGCAGATCGTCCGCCACCAGGGCGAGAAGTACGACGGCAACGGTGGTCCCGATGGCCTGCGCGGCGATCGCATTCCGCTCGGTGCCCGCATCCTGGCGATCGCTTCGGCCTATGACCTGCTGACCGTGTACGCGGCCCTCGATCGGCCGTCGTCGCGCGACGCTGCGCTGGCGCAACTCGCCGAGGACGGCGGCACGGTGTTCGACCCGTGGCTGCTCGAACTGTTCACCGCCGAGATCAAGCGGGCGGTGTCGGCGATCGGCGACAAACCGGTGATGATCTCACCGGCAGGCGTGGTGCCGTACAAGATCGCCGAAACGCCGTTCGCGACCGGCGACGGCGAGCAGGATCTCGAGACCGAACTCGAAGTGATGCTCGACGACACGCCGCCCGAGGACCAGGCATGACGCGCGCGGGCTGGGCCGTCGTCGGTCTGCTGTTCACCGCCTGCCAGACCGTGCCGCAGGACCCGTTCGGCGATGCCCAGGCAGCGCTGCAGCACGGCGATCTGCTGACCGCCCTGGTCGCCTTGGACCAGATCCCGGTCGGCGACCCGCGCTACCCCGAGGCCCGCGCCGCCGCCGGCGGCGTCGAACGGCAGATGCGCAAGAGCCACGAACTGCTGCTCGGTGGACTGTGGTTGCGCAGCGAATGGCGCGACGAGGAAGCGATCCTGTCGTTCCAGCGCGCGCAATCGGTGTGGCCGGCGATTCCGGGCGTCCCTGAGCTGATCGCCGCCACGCAATCACGCATGCAACTGTTCGTGCACGGCGATGGCCGCAAAGCCGCACTGCTGAGCGTGATCACCAGGCCCGCGGCCCCGGCCAGCGAACGACCGGCGGCCATGGCCGAGGGCGTACCGGCGGTGCCGCCGGCCGAACCGCCAGCGGCGCCACAAATGGAAACCCAGCCGGGTCGCAATGACGAGGCTGGCGGCGAGGACTTCGTTGCCGCGCGCCTCGCCGCGATCGAAGCTGACCTGCAGGCCGGCAAGCTGGAGATCGGGTTGGAGGGGCTGATGAACCTGTGGCGCCAGCGCCCGGCCGATCCACGGCTGCGCCTACGGCTGTCGCGCGTGCTGCACCAGCGGGCGCTCGTTCGCTATGGCCAGGGCGCGTTGGAACAGGCGATCTCCGACTGGCGGCGCGCGATCTCCTTGACCAGCGACGACGACGAGCTGCGCAGTCTGCTCGACAAGGCCGGCGCGGAACTCCGCCGCCGCAACGACGGCTAGCTGCCGTCGGGTGCGCGCATCTCGCGCACGCATCGCGCATTGCCACTACGCGCGAGAGAAAGAAAGCCGGGGGTGAAACTTCGGGAAAAGGGGAAGAAGGAGAGTCAAGTTTTTACATCCGTGGCGGACAACCCCCGGCGGAGTGCGGATTCCGTCCGGCAACTTCTCGATTGCCGACGGACTGATTCTGCCGGTGCCAGATCTCGCCTGGCCACGAGCCCTCAGGGTTTTCCTGAGCCCCTTGCGACCAGAGTCTGGCGACTGACTCGGGAAGTGTATGGCAACTTCTCGGCTAGTCAAGTGTGCGCCGTTCACGGCGGCACGAGTCGCAGGCCGCTGCCGGTCTCCTGCGCCAGCCACCCTGGCAGAAGCCGCGTTGCCGCGGTCAGTTCTTCGATGATGCAGGGGCCGCGCACGGCTTGTCCCGCGACCAGCTCCTCGCGCCGGTAGATCGGGATTGCCGGGCCGCCGCCCGGCGGCCGCCGATGTCGCGGGGCAGCCGCCTTGCCGGCCGCGGGGGTGAATCTCGGCAGCGCCGGCCCCGGCAATTCGGCGCGCGCCAGCAGGCCGGTGACCTCGATCGGCGTGTCCATCGCGGCGAAGCCGAAACGTTCACGGTGCGCGCGGACGAAGCGGTCGCGCAGGTGCCCGCTTTGCTGCAGCCGCAGTGGCAGACCGCCGCCCTGACCCTGGTAGCGCAGGACCGCCCAGCTGTCGCAGCGCGTTCGTACCTTCGCATCGAGTTCCCGCGCCACCTGATTGCGCAACCGGCGGGCGGCGGCGGCCAGCCGCCGTTCGGTGGCCGGGCTCAAGGCCGCCGGCATCGCCTGCACGCGTTCGGCCGACTCGCCGGCCAGACACAGGCCGATCGCCGAAAACGCGCCGGGATGAACCGGCACCAGCACCGAAGGCATGCCGAGCCGCGTGGCCAATGCCGCGGCGTGCAGGCCGCCGGCGCCGCCATAGGCGACCAGCGGTACGTGCGCCGGGTCGACCGCGCGTTCGACGGTGATCACCATCAGCGCGCGCGTCATCTGGATGTCCGCGACTTCGAGGATGCCGGCGGCCGTGCGCCGCAGCGACAGGCCGAGCTTGCGTGCCAACCGTTCGAGCGCGCGCACCGACGCCTCGGCGTCGACCGGCAACGCGCCACCGAGCAGCGTGTGTGCGTCCAGGTGGCCGAGCACCATGTGCGCGTCGGTCACCGTCGGTTGGTCGCTGCGGCCATAGCACGCGGGGCCCGGATCGGCGCCGGCGCTGTGCGGGCCGACCCGCAGCGCACCGCCGCGATCGCAGAAGGCGATGCTGCCGCCGCCACAGCCGACGGTGTGCACCGCAACGCTCGGCAGTGGCAGTGGCAGGCCGTTGATGCGCCCCTGGTCGGTGCGTTCGCCCTTCTGCACCAGGCACACGTCGGTCGACGTGCCGCCCATGTCGAGCGCTGCCGCGGTGGCGAAGCCGCAGGCCTTGGCCACTGCCGCAGTCGCCAGTACGCCGCCGGCCGGCCCGGAGAACATCGCCCGCGCCGGGAAGTCGCGCGCCTCGGTCTCTGTCAGCAGGCCGAGACTGCTGCGCAGCAGTCGCAGCCGGCCGTTGCCGATGCCGGCCACGAGGCGCGCGGCATACGCAGAGACCAGCGGCGCGATCGCGGCGTTGAGGATCGCCGCGCTGAAGCGTTCGAACTCGCCGTAGGCCGGCAACAGGTCGGCGCTGCAGGTCACCACCACGCCGGGCAACGCCGCGCGCACCGCGCCGGCGAGCCGCCGTTCGTCGCGCGGATCGGCCGGCGAATGCAACAGGCCGATCGCCACCGCCTGCGGCCGGAGCCGTCGCAGCTGCCGCACCGTGCGCGCGATAGCCGCCGCGGTCAACGGCCGCAGCAGCACGCCGCCGGGGCCGCGCCGGCAATCGACCCCGAGCCGCAGCGCGCGCGGCACCGGCAGCTCCGGCCGGCTCGGCTCGAGCGCATACAACTCGCTGCGCTCCTGGCGGCCGATCTCGATCAGGTCCTCGAAGCCGTGGTTGGTGACGAACGCCGTGCGGCAGGTCTGGCCGGTCAGCACGGCGTTGAGGCCGACCGTGGTGCCGTGCACGACCAGCACCTCCTCTGCGGCCGTGCGCCGTACCGCGGCCAGGCCCTGCAGCACCGCCTGCGCCGGGTCGGCGGGGGTCGATGGCAGCTTGTGCACCTGCAGACCGCGCGGCGACCACCGCACCACGTCGGTGAAGGTGCCGCCGGTGTCGATGCCGATGCGTGCGGGCATTGCGGCGGCAGCGTAGGCGAAGCCGCCGGGAAGTCGATCGTTGTCAGCGCTGCGTCTGCGTGCGAACCTTCAAGCTCGATGACGCTGGCCCTCGGTTGCTTGTGCGCCTACGTGCTCGGCGGCGTGCCGTTCGCGCTGCTGGTAGTACGGTTGCTGCTGGGCGTCGACGTGCGTCGGATCGGCTCGGGCAACGTCGGCGCCACCAACGCCAGCCGCGCGTTCAACAGCCGCGGCGGCCGGCTCGGCAGCTTCCTGCTGATCTACCTGCTCGACGCCGCCAAGGGTTTCGTGCCGGCCTGGTTCGGCCCCGGCCTGTTGCACAGCGACACCGGGCCACTGGCCGCCGTGCTGCTCGGCGCCGCCGCGATCCTCGGCCATGTGTTCACGCCGTTCCTGCAGTTCCGCGGCGGCAAGGGCGTCGCCACGGCGACCGGCGTGCTGCTGGCGCTCGACTGGCCGGCGGCGCTGGCGGCGTTCGCGGTGTTCTTCGTGGTGCGCGCGCTCACCGGCCAGGTGTTCTTCGGCAGCCTGGCGCTCGGCCTGGCGCTCGCCGGCGCGGTGGTCGCGTTCCACCCCGGCGACGCGTTCGGTGGGCGGCTGCCGATCACCGTGCTCGGCGTCGTGTTGGCGGCGTTCCTGTTCTGGACCCATCGCCACAACCTGAGGCAGCACTTCGCGCGCGACGCCGGGGCCAAGGCATGAAGGTCGCGATCCTCGGCAACGGCGGCTTCGGCACGGCGATGGCGATCGCGCAGGCGAAGGCCGGGCGCAGCGTCGCGCTGTGGGGGCACGATCCGCAGTACACGATCGAGATCGCGCGCACCCGCCGCAACCCGCGCTACCTCGAAGGTACAGAGCTGCCGCCGGCGGTGCGCGTCACGCCGGAGGCCGCGGTGGTGCTCGACGGCGCCGACGTCGTGCTGGTGGCGATCCCGACGCAGCACGTGCGCGCGTCGCTGCAGCCGCTGGCCGCGCTGGTGGCCAAGGCGGTGCCGTTGGTGTCGCTGGCCAAGGGCCTCGAACAGACCACCGGTCTGCGGCCGAGCCAGGTGATCGCCGAACTGCTCGGCGAACCGGCGCGCGTGCTGGTGCTCAGCGGGCCGAGCCACGCCGAAGAGATCGCCCGCTCGCTGCCGACCACCGTGGTGTTGACCGGCACCGACGAGGCCCGCGTGCTCCTGCTGCAGGAGCAGCTGGCGACGCCGGCGTTCCGCATCTATCGCAACCGCGACGTGCTCGGCACCGAGTTGTGCGGTGCGCTGAAGAACGTCATGGCGCTGGCGGCGGGCATCGCCGACGGTCTCGGCTACGGCGACAACGCCAAGGCGGCGATCCTGACGCGCGGCATCGTCGAGATGGCGCGCTACGGCACCGCCGAGGGCGCCGACTTGAAGACCTTCCAGGGCCTCGCCGGCATCGGCGACCTCGCGGTGACCGCGTTCTCGCGCCACGGCCGCAACCGCGCGTTCGGCGAGCGCATCGGCCGCGGCGACAGCCTCGAGCAGGCGCTGCGCGCGTCGCCGAAGGTGGCCGAGGGCGTGTGGACCTCGCGCGTGGTGGTCGAGCGCGCCAGGGTGCTGCAGGTCGACATGCCGCTGGCGACCGCGGTGTCGCAGGTGTTGTTCCACGGTCTGTCGCCGCGCGATGCGGTGCGGGCGCTGATGGAGCGCGATCCGAAGGCCGAAGCCTGACGCGCCACCGGTGCCTGTGGCGCCGATGCCCGGCCGGCGGCACGATCGGTCGCATGCGCCGCCACACCGCCGTCCTGTTGCTCGCCACGCTGGCGCCGGCGCAGCGGGTCAAGGATCTGCAACTGCGCGATCTGCTGCTGCTCGACTACTCGATGCTGTTCCCGTACGAGGAGCCGAAGGGTTTCGTCGATGCGGCGAACTACCTGGTGTTCGACGCCGGCCGCGACCAGGCTGACGGCAAGAAGAGCTGGTGGTCGGTGGCGGCGCGCACCGGCGCGCGCACGCTGCTGTGCGATCGCGAGCATCTCGAGCAGGCGCTGCAGGACGCCGGCGTCGCGGCCGGCGCGCTGCCGGCTCTCGACGACGCCGACCACTGGCGCTGGAATGGGCGCCACGACCGGGTGGCGGTCGAGGTCGGCGACGCGCTGTTCGTCGCCGACAGTGCCGGCAAGGCCAGGCGGCTGCTGCCACCGCCGGGCGAAGTGCACGGCACGCAGTTCTCGCCCGACGGTCAGTGGCTGGCGTGCGTGCACCAGCACGAACTCGCGCTGGTGCCGGCGGCCGGCGGCGAGGTGCGGGCGCTGACCGCGGGCGGCAGCGACGAGCTGTTGTTCGGCGAGCTCGACTGGGTCTACCAGGAGGAGGTCTACGGCCGCGGCAACTTCCAGGGCTTCTGGTGGTCGCCCGACAGCAAGCACATCGCGCTGCTGCGGCTCGACCAGACGCCGGTGCAGGCGTTCGCGCTGGTCGCCGACGCGCCGGCGCGACCGCTCGTCGAACGCACCAAGTACCCGAAGACCGGCGAGCCGAACCCGAAGGCCGACCTCGGCATCGCCGACGTGGCCGGCGGCACGGTGCGCTGGTTCGAACTGCCGCAGTACCCGATCGCGGACCGGTTGATCGTGCGCGTCACCTGGGCGCCCGACGGCAAGGAAGTGTTCTTCCAGGTGCAGAACCGCACGCAGACGTTCGTCGACCTGCTGGCCGGCGATGCGGAAACCGGGGCCGTACGGCGCGTGTTCCACGAGGCCAGCGACTGCTGGGTCGAGCCCGGGCCCGAACCGAAGTTCCTCGCCGGCGGCGCCGAGTTCCTGTGGCTCAGCGAGCGCGACGGCTGCTGCCACGTCTACCGCTACGGCCGCGACGGCAAGCTGCTCGGCCGCCTGACCGAAGGCGAGTGGCAGTGTAAGCAGATCGAGGCGATCGACGAGCCGCACGGCCTGCTGTGGTTCACCGCCGACCGCAGCTCGCCGCTGCAGACGCAGCTCTACACCGTGCCGCTGACCGGCGGCGAGCCGAAGCAGGTGACCAAGGGCCGCGGCACGCACGACATCACCATGGCGCCGGACTGCGCCAGCTTCGTGTCGCAGTGGAGCAGTGCCGTGGACCCGCTCGAGCTCCGGCTGTTCGCCGCCGACGGCAGCGAGCTGCGGGCGATCGCCAAGGCGCGCAAGCAGCTGCTGCGGCCGTACCACCTGGCCGAGCCGGAGTTCGTGCAGGTCAAGACGCGCGACGGCTTCGCGATGGAGGCGATGCTGATCAAGCCGCGCGACTTCACCGTTGGCAAGAAGTACCCGGTGGTGCAGTACGTCTATGCCGGGCCGCACTCGCCGATCGTGCGCGACGTCTGGGGCAGCCGCGACCATCTCTGGCACCAGCTGCTGGCGCAGAAGGGCTACCTGGTGTTCGCCTGCGACAACCGTTCGGCCAGCGGCAAGGGCCGCAAGTACGCCAAGGCCTGCTGGCAGCACCTCGGCAGCAGCGAGCTGCAGGACCTCGAGGACGGCGTCCACTGGCTGGTCGATCAGGGCGCCGATCCGGAGCGCGTGATGCTGTGGGGTTGGAGCTACGGCGGCTACCAGACGCTCTACAACCTGACGCACAGCACGACCTGGAAATGCGGCATCGCCGTCAATGCGGTCACCGACTGGCGCAACTACGACTCGATCTACACCGAGCGCTACCACGGCCTGCCCGAGCAGAACGCCAAGGGCTACCAGCAGAGCAGCGTGGTCGAGGCCGCCGACCAGCTGCACGGCAAGCTGCAGCTGCTGTGCGCGGCGATGGACGACAACGTGCACATGCAGAACAGCCTGCAGCTGCTGTGGGCGCTGCAGCAGGCCGGCCTCGACTGCGACTTCATGGTCTATCCGCGCGCGCGCCACGGCATCGACGACCTCAACCAGCAGCTGCACCTGTTCGCGCGCATGACCCGGTTCGTCGAACAGAACCTCTGATGGCGATCGCCTTCGCCGGATCCCTGGCCGTTGCCTATGCCGGCGCGCACGGCTCGGCCGAGCGCCTGCGCCCCGGCGTCGTCGCCTGGCAGCAGGACCTCGACCAACTGCTGGCCAGCAAGCTGCGGCGGCCGCTGCCATGGCGCGATGACCTGGTCGCCGAACGCTTCGACCTCGGCCCGGCCGGCTGGATGGCGCTGCGGCTGTTCGCCTTCCATGCCGAGCGCACCGACCTCGAACTGCCCGACACGGTGCCGCCGCTGCTCGAACTGGACCCCGAGTGGCGCAAGGCCGCCGATGCCGGCTTCGGCACCAGCCGCTACGGCCAGCTGCTGCCGTGCCGGCTGTGGCTGCCGGCCGAGTTCCCGTTCACGCTGAAGGCGCCGCTGCCCGACGGCGAACTGGCCGAGATCGGCTCGCTGCCGCTGCTGCGCGACCAGCTGCGCTGGCTGAACGGGCGCAGCTTCCAGGCCGACGAACGCGAGCAGGCCGGCTGGCTGCAGCTGCCGGCACCGGCCGGCGGCGAACTGCTGGCGGCGGCGCGGCGCGGTTTTGCCGGGCTCGGTGCCGCGGTCGCAGTTGCCGTGTCACGTTCGGCGCCGTTGATCGTCCAGGATCTACAGGGCTGATCGATCGGTCGCGGCCTGCTTTTGGCCGCGCGCGCCGCGACCGGGTGGCACTGGCGACGACGCCGTGAACGACAGCGTGGCGGTTCTGTGCAGTTCCTGTTCCTCCATCGTGGCGTGTCGCTAGCCTTTCGCGCAGTCTCGTTCGTCCCTCGCAAGGAGCCTCGCTTGAGCCAAACGACCGCCACGCAGTCGACCGACACGCGTTTCTTCGGCCATCCCCGCGGTCTGATGACGCTGTTCCTCACCGAGATGTGGGAACGCTTCACGTACTATGGGATGCGGGCGCTCTTGATCCTGTTCATGACCGCTGCGATCGCCGATGGCGGCTTCGGCTTCGGTGCTGACAAGGCGGCACCGATCTACGCGATGTACGTGTCCCTGGTCTACCTGGCGACGGTGCCCGGTGGCTGGATCGCCGACAACTTCCTCGGCCAACGTCGGTCTGTGCTCTACGGCGGCATCATGATCATGGTCGGCAACACGCTGCTGATCTTCCACGGCTTGCCGATGTTCTTCGCCGGGCTCGGGTGCATCGTCGTCGGCGTGGGCATGCTCAAGCCCAACATCAGCGTCATCGTCGGACAGCTCTATGGTGCGGAGGACAAGCGCCGCGACGCCGGCTTCTCGATCTTCTACATGGGCATCAACCTCGGCGCCCTGCTCGCGCCACTGGTGTGCGGTTGGCTGGCGCAGAATGAAGCCTTCAAGGGCATGCTGACGAGTTGGGGCATCGACCCGAAGAGCTGCTGGCATTGGGGCTTTGGTGCTGCTGCCTTCGGCATGTTCCTCGGGCTCGTCCAATACGTGCTCACGGGCAGACACCTTGGCACGGCGGGCCTGTACCCGACGCCGCCTGCGAACGAGGAGGCTGCGCGGCGCAACCGCCGCACGCTAACGATCGGCATCGTTGCCGCCGTGGTGGTCGCCGTTGCCTTGTTCTTGTTCGACGGTACTGCTCGGCACTACGACACCATCACTTGGCGCGGAGAGAACGGCGGGCTGGTGGTCGATGCCAGCACCGCTGACAACAGTGAAAAGGCGATGCAGCTCCACAAGGACGCACCGATCGCCGCCAAGGAACTCGTTGACGTGCTTGGTGAGGACACATTGGCAGTGTTGCAGCGCGAAGTGTTCCGGCAACGGGTTGCCGCGGGCCAGGCCAAAGGAGCGAGCGACGGCTTCTTCCAGCGCATCGCCGAGGCCGGGGGCGAACCGGCAGG
>Ga0209488_10000349_pt1 | contig 37626 bp, 34 predicted proteins | sample Rivendell_Oct201_8_FD_188349 | JGI IMG/M metagenome (GOLD analysis project Ga0209488, IMG submission 188349) | Vadose zone soil microbial communities from the Eel River Critical Zone Observatory, Northern California, USA -... | ecosystem: Environmental > Terrestrial > Soil > Vadose zone >...
GTTCCGAAGGTGATTTCGCTGCCCGGCAGGATGCACCTTCTGGAAAGAAATCGCGAGCTGGAACAGAAAATCGCCGAGCGCAAGCGCATGGAGGCGCCGATTGAAGGCCCTCTCCGGCGCAGGGTAAGCATGGGTTTCGTGGTGGCGGTTCTCCTGATGAGCTTCATGGGATTCCTGACTTGGCGGGCCCGGCAACTGGCTTCAAACGAAGCCGATCTGGTCGCCCACACCTATTCCGTAATGGGCTCGCTGGAAGTGACGCTGCAACACGTACTCGAAGTGGAAACCAGCGCGCGGATGTTTTCCCTGACCGGGCTGGAGCCCTTGCTGGCGCACTATGAATCCGCCAGGGGGACCGTTGCCCAGGACGAGGATACGCTGCGCCATTTGACGATAGACAATCCCCATCAGCAGCAACGACTGGACGTACTCGAGCCGCAGGTGCGGGATGCCCTCCTGTTCGCCGGCAGCATGGTTGCCAAACGCAGGCAGCTGCACGCAGTTCCCGGCGCCAGCGAGGTCCTGGAGACCGAGAGGCTGGCCGATGCCGTGCGTGTCACGACTCAAGCGATGCGGGCAGAAGAGTCGCGGTTGTTGAGCCAGCGTACCGAAAAGACGAAGGCAGGACGGCGGTTGACGAACCTTATCATTCTTGTCGGCACTTTCGTCGGGGCCGGGTGCCTGGGGCTAGCCAGATTCGCGGTGAACCGCGAGATTGACGTCAGCGCAAGGGCGCGGGCCCACATCGGCCGATTGAATGCGGAACTGGAACAGCGTGTGGAGCAGCGAACAGCGACCCTGCAATCCGAGATCAGCGAGCGCAAGCGGGTTGAAGAAGTGCGTGAACGCCTGGCAGCCGTTGTCGAATCCTCCGATGACGCGATTATCAGTAAAACCCTGGACGGGACGATCACCGCCTGGAATCGCGGCGCCCAGAAAGTGTTCGGCTACGCGCCATCCGAGGCCGTAGGTAAACCGATGCTGATGCTCATGCCGGCGGAATGCGTCGACGAGGAGCCCGAGATTCTGGCGCGCATAGCACGCGGCGAGAGTATAGAGCATTTCGAAACCGTCGGCGTGCGGAAGGATGGCACGAAGATTGACATTTCTGCGACGATTTCGCCGATTAGAGATCGCACAGGTGCGATTGTTGGAGCTTCAAAAATTGCCCGCGACATCAGCGAGCGCAAGCGGGTTGAGCGAGCGGCGAAGGAAGCCCTCGCTGCCAGCGAGGCTGCGCTTAAGGAGTTAGGCGATCAGAAATTTGCTCTGGACCAACATGCCATCGTGGCGGTGACCGATGTGCAGGGAACCATTACGTACGTCAACGATAAGTTCTGCGCGATCAGTCAGTATTCCAAGGAGGAACTGATCGGCCAGAATCACCGCATTCTCAACTCCGGCCATCATCCCAGAGAGTTTTTTCAGCAGATGTACCGTGCCATCGCAAACGGTAAGGTCTGGCACGGCGAAATTAAGAACCGGGCGAAGGATGGTTCGATTTACTGGGTCGATACGACCATCGTCCCGTTCGTGGACGGGGATGGAAAACCGCGGCAGTACGTGGCCATCCGAGCGGACATCACGGAACGCAAATTGGCGGGAGAGGCGCTGAAAGAAAGCCTGGCCACCAGCCAGGTGGCGCTTAAGGAACTGGCGGATCAAAAGTTCGCTTTGGATCAGCATGCGATTGTGGCCGTGACCGATGTCAAAGGCACGATTACTTACGTGAACGATAAATTCTGCACCATCAGTCAATACTCCAAGGAAGAACTGATCGGCCAGAATCATCGCATTCTCAACTCGAGCCACCACCCCAGAGAGTTTTTCCAGGAGATGTACCACGCCATCGCGAATGGCGAGGTTTGGCACGGTGAGATTAAGAACCGGGCCAAGGATGGTTCGATTTACTGGGTCGACACCACGATTGTCCCGTTCGTAGGAGCGGAAGGAAAACCGCGGCAGTACGTTGCCATCCGCGCCGACATCACGGAGCGCAAACAGGCGGAAGAGGCACTGAAGCAAAGCCTGGCCACCAGCGATCGTGCTCTCAAGGAGCTGGCGGATCAAAAGTTCGCTCTGGACCAACACGCGATTGTGGCCACTACTGACGTTCAGGGGACGATCACTTATGTAAACGAAAAGTTCTGTGCCATCAGCAAATATTCCAAGGACGAATTGATCGGGCAAAACCACCGCATCCTCAACTCCGGCCACCACCCCAAGGAGTTTTTTAAGCAGATGTACCACACCATTGCGAACGGCGAGGTGTGGCGGGGCGAGATCTGCAATCACGCTAAGGATGGTTCAACCTACTGGGTGGATACGACCATTGTGCCCCTGGTTGACTCTGAGGGTAAACCCCGGCAGTACATGGCGATCCGCGCCGAGATTACGGAACGAAAGCAGGCTGAGGAGGCTCTGCGCGAGCAAAAATACGCCTTGGACCAGCACGCGATCGTGGCCACCACCGACGTCCGGGGAACCATCACTTACGTGAACGACAAGTTCTGCGCCATCAGCAAATATTCCCGCGACGAACTGCTGGGTCAGAACCACCGCATCCTTAATTCCGGGCACCATTCGCAGGAGTTTTTCAAGGCGATGTATCACGCCATCGCCAATGGGAAGGTTTGGCACGGCGAGATTAAGAACCGCGCCAAGGATGGTTCGATTTACTGGGTGGACACCACCGTTGTCCCATTCGTCGGTGGCGATGGCAAACCGCAGCAGTACGTTGCGATCCGTGCAGATATCACGGAACGCAAGTTGGCTGAAGCAGGGCTGCACGAAAGTCAGGAACGGTTTCGGCTGCTGCTCGATGGGGTCAAGGATTATGCCATCTATATGCTCGACCCCAAGGGCCACGTGATTAGTTGGAATGCGGGTGCGGCTCGTATCAAGGGCTATCGAAATGAGGAAATTATAGGCAAGCATTTTTCTTGTTTTTACATTTCCGAGGATCGCGAAACCGATAAGCCCTCCCGCGAACTGCAGGAATCCCTTGCCAAGGGGCGCTTCGAGGAACAGGCACAGCGAGTCCGCAAGGACGGTTCCGCTTTCTGGGCCAACGTCGTGATCACTCCCATGTACGACGACCAGGGTACTCACAAGGGGTTCTCCAAGGTCGCGCGCGACATCACCGAACGCAAGGCAGCCGAGGACGCGGTGAGAGAGAGCCTTGCCGCCAGCGCTGCTGCGCTCAAAGAATTAGCCAATCAAAAGTTCGCTCTCGATCAACATGCCATCGTGGCGATAACCGATGTGCGAGGCATCATCACTTACGTGAATGAAAAGTTCTGCGCCATCAGCAAATATTCGCGGGACGAACTGCTAGGACAAAACCACCGCATCCTCAATTCCGGCCACCACCCGCAGGAATTTTTCAAGGATATGTATTACACCATCGCGAATGGCGAAGTCTGGCACGGCGAGATCAAGAACCGCGCCAAAAACGGTTCATTCTACTGGGTGGATACGACCATCGTCCCATTCGTCGGTGGCGATGGCAAACCGCAGCAGTACGTCGCGATCCGTGCCGATATCACGGAACGCAAGCGAGCGGAAGAGGCGTTGCGCGAGAGCGAGGAGCGCTTCCAGGCCATGGCCAATGGTATCCAACAGCTCGCCTGGATGGCCGCCGCCGATGGATCGGTTTTTTGGTACAACCAGCGCTGGTACGAATACACGGGCACCACGTTCGAGCAGATGAAGGGGTGGGCGTGGCAGAGCGTTCAAGACCCAGCAATGCTGCCCAAGGTACTTGAGGGCTGGCAGGGCTCGATTGCTTCCGGCAAGCCCTTCGATATGGAATTCCCCCTGCGCGGCGCGGACGGTAATTTTCGCATGTTCCTGACCCGCGTCATGCCTGTAATGGACCAGGAAGGCCGCGTAGTTCGCTGGTTTGGCACAAATACAGATATCAGTGAACGCAAACAGGCGGAGCGGCGGCTCGAGGGGCAAGCGGAGGAACTGGCCCGACAAGCGGAGGAATTGCTGCGCTCGCAGCAGGCTCTGGAAAGCCAAACGCTCATGCTTCGATCCGTGCTGGACAGCATGACCGAGGGCTTGGCTGCCGCCGACGAACAGGGGAAATTCGTCCTGTGGAACCCCGCAGCGGAAGCCATCCTTGGCCTAGGCGCGACAGAACTCGGTCCCTCGGAATGGTCCGAGCATTACGGCCTCTTTATGACCGACACAGTCACACCCTTCCCCAACGATCAACTCCCGCTGGTTCGCGCGCTTCGCGGGGAGGTGAGCACGTCGGAAATGTTTGTACGCAATCGCGAACTCGCGGAGGGCGCCTGGCTCGAGGTTAGCGGTTCCCCTCGACACGACAAAGAAGGCGTGGTCTGCGGCGGAGTGGCGCTTATCCACGATATTACCCAGCAGAAAAAAGACGAACGGGAAATCCAGACACTCAACGACGAACTAGAACATAGGGTTTTCGAGCGGACAGCCCAGCTGCAAACCGCCAACCAGGAACTGGAAGCTTTCAGTTACTCGGTGTCCCACGATCTGCGCGCGCCTTTGCGGCACATAAGCGGTTTTTCCAGGATGCTGATGGAGGAATTCGGCGCCACGCTCGATCCCACCGCGCAACACTACCTCGATCGCATCCAGTCGGGAACCCAGAAGATGGGTCTGCTGGTGGATGAATTGTTGAATCTGGCACGGGTTGGACGGCATGCCCTGAGCCTGAAGCAAAGCCGGTTGAACTCGCTTGTGGCGGAAGTTATCGCCATTCTGCAGCCGGAAAGCGAGGGGCGCGAGGTGGAATGGAAGATCGCGGACCTGCCCGAAGTGGAGTGTGATCCGGTTTTGACCAAGCAGGTTTTTCAAAACCTTCTGGCCAACGCCCTTAAGTTCTCCCGGCCCCGCGCCAGGGCCGTCATCGAGGTCAGCAGCAAAGACGAGAACGGGCAACCGGTGTTCATGGTCCGAGACAATGGCCTCGGCTTCAGCATGAAGTACGTCGACAAGTTGTTTGGAGTGTTTCAGAGATTGCACCGGGCGGAGGATTTCGAAGGTACAGGCATCGGTTTGGCGACGGTGCAGCGCATCGTTCATAAGCACGGGGGGCGAGTGTGGGCCGAGGGGGAGCTGGAGAAGGGCGCGGCTTTCTATTTCACCCTGAGTGTCGGAAAAGAAGAGGAAGCGAAAAGTAACGGAGCTACGGCTGGAGGCCAATCATGAATTCAAGGGAACTCGACATACTGCTGGTGGAAGACAATCAGGACGATATGGATCTTGCCCTGCATGCGTTGCGGCGGGAGAAGCTGGCGAACAGCATCTTCGTCGCACGCGATGGCGAGGAGGCCCTGGACTTTCTCTTCTGTCGCGGAGTGTTCGCGCAAAGATCGTTTGATCATCCCCCTAAATTGGTCCTGTTGGATTTAAAACTTCCCAAGATCGATGGGATGGAAGTACTGAGACAGGTCAAGAGTGATCCGCGGACCAAGACTATCCCGGTCGTCATCATGACCTCCTCGAAGGAAGAGCGCGATCTGGTGGCGGGTTACAACCTGGGAGCCAACAGCTATATCCAGAAGCCGGTCGATTTCGACCAATTCCGGGAGACGGTAAAGAGCGTGGGCCTGTACTGGGTGGTCATCAATCAACCGCCGGTAGCGCACGATGCCAGCCATCTGACAGGACTGGCGTATGACCGCAGCTAACCGTCCCGACCCACAGCCCGAGCAGTTGCGGGTACTGCACGTCGAAGATAACGAGCTCGACGCGGAGCTGGTAGCCGAGTCTCTGCGAAAAGGAGGCTTCTCGGTTTCTGTTGCGGTGGTGCAAGAGGAAAGCGAGTTTGAGCAGCAGCTTGGCTTGCAACGTCCCGACGTAGTGATTGCAGACTACAACCTGCCGCAGTGGAAAGGAATGGAAGCGCTCAGCGTGCTCCGGCGCGAGCGTCTGGACATCCCGCTGATCCTAGTCTCGGGCGCGCTGGGAGACGTGACTGCGGTGGAATGTATCAAGGCAGGGGCAACGGATTACGTCCTGAAAGATGGGCTGGCGCGGCTTCCGGAAGCCGTCCGCCGCGCGTTGCGAGAAAAACATCTGCGCGAGCAGCATCTTCGGTCGCAGGAACTGTTCCGGCGCGCGGTCGAATCCTCGCCCAGCGGAATCCTGATGGTCGATGAGTCGTGCAGGATTCTGCTGGTAAACACGGAAACAGAGAGACTGTTTGGATACGGGCGCGATCAGATGGTGGGCCATCCGGTTGAAATGCTGGTGCCAGACCGCCTTCACAAGGTCTATACCGAGCAGCGCGTGGCTTACCTTCGCGCTCCCGCGAAGAGCGTCCTGGGGGAAAGAGGCGAGCTGTATGGCCGGCGGCAGGATGGCAGCGAGTTCCCTGTCGAGATCGGGCTGAATCCGATCGAGACCGCCTCGGGCACCCAGACTCTGATTTCGGTTGTTGACATCACTGCGCGCAAGCAGGCAGAGAGTGCGGCGCTCGAATATACGCGCGAACTGCAGCGTTCGAATGCCGAACTCGAGCAATTTGCCTACATCGCCTCCCACGATTTGCAGGAACCGCTGCGCATGGTGGCGAGCTATACGGAGCTTCTTGCCGAACGTTACCGCGGCAAGCTCGACGAGAGGGCTGACAAATACATCGGATACGCGGTGGATGGCGCCCGGCGCATGCAGCGGCTGATTCACGATCTGCTGGCTTATGCCCGGGTGAGCTCGCAAGCCAAGCCGTCGCAACCAACGGATACCGCAGCTCTAGTCGCGTCGGTGGTTGGGATGATGAGCAAAGCGATCGAAAGCAGTAAGGCGGAAGTTGTTTGCGAAAGCCTGCCAATGGTCAACGGCGATGAGCTGCAACTAGGGCAGGTGTTTCAGAACTTACTGGGAAATGCCCTGAAATTCCATGGCGATCGTGCGCCGCGGATTCAGGTCCGGGCTGAGTCCATGGAGAAAGAAAACCTGTGGCGCTTTTCCGTCGCAGATAACGGAATCGGAATCGATAAGGAAAATGGCGGCCGACTGTTTCAGATGTTTCAGCGTCTTCATACCCGCGAAGAGTATGAGGGAACGGGGATCGGGCTGGCGATTTCCAAGAGAATCGTGGAACGTCATGCAGGGCGGATCTGGTTCGATTCCGCACCGGGCCAGGGGACGACGTTCTACTTCACGCTTCCCCGCCCTGAACGCTGTGCCGAATGACAACCGCTATCCAGATTCTTCTGGTGGAAGATAATCCGGGAGATGCTGACCTGACCCGTGAGAGCCTGGCGGCCAGCAAACTCAGGACTGAACTGACCGTGGTCGTCAGCGGGGCGGAGGCACTCGATTTCATGCATAGACGAGGGCGGTTTGCTTCCGCATCCCGTCCTGATTTGATTCTGCTCGACCTGAACCTGCCGCGAATCGATGGACGGGCGGTTTTGGAGGACATTAAGCGGGATGCAGACTTGAAGCGAATCCCGGTATGCATTCTTACTTCGTCAGCGGCGGAAACCGACGTGGTGCAGGGCTACAATCTGGGTGCGAACTGCTATGTGGTGAAACCGCTCGATTTTAAAACCTTTCAGAATATTGTGCAGGCGGTGGAGGGTTTCTGGTTCACCATCGTGAAGCTGCCCGCCCGGCCGGAAGACGCGAGGATGGGGGGGCAGCAGAGCGCCGATGCTGGTGGCTCTGCAAAGAATCAGTGAGCTCGACTGTGGCTATTTAACTGCAACGACGTTGGTGAGTGCTTACGATCGTGGTTACGATCTTGGAGCGGCGTTTGATAACTGTTGCACCGGCTCTCCAGTCAAGACAATCTTGGGATGGAAAAGAGTACCCGCAACGCGGGTGGCAATCGCGATCAGATCTCTTTGCCCACAGAAAACTTTTACTTGCCGGGCGCGGGAAAGCTCCGGCAGATTGACGCTGCGTCCGCTTCGAACGCGGGCGACCGTGACGTCGTCGGCAGTCACGGAAGGCAAGGTTGGAAGCAGCCTGCGCGGGTGAACGAACAGATCCTCGATCGTATCTTTCTGGGCCGCATCCTGCATCTGCTCGAGCGTGCAGGCGTCCGCAATTTCGAATTCCGCTGCAGCCGTTCGGCGCAGCGATGCCAGGTGAGCGCCGCAGCCCAAGTGCTGTCCCATTTCGTGCGCCACCGATCGCATGTAAGTTCCGGAGGCCACGCGCGCGCGAAAGCGGGCACGGTCGCCTTCGACCGCGAGAATATCGAACTCCATGATTTCAACTGGCACTGCCTTGAGCACAACCTCTTTTTTCTTCCGCGCCAATTTGTAGGCGGGAACGCCGTGAATCTTTTTGGCGGAAAAAGGCGGAGGCATCTGCTCGATCACTCCTTGGAAGCGAGTAGCGAGTTCCTTCACCTGTTCCGGCTGGAGGGTTACCGATTGCGTCGGTGACGTAGCCTGTCCCTGGGCATCGTAGGTGTCGGTGGCGAATCCGAAACGTATCTCGCCCTCGTAGGTCTTCGGCGATGCAGTGTAGAACTGAGCCAGCCGGGTCAAGCTGCCGGTGACCAGGGGCAACACTCCGGTCGCCAGAGGATCGAGCGTTCCCAGATGTCCAACGGAGCGCTGCTGCAGAATGCGGCGCACGCGGTTGACCACGTCGTGCGAGGTCAATCCAGAGGGCTTGTCGACGATGAGGACACCATTCATGAGAAGATTCAATAATTGAGTAGTTGCGCAATCGGGTAATTGGAGTTCCCCGACCGGCTATGATCGTGATTTCCCCGAAGGAGTATGGGGCTAATTGCTTGATTATCCAACTACTAACTTACCAAATTTCCCATGTTTCCTCTTCGTGACGATCAGCCGCGCTACAGCACGCCATATATCACCTACTTTCTGATTGGGCTGAACCTGCTGATCTTCCTGTTTGAAGCGGCGCTGGAGCCGGCTAGTCTCAAGAATCTGGTCTACCAATTCGGAGTCGTGCCAGAGCATCTGACGGCATTCCTGGCGGGCTCGCCGAAATACCCGCTGGTCGCAGTCGTGCTTCCCTTCTTTACCTCAATGTTTCTGCACGGCGGGTGGCCGCACGTGATCGGCAACATGTGGTTTCTGTATATTTTCGGCGACAACGTCGAGGACTACCTGGGGCATTTTAAATACCTTGTGTTTTACCTGGTTGCAGGCGTTCTCGCAATGGCGGCACAAGTCGCGATCGATCCCCTATCACGCGTGCCCACCCTGGGGGCAAGCGGGGCCATTGCGGGGGTGCTGGGAGCTTACTTCATCCTTTATCCGAGAGCGCGCGTGTTGACCTGGTTCTTTGTGTTCATTATTTATGTGCCCGCATGGATCATTCTCGGCTACTGGTTCGCCCTGCAATTCCTGAGCGGGGCCGCCACCTCGCTGGTTTACGAAGGCAGGAGCGTTGGCGGAGTGGCCTTTTGGGCACACGTCGGGGGCTTCGTCGCGGGAGTCATCATGATCAAGGTGTTTCCCGCGCGGCCGCGGCGGTCTCCTTATGCTTACGAATAAATCGCGACTGCGTGAAGGTCCGAAGTTCACGCCAGGTCTTTGATCACCACCAAAATTAAAATCAACGTCAAAATCAACGTCAACGTCAAAATCAAAATCAACGTCAAAATCAAAATCAACGTCAAAATCAAAATCAACGTCAAAATCAACGTCAACGGCGGCGGACAGGAGTGTCCGCCCCACACGTTCTTACTTCTTGGGACGCGACTCTGGGGGCACCAGGCCCGACAGGCGATAGTAGGTGACTAGCTGGCCGTAATGCTCACCGGAATGCTCGATGAAGCCGTATGCCAAATCCGAGATGCGCGTTTGCTGATGACCGAACGGATTAACCACTAGATCGGACATGCCCTTGTCGCCTTTGGCCTTAATGGCGGCGGCACCGTCCGCATAGGCTTTTTTCACGAAAGCGACCACGTCCGCCTTGGTCTTGTACTGATCGCGCTTCGGATCTTCTTCGGCAGGCGGCTTCTCTCCCTTCGCCAGGTTGGTGAAGAAATAATTGGCGTTGGAAACATGCAGCAGTTGTTCTACAAAACTGCGCTGCGCGGGAGTGGGCTTGAAGTCGTATTTGTCTTCGGGAAAGTCTTCAGCCATGGCGATCAGTTTGCGTGCGATATCGTTCCAGGTCTCAAGCACGGCCTGAGACGGACTGGGCGCGGGCTTCACAGCGGTTTCTTTTTTCATGGCGTCCTGGGCGTGCACTGGAAGCGACAACGTTATGACCAGCATGGCTGCCATCATCAAGATTGCTCTCTTCATTGCTGATTCCTCCGAAGTATGGTTTGCGGGCGGTCGTAATCTTAGCGGGAATTGTGGGATGCGTACAGCGGATTTGCTAAGCTTGCGGCAGAAACAGTTGTGCAGCGTGATGTTGGGTTAGAAATGCTGACCTACAAAGCCCCGGAGGTGGGGAGTATCTCTAGATTTTCTACGATTGCGTCTGGTGGCAAAAGAATCGCGCTGACGACTGCCTGTGCCACCGTCGCAGGCGACATCATCTTGCTGCGTGGCGCTTCCGGCCAGAGTGTCTTCCAGATATCGGTGTCTGTCGCGCCGGGAAGCAGGCCGATGACGCGAATTCCCTTCGGCCGCAGTTCCTCGCGCAGCGTATTGGTCAAGCCCAGTGCTCCGTGTTTCGAGGCATTGTAGGCGGCAGACCCCGCAAACACGCGATTGGCGGCAATTGACAGATTGTTCACGATTGTTCCGCCGCGCTTCATTATGGCCAGTGCGCCTTGGGTGACGAGGAACATTCCATCGAGATTGGTTTCGATTACTTCTTTCCAGACTGGGTAGGGCAGACGTTCCACCGGAAGATTCTTGTGCGCGATACCGGCATTGTTGATCAGGACATCGAGGCGCTTGAATTGACCGCGCACAGACTCGAACAATGCGTTCACCGAATTGGGGTCGCGCACATTGCAGGCGTGGACCATTGTCTGAATTTTCTTTGATCGTAGTTCCCTGCCAATGCGCATCAGAGTTTCATGGTCGCGGCCGGTCAGAATGAGATCACAGCTTTCTGCTGCGAGTGCCTGCGCGATCGCGAGGCCGATGCCGCGTGTGGCGCCGGTGATGAGCGCGACTCGGCCTTTCAGTCTTCTGGCCGAAGTTAATGTGTTACTTGAAGTGCGTCGGGGCAAATGATGAAAGTTGTTGACTTAGTCTCCGTAAGCGTTTTAGCTCCTGGGCGTTTGGCCGACCAACCCTGCCTTGAGCCTGCCGAAGGGAGTGTCCGCCCAAACGAACCCACTCATACGAGTCTCATCATACGCCGTTGGGGCGTTGGCGAATCAGCGACAGGAACTCCGAGCGCGTTTCGTTTTCGCTACGGAAGCAGCCCAGCATCGACGATGTGACGGCGGCGGAGTGCTGCTTCTCGACACCGCGCATCATCATGCACAAGTGCCGGGCTTCAATGACCACACCCACACCTTGCGGTTCGATGACCTTCTGAATAGTTTCGGCGATCTGCGTGGTGAGACGCTCCTGAATCTGCAAGCGGCGTGAGAACAGCTCGATGAGCCGGGGAATTTTGCTGAGCCCAATTACTTTGCCGTTGGGCACGTAGGCCACGTGAACTTTGCCGAAGAACGGGAGCATATGATGCTCGCACAGGCTGAAGACTTCCACGTCTTTGACGATCACCATCTCGTCATAATTGACCGTGAACAGAGCGGCTTTGAGCAGCGCTTCCGGGTCTTCCCTATAGCCCTTGGTCAGGAACTGCATGGCTTTGTGTACGCGCTCTGGAGTGCTGGTGAGGCCTTCGCGCTGAGGATCTTCGCCCAGGCGGACGATCATTTCCCGCACCAGGTCTTCGAAAGTTGCGCTAGTCAGCGACGTTGGTTCGGTGGCCGGTTTCATGAGTAGGGCTTGGATCCCTCGGCGGCTAAAGCCGCGAAATTTTTAAGGCTCTAACGGCATGGCTGAAGCTATGCCCTGGTACGAATCCGAATCTCTCAACGATATGGGCTGAAGCTAGGCCCTTAGACGTACGTCTTTGCAGCGACTAAGGGGCGCTTTCTGTTCCGCCTGCGTACTCAAATGAGTTCATCATAGTCTCCTCAAGCCTTACTGTTTCAAGATGAGCGTGGGGGAAGCCGCGCTGCAATATTTCGAAGATCTCCACACACAGATTTTCGGTAGTCGGCACACTCCGCGTGAATTCTTGCAGCGTATTCAAGTTCTCCAGGTCGTAGCGGGACAGCACTTCCCTTTCGACGAAACCATCTAAGTCAACCAGATTACAGACCATGCCGGTGCGATCGTCCACCGGGCCGCTGACCGTGACTTCCAGTACGTAGTTGTGACCGTGTCCATGGGGATTATTGCACTTCCCGTAAATCATGAGATTTTCTTCGGCGGAGAATCCGTCGCTGTGTAAGCGGTGGGAAGCGGAAAATCGGTAGCGCCGCGTGAGGTACGCCTTCATGCTTCTCCGTAAAAATCCGCAAAAAGGTCCGGTGTCTCGTATACACGGACCCGGTGAAGCTGGGCTCTTTGAAGCTTTGGGAACAGTCGTTGCCAGATCGCGATGGCAAGGTTCTCAGTAGTCGGGATTCGATTGGCAAATTCCGGAACTTCTTTGTTCAGGAAGCGATGATCCATGGCGTCGAGGACTTCGCGATGCATGATCTCCTTAAGCTCTTTCAGATCGACGACAAAGCCCGAACGTGGATCGACAGCGCCCTTCACCGTGATTTCGAGAGTGTAGTTATGCCCGTGGCCATTGGGGTTGTTGCACTTGCCGAAGACGCGGCGATTCTCCTCCGGGGTGAACTCCGGGTTGTGGTAATAGTGCGATGCAGAAAATTCGGCTTTGCGGGTGAGGTAGACCATTGTTCTCAGTTCTCAATTCTCAGTTGTGGCTTCGGGCTGGTTTCGCCTGCGTTTGAGAGGCTGGCACGCGCTGCCGTCGTCATTTCGCGCGGCGGAGTGTAGCTTCGTCCCTTCCACGCAACGCTGCCGTTCGCGTGCGCCCGCCTTGAGCGCAGTAACAAATAGGAGAAAAAAGGAAGGCCGAACAATGCCAGAACATTGGCATCCCATGAAAAATGCGCCCGCGAGATTCGCATGAATGTTATCGCCGGTGGGATGATGCACAATGCCGCGTAGAAAAAGTTCTTTTCCGCAATGGCCACGGTCACGAGCGATAGACTCGCCATGATCACGGCGAACTCCAGGAGTCGCCACAATCCCAGGAACACGGGGGATGGAAATAGCAGCGCCAGATTTTTTGTCCAGCCCTCTCGGAGCTGGCCGAAAGTGCGATACATCCGAGTGCGCACCGCGTCACCGCCATACCGAAAGAGAATTCTGCGGCCCGATCCTTTTACGGCGCGAGCGAGTGCCACGTCCTCTAGCAGGCTGGCGGCGACCGCAGCGTGGCCGCCAACAGCGTCGTAGGCCTCGCGCGTGATCAGAATGTACTGTCCATTGGCCGCTGCCACTGCCGAGTTTGGATCACTTACGAGGGAAGGACTATATCTGGATGCGAGTTCGGCAAAGATGACTGGCATCACCGCCTTTTCCCAAACGCTGACGACTAGCTGCTTCGGGGAATACGAGAGCAGCGCAGCCCCATGACGCTTCGCCTCATCCAGGCTTCGCGCCAATGATCCTGGCAGATGCACCGTGTCGGCGTCAGTGAGCAGGAGCCACTCGCCCTGAGCCACGCGCTCTCCGGAGGCCACGGCGTTGTTCTTGCCTGTCCATCCTTGAGGTAAGGAGGCAGCGTCGATCACACGCACACCGGGAAAAGAGAGAGCGATTTGGCGGGTGCGGTCGGTCGAGTGGTCGTCGACGACAATGACTTCGAAAGCGACGCCGGTTTGCGTTACCAACGACTCGATGCACGAGGGAAGGCACGCTTGCTCGTTTCGGGCGGGAACGATTACCGATACTGTTGGACGCCCCGATACTGTTCCGGTCGCCTGCATAGGTTGAATCTATTATTATAGCTACCGTGCGACGCATCGTTCATTCTTCGTATGTAACCCTCGTTTTTATTCTGCTGACGGGTCTCTGTGCCTGTTACAGCGGTTCACGTCCACCGCGTATTGGCTCTGCCGCGCCCGATTTCAGCGTGCGGGATTCCGAGCACCAGGTCGCTCTCTCCCAATTTCATGGTCAGATTGTGGTGTTGAATTTTTGGGCGACGTGGTGCGCGCCGTGCGTGGAAGAAGTTCCTTCGCTGGTCGAGATGCAACGACGCATGAAAGCGAAAGGCGTGACTGTGCTGGCCGTGAGCATCGATGTAGATGAAGGCGCTTACCGGCAGTTCGTGAAAAATCACAACGTGAATCTGCTCACGGTGCGCGACCCGGACCAGAAAGTCAGCAAATTGTATGGGACATTCGGATGGCCGGAGACTTACATCATCGACCGCAGTGGAGTGATGCGCCGCAAGTTTATCGGTCCCGTGGACTGGACTGACCCGGAGGTTACGGACTTTCTGAGTAAGATGTAAGAGTTTCCCTCAGTTCGATTTTGCGTAAGAAAATCAGAATCAACGTCAAAGGCGGCGGACAAGAGTGTCCGCCCCACACGATCACAGCTTCACCCTCCTCAGGCGTAGCGCATTTGCAATTACTGACACCGAGCTCAAGCTCATTGCAGCCGCGGCGAAGATCGGACTGAGCAGCCAACCGAACACCGGATATAGCACCCCAGCCGCAAGGGGCACTCCGATCGCATTGTAGATAAATGCGAAGAACAGGTTCTGTCGTATATTGCGCATCGTGGCGCGGCTTAACTTGCGGGCCCGAACGATTCCGGTCAGGTCGCCTTTCACCAACGTGATGCCCGCGCTTTCCATGGCAACGTCGGTACCGGTGCCCATGGCGATGCCGACGTTGGATTGCGCCAAAGCGGGAGCGTCATTAATGCCGTCGCCTGCCATCGCGACCACGCTTCCCTGCCCTTGCAGTTTGCGGACGACTTCCGATTTTCCTTCGGGCAACACCTCGGGCTCGAATTCCGCGATTCCGAGCCGCTGCGCGACCGCCTGGGCCGTGACGCGATTGTCGCCGGTGATCATCACCACGCGGATGCCGTTGTTGCGCAGCGTCTCGATCGCGGCTGGTGAGGATGGCTTGATTGGGTCGGCGATTCCAATCAGCCCAGCAACCTCATTGCCGAGCACGACAAAGATTGCCGTCTGCCCTTCGGCTCGCATCTTCTGGAGCGGTGCTGAGAATTCTTTCCTTGGAATGCCGATTGCCAAACCGAGATCTTGCAGCAATTGCTCGTTCCCGGCGGCTACTTGCTTTCCATCGATGGTCGCTGCGACACCGCGTCCGGTCAGCGACTGAAAATTCTTTGCTTCGGCAGGACCAAGGTTGCGCTCTTTGGCGGCGAGAAGGATCGCCGAAGCAAGCGGATGCTCGCTGCCACGCTCCAGGCTGGCAGCCAGGCGCAACAGGTTATCTTCACTTAGGCCAGGGAGCACTGGAACTGTGGCGACGACCCGAGGCTTACCTTCGGTCAGCGTTCCGGTTTTGTCGACGACCAGCGTGTCAACTTTTTCCAGAATCTCAAGCGCTTCGGCGTTCTTGATCAAGACGCCGGCATGCGCGCCACGGCCGGTACCCACCATGATCGCCATGGGAGTAGCAAGTCCCAATGCGCAGGGGCAGGCGATGATGAGCACAGCCACAGCATTCACCAGCGCATGCGCGAAACGTGGCTGTGGACCCCAGACGAGCCACGCAACAAATGTGACGGCCGACACTCCGACCACGACCGGCACAAACCACGCCGCGACGCGGTCGGCCAAGCGCTGGATCGGCGCACGGCTGCGTTGCGCCTGGCTTACCATCTGGACGATTCTCGCGAGAAGAGTCTCGGAGCCCACGCGTTCCGCTCGCATCACGAAGGATCCTGTGGCGTTGATGGTGGCTCCAACCACCTTGCTGCCGATGAGCTTTTCGACGGGCATGGACTCTCCGGTGATCATGGATTCGTCCACCGAACTGCTGCCTTCGATCACAACACCGTCGACTGGAATTTTTTCTCCCGGACGCACGCGCAGCAGGTCGCCGGGCTTTACCTGCTCGAGGGGAGCATCGTGCTCGCTGCCATCGCTGGCGAGCAGGCGCGCCGTGCGAGGACTTAGATCGAGCAATGCGCGAAGAGCGGCGCCGGTCCGGCTGCGGGCGCGCAGTTCCATAACCTGGCCCAGCAAGACCAGCGCCGTGATGGCTGCGGCAGCTTCGAAATAGACGTCAGGAAAGCCCGACATGCCGCGCAAAGATGCGGGAAAAATCTGCGGCGCGATTGTGGCGACCACGCTGTAGGCATAGGCCACTCCGGTGCCGAGGCCGATCAGAGTGAACATGTTCGGGCTGCGATTAACCAGTGACGTCCAGAAGCGCTGGAAGAAAGGCAAGCCGCCCCACACCACCACAGGAGTGGCCAGCGCGAATTCGAGCCACGGCAAGAGTGCCCCGCTCAGGATTCGCTGGAACTGCATCTCCCACAGCATGGAAGCCATGGCTATCGCCAGCAGTGGCGCGGTGAGGACGAGGCTGATCCAAAACCGCCGGCTCATGTCGCGGAGTTCGGGATTCTCCTCTTCGGCAGCGGATACCGTGCGCGGTTCCAGCGCCATGCCGCAGATTGGGCACGACCCCGGTCCCGGCCGGACAATTTCCGGATGCATGGGGCAGGTGTACTCCGTTCGCGTGGCCGCGATGGGGGCGTCCGATTCCAAGGCCATGCCACACGAGGGACAGGCTCCCGGCCTGCGTTCGCGGACCTCGGGACACATGGGACATACGTATGCTTGAAAGTCTGGCTGATTTGCGGAAGCTGCCGGAGCGGGAGCCAAGGACGACTGGTGGAGCGAAGTGTTTGCCTGGGCCGCCGTGGCCTGGACCCTGGCGCCATGAGCCGGCGCTGATCCCAGCGTCACCAGACCCGACGACATGGTTGGTTCCGGCTTTTCTAAATATTTTTGGGGATCTGCTTTGAATTTCTCGACGCAACCGGCACAGCAAAAGTGGTAAGTCTGGCCGGCGTGAGTGTAGGTGTGCCGAGCAGTGGCAGGATTCACGTTCATCCCGCACACGGGATCTTTTTCGAGATTCAGGACCGCATCGGACGGCTTGCTGGACACGATTGCTTAGTCTCCCACCATGAGAGTATGCGCTGACGGCATGTGCTCTTTGATTGTTAATGCTCTATATTGGTTTCACCCGACAGCGACCGCTTCGGCAAGATCCAAATTCATCATACCGAAAGGTTTATAAGATGACGTACCTGGATGTGGTTTTCAGCTACGGTGCTGCGCCCGGCGACAAGGAATTGCGGGCCATCGATACCATGCGCGAGGTGTACGGCGTTCGCCGGGTTCAGTTCAACGAAAAGGAGCGAAGCGTGCGCGTCGAGTTCGATGCGTCGCGCATCAAACATCGTGATGTTGCCGCACTTCTGCGCAGGGCGGGAGTGGATGTGTGGGAGCCATTGGCGTTAGCGTAATACTTGGAGAGGAACTAAAAGGAAGTAAGACGAAGGGTTTGTAGGGGAGGGCTGAAATTGCAAGGGGCGCCCAAGAAAACCTCTGGCCGAAGTTATTCTCTGGAGCGCCCCGTTGCGCGCCACTTCGTCTGCCCTTTCCTAGAGCACATACCGTGCCGTCCGTAGACTATTGATAAAACAAGGCCTGTGAGGATTGGACTCTGTAGGAATTGCTTCCTGCCGGGAAAGTTTTACGCCGGACAGTGAGGGCAAGAAATGGGCCGACGCCTTGTTGAAATCTGCCATTCCGCAAGTCTTCCTGCGGAAATCGCGTGCTCCTTTGATCCTGCGCGATGGCCTAAGGCGACTGCCTTAGTCTGAGGACTGAACGCCGGGGGCGTCTCGGAAGGCGCACCGAATAACAGGAATGTATGTCCCATCGGACGCGGTCGGTCGGCGATTTTCATGACCATCGAACTTCCGCTATAATCGTCGAGTTTCCTTCCGCCCAATAACTGCGCCCTTAGCTCAGCTGGATAGAGCGTCTGGCTACGAACCAGAAGGTCGGGAGTTCGAATCTCTCAGGGCGCACCATATTTCACCCAGATCCTTCGCCCGAAACGCTGGGCTCAGGATTTCGGCTGCGGACTCACCCCTTCGCTTCGCTCAGGGTCACGCCCGCATAGCGCCTCAAGTTCGAATCTCTCAGGGCGCACCATTCTTACTGTTAGCAGGCTTCCCTCAGATGTAGCCGAAGCAGGTAACAGTCTTCGTGCATGGCAGCGCCATTTTCATCGGTCTTGGCAGTTTCCACCGGAACCTGCTTGTTGCAAAGCCAGCAGACCAGAACGCTCTCCTGCCTCTTTGGGATTGGGCCGGGATGTGCGTTGGATGTTTTCTGAACGGGAGGTTGCAAATTGTGCCTCATTTACGATGGCCAGAGTGCAGGTGAGCTTCACCAAGAATATATCGCCACCGATAAACACGTCTGTCCGGTGACGTACAAACGCCGCGGAAATTGCAGCCACAGCCCCTGAAATTCCAACCGCTGTCGTCCTTTATGGGAAGTTCTGACAATGTCTCGTCCAGGTAGCCCCACTAGTCTGCCAGGCTCAAACGCCGCGCCTTGAACTTGGTGCCGAGGTCGCTGGTTGATTAACGTTTTTTGCTGTCGTTTTCTGCTAATCTCAGTCCAGTCTGCTACTCCCTGTATCCAAGAGAACGCTTCTTTCCGGGGCCGAAACTAGCGCGCCATGGCTAAAACCACCGTCCAAGACATCTCTGTGTTGTCCGCCGCCAAACACGGGCTGGTCTATTTGACTCCCAACGACTGGTCGCTCATTGCTGACAAGGCTGTGCGGATGGCTTTTAAGCCCGGCGAAAGCATCGTGCACGACGGCAAAAGGACGAATGGCGTCTACCTGATATTGAAAGGCACGGTTCGCGTGCAAATCTCCACCGGGGAAGTTCCGCCGAAAATCGGTCCCGGTGAAATTTGCGGCGAGATGTCCTATTTAGACGAACTGCCGGCGAGCGCCAGCGTAGTCGCAGAGGGGCCGGTCGAGGCCTATTTCCTGGATCGCCCCACGCTGCAATCATTATTCGAACTCTTCCCGCACTTGGCGTCCCGCTTCTACCGCTCTTTGGCGACCAATCTTTCGCGGAGGCTGAGACACCTTATCGGGTCCAAGCCGGAATCAGGGTTGCGCAAGAATTAGATAGGCCCACGGGCAAACCGAGTCAACCATACATCCCTGTGCTAGCCTACGGAACAGTTTGTTCGCGATGCGGTCGAGCCGCGTCTACCCGTTTGCCGAGACGAAGGTCAACCTCACATGGTCGATGCGCTAAATTTACGGCTCGCATTAGCCTCAGCCGCGATGCTCGGCTTCCGTCACGGCCTCGACTACGATCATATTGCGGCCATCTCGGACATCAGCAGCATCCAGTCCAAACCCAGTGATGCGATGCGCTACGGGCTCCTTTATGTTGGTGGGCACGCCACGACCGTCGCGGTGTTGGGTGCGGCGGCGATCGCCTTTCGTATCTCGTTGCCGCCTGCCAGCGACCGCTGGGCGGAACGGTTGGTTGGAGTTACCTTGCTCGTGCTCGGACTGTACGTATTAGGAACATTCTTCAAAGAGGCGCCTCACCACCACGCCCGACCACGTACCAGAATTACTCTGCTGATCAACGGACTGCTGTGGATCTATTGGCGACTGGGGCGCGTCTTTGGGGGAACGCGAGTGGAGGCTCCACAAGTCTTTAAGGACGGCTATGGCACAGGGTCAACGTTCCTGGTGGGCATAATCCACGGCTTGGGAGCGGAGACGCCCACGCAGTTGCTGCTTTTTCTAATGACGGTAAACCTGGGGGGAACTGCGGCAGGACTATTGGGTCTGCTGATGTTCATTGCAGGCTTGCTGCTGATGAACACCTTGATGTGTGCCTCGGCCGCCGGGCTATTCTCGGCCACGCTTGGGCGTCCTATGGCCTTACGTACTCTGACCCTACTGACGTCGGCCTACAGCATCGTTGTGGGAACTGTTTTTTTGCTGGGCTCCTCTGGCATGCTGCCTTCGCTCGCCGGTTGAGCTTGGACTGCCTAGCAAGTCCAAACAATCCCAGAGCAGCGAAATTAAGACTGAGATCCCAGAGCTATTCACCACCCCCTTCGCGCCAGCTTCTAGAGAGGCTGATTCGGGACTTGCCCGTCGAGCGTTCGGGATGATGAGCGCAAGAGGGTGGGCCTTAGTGTGCATTGGTTTGCAGTTTCTATTTGGAAGAGTTTGCCGATAATCGCGTAACCTCTTTGTATTTAGTAGCTTGCAAATACCAAGACTTTGGCACAAGAGGTGCTCCCTTTCAGGGGCGGGATGGGTTTTCCCAGAGGGCCGAAAGAGCCTTCAACGACTGGAATCCAGGAAAAGGGTTAGAAACAGGTTCAGGAGAATAATCATGAAGCGGATAGTTTTGATGGCACTGCTAGCTCTGGCTCTCCCTCTGGCGGCGTTTGCCACTAGCCAGGTGGACTTTACCAATAGCGGCGGTACCCTCTCTGGCAGCAGCGCGGGTATGAGCCTCAGTGGTTCAACACTTGTCGCAGTGAATGGGTTGAGTGCTGGTTTGATAACTGGCAACCTGGGTACACTAGGATTCTCGACTGGTATTCTGACCAGCGGGGACCTGCAAATGGGTGCCACATTCAATGGCGGCGGAAGTTTCGTCATTACCGGAAACGGAACCAACGGCATTCACAATGGTGTTATTTTCAACGGCACCTTCAGCGGACCTGTCACTTGGACCCTGATCACCTTGGCGAATGGAACACATAACTACACTCTGATGGGTACGGTAACGGGTACCTGGTTTTCGGGAGCGGTCGTGCAGGGTGTCACGGTTCAACTAACCATCAACACTGGACGCCGATTCTTCAACGGTAGTACTAAGATCTCCAGTGGCGATACCAACATCGCGGTTCCAGAGCCGGGCACGCTCGGCCTGCTGGGAACTGGTTTAGTCGGCTTGGCGGGCGCTCTGCGCCGCAAGGCAAAAGCCTAGCCTAGCTTTATCGCTTTGAAAGAGGCCTCGCCAGCGAGGCCTTTTTTTATTGGGATTACCCCGGTAATCTGAGTTGGGGGATTACCGTTGACGGTGCCGCGCTACGTCCTTAGATTTGGCACTAGGGGGTTGTATGAAAGATATCCATGAGGTCCTGCGCCAAAAGCAGGCCAAATACGCCCAACTTGGCAAACAGATCGAGATGCTGCAGCAGGCCGCGGAGAAGCTACGAGAGGTAGCCCCCTTGCTGGCCGAGAACGATGATGAAGACAACTCGGTCCTGGCGGAAGTTGATGAAACATCCGGCCAAACCGAGGCTATGGCCGCAAAGGCAGGGGCGAGTTCCAACCCCTCCGCTTCTTCCAAGGCGGCCCGGCCTTCGGCCCCTCGCTGGCCTTAGTCCGCTGGGAGCGACAGCGACTTTTACCTATGACGCTACAGGCCTTATTGGTCTCGACCGATGATTCGGCTGCAGATGTCTTGGGCCGGATTCTGCCTGCCTTCGGTATCGCCCTCGACCGTTCCAGCAATACTGAAACCGCCATCGCGCGTATCGAACAGCAAAAATTCGATGCTCTCCTGTTGGATTTTGGCGATGCAACTACGGCCGACTGTGTTCTCCAGGAAGCGCGCCGCATCGGCTCCGGTCAGCTGCCGTTGACCGTGGCACTAGTGGCTGATACCGCAAGAGTGCGCGACATTCTGACCGGAGGGGCACATTTTGTGCTTCACAAGCCCCTATCCGAGAAGGTGGCGCGTGCGGGACTGCGCGCCATGGTTGCGTTGTTGAGCCGGGAGCGCCGTCGCGCCTTCCGCGTACCCGTGCAGCTACCAGTGGAGCTCACGCTTCAAGACACTCGAAAAGTTGAAGGGATACTTCTCGACCTCAGCGAGACTGGGATGGAGATACTAACTGCGGAGCCACAGCTTCGCGGAGATCGCCTTGGTTTCGCTTTTCAGCTGCCCCAGGGCGGCCTGCAGATTGAAGGCGGCGGACGAGTGGCCTGGGCCAATCCGAATGGTCAAACGGGTGTACATTTCATTGATCTACCCGAACACGTGTCAGCGGTACTCAAGAACTGGGTCCACGCGGCGGCTACGACCGCTTCTGCAGGCCCCGACGAGACGGTTCCCCACTGTAAGCTCACGGACCTGAGCCTGGGCGGATGTTACGTCGAGACCGACGCACCGTTTCCCGAGCGATCGCTGGTCGATTTGTGTTTGAAAGCCGAAGAGATGGAGGTGCACACCGACGGCATGGTGCGCGTCTCGCATCCAGGATACGGCATGGGTGTGGAATTCCCTTCCCGCACGTCCGAGCAGCGGGCGCAAGTCGGGAATCTGATCAGTTTTCTTCGGGGTTGTCCGGAAACCATGCTGGAACTAAGTATTTCGCCACGCGCCCTGGTAGCGGATCTTAGCCAGTTTGAGCATGACGAAGCGCCTCAACTCGAGGCTGGCGAAGACATGGAAGATCTCTTGCTCGATCTCTTGCGGAGTGGGACCATGCTGCAACAGGACGAATTCCTCGCGGAACTCCGCCGCCAACGTACGTCCGAAGACCTCGCGTCTGTCTAAACGTCAATCGGCGCTATCGCTAACCTCATCGCTTTACCTGCGTGCTCACTCGTGATTCTTTAAACAGAAGCCTCCCGCGGCAGATAAAGTGGCAGAACTTACTGGGAGATTGCAAAGCGGGCATGGCAGAAGAGAGAGTACGCGGGAACGAGAGGCTTCGGCGGTGGAGCACTTAAGAATCGAAGAACCCGCCCCGTCTCTGGCACGGGCCCTTCAACTCTTCGTGGTCTGTTCCACCCCAATGCGAGTACCGTAGTCGATGACCATTGCGCCGCGGTTTCAACAATATTAAATCTAGGTTAAATATAGACTGGAGCGTATCGGACCAATCGGTTCCGCTGCTGCGTCATTTGGCGAAGGGGAAACAATTCTGGCGACGAGTCGGAGAGAGAGGGGGCACGCAATCGCTGCGCGCTCTGCCATGACGGGGCCGCGTCAACCTTCGGTGTTGTGGAGTCCGCTACTCGTTCTAGGTTTTACCGCGTTCGCGATTGAGATTCCTTTCTTTTTTTTCGGAACGCCTTCCGGACACGATGTCGAATTCCATCTTTACTCATGGCTCGAAGTCCTTTCGCAGTGGAAGCTGGGGATCGTCTATCCACGCTGGGCATCACTGGCCCACTTCGCTTATGGCGAGCCCCGTTTCCTGTTCTATCCGCCTGCGTCCTGGACTCTCGGCGCTGCCTTGAGCGCCGTCTTTCCGTGGACCCTCGCTGCCAGCATCTACATTTGGATCGCGCTGGTTGCCGCCGGCCTGTCGATGTTCACCCTGGCGCAAAAATGGCTCGATCGGCGCGACGCAGTTTTTGCGGCAGCACTTTATGTCGCAAATCCTTACCATCTTGTCATCGTCTACTGGCGAAGCGCATTCGCCGAATTGCTGGCCAGCTGCCTGTTGCCCCTCATGCTTCTGCTGGTCCTGAAAGCTGCCGAGGAAGGTTGGAGAGTAGTTGTTCCGCTTTCTCTGGTGCTGACGGCGGCGTGGCTTACCAACGCACCCGCGGCCCTCATGATTCACTATTCTGTCGCTCTCCTGCTCGTAGTTATGGCCTGGAAACAGCGGTCGTGGCGTCCGCTGGCCATAGGAGCAGTCGCAGTTGCGTTAGGCGCGGCGCTGTCTGCTTTTTATCTTCTGCCAGCCATCTACGAGCAGAAATGGATCAACATCGCGCAGGCGGTGTCGGCAGGATCAAGGCCGCAGGATAACTTCCTGTTCAGTCACACCAGCGACGCGGATCATGACGCGTTCAATCGCATCATCTCCTGCATAGCGCTGGCGGAAATGATCGTGATATTCATGGCAGGCTGGGCGACGAGGCAGTGGCGCGAGAGTAAATCCGAAATCTGGTACGGCCTGGCAGGGTGGGCAATCGCATGCAGTGTACTCATGCTTCCGGGCACCGGCTGGCTCTGGGATTTCCTGCCCAAGTTGCGCTTCATGCAGTTTCCCTGGCGCTGGCTGCTTTGTCTGAGCATGATCCTTTCTATTCTGGTTGCGGTTGGACTACGGAGCTGGTGGGCGCGTTTCGTAGTTTGCCTGGGCCTGCTGGTCGTCGTCGTGGCCGCTTGGCACCGCATTCAGTCGCCATGGTGGGACAATGCCGGCGATCTCCGCGAGATGCAGGACAACATGGCGACGGGAACGGGCTACGAGGGGACGGACGAATACACTCCCGTCGGCGCGGATCCTTCCGCCATCAATAAAGATGTTCGCCGCGTTACCGTCGACGGGGCCGCGCACGCCGCAATCCATGTGTTGCAATGGGGTGCGGAGTCGAAGGTGTTTACCGCGGAAATGTCGGCTCCTTCGAACCTCGCTCTGCGCTTATTTAACTATCCCGCCTGGCGTGTGATGGTCAACGGGTGCGTAGTGCACGCGGGCATGCGAGAAGGTACGGGCCAGATGCTGGTTCCGGTGGAAGCGGGAGCGAATCGGGTGCAGATTACTTTCATTCGCACCTGGGATCGCACGGCCGGCGCTTGGATTTCGGTGTTTGCGCTGCTTCTGATGTTTGCCGCTACGCGGTATGACGTTGAACTGACGTGGATCCCAAAGCGCGAAGTGAAATGATGCCTCGAATCCTGGTTGCTACCTCGAATCCGGGCAAGCTGCGCGACTTTGCAGGCGCCGCTTCAGGCCACGGCGTCGAAATCGCCGGCATTCCCAACTTCTCTTCCCTGCCGGCAGTTGTCGAGGATGGCTTGACCTTCGAAGCCAACGCCCGCAAGAAAGCTGAAGCCTACAGCAGATATGTTCCGGGAGAAATTGTCGTCGCCGACGACTCGGGTCTGGAGGTCGATGCGCTAAAAGGATCTCCGGGCGTGCACTCTGCGCGCTACGCGGCGCCCGATCTGCACAACAAGGAACCGCACGAAGCTGACGCCAACACCGACGACGAGGCCAAGAATGCTCGGGTTCTGCGCGAACTGAAGGATGTTCCATCCGCCCAGCGCACTGGAAGATTTGTCTGCGTGCTTGCCGCCGCCCGCGATGGAAAAACACTGGCCACATTTCGGGGACAAGCCGAAGGGATCATCCTCGATGGTGGCCGCGGCAAAAACGGTTTTGGCTATGACCCGCTCTTTTACTTCCCGCAAATCCAGAAGACTTTCGCCGAGCTTACCGCGGAAGAGAAAGCCCAGTTCAGCCACAGGGGAGCGGCATTTATCCAACTACTGCAGTGGATTTCCATGGCATACCGTGAGCAACCCTAACTGACTTGACCATCCCGGTACGGCCTACGCGGCAATGGAAACTTCATGCGCAATATTTGCCGAGGTCGGAGACTCAGTATTCTTTACCACTCTGGCTGGAGAACCGGCAACTACGCAGTGTGGTGGGACATCGTGGGTCACCATACTGTGGGCCCCGACGATGCTACCCTCGCCGATAGTTACGCCTTTCATAATCCACACGCCGAAGCCAATCCAAGCCCCCTTGCATATCCGGACGGGTCGTATTTCCTCAGCGTCAGGATCGCATCGTGCGATTCGCTTTTCCATACTGGCAGGGTGGCCGTCATAGTCCGAGATCTTACAGTTGCTTGCGATCAGCACGTCGTCCTCGAGGACCACCTCCTGATTGCAGGTGATGGTTACGTTGTGTCCAAGAAAGACGCGGTTTCCGATTCGCAGAGTCGGCCGCTCGCGGAATTTGCCCGAGACAATTGTGAGACTGCCGCTAAACCTGACGTTGTCCCCTATGTAAATGAAGGTATGGCCCTCGACGGAAGGCATAGCGCACAGTCGCAGGTGTTTTCCGACTGATTCACAGCGGCAGGAGAATATGGGTTGAGTATAGAGCAGCGTTCTAAATCTTCGCCCCACCCTGGGAACGTAACGGCGCAGTTCATATAACAGCCGGCCTACTGGTTTGAAAAACCTCGGTACTGGCATGTTCGCAGTTGAGCAAACGTCGTAGGCTTTCCGGGCAGATCGAAAAAACTGGGTGTCGGGGCGCTTCAATCGGAGGACTAGAGTTTCCACACTCAGTGTCATTGGTTTCTCCAGACGGACATGGCGAACAAGCAACAACAGGCCCGATTCGACGCGGAAACAATATCACTTTCCGGCGGTTTCTCAAGGTAATTCTGCTCTTGAGGAACCTATTCGAAAGCGCATTGTGAGATCCAGGTCCAGGTAGTGTCCTAATTTGAACTCCTCTTCAAAACCAAAAACTCGCGATTGGCATGGCAATTGCCAGAGTCCAGAAAATGGACAACGGTATAATGCTCTGCTAAATGAGCATTCTCTGGCGAATTGTGGAGTTTGTCAGGACTTGGTACGGCGGCACCGCGACAGTCGTTTCTCTCATCTTGGCTCTCTACTACGGACTTCCGCAATTGCTTAGAACGTGGGATTGGTACGTTGAGCGCTATGATGGGAAGGTTCTCCGAGCGGTTGCCCGAAAACCAGCGCCACGCCGACTGGAGATAGCACCACAAGTTTTGATCCGCTCGCTCCCCCATCAAGTGTCCGATCTAGTGAAAACAACGAAACGCAGCGAGCGGTCTGTAAAGAAGTCCCTTAAAAGATTAGCTGATCGCGAAGAAGTTGAATTCGTAGACGGAGGCTGGCGTAAGAAATCCGAGAAATGAAAGAAAGCCTTCCCGCTCTCAGTCCATTTCGTTAAACTTATTGCAATTCGCCAATTTCCACGCCGGATTGGGAGGTCCCTGAACCTTCACTGCGTACATGCAATACCGGGTTGTGTGCGGCCTGTCAGCAATATCGAGGTATCTGACTTCTCCGAAGACATAAAGTATTTGGATTCCCTCATTGATGGCCGAATAGTGCTCCTGGATGACATCCGTCATGAACTTATGGGTGCCGGGGTCCTGAATGGTGGTTAGGGACATCCTTCCTTGTGGCGCGAGGACACCGCCGCGAGTAAGCCTCAGGGTCGCTATTTCCTTTGCTGTGGGGCCATCAATCAAAGGCGTTCCGTGAATCATGACGTTAAGGGCTTGCCGCTCCCGACGTGCGGGAGCTTGCCGCTATTAAAGAACTCAATTGCGGCAGTGAACTTTTGGGCGCTCAGTTCGGTGATGTATTCGTTGCTAACCCCGATCCACGCCCGTTGGTCATCTCGAAAAGATTCTCTGGAGGCAGTAGCGCCCTGCTCAAAGTTTGCTTGGGATTTGGCGAGACTATCTTGGGCGATTATCTGTTGTGCCTTAATCGCGTTAGCGTTGTCAGCTTTAGATTGCAAGCGAGTATCTCTTACCTCGGCAAGTTGATCTCGCATGACTTTCCATTGAGCACGGGAATAGTGAACATAAATTCCAGTGAGAATGGCTATGACCACGGTAGCCAATGCCGTAATGAATCCGTTGTTAGTGTCGGACCACCTAACGACAGCAATAATTCCTTTTCCAGTTGCTTTTAGTATCCTCATGGAAGGACTCAAAAAATAGGCAGGGCCGGAAAATCAAGAGACATTTGAACGGGAGATAATAACATTATTTCAAAAGCGACCGAACGCCGGTTTTCAAAACTCTATCTTCGCGGGAAGTCGGGTAAACTGAATTGGTAGCCTTAATTGATGTTTGGACGGGCAAGAAAATCGTTCGTATGACGGCCACACAATTTGCGTTATACCTTCGGGGATATCGTGCTTACCGCTTAGTGTATGCAGTCTTAAACGAAGTCCGCAGTTGTTTTCGGAACATCGGACTTCTAAAAACCACCAAGCTATATCTGACGCATCCGTTGCCAGATTGGGAATCTCGGCGTCCCGGAAATCGCTTCGAAGGAATACATTACCTTCGCTGCAAGAAGGACATGCAACAAGCAATGGCCAAGTACCCGTGGGCCAGTAGGGTTGAGCATCAAATGATCTTGGCGGGCTGGGAGCTGGGAGAAAGACACACTCTGGACAGTCTTGATTGTGGCAATTTGCCACATATCCCGGAATCATCGCTTGTGCGCTCTGCGTATCGGCCATAACGAAACCTCTCAAGCGGCTATCAGCTCCTCAAGTTCCCAAACTCGATCCGTAATCCCCGCTGCCATAGCAGGAGTGACCCGCAAGGTATGATGCACACGTACGAAATTGTAATGGGCGAAATGCAAAGCGCAAGCGGCTTTTAGGTTTGTCAGTTTCTTCGAGAACGCATTCGTAAGGCGCGTGAATCTCCGCATTTGCATTCTCATGGTTAGGTTCTGCCGTTCGATGTGGGACGTGCAAATGTGGCGCTTGTCGGGATCTCCGCATCGGACTTTGGATATCGTCTCGACGATTGGGCTTGGGGAGTACCGCTCATCTCCGTGCTGGCCGTAATCGCCATACAATTTAACAAGCTGAGCGAAGTCTACGTCCGCTCCAAACGCTTCCTCTACATGGCGCTGGTGGAAGTAAAACCCATCTGTCGTTAACTGGATTCGAGTTGAGATGCGGTCGGCAAGCTCGGTCATAAAGTACCAAGTCGTTTCCTCCGTACGCTTGCCCACGGTATAAACGGGTACGAGTTTGGTTTCCGCGTCCATTGCAACGAAAACCCACTGGTCGCCTAGTTCGGGCGAATCCTCTTCGCGGATGCGACGCTGTTTTTTGCCCACGTAAGTCCATATTTCATCGCATTGGACGTATCCGCAATGCAGGTTTCGCATGGTACCGTCCAGCAGTTCGTTGCACTGGTCGCCAGCTTCGACTAGTAGACGGCAGATGGTATCGCGGTGTACTCCGGTAATCCGTTCGGTACTCCGCACGCTGTTCCCTTCGAGGAGCGCCGATAGAACGGATGTTTTCTTGGAGATGGATAGAGCGTTCATTTTGACCTTGCCTTTCGAGTGAAGGCAAGCCAAAATGGGGTTGAGAGACTAACACTTCGGCTTGCCGGATTGTTGGTTTTTGAGACCCGCTAGGAGTTGACGCTCCTAACGGGTTTCGCTATTACGGTCGTGGGTTGGTGGAGGCGGCATCTTGCTCCTTTCCTATTTCCGGAGTGAAACGAACGTCTCTCGCGCTCGGCGTTTCAATTGAAATTCCTTGGAGTGAGTAGCTAAGGCGGAATCAATCGCCTGTCTGCTGGTATCCCCAAGCAAACCATCAATGATGGTGTTAAGGTCTACGACCCTCAGTTCTCCGGTTTGTCTTAAAACCTCTGTGATTGTTTCCCAGAGCGGAATTTCGTCAAAACTGCCTTCCGTATACACGTAATCCAAGGTCTTTATGTAGTCGAAAGAATCATTTTTCTTCGACAGGATTACAGCCAAGCGTCTGAGCCGCTCGGTTTTTTGCTTCGCTTCCTCTTCCAAATTCATGAAGCGAATGTGAGCGGCTCGAAGTTTCTTTTGTTCGTCCAAGATCGCCGCCAAATCCTTTTCGTCCGCTTCCCACTGCTGATGAAGCGCGTGGCTGACATCTTGGATTCGTGGCATATTTCGTTTATACAATTGCGAACCAACGTCTGTCAAGTTATTTGTTGGTTCGGTATTGTGTTTTTCGGTTTGCATTTGTTCCCTCCTGCTTTTCCACAAATGTTAGGGGTTGAAAATCAGAAAATCGAAATTAGGACACTACCCAGGTCCAGGAGTTCTTGACTTAACTTCAGGGGTCCCCAGATAATAAAAAGTTCTCTTCTTCCATCCGAACTCATAAGGAGCGTTTAGTGGCGTCAGCAGGTAGTTCTACTGCTCCCGCAGTAGCGCATGGGGTTGCTCCTCTGCGTGCTGGTCAAGGAACATCATTTGTTTTGCGCCGCCTGCATTCCCTCTCGGGAATCGTTCCGGTCGGCGCATTTCTGTTCGAACATATTCTCATCTCGAACTCCACCGCGATCAGTGGACCCGACGCTTATGCCCGGCAGGTAAGTTTTCTGGCCAATCTTCCTCTGGTCTTTTTTCTGGAACTGTTCGGCATATGGCTGCCCATCGCGTTCCACGCGCTCTACGGCTTCTACATCTGGTATCGAGGGGACGGTAATACGATCGCCTATCCGTGGACCGGGAATTGGATGTACACCGCGCAGCGCTGGACTGGCGGCATCGCCTTCGCCTACATCGTGTGGCATACGTGGACGATGCGTTTCACTGGCGTTGACCTGCACGCTTATCCGAACGCTTCTTTCGGCAAGGTCCAGTCCGAAGTATTTCAGACTCCGTTATTTCTGTTTTATGTTGCAGGTTTGATCGCGGCCTCATGGCACTTCGCGTATGGTATCTGGCTGTTCTGCGCGAAGTGGGGCATCGTTTCAGGCGAGAAGGCGCGAAAGCGATTTTTGGTCGTGTGCCTGGCACTATTCTTTGTCTTGACTGGAGCGGGATTGGCCAGCCTTACTTCCTTCCGCTCTCACCCGCAGCAGACTGCTGAGCCCGGTACCTCAGTTACAAACAACAAACAAATTACAGAAAGCCAATAAGGAACGATGGCAGCTCCGAAAATTATCGTCATAGGCGGAGGCCTCGCCGGACTCTCCGCCGTAATCAAGATCGCCGAGATGGGCGCGAACGTCGATCTCTTTTCTATCGTCCCGGTGAAGCGTTCGCACTCGGTGTGTGCGCAGGGTGGCATCAACGCCGCCAAGAATCTGAAGGGCGAGGGCGATTCCACCTGGCAGCACTTCGATGACACAATTTACGGTGGTGATTTTCTGGCCAACCAGCCGCCGGTCAAAGAGATGTGCGATGCCGCGCCCGGCATTATCGACTTGCTCGACCGCATGGGAGTTCCCTTCAATCGCACGCCCGAAGGCCTGCTCGACTTCCGGCGCTTCGGCGGGACACTTTACAATCGCACCGCATTCGCCGGCGCCACCACCGGGCAACAGCTTCTTTACGCGCTTGACGAGCAGGTGCGGCGCTACGAATCCGAAGGCAAGGTAAAGAAGTATGAACACTGGGAGTTTCTCTCTGCTGTACTCGACGGAGGCCGGGTCTGTCGCGGCATTTGCGCCATGGATCTGCGCTCGATGGAGGTGCGCACCTTCCCTGCCGATGCCATCATTATCGCGACCGGCGGCAACGGCGCGCTCTTCGGCAAGTCGACCAACTCTGTGGTCTGCACCGGCTCGGCGCAATCCGCGCTGTATCAGCAGGGCGCATACTACGCGAACGGCGAATTTATTCAGGTGCACCCAACGTGCATTCCCGGTGAAGACAAGCTGCGCTTGATGTCGGAGTCAGCCCGCGGTGAGGGTGGCCGCGTGTGGGTTCCGAAAACTCCCGGCGATAAGCGCGATCCCAAATCGATCCCGCAGGGTGAGCGCTGGTATTTCTTAGAAGAATGGTATCCCAAGTACGGCAATCTGGTTCCGCGCGACATCGCTACGCGGGCCATCTTTAAGGTTGTGTTCGAGCACAACCTTGGCATCGATGGCAAGCCGATGGTCTATCTTGACCTGACCCACATCGACCGCAAGATTCTAGACCGTAAGCTGGAAGGAATTCTCGAGATCTACGAGAAGTTTGTCGGCGACGATCCCCGGGATACGCCGATGAAGATATTCCCCGGCATGCACTACACCATGGGCGGCCTGTGGGTGGACTTCAAGCAATCGACGAACCTTCCGGGAGTATTTGCCGCGGGCGAGTGCGAATATCAATATCACGGAGCGAATCGGCTGGGAGCGAATTCGCTGGTGTCGTGCATCTTCGGTGGAGGCGTCGCTGGACCGAACGCGGTGAAGTATGCGCGCGGATTGCAGGCGCCTTCCGACGGAAACGCCTGCTTCGAAGCCGAGCGAAAGAAACAGGAAGAGAATAATGCGCTGCGGATGAAGAATGAGGGCACGGAGAATCCGTTCCGGCTGTGGCGCGAACTCGGCGAGCTGATGACCAAGGATTGCACCGTCATCCGTTACAACAAGAATCTGCTGCAGACCGATGCGAAACTCGTGGAAATGCTGGAACGCTTCCGCAGGATTAACCTGAGCGATCGTACGCAGTGGGCGAATACCAGCGTGGTCTTTACTCGCCAGCTTTACAACATGCTGCAATTGGCGAGGGTTGTTGCGCAAGGCGCGCGTCTGCGCGACGAATCGCGTGGGGCGCACTACAAACCAGACTTTCCCGAGCGCGATGACAAGAATTTCCTGAAGACCACGAAGGCTTATTTCGCGCCGGATGCAGATGAGCCGAAGTTTGAATTCGAGCCGGTGGATACGTCGCTGATTCCCCCGCGGCCGAGGAAGTATGACGTGGCGAAATGAATTTGAACGTTTGTCATTCTGAGCTAAGCGAAGAACCTATGTACTCTGCTGGTGATGGCAAAATGCATAGGTCCTTCGCTTCGCTCAGGATGACAAGCGTGTTGCAAGCTAGGAGCTAAGGGCTAAGAGCTAATGGCTAATTCCAAATCCGTCCTCCTCAAAATCAAGCGCCAGAACAATCCCACTTCCAAGCCTTACTGGGAGGAGTTTGAACTCGCCCACCATCCAGGCATGAACGTGATCTCCTCGCTCATGGAGATCGCCGCCAACCCCGTCACGCGCGAGGGCAAGACAACCACACCCATCACTTACGACTCGAATTGTCTGGAAGAAGTCTGCGGCTCCTGCGCGATGCTCATTAACGGACGCGCCCGCATGGCCTGTTCCGCGCTCATCGACAATCTTGAGCAGCCGGTCAAGCTCGAACCGTTCTCAAAGTTCCCCGTCGTGCGCGATCTTGCTACGGATCGCAGCGTGCTTTTCGAGAACCTCAAAGCGGTCAAGGCCTGGGTGCCAATCGACGGGTCCTACGACCTGGGGCCCGGTCCGCGCATCAGCCCGCAGGAGCAGGAACAGGCCTATCCGCTCGCACGCTGCATCTCGTGTTGCTGCTGCATGGAAGCCTGTCCGCAGTTCAACGAGGATACGGGCTTCGTTGGGGCGGCCACCATCGCGCAGGTACAGCTCTTTAATACCCACCCCACGGGCAAGGCATTAAGGAGCGAGCGCCTGGCCGCGCTGATGGGCGATGGCGGCATCCAGGAGTGCGGCTATGCCCAGAACTGCGTTGAGGTCTGTCCTAAGGACATTCCGCTGACCCGCGCCATCTCTGAAGTCAGTGGCGAGGTCATGAAGCAGGCCTTCAGTGACCTTTTCCGGCGCTAATTTTTGTCACTTTACAACAACCATGCCGGACGGTTTTGCATCTCTTCTCGCGCCATCTAGTTGTGTCGCAGACACATTGCACTCCATCTTGAGTTTCCGACGCAAAGGTCCTGAGCGTGCAAATCCTTTCGCATTCATAGCGCCGATAGTCGGCAGGTAACAGGCGGTAACCGAGAGGCAGGTAACAAGGTGAGTGGTACCAACGTAAGGACCCCGAAGCAGTATCAGGTTTGACCGCTTGACAGCATGGCTTAGAATACCGCCAGTCATCAGTCATGTGCACCACAGCAAGGAATTTCAGAAGTTGATTCTACGACGCCAATTCGTTGCTCTGGTCCTGCTCGCCGGTTTGTCGGGAACCGCGTTTGCCGCACGCCTGACGACGATGCATCGTCCCGGACATCACAGGCACTTGCGATTTTTGCGGTGGAATCCGATGTTCCGCCCATCCCATGAATCGCTCCTGCTGCAGAATGCCGAGATCAACCGGCTCGATCTGCCTCGCATTCAGGACGACGACGAATTGGAAGCGCTAAAGGTGAGTGGGGCTCTGTTACCCATCCGAGCGAGTGATACGCTGCGCTTCGATCCACGCCTCGATCCCTCGCGGCGTTACAGCCGCCCCTGGACACGCGATTTTACCGAGGATATTGGACAGGCATACTTCCACCGCTTCCACCAGCAGATCCAGGTAAACTCCGCCGTGCGCACGGTCAAGGTCCAGAAAAAACTCCGCCGGCACAACCGCAATGCGGCTCCTGCGGATGGCGACACCGCTTCCTCCCATCTTGCCGGCGTCACCGTTGATCTGCAACGCCGAGGCATGAGTAAGCAACAAGTTCGATGGATGGAGCACTACCTCTTCTACATGAAGGCGCTCGGCCTAGTGGAGCCTGAAGAAGAGCGCCACCAGTGGGTGTTTCACATCATGGTCTCCGGCCAGTACGGTCAGTGGCGCGAAACCCAGGATATCGTTCCGATCGAACGTCCTGAGATGCCACGTCCCGAGACGCAGATTGCCGCCGAGAGCCGCGCCGAGTAGGCTCCGACCGGTCCTGATTCCGATCCGCTACAATTTCAACTCCCTATGATCATCCTCATGGCTGGCCTACCCGGCACCGGGAAGAGCACGCTCGCACGCGAACTGGCCGCCCGCACGTCAGGCCGCGTGTTAAACAAAGACGCTATCCGCCATGCCATTTTCTCGGTGGATGAGATCGAATACTCCTCGCGGCAAGATGATTTCTGTTTCGAGGTTATGCTTGAAACCGTGGGATACCTGCTGCAGCGGCAGCCCGCGCGATGTATCTTTTTGGACGGCCGCCCCTTCTCGGGCCGCTACCAGGTCAACAACGTCGTCACCGGGGCGGCTGCTTTGTACCAGCCGTGGCGAATTCTCGAGTGCGTTTGTTCGGATGAAACTGCAAAGCGTCGCCTGGAACAGGACGCTGCTGCCGGCGCCCATCAGGCCGGCAATCGTAACTACGAGCTTTACCTCGAAGTGAAATCCCGCTACGAGGCCATCATTCTTCCCAAGACTGTGATCGATACGGATTCTCCGCTCGAGGTTTGCATCCAGCGGGGGCTGGATGCCCTGTGCTGACTGTTACGCGAAACTCGCTCTACGCGGATCGTGCTTTCTTCTGCTCGCTGCCTATACAATCTATGGCTTGCCCGAGAACGCCGCACGAGCAAAACAATCTATGACCTGTCACAGAGTTTTTCATTTTCCCTTAGCGTTCTTCGCGCTCACCACGCTGCTGTTCTCTTCCCTGGCCATCGCGCAGAGCTCTGCGAAAGCTTCCGACAAATCCAATCCGCCAATCAGCGCGCGAGCCCGCGCCATCCACGATTCTGCCATCGTCGTCGACACGCATGCCGACACGCCCCAGCGTTTTCTCGACGAAGGCTTCGATATCGGATCCACCGACCCGAATGATGTGGGCCATGTCAGCCTGGACAAAGCCCGCCGCGGCAATCTTGGCGCGGAATTTTTTTCAATATGGGTAGATCCGGAAACGAATCAGGGCCATTTTGCCCAGCATACTTTCGACCTGATCGATTCCGTTTACGAGCAGGCCGCACGCCATCCCGATCGGATGATGATGGCTTTCTCCGTCGCCGACATCGAGCGCGCTCATCAGCAGCATAAACTCGCCGCGCTCATGGGCATTGAGGGCGGCCACTCCATTGAGAATGACATGCGCCTGTTGCGCGACTACTATCGCCTGGGCGTGCGCTACATGACGCTCTCGTGGTCGAACACCAACGAGTGGGCGGACTCTTCCGGCGACATCAACGATCCAAAAGTGCAGCATCACGATGGCCTGACCGGCTTCGGCAAGCAGGTAGTCCTCGAAATGAACCGGCTGGGCATGATGGTCGATATTTCTCACGTTGCCGACAAGACATTCTGGGATGTGATCGCGGTCACCAAAGCCCCCGTCATCGCCTCCCATTCATCGGCTCGCGCCCTCGACAGCCATCCTCGAAATATGACGGACGACATGCTGCGCGCCGTCGCCAAGAATGGCGGGGTCGTACAGGTTAACTTTTATTCCGGCTTCCTCGACGAGGACTTTCGCAAGGCCATGGAAGCGCAAGCCAAGGATCAGGCGGCTGCGGTTAAACAATATGAGGATCAACTCAAAGCGCAGGGCAAGCCGGTCGCTTATGTCGACCGCGACCGAATCGAGCGCGAGTGGATGGCGAAGATTCCACGTCCGGCGATGAAATTGCTTATCGATCACATCGACCACATAGCCAAAGTTGCGGGAGTCGATCATCTGGGCCTCGGGTCCGATTTCGACGGCGTTAGCGGCGCGACTCCGCAGGGCATCGATTCGGCGGCCGATCTGCCGAGGATCACGCAAGCGCTGCTCGATCGCGGCTACAGCGAGGACGACATTCGCAAGATTCTTGGAGGCAATCTTCTGCGTGCGTTCGCCGAGGTCGAACGCGTGAGCCGCGAAATGCAGTCGGAGCAAATTCGGCCTAAAAGATAAACTTTCCTTCGCATGGGGTACAATTCGCGGATCAGAACCTCGGGACTCTTGTTAAATGTCACAGGGGGCAAACTTGACTTTACCAAAAAATACGGACCATCTGACCCCCAACGATGATGAAGGCTCTCACCTCACGGAATATTTGATCTTGCTTCTCGTTCTGGCAGGGGGCGTGATCTGTACGCTAATAGCTCCGAATTTAAGAAACGCTTATTGGCGAGAGGTTCTGTCAAAGTTTGCGGACGCCCTTGTGATTGCGGCTCTTGTTGGACTATTCGTGGAGGTTCGCTTGGTTAAGGCGGCCGTGAAGCGGATGGAAGTGTTTCAGGCTAGAACTGTCGATGAAATTCGCGCCATGATGATCTATGGACTCAGGAAGCACCTGTCGAAGAAGCGGATCGACACGCTAGAACAACAGGTCCTGTATCCGTCCTTTCTCCGGGAGGAGTTCGATGTTTTGATTACATTGACTCACGAACCCCAGGGGAATATCAAAGGAACAGTTTCATTGCGCTACTACATCAGAAACATTTCCACGCAGGATCAGACTTATATGGTTCACGTCTATTTAGATGAAGTATTCGGGGACAATAGCGCACAACTGGCAAGCGTCGCGATCAACTCTAACCCCATAGACTTGGCCAACCCGCGACCGGGTCGAATCCACAGGGAAGCCGGTACACTGAGGTTCGAGTACCCCATTGTAATCCCTGGCGGAGATCGTGTTCACGTGCAAGCCTTAGGCCATCAGCTAATGGCTGATGCAGACGTGTGGCCTTGGCACTTAGCGGGAGTCTCAGATTCACTGCATATCACTGTTACTTACCCGCAAGATCTATTTCTCCTGCTAGCTCCGATCCATCCTGTTAGTGTAAATCTACCAGCCTTTGGACTGGCCGACAGCTCGGGGACTGCCCAGACAACCGCGAGCGAGGACCTGCTTCCCTATCGGACTACTCAGGCGGCAATCAACGACATCCTGCTGCCATTTCAAGGCTTCGAAGTGCGATGGAAACCAAAATTGGAGCTATTGCCCAATCAGACTGAGACTGCCTCTGCTCCCGAGCGACCGGTGGAAATTCCGCCTGCGTCCGCCGCAAACTCACCTGGTTCGCCAATTTCCCCTTAGCATAGCGGCTTAATCGGGGGTTGATCGCGCGCAATGCCCCCGCATTTTCAATGTTGTGTACAATCTTGTACTGTTCATGCAGTCGAAGAACCATCCCGCAAGGAGCTACCGTGTGCACGACTATCGTGATTTCAACTCTGATCCTCATCGCCACCCTCAATTCGACCGCCCAGACGACATTGCGTACCCAGTCCGCTCCCAGTGCCAAACCAACCGTCGCCGCAAAACATCCCGTCCATCGCGGAATGTCCGGCGCGCCTACGGCCGTTATCGACACTACCGCTGGAACTCTGCGTTGCACCCTGTTTGAAAAAGAAACGCCGGAAACGGTCGCCAACTTCATCGGCCTGGCCAACGGTACGAAGGATTGGAAGAAT
>Ga0209488_10000350_pt1 | contig 37602 bp, 34 predicted proteins | sample Rivendell_Oct201_8_FD_188349 | JGI IMG/M metagenome (GOLD analysis project Ga0209488, IMG submission 188349) | Vadose zone soil microbial communities from the Eel River Critical Zone Observatory, Northern California, USA -... | ecosystem: Environmental > Terrestrial > Soil > Vadose zone >...
CAACCGGCAAAACAAGCGGCAAATGTGAAGCCTAATTCTTATTTAAATGATTGTCTGATATGTATCTTTTGCGTTGATGAAAGCGGCAAAAATGACCTCCGTCTCGCGCATGGAGCCGATGCTCTCCGAGGATCGGCAAGAACTGGAGAACCTGGCGACCGACCTCGTTGCCAAGGCCAATGCGTTGGCAGCGCGGCTCAATCCGGCGCTGCGGGCGGGGGTCGGCGATCTCGTCCGCTCGATGAATTGCTACTACTCGAACCTCATCGAGGGCCACCGCACCTTGCCGGTCGATATCGACCGCGCCTTAAAGGACGACTACGCAAAGGACACTGAGAAGCGCAATCTGCAACGGGAGGCGCGCGCACATATCGAGGTGCAGCGCGTCATCGATCGCGGCGAGGCGCCGGTGCCAGTCGTCTCGATCGAGTTCATCCTGTGGGTCCATCGTGAGTTCTGCTCACGGCTTCCCGATGACCTGCTCTGGGTCGAGAGCCCGCAGGCGAAAGAGCGCCGGCGCGTGGTGCCGGGCGAACTGCGAGAGCGGCAGGTGCGGATTGGGCGGCACATTCCGCCAGCTGCGGCTGACCTGCGGGCGTTTCTCGATCGCTTTGTCGAGGCATACTCATCGCCAAGCCTCTCGAGGCTTCGCAAGGTCATTGCGGTTGCAGCGTCACATCATCGCCTGGCCTGGATTCATCCATTCCTCGATGGCAACGGCCGCGTCGCGCGCCTGTTCTCGCACGCGTGGTTGCGTGAGCTTGGCATCGGCTCGGAAGTATGGGCGATTTCGCGCGGGCTCGCACGCAACGTCTCGGAATACAAGTCGCAGCTGGCGACCGCTGATGAGCCGCGGCGCGGCGATCTCGATGGCCGTGGAAATCTGACACAGGCCGGGTTGGCTGAATTCTGTGAGTTTTTCCTGCGCGCCTGTCTTGACCAGGTCGAGTTCATGGAAGGCTTGCTGGAGCCCGCTGACATGTTGCGGCGCATGGAGATCTGGTCCGAGGAGGAAATCCGCGCGAAACGCATTCCGAGGGGCTCATGGCCCTTGCTGCACGAGGCGGTGGTGGCCGGGGAGTTCGCGCGGGGGCAGGCGTCTCAACTGACAGGCTATGAGGTTCGGCAGGCGCGCACCGTCCTCAATGCGTTGATTGACGCCGGCTATCTCGTATCTCCGGGGCCGCGGAGCCCGGTCAGGCTTGGCTTTCCGGTCAACGCGGTCGAGCGTTGGCTCCCGCGGCTGTATGCGCCTTGGGCCGCATAGAGCATGCCGGTAAGCTATGGGTCTCCCCCTCCACGATTGTGGCGCAATCTCGGCGCAATTCCCCGGCAAAGCGTGATGGGTTCGTTAAGGCTCGCCGCGGATGATGGGTGGCGGAGGCGGGTGGGGATCATGCTGGTCCGATTGATCATGCTTCGGGGTTTGCTTGCCGCGCGGCCGCTGCGGCTGGCGGCGCTGTGCGCGCTGTTGACAGGCTGCGCCAGCGCGGACGGACCCTATGTCTTCGCCGATGCCGGCAAGTATCAGTTTCACAATTGCGAGCAGCTTGCGACGGCATCGAAGCAGAAGCATGAACGCCAGCGCGAGCTCAAGGAGCTGATCGACAAGGCCGAGCAGGCCGTCGGCGGCCAGATTGTCAGCGTCCTCGCCTATCGCTCCGATTACATGGCGGTGAACGAGGAAGTGCAGGTGATCGACTCGACCGTGCGCGAGAAGAACTGCGCCGCCTCCCCGCCCAGCAAGGGCACGCCTCGGCGCTGACGGCCGGTGCCCGATCACGACTTCGACCAAAGCCGATGCTGTCAGCGCGTGCTGGGATAGCGCCTACGACAGCTTTATCCGCCGCAGCCGCAGCGCATTGCCGACCACGCTGACCGACGACAGCGCCATGGCGGCAGCCGCGATCACGGGCGACAGCACAACGCCGAATATCGGATAGAGCACGCCGGCTGCGATCGGCACGCCGGCAGCGTTGTAGCAGAAGGCGAAGAACAGGTTCTGCCGGATGTTGCGCATCACGGCTTCCGACAGCGTACGCGCGCGCACGATGCCGCCGAGGTCGCCCTTGATGAGCGTGACGCCGGCACTCTCCATCGCCACATCGGTACCGGTGCCCATGGCGATGCCAACATCGGCAGCCGCGAGCGCCGGTGCATCGTTGACGCCATCGCCTGCCATCGCGACCACGCGGCCTTCGCGCCGAAGCCGCGCCACCACGTCGCTCTTGTGATCCGGCAACACCTCGGCCTCGACCTCGCTGATGGCGAGGCGCTCCGCAACTGCTTGTGCGGTGGTGCGGTTGTCGCCGGTGAGCATGACGATGCGCAGTCCGTCGCGCCGCAGCGCATCGAGCGCGGCCGGCGTCGTCGCCTTGACGGGGTCGGCGATTGCGATCACGCCCGCGAGCTTGCCGTCGATGGCGACGAAGATCGCGGTGGCGCCGTCGCGGCGTAGCCGTTCCGCGTCGCTCGACAGCGCGTCGGTGGCGATGCCGAACTCGGCAAGGAATTTTGCATTGCCCAGCCCGACCCGCTTGCGCTCGACCATGCCGATGGCGCCCTTGCCGGCGGGCGAGTCAAAGCCCATGACCTGCGCGAGCGCCATCTTACGTTCATTTGCCGCCGCGACGATTGCGGCAGCGAGCGGATGCTCGCTCGATCGCTCCACGCTCGCGGCGTAGCGCAGCACATCATCGTCGCTGTGGCCGGCTGCAGGCACGATTGCGACCACTTTGGGCTTGCCCTCGGTGAGCGTGCCGGTCTTGTCGACGACCAGCGTGTCGACGCGCTCCATGCGTTCGAGTGCCTCGGCGTTGCGGATCAGCACGCCGGCCTGCGCGCCGCGCCCGACGCCAACCATGATCGACATCGGCGTCGCCAAGCCCAAAGCGCACGGGCAGGCAATGATCAGCACCGTGACGGCAGCGACGAGGCCATAGGTGAAGCGTGGCTCCGGCCCGAATACCGCCCAGGCTGCGAATGCGAGCACTGCAATCGCGATCACGCTCGGCACGAACCAGCCCGAGACCTGGTCGACCAGGCGCTGGATCGGCGCGCGTGAGCGCTGCGCCTGCGCCACCATCTGCACGATCTGTGCGAGCATGGTGTCGCGGCCGACCTTCTCGGCCTGCATCACGAAGCTGCCCGACTGGTTCAGCGTGCCGCCGATGACCTTGGCACCGGCTTCCTTGGTGGCCGGCATCGACTCGCCTGTTACCATCGACTCGTCAAGCGAGGAGCGGCCCTCAACGAGCACGCCGTCTACGGGCACCTTCTCGCCCGGCCGCACGCGCAGCCGGTCCCCGGCAACGACATGCTCGAGCGCAATCTCTTCGTCCGAGCCATCCTCCTTCACCCGCCGCGCCACCTTTGGCGCGAGGTCAAGGAGTGCGCGGATTGCGCCCGAGGTCTGCTCGCGCGCACGCAATTCGAGCACCTGGCCGAGCAGCACCAGCACGGTGATGACTGCGGCAGCTTCGAAATAGACGGCGACTGCGCCGTCATGGCTACGGAAGGCGGGCGGAAATAGTCCAGGCGCCAGCGTCGCAACCACGCTGTAGAGGAACGCGACGCCGGTCCCCATGGCGATCAGCGTGAACATGTTGAGGTTGCGCGTCACAAGTGACTGCCAGCCGCGGACGAAGAACGGCCAGCCAGCCCACAGCACCACTGGCGTCGCAAAAATGAACTGCAGCATGTTCGAGGTGGACTGATTGATCACGCCATGCAGGTCGACGAGGTGACCGCCCATTTCGAGCGCTACCACCGGTAAGGACAGCGCGAGCCCAATCCACAACCGCCGTGTCATGTTGGCAAGCTCGGGATTGGGCGTGCCCTCGGCGCTCACCAGCTCGGGCTCGAGCGCCATGCCGCAGATCGGGCAGGCGCCTGGTCCGGTCTGCCGGATCTGGGGATGCATCGGGCAAGTGTAGATTGTGCCGGCCGCGACAGAGGGTGCAGCGGTGGCCGTGGGCAGAGCATATCGCGCCGGATCGGCCGCGAATTTCGTGCGGCAGCCAGCGGAGCAGAAGTAATAGGAACGGCCCTGGTATGTGTGCCGATGCGGCGTCGTGTGCGGATCGACCGCCATGCCGCAGACCGGATCGATGACGCCGCCGGCTTCCGTGGGACTGCGGCGATTGGGACCATCATGGCTGGCGTGACTGTGCGTGTGCTGGTCCATACGGAAACTCATCTTGCGGTTGGATACCCTGCGGGGGTATATAAGCGAGATGCGCAAGCAATCCAAGACGTCATGCCTTCGTCGCCTCAACCGGATCGAGGGCCAGGTGCGCGGGGTCGCCCGCATGGTCGAGCGTGACCGCTACTGCATCGACATCATCACGCAGATCGCGGCGGTGCGCGCCGCGCTGCGGCGGGTCGAGGAGGAGATCCTGCAGGATCATGTCGGCCATTGCGTTGAGCACGCGATCACGAGCGGAAACCGGCGCGAGCAGCGGCGCAAAGTGAACGAGCTGATCGACGTGCTGGCGCGAACCCACCGCTGAGGTCAGGTTCCCTTCGGCATGAGCGGGCCGCTCGTGGTGCGATTCATGAGGCACATGCCTGGCGGGTGCGTTAATTCAAATCAACTGCGCAAGCACCGTCGTGTCACGCTGGCGACCAACCATAGAGCCAGTCATAGCGGCTGATCAGCCGGTCGCCCCCCATGGCCATCAGCGCCAGCGAGCGCAGCGCGGCTCCGGCGCCGCCCATGTGGTAGACGGCGGCATTGCGGCTGGCGTCGCGCTGGACGCGGGTGGTGCGCGGCAGGCGGCTTGCTTCGTATGTGCGTAGCGCCGCCGGCACATCAGGATTGCGGTCAAGGCAGGCAGCGAGCACTGCGGCATCTTCGATCGCCATGGCGGCGCCTTGCGCGAGATAAGGCAGCATCGGATGCGCCGCGTCACCGAGGAGCGTAACCCGCCCTTTGCCCCAGGCCGCAAGCGGGAGGCAGTCGAACAGCGCCCATTTCTGCCAATGCTCGGACGCGGCGAGGAGATCGCGCGCGCTCGCGTGCCACTGCTCTGGGGAAAATCGATCGAGGAGAGCGCGCGGTGAGTCAGGCGTGCTCCAGCCAGGCTCGCCCCAATCGTCATCCACGATGGCAACGACGTTGATCATGCGCCCGGCCTTGACGGGGTAATGCACCAGATGCGCGTCGGCGCCGAGCCAGAGATTGACCGCTGGAAGCGCGGCACTCTTGGGCGTGGCGTCGATCGGAACGAGCGTGCGCCACGCAGTCTGACCGGCAGGGCGGGGCGCAGTCGCGTGCCCGAGCTGCTGGCGGAGCGCGGACCATAAGCCATCGGCTGCGATCAGCGCCTGAGCGCGGACTGCGAGCGGCTGCGATCCGTGTGACGCCGATATCGCAACGCTGTCCGGCGCGGCCGTGAAGCTTTCAACCTTGCTGCCAAGCCGCAAGGTGATGCCCGGCGTCGCCGCCACGGCCTCGCACAGCGCGGCCTGCAGATCGCCGCGATGAATCACCCAGTAAGGGGCACCGTAGCGTTGCTCGCTCGCGGCACCGAGCGGCCCCTGCGCGAGCAGGCGGCCCGAGCGCGCATTGCGCACGACGAGATGCTCGGGGACGACGACGTGAGGCTTGAGGCGCTCGGCGATCCCGAGCGCGATCAGCACGCGCGTCGCATTGGGCGACAGCTGGAGGCCGGCACCGACCTCTTCCAGGCGATCGGCCGCTTCAAGGAGCGTGATCGCGAATCCGCGCTGCGCCAGCGCGAGCGCCGCGGTCAGCCCGCCGATCCCCGCGCCGGCGATGATGACAGTTCGCGCGGCGGCCACAAGTCATGTCCTCCTGACGCTAGTTCTAGTCAGGCGGCCGACTCCAGAGCGCATTCCGGCGGACGGGCTGAATGGGAATTGAGGGAGGCGTCGTGGCGATAGAGCGTGGAGCAATACGGGCAGATGATCTCGTTCGCATCGCCCATGTCGAGAAAGACGTGGGGATGATCGAACGGAGGGGTTGCGCCGACGCACTGGAACTCCTTGGCGCCGATCTCGATCACGGGCACACCTGGAGTGTTATGAAAATGAGGAACGATGTTCTCGGCCATGGTCAAGTCCGCTGTGGCGCCTGGCGGCGCCGCGAGTTTGTCGCGCGGTGGCAAGCGCGCGGCACCATAACGGCCCGCCTGGTCGATTCCTAGACGATTCACTTGATGTTGGTCCCCTATCGCGAGCCCGCCGAGATCGCCGTCCGGCTGCGCTGCCAGGGCCAAAACTGCATTTGAAATCATGAGCTTCAATCTGCAGGCTTCGGATCAGCCGCTCGTTTGCTACAGTCGTCGCATCAGAGTGGCGGGTGCGCGCGGCGCCAAAACCGGAAGCCTCGCGCTAGTCATTGAGTTTTCAAGAATTTTTGGCCTGGTCGAGCCCCCGTCGCGGACGTTGAAGCCGGGTACTCCTATCCACGCTTTTGTTGCGGCCGGCATCTTGCCGGCACAATTGCCCGGTATCACCTGGAGGGTCGGGCCCCGCGGCGACGCCTTCGCCGGAGATGACTCCACCGGAGACCAAGACCGAGGCATGACCGCGCTGCGCCTCATCCTCCCGATCATGCTGGCCTGTGTCTGTGCGATCGCCGCCTATCGCGTGGTGCCACATGGCGTCGAAGCGGAGCAGTTGCTCTATGCCCAGGACGATCCTGTCCTGCTCACGGATCATCAGCTGGCGCAGGTCTTCAATGCCGAGTTGGCGGCGCGCGAGATCGAGGCTGCGGTCGTGCTCGACGACGCCGATCTGGCGCAGAGCTTTCTTGACCTGGCCCACGACCGCAATGTGACGGTCGATCCGGCGCTGGTCGCCAAGGTCGACGCTGCCAACTCGACCATGGCATCGACTCGGCGGGCGGCGAAGCGGTTTGGGCGCGGGCTGGTCATGGGCGAAGCCGATTCACTGGTTGGGCTCGCCGGAACGACGGTGAGCGATCTGTTCGTCATCGGCGACGTCCGCGACGCTGTGCGCGAGGGCTCGCGGCTCGCTAATGGCGAAAAGGCCGACGAGCTCGTGCTCGGGCTGGCGACTGTCGGCCTCGTGGTCACCGCAGGCACCTATGCGTCGCTCGGAGCCGGCACGCCGGCGCGCGTCGGGGTCTCGGTCGTGAAAGCCGCCGGCAAGGCCGGGCGGATTACCGGGCAGATGGCCGAATGGTTCACGCGCTCGCTGCGCGACGTGATCGATTGGTCGAAGCTCGGGGGCGCCATGAAGGTGGCGTCACTGACCGAGCCCGCGGTCGCGGTGCGGGCGGCGCGCGATGCCGTCAAGGTCGAGAGGACGCATTCGCTGATGCGCGCGATCGGGGACGTTGGCCGGGTCCAGAGCAAGGCAGGCACGCAGGCCGCGCTCGATGCGCTCAAGATTGCACAGGGGCCGCGCGATCTCTCGCGCATGGCGCGCCTCGCCGAGGCCAAAGGCACGCGCACCCGCGCGATTTTGCGAACGCTTGGCCGCGGCGCGATCTTTCTGACCACCAGCGCTTTCACGCTGTTTTCCTGGCTGTTCACGGCGGTGATGACCGTCCTGGGATTTTTTGCCGCGGTCAAACGGGCGACTGAACGTGCCACCGAGCGTTATTGTGAGCGTCGCCGGGCGCGCCGCGCTTTGCAGAGCGTGCGCCTGGCGGAAGCTACAGCGAGTTGAGCGCGGGCGGCGCGTGACAAGGTTATGCAACGCTTCCGGAACGACCAGATCGAGATTGCCTACCTCGACGAGGGGGAGGGCGATCCGATCGTTCTCATTCACGGGTTTGCGTCGACCGCCGCCATCAACTGGGTTCATCCGGGCTGGGTCACGACGCTGACCAAGGCGCGCCGGCGCGTCATTGCGCTGGACAATCGCGGCCATGGCGCATCCTCGAAGCCTTACGATCCGGCCGCCTATCACAGCGCCACCATGGCGGAAGATGTCCGCGCGCTGCTCGACCACCTGGGCATCGCGCGCGCCGACGTCATGGGCTACTCGATGGGTGCCCGGATCGCCGCCTATCTTGCGCTCGCGCATCCCGATCGGGTGCGCAGCCTCATCTTCGGCGGTCTCGGCAGTCGCCTCGTTGATGGTGCAGGCCTGCCAACATCAATTGCGGACGCGCTCGAAGCGCCGTCGCTGTCGGCGGTCGCCGATCCGCAGGGTCGCGTGTTTCGCGCTTTCGCCGAGCAGACACGATCCGACCTCAAGGCGCTTGCGGCCTGCATTCGGGGCTCGCGCCAGACACTGGCCCGTGCCGAAGTGAGGGCGATACGCATGCCGGCACTGGTGGCGGTCGGCACTACCGACGAGGTGGCGGGCTCTGCCCATGAGCTTGCGGCTCTGCTACCCACTGCTGAGCCGCTCGATATTCCTGGTCGCGATCACATGCAGGCGGTGGGCGACAAGGTGTTCAAGACCGGCGTGCTGGCTTTTCTGGCTGTCCGACCATGAGGGTGCGACCGATCTAGGGTGCTGATTAAGCAGGACTATATATCACACATGACCAGGACCGCTGTGCTAGGATGGCTTCGGTCTTTAGGATGGTGTCCGGAGAATCGTGATGGCCCGGGAACAGACGAAAGCGGCAAGCGCGCTCGACAAGGTCGATCCGGTGTGGGCGCGCATCCGTAGCGAGGCCGAGGAAGTCGTTCGCCGCGAGGCCGAGCTCGCGACCTTCATCTATTCGACCATTCTGCATCATGACAGGCTCGAAGCTGCGGTCGTGCATCGTGTGACCGAGCGGCTCGACCATCCCGACGTTTCGGCGGAGCTGATCCGACAGGCCTATGCCGACGCGCTCGAGGGCGATCCCTCGATCGGCCTTGCATTCCGTGCCGACATCGTGGCGACTTTCGATCGCGATCCTGCGACCGATCGCTTTCTGGAGCCGGTGCTTTATTTCAAGGGCTTCCACGCCATTCAGACGCACCGGCTCGCGCACTGGCTCTGGCACAAGGGTCGCAAGGATTTCGCCTACTATCTGCAGAGCCGCTCGTCCGCGGTGTTCCAGACCGACATCCATCCGGCGGCTCCGATCGGGCGTGGCATCTTCCTCGATCACGCCACCGGGCTCGTGGTCGGCGAGACCGCCGTGATCGAGGATGATGTCTCCATTCTGCACGACGTGACGCTGGGCGGCACCGGCAAGGATCATGGTGACCGCCATCCGAAGATTCGGCGTGGTGTCATGCTCGGTGCTGGTGCCAAGATCATCGGAGCCATCGAGATCGGTCATTGTGCGCGCGTTGCCGCTGGCTCCGTCGTGCTCAAGCCGGTACCGCACAACACCACGGTCGCGGGCGTGCCGGCCAAGGTCATCGGCGAGGCCGGTTGCCTCGAGCCCTCCCGCACGATGGACCAATTGTTCTACGATACGGGGCCATAAGCGGGGAGCCGAACGGTGGACGTCCAGGAAGTCAAAAAGCTTGATGCCTATCTTAAGAAGCTGTTCGGCAATCAGCGGCTGCGCGTGGTGCCAAAGAAGGCCGATGAGGCCGACGTGTTCGTCGGCGAGGAGCGTGTCGGGGGCCTTACCGTCGACGACGAGGACGAGGAGCGTTCCTACAATCTCGAGATCAAGATCACGCTCGGCGAGGCCGCGAACATCAAGAATCTCAAGACGCTCGAAGCCTATCTGCGGCGCAAGTTCGATACCGAGCGTATTCGCGTGGTGGCGCGCCCGCGCAAGACCGACTCCGCCGAGGTCTATATCGGCGAGGAATATATCGGGGTGCTGTTCTTCGACGAGAAGGAAACCCGATCCTGCTATTTCGAGATGGCGATTCTCGCGCTCGATCTCGAAGAGGCGGGCCTCGGCCGTTCAATCTAGAGCGGGATGAATTTAAGTTTTGCACCAACCTCCGCTCATTCCCAAGAAAGCGGGAATCCAGGGCCGAGAAACTCAGCCCAAGAGCTAGGTCCCGACTTCCGCGGGGATGAGCCGAATGAGGAGGCCATTCAACCTAAGCTCATCTCGCTCCAATCCGATCACGGTTTAGCGCGACGTCGATGCAACGGCGTCAGCCCCGTGGTCGCAGGCCTTCGATCAGGCGTTCGATGCCGGCTTCGATTGCGCGCCAATCCGTAAGCCAATCGCGCGGGAATCGCACTACGATGTCGGCGTGGTCGATGCGCTGGCTGTAGAGACAGATGCCGGGCGTGGGGCCGGCGCTGTTGCGGCTGCAGCGCACGAGGAAGCCCTCCGGCGTCGTGGAGTCATAGATTGGGTCGTAGATCAGGTCTTCGCCCTGATAAGGCGTGCCGCTGCGAAACGCCTTCACCGCAAGCCCATTGGGCTCGATCGCTGCATCGGCTGCGGTATAGCGCGGATAGATGGTCTTGATCCGCTCGGCCGGCGCCAGTGCGTCGCCGGCCGCCGTGATCGTCACAAACATACGGTCGACTGTCTGTTGGGCGGCGGCACCCGGCCCACGAGCGCCCGATGCACCAGAGTCCGGCGGCTCGAGCGAGGGCCATAGAAAGGCGAGATCGACCCGCTCGTGCGCGCCGGCGCGACGCTGCAGCGGGACGCGCATGGCGGCAGGAGGCACGTTGAAGGGAGCCCCCGCAACGGTGATGGGCAGCGCGGGTGCATCGGGCGAGACGGGTGGCCCGGGCCAACGTGGCCACAGCACATAGGCAATGAAGCCGGCCGCAATGGCGGCAAGGATGAGCATTCCAACGAGCGGTAGCGCCAGCGCGCCACTCCGCCGAGGCCGGCCTGTTGCCGCATTGGCAAGGTCGGAAAGCGCCATGCTCGCCGCTCGTCTCCACGAATCACGCGCGAGTATGCCATGGCCCGTCTTGCGTGCAGGGTTCCGGCTCTGTTCGCGAATTAACGATTAATTAAGGATGTTGTGGCGCCCGGCCTCGCGCTTTGCCAAGCAGCGTGGTCGGAACGAGGGCGCGATGGCACCGGAATCGGTTCACCTGATCTTTTCGTTGGCAATTGGTTTTGCGTTCGCCGGCGTGCTGGCGACCGGCTACCAGCTTTTCACCAGCCGTGCCTTGAGCTTCCGGGTGCTGGAGACCGGGCCCAAGCCCTCGACCTTCATGGCGGTGCCGATCCTGGCTTTCGCCGCGCCGTTCCTGATCATGCGCAACATCATCCGCGGGCATGCGATCGAAGGGCCTAGCTTCCAGCTGGTGATGGCTGCAACGGTGGTGGCCGGTCTCTGGAGCCTGATGTCGGGCTCGGTCGCCATCATGGCGGTTGGAGCGATGCTGCGCATCTAGCAGTCACCGGCTCGCCAATCGATCGTCTGCATGGCAAGGTCGCGCGCTAAACGAATGGAGCGCGCATGGCCATTTTTGAGCTCGACGGCGAGCGGCCGGACCTTCCCGAGCGTTACTGGATTGCCGAGAGTGCGACTGTCATCGGGCGCGTGCGGCTCAAGTCGGACGCGAGCGTATGGTTTGGCTCGGTGCTGCGCGGCGACAATGAGTGGATCGAGCTCGGCGAGCGCTCGCAAATCCAGGACAATGCCACGCTGCATACCGATCCGGGCTTTCCGATCGTGATCGGGCGCGACTGTGTGATCGGCCACAACGCGGTGCTGCACGGCTGCACGATCGCCGACAACAGCCTGATCGGCATGGGCGCGATCGTGCTCAACGGAGCCAGGATCGCCAGGAACAGCCTGGTCGGCGCCGGCGCGGTGGTGACCGAGCGCAAGGAGTTTCCAGAGAACTCGCTCATCGTGGGCGCGCCCGCGCGGGTGCTGCGCACGCTCGATGAGAAGGCCGCGCGCATGATCGCGGATGCGGCCGACATCTACGTGAAGCGGTGGCAGCGCTACGCGAAGGGGCTCAAGCGGATAGGCTGAGCGTGCTGAACGCGTCGCTTTCGCGCAACGCTATCTCGCAATGGCTATGGCCCTGGCTTCCGCTTGAGCAACATCTTCCATGTGCAATCGGGAGTCTCAAATGCCCCTTCAAACGCATCGCGGCTGAATTGGCCGGTGAGCTGGTTAAAGCCAATCGTGGCTCCGAATGATCCGTCTTCCCAAACCGTCCCTCTGATCTCTGTTTCCCGGTCTAACCGGACTTCACCTGTTACCACCTTGCCGGCGACCGTCAGCGTCACGGGGGCTGGCCGGCATCGCCCGCGGTTTGGCGTAGCGGCACCGGTCCATTCGCCGTCATACGGCCCAGCCGCATAAGAGCTGGTGAATTGGGACAGCAACAGCACGCATGCGGCGGTGATGACGAGCAGTCGCTCGATCCTCCCTGGGAATTCACCCGCAGCTCTTGGGTGGACATTCATTGCCGATACGCTGCCAAGCGCCCTTAGCCCGCCAATGGTCCGTTGTTGCTGATGAGAATGCTCCCAACCTCGATTGGCGTGAGCTCTCTTAGGTAATGACTATAGCCTATAAATGAATGTCGTACACGACGCTCGATCGCCCTGCATCACTGTTTCGTCATCGCGCGGGCAACGAGATTTGGGGCGGGTGGCCTCGAGATTGTGAGCGCGAAGCCTCGCGGTGTCGCGCGATGTGGTCGCGCGTATCGCAACATGGAAACGCGACCCGCAAGTGCGACCAGCAAAAAAGTGCGGCCGCCCCCGGGGGGAGGGGCGGCCGCGCGCGAACCCGGTCTGGGGACGGGGAGGGGTGGGGACGTGACCGGGGTCGCGTAGCTCCAAGTCTTTGTTGTTCAGCGTCTGTTGTTCAGCGTCAGTCGTTCAGCGCGACGCTGCGGTGGCAAACGCTGGGCGGTTGTCACCGAGCGAGACCCAGACATTCTGGTCCGCCTGCGACTGCCGCTTCACGAAGTGGTAGCTGGTCTCCGACCAGAGCAGGATCTGATCCTCCTGATTGTCGAGGATGAACTCGCCCTTGTCGGTCTTCACCGTGAGCACGGCGTGACCCTCGCCCTTGAGGTCGCGCACCACCGTGATCAGCAGCGCCTGCCGCGGCCAGCCCGCCTGCATCAGCATCCGGCGCTTGAGCAGGACATAGTCCTCGCAGTCGCCATAGCCGTCGTCCGGATAGCTCCAGCGCTCGACAACACCCCAATGATCCATGTCGGTCATTGGCTTGATGGAGTCATTGACCCACTTATTGGTCCGCGCCAGGTCCTTCCAGGCCTTCTGCGAAAGCACGACGTCGCGCGCCTCGAGCGGCCGGCCCTCGCACTCGCGCGGCGATTGGGCACAGAAGTCGGTCCAGCCGATCGGCGCGCGCGCACTCGGCCCCACGCTGATGAACATTGGGCGCTCGTTTGCCGCCTGGGCTGTCGTCAGGCTGACCACAGCCATCAAGGCTGTACAGCCGATCCCAGCACCCAATAGTAACCTGCGGTCGAGAAGCATGTCTTGACCCCGTCCCTGTTGTTGGGGCCATACTTCCCACAAACGTCTTGTGTCGCCGCCAATATTGGCGTGATGTTTTAAGTCAAATGAGGGGAAATACTGGAGATAATACTGTGATTATTTGAGGAATATTCTCGTAAAATGCCAAATAATACAATTTGAATCAAAGTGGGGTCGTTAACCGGCCAAAACCGCGCCAGCTAGCCTCCAAACGGTTGCTTGGAGGCCTGCCGTTTACCAGCAGGGATTGAGCTTCCAAATCGCCGCAGAGGCCGGCAGAGGGCGTTCCGAGCCGGAAATGGCCTCGGCGCGGGCCCTCCAGGGAGGTCTTTGTTTACCCGCCGGTGACGTTGTCTTCGATGAAGTCCGGGTGCTGGAGGCGTAAGTACTCGATCGCGAACCCCTCCTCGAGGTGGCGCACCACCCTGCCGGCGGTCTTGCCGATGGTGACCTGTGTGCCAATGCCTGGCCGCTGGTCGGTCGCAACGGCACAACCAGACTGAGAAACATCTATGATACGCACGGAAATGTTGTTGCCGTTGGGCAGCGTCAGACGGCCAGCCCCGTTGCGGGGGGCTACACGGCCATGGCGGCGGTCATCGACCGAGCCCAGGAGCTCACGGTTGGCAAGCCAGGTCAGCTGCGCCGCGAGCTTGTCGCGCTTGCGCGGGGTGGCCGCGATGTTCATGGCGAAGCCATTTTCGAGCTGGCGCGTGACCACGCCTTCGAGCCGGCCCACGTGGTCCACATAGGCGATGACGCGCTCGTTGAGCTGGCCGATGACCGGGGCGACGAGCGTCATGCCGCCCTGCGACATGTCGGTGACCTGGCATGGATATTCGTGCCGGTCAGTCAGCATATAGCGCCCGAGCAAATTGACGCGCACGCGCGGATAGCGTCGACGCTCCTCGCTGAGCGGCAGACGAGATGACTTGTACTGGAGAAGCTCCATCCGCTTCGTCCAAATCCTTCTCTGTCAAAGCTTCGGGGACGAGCCTAGGCCCCGCATCGTTAATGACGCGTTAGCCGGACGCGGTGGCAGCATGCAAGGGTGCAAATTTAGCTTTGCCCGCCGTCATAGACGATGAGGCCGTGGCGGATGCGGCCGCCGGTCGGCAGTGGCTTTCGCCCTTGGTCCGGCTCTGCGGCGTCCACGTGTTGCATATCCTCGTGGCCAAGGTAGCGAATTGTTCCAAGCGCGAGCTTGCCCACCGGGCTCATGCCGAACCAATAAGGCAGGTCCTGCGGGGCCAGAGCACCGAGCACACGAGCGTCGGTCGCAGTCTGGTGGCGCAGCGGCAAAAGCACGAGCTCGAAGTCGAGAACCTCGCCATCAGCGCTGCAGCCGCGGGCGCCGGCAACAGCTCCAACAGATTCGCGCGTCACCGCCCCGGCAAGATCGTTGATGCGGCGTGTGCTCTCCTGGTCCCAAAGATTGATGAAGGCCGTGCCTCGCAGCTCCCGGCCGAACGCCGCGCACAGCCGCGTGCCGGCTATGCGGAACGAGTGCCCTGAGGCGGCATGCTCTGTGGCGATATTGGGGGCCAGGATGAACGTGTCAGCGAGCGCCCGTCGGATGGCGCCTGGCTCAATGTCGGAGCGCTCGGGTGCTGCCCGCAGCCCGCGCTGGGCGTTCCAATAGTGGTAAAGCTCTCTAACCGAGGGGTGTTTCATAGGCGCCTCTGTCCCGCGCGTCGATATCCTCATCGTCCATCGTCCCCATTTGGGACAGGTGCGGGTCTTTGTTCCCGATGTCCGCTCGAGAACAGCAGGAGGCGTGCCGGCAGCAGGCGATCGGGTCGCGGCCGCGGGGTTAATGTTAAGGCGCAGTTGGGGGTGGCGTCCGCGCGCGCCCTCCCGCATCTTTGTTGCCCGGCGCCAGTTGCGCCGAAGCCGGTTCAAGACGTGGGGGAGGCGAGGGGGGATGTGACAGGCGCCAGGGGAGCGCCGCCTCCAAGTCGGCTGAAGCAGTTGTTTCAGCCGACTTGGAGGTCAGACCTTAAGGGGCAGACAAGGGGGGCAGAATTGGGTGGGGCCAGTGCCAGAAATCCCCACATTGTCCAAGGTGGAGTTCCCTGCCTTTTGGGCCTGCCAACAAAACTGACCGAAACACATCTATTGAGGTGATGTGATCTATTGAGGTGATGGCGTTGGCTTGCCACCGGGCGCCGCGCGGCCTATCTCCGCTCTCTTACCTGGAATGACTCGTGCACCCACCCAGCGAACACCCGCCCCGCGAACGCATCTTCAATGTCCCGGTCGTGGTGCTGTCGCTCCTGGCCGCGATGGGCCTTGTCCATGCCGTGAGTGAACTCGTGCTCAACGCCAAGCAAGCGAATGCTTTCTTGGAAATGTTCGCCTTTGTGCCTGCTCGCTACGATTTGCGGATATTGCATCAGTTTCCGTGGACGCTCGGCTGGGGCGCCGCGGCGTGGACGTTCGTGACCTATGCGTTCATCCATGGCAACCTCATGCATCTGGGATTCAATGCAGTCTGGCTGCTCGCTTTTGGCACGCCGGTTGCGCGCCGGTTTGGCCCACTGCGGTTCCTGATCTTTTTTCTGACGGCTGCGGCGATCGGTGCTGCTGTCTATTTTGCGGTGCACGCGGGCGAGCAAGTGCCGATGGTGGGCGCCTCGGCGGCGATCTCCGGCGCCATGGCGGCGGCCATGCGCTTTGCATTTCAGCGCGGCGGTCCGCTTGGGTCGTTTAGACGCAATGACGAGGCGGCCTACCGCGTGCCCGCAACGCCGCTGTCGGTGCTGCTGCGCGACCGGCGGTTTATTGTCTTCCTGATCGTTTGGTTTGGCGTTAACCTTTTGTTCGGTCTTGGTATCGTTTCTCTTGCCGGCGAGGGCGACATGCCGATCGCGTGGGAGGCCCATATTGGCGGTTTTCTCGCCGGCTTGGTGACCTTTGCATTTTTTGATCCGGCACAAGTTGATGCCCCATCAGAGGAATCGATTGAGGCATAACACGATTGTGCATTGGGCGAACTTGCCGCAGCCGCATTCGTGGACAATGCTTTATCATTCGTCGCTCCGAGTGCCCGTGGCACGGATCTTTGCGCTACGGATCTCTGCGCTAGCGTCGCCCTGCTGTGCACGGCCGTAGCGCCTGACGACGGACCTCGGTGCCGAGTGGAAAATGATGTCAGCGGCGAGCCGCAGCGCGGCTGCCGCCAGTCAAGGGAGTGAACCCATGACCGTAAAGTCGATTTTGTCGAGCAAGGGTCGAGACGTCACCACGATCGAGCCCACGGCTTCGCTCGAAGCTGCCATTACGCTATTGGCGCAACGCCGGATCGGCGCACTCGTTGCGCTCGGGCCTGAACGCCGTGTGGTCGGCATCCTGTCCGAGCGCGACATCGTTCGAGTGCTGGCTGAGCAAGGGCCGTCTGTGCTGTCAGCACCAATCGCCCAGGTCATGACGCGCAAAGTGTCGACCTGCTCGGAGTGCGATACTGTGAGCGATGTCATGGAGCAGATGACCGCCGGCAAGTTCCGCCACGTTCCGGTGATCGATCGCGAGCAATTGGTTGGCATCATATCGATCGGCGATGTCGTCAAGCACCGGCTTGGAGAGATGGAGCGCGAGTCGGAAGCGTTGCGCGACTATATCCAGACCGCCTGAGCCAGACTGGATGGTGAGGAGCGCGGGTGCCGCCCGGTTGCCGGGCGGCGCAACGCTTGTTGCGCTCAAGGGATGCTTGTTGCGCTCAAGGACAGAAAGACGCATCGTAGGTCGCGCAGGGCCTATGACCCGGCTGGATCATTCCGACAACACGCGACATTACAACTATTACAAAACGGGAGGAATTCATGCGCCCAGGCTCTATTCATGCGATTCTGGCGGCGACCGTGTTTGGCTCGATGCTCTCGGTTGCCGATGTGGGTGCGCAGACGCGCCAGTTGCCACGCTTCGAGGTCGAGACCGGATGGCTGAAAGTGCCGCCGCAGTTCCGGGTCGGTGATGTGTCGAGCTTTGCGGTCAATGCCCAGGATGAGGTGTTTCTGTTGCATCGGCCGCGCACGTTGAAGCCGGATCAGGCCGCAATGGCGGCGCCCCCCGTTATGGTGTTCGACGCTTCCGGCAACTATCTGCGATCGTGGGGCGGCGCCGGCGCGGGCTACGAGTGGATCGAGCGCGAGCACGGCATCCATATCGACTACAAGGGCTTCGTCTGGATTGGCGGCAACAACTGCCCGGCCAGCAATCTTCCGGGGCTCAAGCCGGTTGCCGATGATCAGCTCCTGAAGTTCACGCAGGATGGCAAGTTTGTGCTGCAGATCGGCAAGAGCAACCAGAGCAAGGGCAATGCCGACACCGCCAACGTCCATCGCGCAGCAGATGGATGGGTCAATCCAACCACCAACGAGTTGTTCGTGGCCGATGGCTACGGCAATCATCGCGTCATCGTGTTCGATGCCGATACCGGCGCGTTCAAGCGCATGTGGGGCGCGTTCTCCAACAAACCGGCGGACAAGGATGATTGCGAGATCCAGCGCTACACGAACTTCTCGGATCCGGGCCCTGATCAGTTCAGCATCGTGCATGGTCTTCGCGTTGCCAAGGACGGCACCGTCTATGTGGCGGATCGCGAGTTCCGGCGCGTGCAGATGTTTTCCAGCGACGGCAAGTTCATCAAGCAACTCGTCAAGCCCGACACGCTGTTCGCCCGCAATCTGACGCTGTCGTCGGATCCCGAGCAACAGTTTCTGTATGTCGGCGACGGTAAGACGATCGCGATCGTCGATCGCAAGACGCTGACGCTTGCGGGCTCGATCGATGTGCCTGGCATGCTCGGCGGCGGCCACCACATCGCTTCCGACTCGAAAGGCAATCTCTACGTGGCGGCGACCACCAACGGCGCGCAGAAGCTCGCCTTCAAGGGCATGACTACCGCGGGCCGGTAGCGAGCCTAACGATCGATCGCGGGCGGCGTTACTCTGCCGCCTGCACCTTCGTCTTAGCAGCCGCAGGATCGCGCGGACGCACCACTGGGATCACCTTGTCGACCACCGCGTAGTCGGCATAGCCGCAGCGCGCGATCGGGCGCATCGCGGCGGTGTCGACGCGGCCATCCTTGATGAAGCGGTCGTCGATATGGATGCCGACCACTTGTCCGAACGCGACATGGCGGTGAGCAGGCTCGCCATCGAGATCCTTGAGGTCGACGATCTGCAGGAGCTTGCATTCCAGCGCGCAGGGCGAAGCCTTGACGCGCGGCGGCCGCACCAGCCGCGAGGGGAGGGCCTCAAGGCCGGCCTCGGTCATCTCGTTGATGCCGCGTGGATAGGAAATGCCGGTGGTGACGACGGCGGCGATGAGATCGAAAACCGCGAGATTGCAAACGAACTCCCGGGTCTCGGCGACGAAAGCGAGCGAATCCTTGTAGCCATCGCTCGAGAACATCACGATCGGCGGGCCGTCGGACACCGCGTTGAAGAACGAGTAGGGCGCCAGATTGATCTCGCCGTTGGCGCTCATCGAGGTGATCCAGCCGACCGGGCGAGGCGACACGATCGCCTTGAACGGGTCGCGAGGCAGGCCGTGGTCGTTCTTGCGGGTCTCGTAGAACATTGTGCATTCCTTGCAGGCAGTGAGTAGCGAATAGTGAGTAAGGACGCTCCTAGAACTGATACGGACTGCTCATTACTGACTACCTACTACTCACGTCTTTCCTCGAACCGCGTCGCGATCTCGGCCAGCGCCGGCCGTGGCCGGTCCTCGGGCGCATGTTTCGGCGTGCCGATATGGATAAAGCCGGCGACCTTCTCGTTGTCCTTGAGGCCAAGCGCGTCGAGCACCGCCCGATCGTAGGCGTACCATTCGGTGATCCAGTTGGCGCCATAGCCGAGCGCGTGCGCGGCCAGCACCAGGCTCATGGCGGCGGCGCCTGCGGACAGCACCTGCTCCCATTCGGGAATCTTCACATGCGGACCGGCGCGGCTCACCACCGCGATCACGAGCGGCGCGCGGGCCAGCCGCTTGCGCTCGTAGTCGAGCTGATCCGGCTTGGCCTCGGGATATTTGGCGCGGAACGCCGTCTCGATGGCCTGCCCGGCCGCAAGCCGCGCCTCGCCCTCGAATACGATGAAGCGCCATGGCGCGAGCTTGCCATGGTCAGGCACGCGCGAGGCGATCGTCAAAAGCGTCTCGACCTCGGCCGCTGACGGGCCCGGGCCGATAAGCTCGATCGGTTTCAGGGAGCGCCTGGTTTGCAGCAGTTCAAGAGCATCGGGCATCGTTCAAGTCCTGGTCGGCGAGCCGCCTCGATCCCCGTGCTAACATCGATTGATTGAGTGTGGCCCCTCATCAGCGAACCACCTGATCAGCGAACCGGTGCCGCCCGCCGGGGACTTGCGCTAGCATACCGCTCCGGTTGTGACAAACGCCGGGGGAGGCTTGAATTTGCCGCGATTTCGAACAAAGAATCATCCCTGATGGGGATCGCAGCAACCAGCGTGGGCGGGGCCAGATTAGTTCTGGCCGTTGGTTTCTGGCTCTTGGCCTACTTGGCGGAGTCAAACGCCCAATTTTTCAATATTTCGCCGCTGCCGCGCCCCCCCCAGGAGGTGCCCGGCCAGACCCCTGGTCCGGCGCAGAATATTGCGCCGCCCAATAATAACCGGCCCGCCCCAAAGGGGCAGACACTGCAGTCGCTGCCGCCCACAGCAGCGCCACCGCCGCCACCCGCAACCGCTGCGCCACCTGTGATAGCGCCGTCCGGACATGCCTCGCTGACGCTGAGTGCCCGCTTTGGCCGCGACCTGCCGCAGATCACGGGTGGACTGCATTGGCGGGTCTATCCCGGCAAGATCGAGCAGGGCGCGCTGCGTCCGATCAAGGAGGATCGCGGCACGTCGCCGACGGTCACCCTCCCGGCCGGCTTATATGTGGTCCATGTTGGGTTCGGGCTCGCAAGCACCACCCGAACGGTACAGCTGAAGTCGGGCGAGGCACAGCGCGAGATGTTCGATATCTCCGCCGGCGGGCTGCGCATCGAAGGCAAGGTCGGCGATGCGCGCATCCCGCCGGGCCAGATCACGTTCGACATCTACCGGGGCAGTCAGTTCGAGCCGGGCGACAAACGCCCGATCGTGCAGGCGGCTCAGACCGGCGACGTAGTCCTGGTGCCGGAAGGGACCTATCACATCATATCGAATTACGGCGACGTGAACGCGATGGTGCGCTCGGATATTCGCGTGCAGGCTGGCAAGCTGACCGACGCCACCGTCACCCATCGCGCCGCTGTCATTACGCTCAAGCTGGTCAACGACACCGGCGGCGAGGCGCGCGCCGACACGCAGTGGTGGGTGCTCACCCCCGGTGGCGACGTTATCAAGGAATCAACCGGTGCCTTCCCGCGCGTGATCCTGGCGGAGGGCGAGTATCGGGCCATCGCCCGCAACGACAACCAGTCGTACGAGCGCGTCTTCAAGGTCGTTACCGGCGTTGACACCGAGATCGAGGTGCTCGCCCGCCACTAGCATGATCCGCAAAAGCGGGAACCGGTTCTCGGAAGAGATCATGCTCAAACAAAGAGCGAGATGTCGACCCGATGCAATCTAATCGGATCGAAGTCCAGGGAACCAGTTCCTGCTCTCGTTGGTTAACGTCACTCGGAATTACGACATCGGGCATTGTGGTGGTGGTTATCGAGACGATCGACATTCGAACGAGCGCGGTTCTGCTTGATGTCGATGGCACGCTGCTCGACCTTGCCGCCACGCCGCACAGCGTGGAAGTGCCGCAGCGCTTGAAGCGGGCGCTGATGGCGCTTGACCTGCAGAGCGGGGGCGCGACGTCGTTTGTGAGCGGGCGCTCGATGGCGGATCTCGATCTCCTGTTCGCGCCGCTCAGACTTGCGGCGGTCGCCGGCCATGGCGCGGAATTGCGTGCCCGAGCAGGGGCCGTGTCGCAACGCTACGAGGCCGCGATTCCTGCAGACCTTCGCCTGCGGCTCGAAGAATTCGGGGCGACGCATGAAGGCATCATTGTCGAGGACAAGGGCTACTCCGTCGCGCTGCACTATCGCCTCGTGCCGCAATCTGGCGCCTCCGTGCACGCCGCAGTCGCTGCAATCTGTGCCGACTATCCGCAGTACCCACTCGATGTGCTGGCCGGCAAGGCCGTTGTCGAGGTGAAGCCGAGCGGCTTCAACAAGGGGACCGGTATTCGTGAATTGATGAAGTCCGCGCCGTTCCGCGGGCGCCAGCCGATATTCATCGGCGACGATGTGACCGACGTGGCGGCGTTCGCGGTCTTGCCCGAATTCGATGGGATTGGTTTCTCGGTCGGCCGCGAGCTGCCTGGCGTGGCCGGCTTCTTTCAGACTCCAAGCGATGTGCGGGCCTGGCTCTATCGCGTCGCCGATACTGTCGAGGCGGGCGAGCCGTGACCGATCATGGACTGGACCTCGCCGTGATCGGCAATGGCCGCACGGCCGCACTGGTTGATCCGTCAGCGCGGATCGTGTGGTGGTGCTTTCCGCGCTTCGACGGCGATCCGGTCTTCTGTCGGCTGCTTGCTGGAGAGGAAGAGAAGGGCTTTGCAGACGTCGTTCTCGACGGGTGCGTCGAGATCAAATCAGAATACGGACGCAACACGCCGATTGTTACCGCCGTCATGCGTGATGCGCAGGGGGCCGCGGTCAGGGTCACGGATTTTGCGCCGCGCTTCTACCAGTTCGGCCGCACCTTCCGACCTCCACAAATTATTCGCATTGTCGAGCCTATCGCCGGCCTGCCGCGCGTCATGGTCCGAATTCGCCCGACGCACCACTATGGGCAGCCAACCCAGCTGGCCATGGGGAGCAATCACATCCGATACAGCGGCGGCTCAACGGCGCTTCGAGTGACCACGGATGCGCCGTTGTCATATGTGGACCGTGAAGCCGCGTTCGTGCTGACGCATCCTCTCCATATGGTGCTCGGTCCGGACACGCCGATCGACGGCGATCTGGCGACCGTCTGTCGCGAATTTCTCGACCGTACCAGGGACTACTGGGAGGAATGGGTTCGGCGTCTTGCCGTCTCATACGACTGGCAGGAAGCGACCATCCGGGCGGCGATTACTCTCAAACTCTCGAACTTCGAGGATACCGGCGCGATCATCGCGGCGCATACGACCTCGATCCCGGAAGCGCCCGGCTCCGGCCGGACCTGGGACTACCGCTATTGCTGGCTGCGGGACGCCTATTTCGTCGTGCGCGCGCTCAATCGCATCGGCGCGACCCGCACGATGGAGGACTTCATTTCCTACATCCTGACCATCGTGCTGGGTCGATCAGAAAAATTGCGTCCGGTCTACAGCGTCGTGCCGAGCGATCCGATGGAGGAGCGGATCGAGCCGGGCCTGCGCGGGTATCATGGTGATGGGCCGGTGCGCGTCGGCAACGAAGCCGCCATGCAGGACCAGCACGACACCTATGGCAGCATCATTCTGGCGGCCTCACCGATGTTCTTCGATCGCCGTTTGCCGCGGATGGGCGATGTCGATCTGTTCAGGCGGATCGAGCCTCTCGGCGAAAAAGCGGCGCAATTTGCTCTGGTGCCAGATTCAGGAATCTGGGAGTTTCGCGGGCGAAAGCGCATTCACACCCATTCGGCGGCGATGTGCTGGGCGGGCTGCCAGCGGCTGGAGGCGATCGCGGCCGCGCTTGGGCTTGCCGATCGCGCCAAGGCCTGGGGCGAGATTGCGGCTCACCTGCAGTCCGAAATCCTATCGCAAACCTGGAACCCGCGGCGGCAGGCATTTACCGCGGCGGTTGGCAGCGATGATCTCGATGCCAGTGTGCTGCTGCTCGCGGAACTCGGCCTGATTGAACCAAATGACCCCAGATTCGTTAGTACGCTGGAGGCGGTGGATCGAGAACTGCGGCGGGAGCAGCATGTTATGCGCTATGCGGGTTCGGATGATTTCGGGCTCCCGGAGACCGCATTCTTGATCTGCCGCTTCTGGCTGATCGATGCGCTTTGGATGACCGGCCGGCACGACGAGGCGCGTGATCGGTTTGTCGACGCGCTCAAGCTTCGCAATCGCTACGGGCTGCTGTCGGAAGATGTGCATCCGACCAGCGGCGCCCTCTGGGGCAACTTTCCGCAGACCTATTCGATGGCCGGGCTGATTCTGACAGCAATGAAGCTGTCGCGCAGCTGGGAGGACCGTTTTTGGCGCGGCTCGTCATAGTTTCAAATCGTGTGGCAGTTCCGGACGAAGGCTCCGTGCGGGCCGGCGGACTTGAAGTCGCGGTCAAAGCGGCGCTCAAGCGGATGGAAGGAACGTGGTTTGGCTGGAGCGGAGGCATATCGCCGCCGGCCAAGATCAAGCCGCGCACGATCAGGCAAGACAATGTCACCTACGTCGTCAGCGATCTGACTGAGGAGGACCACAAGGAATATTACAACGGGTTCGCGAATCGCGTCTTGTGGCCGATCCTGCACTATCAGCTCGAGCGCGCTGAATTCTCTCTTCGCGATCTCAGCGGATACTTGCGAGTCAATGACTCCTTTGCCCGACAGCTGCATGAGCTGATCAAGCCGGATGATCTGATCTGGGTCCATGACTATCACTTGATCCCGCTCGCCAAGGCGTTGCGCGATCTCGGCCACAAGAACCGCATCGGCTTCTTCCTTCACATCCCCTGTCCCCCGCCGGAGATCATCACGGCGTTGCCGCATCATGAGCAGCTTCTTCCGGCGCTTTGCGACTACGACCTCGTGGGCTTTCAGACCGGAGACGACGCTTTCAATTTCAGTCGCTATCTCACCCACGAATGCGGCCTCGCGAGCCGCGACTTCAACTTTCCGTTTGGCGAGCGCTCGATGCGCATTGACGTGTTTCCGGTCGGTATCGAGACCGCGGCATTCGCGCGTCTCGCGCAGCGCAGCGAGAGCACGGCCTTCATACGGCAGGTGCGCCAGAGCCTCGCCGGGCGCGCCCAGATCATCGGCGTCGACCGCCTGGACTACACCAAGGGGCTGCATCTCCGCATGCAGGCATTCGAGCGTTTCCTGGCGACGCAGCCGCAATGGCGCGGCAAGGTGACTTATCTGCAAATCTCGCCGAAGAGCCGCAGCGACATTCGTGAATACGCCGAGATGGCGCAACAGATAGAAGCGGCGGCTGGCCATATCAACGGAACATTTGGAGAGGTGGATTGGACGCCGATCCGCTATGTCAACCGCGCCTATGGGCGCGCGATGCTTGCCGGCCTTTACCGTGCGTCGCGCGCTGCGCTGGTGACGCCGTTGCGCGATGGGATGAATCTTGTTGCCAAGGAGTATGTGGTGGCCCAGGATCCCAATGACCCGGGGGTGCTCATTCTCTCGCGCTTTGCCGGTGCCGCGCGCGAATGCCGGGCCGCGCTGCTGGTTAATCCCTATGACCCCGAAAGCGTCGCGCTGGCAATCGCCCAGGCCTTGTCAATGCCGCTTGATGAGCGCCGCGCGCGCCACGAGGCGATCTTTCAGGCGCTCCTACGCTACGACATCGAAACCTGGGCCGACAGGTTTCTGGGTGTCCTCCGCAGGCCGCGCGGCGAGGTGAGCGACCTGGAGCGCATGGCTGCCGTCGAGCTGCACTAAGCAAAAGCTGCACTAAGCAAGCCGATTGTCTCAGGGCAGGGTCGCCAAAAACCGCTCCGCCGCTGCAATCCACGTGGTCTGCTCGGTGGTGAGCTTTTTCTCGCGTTCGAGGCCGTGCAGAATGGTGAGGATACGCTCGTATCGCGCTCGCGGCTCGTCTGCGATCTGGCCGAGGCTGTTGAGGCAAAGCACGAGATCGATCCGCCAGACCGCGTTGCTGGGATCGGTCGCGGCATAGTCCTCGATGACCAGCAGGCGGGTGCGGAATTGCGCGCGCGCGTCGTCGACCCGGCCGAGCGCCTGCAGCGTGGTGGCGATGCGATCGTGGCTGAAGCCGACATCGCGCTTGGCGATCACGTTGCGCGGATCGAGGCTGACAGTCCGCTGGCGAATGGCGAGGCCCTTGCGGAAGATGTCGAGCGCCTGCTCGTGGCGGCTCTCGGACAACAGCGTATTGCCGATCCGGTCGTAGATGAGCGAGACATCGCGTTGCGCGGTCAGATTTTCGGGGTCGGCAGCGGCGAGCTTCTCGCGGATCAAGCGGCTGCGCTCATAGTGCGCGCGCGCCTCTGCGCGATTGTTGGCAACGATCGCGTCGGCGACCTTGACCAGACTGATCGCAAGGTCGCGCTGCCAGTCGCTCGCTTGCAGGTTGCCGGCAACGAGATGCTCCGCAACGGTGAGGCTCGTCTGATAGGCAACGAGCGCCTCCTCGCTACGGCCCAGCAGCGAGAGGACGTCGCCAATCTGGTTCTGGACGACGGCGACGTCGCGCAGCCACATGACATTGCCGGGATTGGCCGCCAGCAGCTTCTCGCTGATCGCGAGGCTGCGACGGAAATGATCAAGAGCCTCCGCATGGGCGCCGTCGCCAGCCAGCACCGAGCCGATCTGCCCAGAGATGATCGCTATGTCGCGCTGCCATTGCAGATTGCCCGGATCAGTGGCGGACAAGCTGGTGATGATAGTCAGGGCCTTGCGATAGGCGCCGAGCGCGTCGGCGCGCCGACCCATGGTGACCAGAAGGCCGCCGAGATTGGTGAGGCTGTTGAACACGTCGCGCTTGCGATTGCTCGCCTGCGGCTGCTTCTCGGCCAGTGCCTCGCGGATGGTGGTCGCCCTATTATAGGCCACGAGCGCCTCATCGCGCATGCCGGCGGCGGCGAGCAGCATGCCGATCCGGGTCTGCGTGAATGCAAGATCGGACTGCCAGAGCACGTTGCTTACATCAGATGCCGTCAGTTTCTCGACGATGGTGATGCTCATGCGGTAGTTGATGAGCGCCTCCTCGCGCTGCCCCAGAAAGGCGAGCGCGTCCGCAACCTTGTTGAGGCTGAGCGCGTAGGCGCGCTGGAAGTTGGTCTCGCTGGGATTGCCTTGTGCCAGCGGACCCATGAGCGCGAGCGCGGCCTTGTAAGCCTCAAGCGCACCGCGCGCATCCGAGGTCGCCAGTTTCGCGTCACCGATCTTGTTCCAGGCGATTGCGGCGTCGCGCCTGATCCAGAGATACTTCGGCAGCGCCTCGATCAGCTTCTGCAGGATGTCACGCGCGCGCTCGGACACCGCGAGTGCGGCCGCAGGGTCGCCCTGATCGAGATAGAGCGAGGCGAGCTCGTCGAGCGCGGCGGCCTCGAGGCTGATGAGCTCAGGCGTGCGATCGCCAGCCTGCACGAGCTGGCGTTGCAGGTTCTGCACCCGTTCGAGGATGAGCCGCACGAGATCAAGCGGCATGCCCGTGCGATTGCGGAGATCCTGGGCGAGGTCGAAAATCAGCGTATCGGCGGTCTTGGCGGCTGCTGTCAGCGCCGCCTCCGCATGTGCCCGCTGAGCGTCCGCGATTGTCCTCTGCTCGTCGGCCAGGCGCCATTGCCAGCCGGCGAGACCGGCGAGCACGAGCGCGACGATGAGGCCGGCGGCGGTCGCCCCCAGGATGCGCCGCGCGTGCAAGCGCTCGGCCGCCCGGCGGCGGAAATCGGCATCGAGCGAGCTTACAATGAACGCGCGCATGGTCGCGGGGATATCCTCGCCGAAGCGCTCGCCGAGCTGTGCTGCGCCAGCGACCAGAGCGGGTGAGGTCGCAAGGAAGTCCGCTTTCTTCGCCTCCGGTGCACGTAACCATTCGGCCACCATCGGATCGAGTGTGTAGCGCACGCGGATGAGCGCCGCGTTCTCTTTGAGAACGTCGACCGCCGCCGGTACCACCCGCAACAGCGCCTCGTGCACCGGCCGCACGCAGACCGAGCCGTCCATGTCCTCCGCGGTGAGGAGCCGGTGTGCGATGAACTCGTCGAGGAGGGCGGTGCGCGCGGGATCGCCACGCTCGAATGCTGTGCGGTCCACGGGCACGATGGTGAGCGCATCGACGTCGCCGTCGGGGCTCAGCGTGACGTCGCGAACCGTCGCGGTGATCAGCGCCGGCAACGCCTTGAGCGAACGCTCACCAAGCTTGGCCATGGCGTCCTGCGCGGTCTGCGTCACCGCGGCGCCCATGCCCGGATAGTCCGCAAATTGCAGGACACCGTCGCCGCGCAGCGCTTCGGCCTCATAGAGGCGCTGCAGCGTCATCTGCAGGAGCGCGAGCGCGTCGCCGCCGCGCGCCTCTGTCACCAGCGTCTCTGCGAGCGAGCGGCCGCTCATGCGTATCTCATAGGCGAGCGGCGGATGGCAGGCGGCCACCGGACGCGTCACGATCTCCTCGAGCTCGGCCTGGGTGGGGGGCAAGAGGTCGAGGCTTGCGCCATGCGCCTCGCGCAGCGCTAGAAACGATGTGACCGCCTGAAAGCGGCCATAGGTGTCGCTGCGCAGCACCGCGATAACATTGGCAAGTCCTGCCTCGACCAGAGCGCGGAGCAGGCTCGCAAAGGCCTCGACCCGCTCGGGCTCGACCTCGACGAACAGCCGCTCAACCTGATCAAGCGCGATCATGAGCTTCGCCGGCCTTGGCGCGTCATAGCGCATCGCCTCTGCCCGCAGATCGGCGGCGCGCGCGAGCGCAGCCCGGATCGGAGCGAGCGCCGCTTTGCTTGCCGCCGCGAGCAACTCCGCGAGCAGGTCCGGTGTCGAAAAGTCGCCGACCCTGAGCTCGGCGCCAAGCGCGCCGTCCTCGAAGAGCACGTGGGCGAGGGTGCGGATCGGATCGCCGCCTGCGGTGAGCAGTACCGCCCGCCAAAGGTCGACGTCTGGAAGCACGCCCGGGGCCGTGAGCCTGGGCACGAGCCCCGCGCGCAGCAGCGAGGACTTGCCCGATCCGCTGGCCCCGATCACCAGCAGGAAGGGTGCGGCGCGCAGCTTCGTGGTGGCGCGCGCGATCGCCTGTTCGCGGCCGAAGAAGACAGATGAGTGAGCGGGCTCGAAGGCTGCGAGCCCACGGAACGGCGAGCCCTTGACGGCGCGATCCCAGATCGGGCCCTTCGCCATGACGCCGCGCCGCTCCAGCCATTGCCGCAGGCAGGCCTCAAGCTTGACCTCGAAGTCGTCCGGGTCGGCAAAGCTCTGATAGCCAGCGGTGTTGTAGCCTTCCGTGCTTTCGGTCCAGCGTTTCCACACTGCTTGCAGCAGCTGATACTGCTCGAGCTGCTCCGTGACCCGGTCGGCCTCGTAGACAACCGGCGCGGACTTGCGGAACAGATAGACGTCAGGCGCGCCGCTGTGCTTGCGGCTCACCTCCACCGCGGTTTCAAACTCGAGCACGGTGCCGCTCTCGTAGGGCGAGCCGTCGGTCCGTCGCCAGATTGCGGGATCAAGCTTAAGGCCGGCGCGCTTCCACACGATGCAGAGCACCATGTCGGTCGCGCTCATATTGCCGATGGCGCCGTCAATCGCCTGCTGGAACGAACGCGCGGCGGTGTAGAAGGCATCCTCCCAGCGCAAGACGTCGAGGTGGACGACGCCTTCGAGCTGCGCGTTGAGCCGGTCGGCGACCAGCTTGACCCGCGCCCGCTCGGCGGCAACGTCGGAAGGAGAGGAGACGAAAACCCTGAGAGTCCGCTCGGCCAAGAATCCCTCGATAATCCCTCGATAATCCCTCGATCAAGAAAATCCCTCGATAGTGCCCACCGAGGACTTCATTTTAGAGGCAGACGGCCCCAAATGTCAGGTGCGGGGGGCCGGTCGAGGAAGGATTAGCAATGCGCGCCAGTCGTGCCCCGATGGCTGCACTTCTCCTGATTGCCGGCACGATTGCCGGCGTGGTGGTGGGGAATGCGGCGCCCAACATTCCGCCGGGCGAGATGCCCGGCCGCGAGCGTGAGCGTTTTGTGCCATCGCCATTCGATCGCTTCACCGGCCCGTTTGCCTCGCCGCGCCAAGCCGAGCCGCTCTACCGCTGGTGTGACGAGAAACCGCCAAGGCGCACGAAGCGCAAGCAGGCAAAGCGCGACCCCGGCTGCTGAGGGGCGCGCAATTGTCACGCCGCCTGGCGCAGGCGCCGCACATCCGGCGGCACCGCTTCGTCCGTGAGCATCGCAAGCGCCTTGTCGAGCGCGATCACCTGCTGGCCATCCTTGCCGAGCCTGCGGATCGAGACCGTGTGCTCGGCCGCTTCCTTCTTGCCAACCACCAGCAGCACCGGCACCTTGGCGAGCGAGTGCTCGCGCACCTTGTAGTTGATCTTTTCGTTGCGCAGGTCCTCCTCGACGCGCAATCCGGCGCGCCGCGCGGCGGCGACCACCTGACGCGCATAGTCGTTGGCATCGTCCGTGATGGTGGCGACGACCGCCTGCAGCGGATTGAGCCAGAGCGGCAGATGGCCGGCGAAGTGCTCGATCAGCATGCCAGTGAAGCGCTCGAGCGAGCCGAACATCGCGCGATGCAGCATCACCGGCGTGACCTTGTTCGAGTGCTCGTCGATGTAGAAGGCGCCGAGCCGGCCGGGCAGATTGAGATCGACCTGCACGGTGCCGCACTGCCAGTCGCGCCCGATCGCATCGCGCAGCGCATAATCGAGCTTCGGCCCGTAGAAGGCGCCTTCGCCCTTGTCAAGCGTCCATGGCCGGCCGGAAGCCTTGAGCGCCGCCATCAGCGCGGCTTCGGCCTTGTCCCAGACGGCGTCGTCGCCGATGCGCTGCGCCGGCCGATCGGAGAACCTGATCGAAACATCTGGGAAGCCGAAGTCCTCGTAAATCGACAGGATCATTTCGTTCATCTTGAGCACTTCCTCGGCGATCTGGCTCTCGGTGATGAAGATATGCGCGTCATCCTGCGTGAAGGCGCGTACCCGCATCAGGCCATGCAGCGCGCCCGACGGCTCGAAGCGATGCACCTTGCCGAACTCCGCGAGCTTGAGCGGCAGGTCGCGATACGATTTCAAGCCATTCTTGAAGATCTGCACGTGGCCCGGGCAGTTCATTGGCTTAATGGCGTAGATGCGTTCGTCGTCGTTGCGATGTTCCGTCAGGAACATCATCTCGCGGTATTTCTCCATGTGGCCGGACTTGACCCACAACTCCGAATCCATGAGCTGCGGCGAGTTCACTTCAACATAGCCGGCCTCGGCCTGGCGCCGACGAATGTAATTCTCAAGCGCCTGGAACAGCGTCCAGCCCTTCGGATGCCAAAACACCGATCCTGGCGCCTCCTCCTGGAAATGGAACAGGTCCATCTCGCGCCCGAGCTTCCTGTGGTCGCGCTTCTCGGCCTCCTCGAGTTGCTTGAGGTAGGTATCGAGCTCGTCCTGCTTGGCGAAGGCGGTGCCGTAGATGCGCGAGAGCATCTCGCGGTTGGAATCGCCGCGCCAGTAGGCGCCGGCGACCTTCATCAGCTTGAAGGCGGAGCCGATCTTGCCGGTCGAGGTCATATGCGGGCCGCGGCAGAGATCGAACCAGTCGCCCTGCTTGTAGATCTTGATCTGCTGGTCCTTCGGGATGGTGTCGACCAGCTCGACCTTGAACAGCTCGCCCTTGTCCTTGAACACGCGCTTCGCCTCGTCACGCGACCACACCTCCTTGGTGAAGGGTTTGTCGCGCGCGATGATCTCGCGCATCTTCTTTTCGATCGCCTCGAAGTCCTCCGGCGTGAACGGCTGGTTGCGGAAGAAGTCGTAGTAGAAGCCGTTCTCGATCACCGGCCCGATCGTGACCTGGGTGCCGGGCCACAGCGTTTGCACGGCTTCCGCCAGCACATGCGCGCAGTCGTGGCGGATCAGCTCGAGGCTGCGCGGGTCTTCACGGGTGAGGAACTCGATCTTGGCATCGCGCTCGATCGGGTCGGAGAGGTCGGCGAGCACACCGTCGATCGCCATCGTGACCGTACGCTTGGCGAGCGAGGGCGAGATGCCCTTGGCGATGTCGAGACCGGTGCTGCCGTTGGGATACTCCCGACGCGCGCCGTCGGGAAAGGTCAAAGCGACCATCATGCACTCCTGTTGCTCACTCGCTGCCTACGAATGCAGGTAAGCGTGGGCCGCCTAACTAACTCAGCTGCGCGGCGGCTGCAACTCAGCGGACGGCCTGGACGGCCTGGGATCGGTTCTGATCTGAAAAGCCCATCAGCCGACCCTCTTGCGAGGGCCGCCTTCAAAAAACCGCCAGGCCATGCTGCAACCCGGGATGGATTGATGCGAGCCAGAGTTGCTGTCGCGGCAGGCGGATGAGGCCCATTGTCACGAAAAAGCCCGCGATTTGACGGGGCGTTCCTGGGAGTAATAGGACACCAGTAACACTACAGTAATACCTCCAATAACCCATGGTAATACCTCAAAGTGGATCACTATACCACGGTTAATCATAAGTGTAGGTCTCGCTCGCCTCAGAATGATCAAAGTCGTATCACATCCGCGCCCAATTCGTTTAGAAAGCTTGAACGTCCGTGTGAGGCGCAGCGGGGTCAACGTTTGCGAAGTAAATCACGGGTCCAAGCGTTAGCAACCGGTTCGGTTCTGCTACGCGTGTCGTACAGGCGTTTGCGTAGTGTAGACCCGCCGCTTTCACGGGGGTGAGGATGTGGGGAGGTCTGCGGCGGCCCATAGGGCCACTTCAGGTGTCTTGCGTATTGGCCGCGACAATGGTCGTCGCAGCCTTTTCCATAACGACTACCTACGCACAGAATACCCGTAATCGGTGGTTTCCGGAAAAGCAGAGTTTTGGTGCGCTCTCCGAGCGGGCCAACGCGAATGCGGTGACCATTGTTGCAGGCGGTCCAGAAGGAGCGTCCCTCTCGATTGCCCATGACTTGTCTGCAGTCCTTGACGACGGGGAGGAGTTTCGCGTCTTACCCCTCGTCGGCAAGGGCGGCGGCCAAAACATCCGCGACGTTCGCTTTCTGAAGGGCGTTGATTTGGGTATCGCCCAGGCCAATCTTCTCAACGCTTTTCGGCGCAGCAACGAGATCGGCAACCTCGACGGTAAGATCGTCTACATCGCCAAGCTGTTTGGTGAGGAGGTGCATGTCGCAGTGCGCGCCAGCTCCGGCATTCGCTCGCTCGACCAGCTTGCGGGCAAGACCGTCAATCTCGGCAGAGCCAGCAGTGGGAGCCCGCTCTCGGCGCGGGACGTGTTCAGCCGCCTGAACATCAAGATCGAGGAAATCAACCTGGAGCAACCGGAAGCTCTGGAGAAGGTCAGGACTGGCCAGATCGCGGCCTCGGTGCTGATCTCGGGCAAGCCGGCGGCACCAATGACCAAAGTGACGGCAGAGCAGGGGTTGCGCCTGCTGCCGGTACCGTTCGCCAAGTCGCTGCAGGACGACTATCTGCCGGGCGTTCTCACCAGCGAGGACTATCCCGGCTTGGTGCGAGCGGGCGAAGATGTCGAGACCATCTCGGCTGCGTCAGTATTGATCGCCTATAATTGGCCAAAGGGCAGCGAGCCCTATCGCCGCCTGGAAGATTTCGTCGGGCGTTTCTTCTCAAAGCTCGACGCTTTCACGCAATCGCCATATCGTCATTCCAAATGGCGTGAGGCAAACTTTGCAGCACCGCTTGCCGGCTGGGCCCGCTTCCAGCCGGCCGAAGACTGGTTGGCGCGCAATCGGGAGACTCTGACTGCGCGTCGTCAATTCAACGAGTTTCTAAGTAGCCGCCTCGGGGTGGATGCGCCTGGCAGCGAAGAGGAGCGTGAGCGTCTCTTCAACGATTTCGTCAAGTGGAGCCAGGAGCACGAGCGTCGTTGAGCGGGGTGGATGTCGCTAGGTGGGGTGGATAGAGGTCACGCCCTGCTTGGCATCGACCGGGTGGGTCGGACAGGGGAGATGTTTCATGAGTACTCCAGTCCACGATGACGACGACGTCAGCGGCGTGACGCCCAGTGGCGCGTCGCCGGGGACACAAGAGGTGCGCGAAGTATCCGCGTCCACCGAACCGGTGCTGCTGACGGCGGCCGAGCGTGCCGAAGCGGCCGAGCCTGCTGAAGCAGCCGAGCCTGCTGAGGCGGCCAAGCCTGCCGAAGCGGATCAGTCGGTAGAAGCCGGCAAGTCGGTCGAAGCCGATAAGCTAGGTGGAGCCGACCCGTTAGCTGGACTCGAAATGCTGGCGGACAGGTTGATGGCCGTGCAGGCTGTGGCAGCGGCGGACCTCAAAGCGCGGGCGAACCGTCCGATGCCGTGGCCGCGGAGCACGCAGGCGTCGGCGAGGGCGTTCGAAGGCGGGGGGCGCTCGGATCCGAATACGCCATCGCAACCGTCGGACCCGCAATCTCCACCGGTGGCACCCGACATCAGGGAGGAGACTGACGCGCCGCCAACTGCACCCGAGGCTGCCGCGGCTCGCAGGCCGCTCATTCAGGGATCGACCGCCGCTCCGACTCCGAATTCCATTTTATCAATGCGCCTTCCCCAGGGGCTTGGCGGGCCCAACATAGCAGCGCCGAGCGCGCTCGAGCTCTTGCGCGCACGCAATGCAATTCCGCCCGGCACTGAAGGACTTCCGGGAAGCCGTCTGCCAGCCCTGAGCAGGTCGTCGCAGTTTGAAGGCGACGTCGCAATCAGGGCGCTGCGGCAACGCTTGGCGCTGGCGCCCGACTTCGTCGCGCCGCCCCCGGTCTCGCGTCGATCGAGATCGATGCTGCCGTCGCTCGGAAGTGTCTCGTTGGTCTTGCTGGTGGCTTCGACGGTTGCGCTCAGTGTTGCCTTGGTAACCCTGCCCGACAGCCGGCCCACGATCTTGAAGGGCGAGAACAGCGCGGGCCCGCTGCTAGCGAGCGTGTCCAATACCCAGCAGGCGCCGGCGCGACTGATCGGCGTTGAAGGCCGACAGAATTTCTCCAACGAAGCGATCTCAATCGGAGTCTCTCTTTATGGGGCAAGCGGCAGTGAGCTTGCGCTGCTGTCCGGCCTTGTGTCCGGCACGCGGCTGACGGTCGGAGGCCCGGTTGGAGACAGTGGATGGCGGCTTCCGGCACGCGATCTGATGAGCGCGCTCGCCTATGCGCCGAAGGATTTCATCGGAGTGATGAACGCCGCGATCGACCTGCGGCTGCCGAACGACCGGCTGCTCGACAGCAGGGTCATGCGGCTGGAGTGGGTGCCGCGGCGTCCGGCGGGAACGCAAGTCCTTGCCCGGCGTCCGGAGCTTGACGACCCCAAGGCCGGAACCAGACCCGAATTTCGACTTGAGCCGAAGCCCGAGCCCAAACCTGAGCAAAAGCCTGAGCAAAAGCCCGAGCCTGTGCCTGAGGGCAAGCCTGCCCTGCAACAGCAACAGATCGACGGTCCGGAGATTGCTGCATTGCTCAAGCGCGGACAGGACTACTTGCAGAACGGCGATATCGTGTCGGCACGTTTGATGCTGCGGCGCGCTGCGAGTGCCGGCGATCCGCATGCTGCGCTCCTGCTCGGCGCGACCTTTGATCCGATCGTGCTCAGGGACCTTGGCGTCCTTGGCTTTACGCCGGATCCCGCGCAGGCTCGCACTTGGTATCAGCGAGCTGCTGACGCCGGCTTGCCGGAGGCGACCCGACGGCTTGAGCGGCTGGTCAAAACGGCGCGCTGATAAAGCGCGCCCTTCTTCTTGGCGTGACGCCTCACGGCGCAAACGCTTCACGGTACAAGCGCTTCACGGTACAAGCGTGCTCCGCCAGCGGCCGTAGCGCCACGGCAGATACCAGTGTGCCTGTGCGGGCAGCGTCGTAGGTACGACGTCAAGTCCGGACGTGCCCCAGGGGTGGCAGCGCAAGAGCCGCGCCAGTGTCATCCATCCGCCTGCCCACAGACCAAACCGGGCAATGGCCTCGTCTGCGTATTGCGAGCAGGTCGGAAGGTGCCGGCAATGCATGCCGACAAGCGCCGAGAGTGTGTGCCGATAGACCGCGATGAGGCCACGTCCCAAGACCTGCCCCATGACCCGTGGCGCGCGCCGGGCCGCAGCAAGCATTGAGGCAATGATCATCGCGGCGCTCGCGCAACCTTGCTCCACTCTCCAGCGTTCACTCGGCAGCACTCATTCTGCAGCAACTGCAGCCCTGCGCTTGGCCTCGATCTGATTGACGGCGTCGACCACCGCGTCGAAGGTCAGCAGGGTCGAGGCGTGGCGCGCCTTGTAGTCCCGCACCGGCTCGAGCACCGCGATGTCGGCCCATTTGCCTTCGGGCGGCGCGCCGTTTTCCTTGAGCATCTTGCGCACCGTCTCGCGCAGGTTGCGCAGTTCATCGGCCTTCGCGCCAATGACGTAGCGGGCCATGATCGAGGACGAAGCCTGGCCCAGCGCGCAAGCTTTCACTTCATGGGCGAAATCGGTGACCTCATCGCCGTCCATCTTGAGGTCGACGGTGACGGTTGAGCCGCACAGCTTGGAATGGGCGGTGGCCGAGGCCTGCGCCTCAGGGAGGCGGCCCAGCCGCGGGATATTGCCCGCCAATTCGATGATTCGCTTGTTATAAACCTCGTTGATCATGGCTATTGGTCGCGGTTTCTTGACGGTTTCCTGGCAATTGCGCCGTGTGTCTGAAGGAATATATAGGTGCTACATGCCCGGCGCGAGCCTGACCGACCGTGCCGGCTGTAGTTTGGCTGTGAGCGAATTCGTGTCAAAGTAAGGACGCTTGATTGGGAATGCGGCGTCCGGTCCGCGCGTGGGGTAGGTGCCCTGCCGCCCAGGACCGATGCGGCCGCCCCGGTGACACCCCCGGTCCGCGCGTGGGACCGGTCGAACGGAGAGACCGTCATGGACGCTGTCGTTAAGCCTTTGCGCAAGGCACCCCTGTGCGATGCCCCCTTGTCCGACCACATCAAGGCCGCAGCGCCTGCGGCGGCGCGACCTTCGCGCGAGGAGGCGGAAGCCGCTGTGCGTACCCTGATCGCCTATGCTGGCGACAATCCGGCACGCGAAGGCGTGTTGGAGACCCCCAAGCGGGTGGTCGACGCCTATGAGGAGCTCTACAGCGGCTATCGCGAGTGTCCGGCCGAGGTGCTCGACCGCACCTTCAGCGAGATCGCAGCCTTCGACGATTTCGTTCTGGTGCGCGACATCGTGTTCAACTCCCAATGCGAGCATCACATGATGCCGTTCATGGGGAAGGCGCATATCGCCTACAAGCCGGTCGAGCGTGTGGTTGGGCTGTCCAAGCTGGCGCGGCTCGTCGACGTCTATGCGCGGCGATTGCAGACGCAGGAGCGTCTGACCGCGCAGATCGCGACCGCGATCGACGAGATCCTCAATCCACGCGGCGTCGCCGTCCTGATCGAGGCCGAGCACATGTGCATGTCGCTGCGCGGCGTGGAGAAGCTCGGCGCCTCGACGATCACGACCCAGTTCATCGGCTCGTTCCGGGATGACGTGGCGGAGCAGGTTCGCTTCATGACCCTGGTGCACAAGGGCTGAGCGTCGATCCTTTTGCACGAGAGGCGCTTGTGGCTGAATCATCCGCATTTGCCGCGCCCGGCTCGACGAAGGAGGTCGAGGACGGCCGAGCCTTGACGCCGAAGTTCGATGCCGACGGGCTTGTCACCTGCGTCGCGACCGACGTGCAGTCGGGCGAGGTGCTGATGGTCGCGCATATGAATGCGCAGGCGCTCGCTCAAACGATTGCGACCGGCGACGCCTGGTACTACAGCCGCTCGCGCAAGACGCTCTGGCGCAAGGGCGAAGAGTCCGGCCACACCCAGCGCGTCGTCGAGATGCGCATCGATTGCGATCAGGATGCGGTCTGGATCAAGGTCGAGCAGCAAGGTCCCGGGGCCTGCCATACCGGCCGGCGCTCGTGTTTTTATCGCACGGTGCCGCTCGGCAAGGCCGGCGGCGTGACGCTTGCGTTCGAGGGTGAGAAGACCTTCGATCCCAAGTCGGTCTATCGCGACAAGTAGCGCGCGTATCCTGGATTGATCCAGCGAACACTTCCATGTCTCCGTCACCCTGAGGTGCATGCCCGGCTTCTTGTAGCCGGGCGTGCCTCGAAGGGCGACGGCCCCCGCCTGTCGCTCGCAGGAGGAGCCGCAATTGCAGGGGCCGCCATCCTTCGAGGCCCGCGCCTGGAAGCGCAAGTTACGATGAATCTCATGTGATGCGCGAGCGCCTCAGGATGACGGAGATCGCTTGGCGCGCGCGAGCAGCTGCTGCGCGCGCACGAGGTGCGGCCGGTCATACATCTTGCCGTCGATCGCGACCACGCCGCCGCCCGGGGCCCTGGCAAAGGCATCGACGATCGCCTGCGCGCGCGCGAGCGCTTCCGCGGTCGGCGTGAACACCTCGTTGAACACCGGCACCTGCGCGGGATGGATCGCAAGCCGGCCGGTGAAGCCGTCGCGCCGTGCCGTCTCGGTGTCGCGCTTGAGGGTCTCGAG